>Ga0209565_1001355_pt1 | contig 11062 bp, 10 predicted proteins | sample Araplaol_mTSA_r2_2_FD_184283 | JGI IMG/M metagenome (GOLD analysis project Ga0209565, IMG submission 184283) | Arabidopsis root microbial communities from North Carolina, USA - plate scrape MF_Col_mTSA_r2 (SPAdes) (version 3) | ecosystem: Host-associated > Plants > Roots > Endosphere | place... | reverse complement strand
AATACGCACGGCCCTACCGCTGGAGCAGCAGCGTACAGGTGTTGCCGGCGCTGGTGCCTGCCAAGAGCCCTACCCCGCCTACCGATGGCGGCTTCACCAGCGGCCACTCGGCCGAGGGCGTGCGCGATGCGGTGGCCATGGCCTATGCTGTGCCGGAACGCTTCCAGGAGATGCTGAGCCGGGGCCTCGAGCTCGGCGAATCGCGCATCTTTGCCGGCATGCATTCGCCGCTGGATGTGATCAGCGGCCGTATCCTGGGCCAGGCCAGCGCCGCCGCCAACCTGGCCGATCCAGCCAACGCCGCCAGGAAGGCCGCCGCCGTCGCCCAGGCGCACGCCACCCTAATGGCTGCCACCGGGACCAACGCCGACACCTTTGCCGCCTATGCGCAGTCCGGCACCACGACGACTGACCGTTTTGCCGACTACGCTACCAACAAGGCCAACTACCTGCGCCGCAGCACCTACGGTTTCGCGCCAATCGCCGCGACCAATGTAGCCGCCGCCGTTCCAAAAGGCGCCGAGGTACTGCTGGAGACCCGACTGCCTTACCTGAGCGACGCGCAGCGCCGCGTGGTGCTGAAAACCACCGCCCTGCCTTCGGGCTATCCGGTCATGGACGATGCCGAGGGCTGGGGGCGCCTGAACCTGTTTGCCGCAGCCGATGGCTACGCTTCCTTCAGTGGCAACGTCACCATCGTGATGGACGCCAGCAAGGGCGGCTTCAACGCCGTGGACCGCTGGCGCAATGACATTGGCGGCAGCGGCAAGCTGGTCAAGCAAGGTACCGGCACGCTGAAGCTGGCGGGCGCCAATACCTGGTCCGGCGGCACCGAACTGACCGCAGGGACGCTGCAAGGCGATTCCGCTGCCGCTTTTGGTTCGGGCGATGTCTACGTCAGCGGCGGCACGTTGGTCGCCAACGCACCTGCCGCGCTGAAGGTCGCCGGCAAGTACACCCAATTGAGCGGCAACACCACGCTGGAACTGGATCTCGGTGGAGCAGCTGCGGGCACCGTGGTGGTGGCATCGACCGCGACCATCGCCGGTGGCACGCTGCGGGTGAAATTCGCCAACGGCTACAAGCCGAAGGCGGGCGACGTGCTGACGCTCATTACGGCGGCCAGCCTGAAGGGGAAGCTCACCGCCATTACGGTGGATGGCTTCCCCAACGTCACACCAAACTACAATGACACCACGTTGACGCTGACTATCGGCAGCTGACACGCCTTGCCTGGACGGCTTAGCGCGCCGCGATGCCGTCCAGTTCGAGCATCACATCATCCGGCAGCACGAGCGACGCCGCCGCCACATTCTCGCGCAAATGCGCCAGCGACGAAGTCCCGGGAATCAGCAGGATATTGGGCGAGCGACGCAACAGCCAGGCCAGCGCAAGCTGGTTGGGGCTCGCTTCCAGGCGCGCGGCTGCTGCCGTGAGGGCAGCCGACTGCAAGGGCGAGAAGCCGCCAAGCGGAAAGAATGGCACATAGGCGATGCCATCCTTCGCCAGTGCATCGATCAGCGCATCGTCGCGGCGGTGTGCAAGGTTGTACTGGTTCTGCACGCACGAGATCTCGCAGATCCTGCGCCCTTGCGCCACCTGGGCTTCGGTCACGTTGCTCAAGCCGATATGCCGCACCAGGCCCGCCTGCTGCATCTCGGCGAGTGCTGTCAGGGGCGCTTCGATCGAACCCTCGGCTGGCTGCATCGGGTCGATCATCAACCGCAGGTTCACGACTTCCAATACGTCGAGCCCAAGATTGCGCAGGTTATCGTGCACCGCTGCCCTCAACTCCTCCGCGGAGGATGCCGGCAACCAGGCGCCTTCGGCGCCCCGCCGGGCGCCGACCTTGGTGGCAACGACAAGATCATGGCGGTATGGATGTAGCGCTTCGCGGATCAACTGGTTGGTGACGTGCGGACCATAGAAATCGCTGGTGTCGATATGGTTGATGCCGGATTCAATCACCGCCCGCAGCACCGCCAGCGCATTTGCGCGGTCGGCCGGCGGTCCGAAAACGTGCGGCCCTGAGAGCCGCATGGCACCATAGCCAAGACGATTCACGGTTCGGCCGCCGAGTTGGAAAACATTGGATGGTAGGGACATTTGTGCTTCTCCTTATGTGAACAAACACAAGTGTAGGGATGAAGCTTGCGTTCGATAAGCCGATATAATCTGCACGACCCGTACGAAATTTCGAACAGTGAAAATCGACCTCGCCGACCTGACTGCCTTTCTCGCCGTCGCGAAAGCCAAAGGCTTCCGCCAGGGCGCACGCGCCAGCGGCTTGAGCGCCTCGGGACTGAGCGAGGCGGTACGGCGCCTGGAGGCGCAGGTTGGCGTGCGGCTTTTGCATCGGACCACGCGCAGCGTCGTCCCTACCGAAGCGGGCGAACGCTTGCTTGGCCGGCTTGGGGCGGCACTGTCGGAGGTGGAAGCGGCGCTGGAATCGGTCAACGACTACCGCGGCCGGCCCTCCGGCACCTTGAAGCTGAACGTCCCGGTAAGCGGAGCGCGCCTGGTGCTACCCGCCATCGTTCCGCGCTTCCTTGCCGCGTATCCGGAAATCCGGCTCGACATTACCGCTGACGACAATTTCGTCAATGTTCTGGAAGCAGGCTGCGATGCCGGCATCCGCTACGACGAGCGTCTGGAGCAGGACATGATCGCGGTCCCGATTGGCCCGCGCATCCAGCGTTTCGCTGCCGCGGCGGCGCCCTCCTATCTGGAAAAGCGGGGGCAACCGCTGCACCCGCGCGATCTGCTGCAGCACGACTGCCTGCGCCTGCGCTTTGCGGGACGCGCCGTGCAACCATGGGAATTCGCCCGCGACGGCGAGACGGTGCACATCGATGCCGACGGCCAGCTGCAAGTGCAAGGCGGCGCCATCGCCGATCTTCTGGTGGAGGCGGCAATTGGCGGCAGCGGCGTCGTGTATCTGTTCGAAGATTGGCTGCGTCCCCATTTCGCGAGCGGGACGCTGGTGCCGGTGCTGGAGCCATGGTGGCTATCCTTCTCAGGTCCCTTCCTCTACTACCCCGGGCACCGCCTGGTTCCCGAGCCGCTTCGTGCGTTTATAGATTTCATCAAGGAAGCCGCGCAGGTTTCCAAGTTGGGCGAGAAAACCGCGCAGTAGCCGGCTTTCGGCTATGCTGCCATCCAACTGCGTTCCGTTTCATCTTCGATGACGAACCTGGACAGTCCTCGCCTGCTCTCACGTATCTGGCATCTCGCCTGTGGCCTGCTGCTGGCGCTTCCGGCGTGGGGGCAGCAGATGCCGCTGCGCTATTTTGGCCAGCAGGAAGGCCTGGCCAACCTGTCGGTGACCACCCTGGCCCAGGACCGGCCCGGCTACTTGTGGGCGGGAACGGAAAACGGCCTGTATCGTTTTGACGGCCACCGTTTTCAGCAATACGGCGCCGCCCAGGGCATGGATCCCACCGCCACCGTCAACGACCTGCTGGTTGACCAGGCCGGGCGGCTCTGGGCCACCACCGAAGTTGGCCTGTTCGTCCACGAAGGCACGCGCTTCGCGCCAGTCCTCGACGTTGAAGGCAAACCGCTGCCTACCAGCGGCGGCCTTCATCACATGACGGAAATCCCGCAGGCCGGCATCCTGTTCACCAGCGGCGAGCAGGCCTTTCTTGCCAGCCGCGCGCCTGGCGCCACGATATGGACAGCGCACCCTTACTTCAGTGCGGAGCAATTGCGCGCCAGGCCGGACCTTGCGCGAATCGGCGGCGTGCTGGCTGGCCGCGACGGCGCGTTGTGGCTGACCACGCGTCGCGAGCGGAGCCGGATTTACCGCATCCAGCAAGGCGCGATTGAGGAGTTTGGGCCGGAACAAGGCCTGCCGGAGCGCGAATACCTAGGCGGCATCACTGAAGACCGCATCGGCAGCATCTGGGTACGCAGTCCGAACAAGCTGCTCCGCTTGCCGTCCGGGGGCAGCCGTTTCGAAGATCGCACCGGCAACCTGGCGCCGGCGCGCATCCTTGAAGTGTTCTTTCCCCTGGCCCTCGATAGCGACGGACGCCTGCTGGGCGCTACCAACGAAGGGCTGTTCAGGGGAAAAGACGCCGCATGGGAAGTCTTCGCCCGCGCCGAAGGCCTGTCGACCGGCGGCGGCATCAACGATATCCTGGTCGACCGCAATGGCGAGGTGTGGCTGGCGCTGTCCGGACATGGCGTGGCGCACTGGCAGGGCTATCGCCACTGGTCCAACTGGACTACGGCGCAGGGACTGCCCAGCGACGATACCTGGTCCTTCCTGCGCCACAGCGATGGCTCGCTGCTGATCGGCACTGGTGCCGACATTGCCACGCTGGCGCCCGGAGCGCGCCGCTTCGCCCACATCGAAGCCACCAGCAAGGAAGCCAACGGACAGGTCAGCGCCCTGGCGGAAGACCACCAGGGCAATGTCTGGGCCGGCACGTTTTCCGGCCACCTGATGCGGCGCGGCGCCGACGACGGCCGCATTGGCCCGCCCATGCGGCTGCCGATGATCCTGAGCCTGACGTTTGACCGCCGCCAGCGCCTCTTGATCGGCACCACGGAAGGCCTGTACCTGCTCGCAGGTCCGGAACCCGCCGCCCAGCCGCGCCTTGTCGAAGCACTGGAAAAGCTGGCCGGCAAATCCAGTGCTTACATCCGCGGCGCCTGCAGCACGGCGGACGGTGTGCTGTGGTTCCTGGCCGACAGCACCTTGCTGCGGCTGGACGGCGACAATTGGAGCAGGGTCTCCATCGCAGGGGCGGATAGCGCCAGGCCATCGACCGTCACTTGCGGCCCACAGGCAGTATGGCTGCTTGAGGCTCGCAGCGGACGGATCTGGCGCGGCACGCCCGCCCCGGCTGGCGGCACGCTTCAACTGACCGCGGTCAGTACGCGGCCGGAGCATTTAAAGGGTCGCCTGATCATGTCGATCCTGGCGGACCGGCGCGGCTGGCTGTGGCTGGGAACCGATTCCGGCGCCGCTGTCTGGAACGGCAATCGCTGGCGAACGTTCGACCAGCAGAGCGGCATGGTATGGAATGACGCAAACCAGTACGCCTTGCGCGAAGATCCCCTCGACGGTTCGATCTGGATCGGCACCAGCAACGGCGCTTCCCATGTGGAGCGGCCGCAGGACCTGTTTGCGCTGGCGCCGGTAAGCGTCAGGGTCGACGCCATGCGCTTCAACGGCCAGGACCAACCGCCGGCAAAAGGCATGACGCTGCCCTGGACCGGCGGCGCGCTGGAATTCACGCTTGCCTCGCTCACCTTCGAGAACCGCGATGCGCTGCGCTACCACTATCGCCTGAAAGGGCTGGAGGACGAGTGGAGCACCACCAACAGCCCCCTGTTGCGCTATGCCGCGCTGCCCCCGGGCAGCTACGTGCTGCAGGTGATCGCCAGCAACGCCATGCTGCAGAACGCTTCGCTGCAACTCGACCTGCCGTTCCGGGTGCGACCGCCCTGGTGGCGCAGCACCTGGTTCTACGCCCTAACAATCTTGCTGGCGATGGCTGCCATCAGCGCCGCATTCCGCTGGCGGGTACGCGTCGTGGTGCGCCGCCAGCGCGAGCTTGACCAGCTCGTCAAGGCCCGCACTGCCGAACTGGAAGCCTCGCGCGAAGAGCACCGGCTGCGCGCCATGCTCGACGGCCTGACGCTGGCCTGGAACCGCGGCGCCATGATGGAGCGCATCGCCCAGCGCCTGGCCTCGTTGGAACTGGGCGGCGATACCTTTGTGCTGGTCATGGTCGACCTGGATTACTTCAAGCGCATTAACGACACGCACGGCCACCTGGCGGGCGACGCCGTGCTGAAGGAAGTAGTGCGGCGCCTGCAGGCGAGCCTGCGCGCCGGCGACGCCGTGGGGCGTTATGGCGGCGAAGAGTTCATCGTTCTGCTGCCCGACCTTGACGCAGAGCGCGGCCGGCGCCGCATCGAGGAATTGCATGGTCTCCTCGCCGCAGCGCCAGTCAATGTACCGGACGGCCCGTCCATTGCCATCACAAGCAGTTTCGGCGTCGCGGTCGCTGTTGCCGGGCGCGGCCAAACGCCGGAGTCCCTGCTGAAGGAGGCCGACGCGGCACTGTACCGGGCCAAGGCCAACGGCCGTAACCGGGTCGAATACGCTTAGCCGTTCTTCACTGGCTTCCTGGCTTGTAAGCGCTGGCCTTCAGGATGGCGGCGGGGTCTTCGAGCTCGATCAGTTTCCGGATCGCCGCATGTTTGTCCGAAGAGCGCTCCACGTAAGCCTCCGCAATACGCATGCCGATCCAGTAGCCGGCTTCGCAAGGCCAGCCCTCCGGGGCGGAGCCGCAGTTGGCGAACCAGCGCTTGAAGCGCGGGTTCGCATAAGGCTTGCTCAGTATTTCACTATCGGCGAGCATTGCCTGCCGGTCGCGCATGAACTCTTCCCATAGCCATGCCTCGCGCCGGCGCGCCCAGGCATCACGTTCGAGATCCGGAATTTCGCCGGTCACCACGCTGGTCAGGTAGTCGGCGACGCCCTCCCTCAGGGCCTGGTTCAGCAAGGGGTCGGCGCGTGCCTGCGGCGATGCGTCGCCTTGCCAGGTGTGGACCGTTTCGTGCGCAAAGAAGCCTCGCATCGAGGTGCGGAACTGTTCCGGCGTCGTACCCGGCGGACAGGTTACTTCCAGGCCGATGACCTGCATCTCCGAATTCGCCGTGCCGCCCGAATTGAGCGCACCGAATACGACTTCGATCGCGGGCAACGGACGCTCGGGCAACAGGCCGGCATAGGCCAGGTAGATTGCTTTCAGGTCGCTTCGCAGGGCAGGCAGGCGCGGCAGGCATTCCCGGATCGCGTAGCGATAAGTATCGGGCTTGGCCGCAACCGTTCGTGCCAGGCGATTGGCATCGACAATACGCATCGGCGTAAATACTTTCACTCCAGCTCCGGCGCGATCCAGGTATTCGCGCTGCAAGACTTCGGCAGTCGGCACCGCACCGTCCTTCATCAGGTTTGCGAAGCGGCGGGCATCTTCAAGGCCTATCGTGGCTGTCAGCGGGTCGACGGCGGCTGCGATGGCAGCGCTGGTCCACAGTGCTGCCATAGGCAAAAGCAGGGTTCTGATTTTCATGGCCGGCAGGGTATCATGTTGTTGAAATGAAAACCAGATACCACGGCTGGCATCTTCGGGTGACGACGCCGAACTTATCACCGACCGGCTGGCAAAGGCAGGTGGTCCCACTGCCCGCGCTGAACTTCTCGACCAATTCTTCCTTGCGCAGCTAGGCAGGCATGAAGACCGCGGCAGACGCGGGCTCGACACACTGCTGGATAAGCTGTACTACGCGCCCGGCACCGGCATCGACGCATTGGCGGAGCAATCCGGCTGGACGCGCCGCCACCTCCAGCGCAAGTTCACCGACACTTATGGACTTGGCCCCAAGCAGTTTGCCCACATCGCCCGCCTCGGGCATACGCTGCGCCTGCTGGCGCTCTCTCCCGGCATGGCTGCGGTCGACGCAGCTTTACGCATGGGCTATTTCGACCAGTCGCACTTCGTCCACGACACGCGCGCACTGACTGGCCACACGCCGCAGGCAATCGTTACCGGCCTGCGCGAAAAGTCCCATTTCTACAATCCTCCATCGCGGCCGATTACGTAAGCTGCAGGCTCCAGCCATTAACGGAGCTCTCATGTACTTACTCGCCACACTTCTCGTCCATCCCGGGTATCGGCAGGACCTGCTGGCCGCACTGGAACACCTGGCCACCTATTCACACACTGAGCCAGGGCCCCTACAATACGAGGTGCTTACCGATCTCGAAAATCAACACCGCATCATCGTGTTCGAACGCTACGTCGATGTATGCTCAATGCAGGCACATCTCAATAGCGCGCCATTGCAGGAGTTGGTCGCCCGGTTCGACGCCTATCTCAGTGAGCCGCCAATCCTGGTCCGTATGACTCAACACGCTGGGTTCTTGCGCGAAGGCCTGGGCATGGGCATTCCGGGCCGGTGACATGCTATCCTCGCCTCCATGACAAAGAATTTCCCGGCCCAGTGCCGTCCTTTGTGGTCCGCCATTCCTGCGATGCTTATTGCGCTGTCATCGACCGCGGATGCCGCGCCTCTGTCTAAAGGCGAGGTCTCACGCCCACAGTGCATCGATGCCATGAAGCTGGCCAATGCAATGTACGCGTCAACGGCTCCGCGCCTCTTTGCGCCATTGGAGATCCCGAACGAGATGCAAAGCAGCTTGATCCTCGGTGCTTCGGAAAGGGACATATCGGGCGGTGACGTCCTGCAGAATGGCCCCGAGTTCGAAAAGCTGCCGCGAGAGACCGGAGCCATATATTGGGAGACGAAAGCGACCGGGGGCCGCAGGATAGTCCTGGAAAATCAGCGCATGGGCTGGCGGGGAGATGTCTACGACCTGTACCTTCTTGAACCAGGCGTCAGGAAGACAGACTTTCTGGGCAACATACACAAGGACTCTGGCGACCAGCTTTACCTGCCGGTCATTGCAATGGCGTGGCGTCCCCCTCTGGTCTTCCAGGACAATCAGCGAGGGACGAAATGGTTCATCGATGTAGGACATCCCGCCGAAGTCCTTGGCGGCTGGAAGGTTTATACGACGCAGTCTTTGCGCCCCGTTTGCTCAATCGCATTCCATGCAGAAGGCGCGACTTCATCCGAGCTTTTGCCGCAGCCGGTAAGCAACCTTGCACGGAAACTTGATGAAGCCCTGGGACCTGGAAACGATGAAGGCACCTTGCAGCCGACCGCCTGGATAAGGCTTGGCGCCCAGCACCTCATGGCCAATGCGGCGCTTCGCCCGTGGGCGCTTTCCGAAGCGGACGTGTATAACACGCGCCAGGATGTAGACAGCGGCCTGGTGGCTTGGGCCAAGGGAAACCACGCGCGCAACCGCCTGTACGACGACATCAGGAAGGAGTATCCGGCGGCCGAAAAGTCGCTCGCTGCGTATTACGCGACCGCATTTGGATTGCAGGGCAGGAAGTCCGAGGAAGTGGCCAAGTGGGTCCTGGACCTGATGTTCCGCTCGTATTTCGTATTCCAGAGGCAGGAAGACCGGCCCCGGGACCGCGGCACCCCAACCAATCCCTGGCCATGTAAGAATTAGATCAGGGCCGCGAGCCAAGGTACTGCTTCACAATCGCCTCATAAGTACCATTGGCATGAATGCTTTTCAGGCCCGCATTGAATGCGTCGCGCACGCGGGCATCGCGAAACACTGCCCTGCGCGGGCTTTCGGGAAATATCCTGTGGAAGGTCACCGCCTGCCTGGCATCGATCTGCGGCTCGAGCTTTTCGGAAAAATAGCGAAAGATCAAACGATCGCCGACGACAACGTCCACTCTGCCCGTGAAAAGAAGCTTGTTCTGCGTGATCTGGGCAGGGACTTCCCGGTAGTCCGAATGGCCGCTGACGACAAGGCTGAAGCGGTCACCCAGCACCATGCTCGCATTCTGGAATGCCGCCACTGAATAATTGGCCAGGTCCTCGATCTGCTGGATCTTGAGGTTGCGTCGGGTGAGCGTGGTCGCGACGTTCTGGTAGACAATGTAGTTGTCTGTGAAGTAGTCCTGGCCGCCAATTCCTTCGCTGATGGACAGCAGACCATCGAGCTGGCCGGCACGCAGCATTGCCAGCGCCCGTGTCTGCGGAAGCATATGGCCAACCAGTTTGTAGCCGCCAGCCGCCAACGCCTGCCTGGCGATGTCGTAATCGAGTCCTGCGGCGCCTGACTCCAAGACGTAAGGCGGCTTTGGCAAACCCATGCCGACGTGAACTTCCGGCACACCCGCTTCCTGCGCGCTAGCGGCGCAACTGATGGCCAGGGCTATCCAAAGTGCATGCCTGCGCTGCATACCGCCTCCAAGCGCGTCTGACTTCTTACACGATATACCAGGCAAGACCCAATGCCTAGGAATACGTCCGGACGCCCGAGAAAACGGCCTTACGCGCGCTGGGTGGCGCTGGCTGCCGTCGAAGAGGACTGCAGCAGGCGTCCCAGCGGTACTTCGATCCAGCGATGGAAGGCGGCACCGGCCGCCAGGCTGGCGCCCCAGGCTGCCAGCATGCCGGCGCCTTGCAGCACCGGGTCGGCAGGCACGAAGCGGGTGAAGGCTGCGTTCACCAGCAGGCAAACCGGGAAGTGGATCAGGAATACCGAATACGAGGTGCGTGCCAGCGCATTGACGATTGCCAGCAGGCGTCCCCCGCCGCTGAATTCCATGCGGCCGCAGATCACCAACGCACACGCCACCATCATGGCCAGGGCCAGGCGGCTGCGGAAGTTTACGGCCAGCGCCACCAGGGCTGGCAGGAAGATCGCTGCCTGCACCAGCACCGCACCGCGCGTCTTGCGGCGCGGATCGCCGGCCCACCATGCCGCCAGGCCAAGGCTGTAACTGCCGAAGAAATATGGTCCCCAGTTGTCCCAGTCGGAATCGAGGTTGAAGTGCAGCAGCGACAGCATGCTGCCAATCGCGACCATGCCTGGCACAAGCCACGCGCGGCGCACCGGGCCGCTGATGCGGGCGGCCAACCACAGGATGGCCACCACCATTACGTACAGCTGGAAGTCAATGGCGACGTACCAGGCCCCTGCCGACAGCGACGGGAAGCCGAGGACGCCATGGGCCAGCACGGCATGCGCCGCGAGCTGCCCCACCGTCGCCGGTTCAGAGATGGAATGATGGTCCATCCACTGGCTGGCCAGCATGGACGCCACCGCTGCAATCAGGGTGGCGGCGATGAATGGCGGCGCCAGCTTGGCGTAACGGCGCCAGACCGCGCCCAGCGGGTCGACCATTACCGGCTGCGCGCTCGGTGCCAGAGATTTGGCGGCCAGGAAGCCGCCAACCACCAGGAACACTTGCACGGCAATGCGCGCGCTGCCGGCCAGCCAGTCGATCAGGTCCGGCAGGATGTGCCGCACGTGGTCGGCCATGGGGCCGTAGAACGCCAGGTGATGCAACACAATTAGCTGTGCTGCAACAGCCTTTAATAAATTGATCACGCCATACTTCATTACATCTGCTGCCGACTATGCAAAAGGTCGACATGATAA
>Ga0209565_1001337_pt1 | contig 11214 bp, 10 predicted proteins | sample Araplaol_mTSA_r2_2_FD_184283 | JGI IMG/M metagenome (GOLD analysis project Ga0209565, IMG submission 184283) | Arabidopsis root microbial communities from North Carolina, USA - plate scrape MF_Col_mTSA_r2 (SPAdes) (version 3) | ecosystem: Host-associated > Plants > Roots > Endosphere | place... | reverse complement strand
GCTGCCGCCGGAGAGCGAGATCGGCAACATCTTCGACGTCAGCCGCATCACCGTGCGCCAGGCCCTGCACGACCTGCAGAACGAAGGCCTGATCTTCAAGGTGCCCGGCAAAGGTACCTTCGTCAGCAAGCCGAAAGCATTCCAGGAACTGACGCAGCTCGAAGGCTTCGCGGAAGCCATGTCGCGCCAGGGGCATGAGATTTACAACCGCGTGATCGGCATCCGCACCGTGCTGGCAACGACCAAGCTTGCGCAGCAGCTGCAAGTCCGTGAAGGCACGCCGCTGGCGGAAATCCGCCGCATCCGCTTGCTGAACCGCGAGCCGGTATCGCTGGAGCTGACCTACGTCAGCGAGGCGCTGGGCGAGCGACTGCGCCGCGAAGACCTGGCGAGGCGCGACATCTTCCTCATTCTGGAAAACGATTACGGCTTTGCACTTGGCCAGGCCAGCCTGAGCATCGACGCAGCCCCGGCGGACATGGAAGTGGCGGCCGCGCTGCAGACTTCCGTCGGCCTGCCCGTGCTGCGCATAGAACGGCTGACCCATAACGCGGCCGGACGGCCGCTCGACTTCGAATACCTCTATTTTCGCGGCGACGCCTTCCAGTACCGGCTGCAGCTGGCGCGCCGCGCACCAACCCAGGAGTAAGCATGGAAACCCATATCCAGACTGTCGACGTACTGGTCATCGGCGGCGGCACCGCCGGCCCGATGGCGGCCGTCAAGGCCAAGGAAGCTAATCCCGCACTGCGCGTGCTGCTGCTGGAAAAAGCCAACGTCAAGCGCAGCGGCGCGATATCGATGGGCATGGACGGCTTGAACAACGCCGTTGTCCCAGGTTTCGCCACGCCCGAGCAGTATGTCAAGGAAATCACCACCGCCAATGACGGCATCGTCAACCAGAAGACGGTCATGGCTAATGCGCAGAACAGCTACGCCATGATCGAAGAACTGAACGACTGGGGCGTGCGGTTTGAAAAAGACGAAACCGGCGACTACGCCATGCGCAAGGTGCACCACATGGGCACTTATGTGCTGCCGATGCCGGAAGGCCACGACATCAAAAAGGTACTGTACCGCCGCCTGAAGCGCACCCGCGTCGAGATCACCAACCGCCTGGTCGCAACGCGCCTGCTCACGGCCGCGGACGGCAGTATCGCCGGGGCCATGGCCTTCGATTGCCGCAGCGGCGACTTCCACGTGATCCGCGCCAAGGCCGTGGTGCTGGCGACCGGCGCTGCCGGGAGGCTCGGCCTGCCCGCCTCCGGCTACCTGTTCGGAACTTATGAGAATCCCACCAATGCGGGCGACGGCTACAGCATGGCTTACCACGCCGGCGCCGAACTGTCGGGCATCGAATGCTTCCAGATCAATCCCTTGATCAAGGACTACAACGGCCCGGCTTGCGCCTACGTCACCGGCCCATTCGGCGGCTACACCACCAATAACAAGGGCGAGCGCTTCATCGAGTGCGATTACTGGAGCGGCCAGATGATGATGGAGTTCTACCGCGAACTGCAGGGCGGCGACGGCCCCGTGTTCCTGAAGCTGGACCACCTGGCGGAGGAAACCATCAGCACCATCGAAACCATCCTGCACACCAATGAGCGGCCGAGCCGCGGCCGTTTCCACGAAGGCCGGGGCACCGATTACCGCGAGCAGATGGTGGAAATGCATATCTCCGAGATCGGCCTGTGCAGCGGCCACTCCGCATCCGGCGTGTGGGTTGATGAAAACGGCCAAACCACGGTGCCCGGCCTGCACGCGGCGGGCGACCTGGCCTGCGTGCCGCACAACTACATGCTGGGCGCCTTCGTCTACGGCAAGCTGGCAGGCGAAAGCTCGGCACGCTACTGCGCCAGCCATGAGCTGCCACCACTGGACGAAGCCCAGGTCGAACTGGAACGCCAGCGCGTATGGGCCCCGCTTGGCCGCAGCGATGGCCTGCCGCCAGGCCAGGTCGAATACAAGCTGCGCCGCATGGTAAACGACTACCTGCAGCCGCCCAAGGTGACGCGCAAGATGGAAATCGGCCTGCAGCGCTTTGAAGAGATCAGGAAAGACCTGGACCGCATGTCGGCGCGCAACGCGCATGAGCTGATGCGGGCGATGGAAGTCCATGCGATCCGCGATTGCGCCGAAATGGCGGCGCGCGCCTCGCTGTTCCGCACCGAAAGCCGCTGGGGCCTGTACCACTACCGGGTCGACCACCCGCAAAGCAACGATGCCGACTGGTTCGTGCACGTGCAGCTGCAAAAGAAGGACGGCGCCATGAGCTGCTTCAAGCGCCCCATAGAACCCTACATCGTGGCCCTGGACGAGGAAGAAAAGACTGCCTACCAGCGCCTGCGCATCAACAAGGAGGAGCCACAACATGCCAATCACCTCGCACATCACTAGCGTTCCGGTAAGCGTCGACGAAGACAAATGCATTGCGCACAAAGGCTGCACGGTCTGCGTCGACGTCTGCCCGCTCGACGTGCTGGCGATCGACTTCATCAAAGGCAAAGCCTATATGCAGTTCGATGAGTGCTGGTACTGCATGCCTTGCGAAAAAGACTGCCCTACCGGCGCCATACACGTCGACATTCCCTACCTGCTGCGATAACACTTTAGGAGAAGCAAATATGAAACTGCCTGTCATCGGATTGACCCTCGCGCTGCTGGCCGGCGCCGCGAACGCCGAAACCATCCGCATCGCTATCGGCACCCAGGACACGACCATCAATTGCGCTACCGGCGGCATCCTGATCCGCGAACTGAAACTGCTGGAGAAATACCTGCCGCACGACGGCAAGTACAAGGATGCGCAGTACGATATCCAGTGGAAGAACTTCACTTCCGGCGCGCCGCTGACCAATGAAATGGTGGCTGGCAAACTGGATCTCGGCTCGATGGCCGACTTCCCGGGATCGTTCAACGGCGCAGCCTTCGCCAAGGCAGGCCGCCAAAGCCTGTTCATCAATGTGCTGTCAGGCAGCACCACCGGGAGCGGCAACGGCATCGTGGTGCCGAAAGCCTCGGCGGTGCAGTCGCTGGCAGAACTGAAAGGCAAGACCATCTCCGTGCCGTTCGCGTCCACCGCGCACGGCATGCTGCTGCGCGCCGTCAAGGCACAGGGCTGGGACCCGGACAAGGACGTGAACATCACCACCCAGGCGCCGGAAATCGCCGGCTCCGCCCTGCAAAGCAACAAGGTCGACGCCCATGCCGACTTCGTCCCCTTTGCAGAACTGTTCCCGCACCGTGGCTACGCCCGCAAGATCTACGACGGTTCGCAAGCCAACGCGCCGACCCTGCACGGTAGCCTGGTCGATGCGGCCTATGCCCGCAAATATCCGGAAGTGGTGGTGGCCTTCGTGCGTGCGGTCATCGAAGCCGACCGCCTGTTTGCCGCCGAGCCGGAGAAATACAGCGAACTGGTGGCCAAGGTGACCGGCATCGAGGCCGAGGTGAACTACCTGTTCCATGGTCCGCTCGGGCTGCAGACGCGCGACTTGAGCTGGAAGCCGGAATACCGCCAGGCCGTGCGCACCTCGATCGAGACGCTGCGCCTGCTCAAGCGCACCGACCAGGACCTGGACGCCGACAGCTTTATTGATGACCGCTACGTGCGCAGCGCCTTCCAGCAGGCCGACCTCGATTACGATGCCCAGCTGAAGAACTACGCCCGGCAAGCGCTGGCAGGCAAGGATGCCGCAACCGGCAAGCCGATCACGGACTCCCAGCGCCTGGCGCAGATCTGGGTCGGCGGCGAACCGCTGGTGCGCCATTACGCGTCCCCGGAACTGGCGCTGGCAGACCTGGCCAGGCTGGAAAAGGCCGGCCGCAAAGTGCGCGCCGTGTACGCACAGGACCGCAATAGCGGCATCAAGCTGTTTGCCGGCGACGCCTGGTTCGTCAGCAGCGGCAAGAAGGAAATCAACGCCTTCCTGCTGAAAGAGTCGGCCGAAGCCTGGGCCCGCAAGGTCAAGGGCAAGGTGCTGGACTTTGAAGGCGCCAAGGCTGCCGTAGCAGGGTGAGAAAGCTATGGCTACCCTAAGTCCCCGCCTGCTGCGCGGCCTGGTGCGCGGCGCTTCACTGGCAGCCTGCGTGCTGGCCTGGCACTGGGCATCGACGCGCCACATCGACTTCGGCGTGGCCAGCTTCCGCAACGTGCCATCGCCGCAGGAAACGCTGCAAGCGGCCGCAAGGCTGCTGCAATCGCCCAAGCTTGGCACCCACCTGTCGGCCAGCATCGGCCGCGTGTTTGCGGGTTACGCCGTTGCCGCTGCGTTAGGCATCGCGCTGGGACTGCTGATCGGCCGTTCCCGCCTGCTGGCCGCAGCCCTCTTGCCACCGCTGGAAGTGCTGCGCCCGATTCCCGCCGTGGCATGGATCCCGCTGGCGATCCTGATGTTTCCGTCGTCCGAACTGTCGATGATATTCATCACCTTTATCGGGGCGCTGTTCCCTATCCTGCTCAATACCATCCACGGCGTGGAAGGCATCGATGCGCGCCTGGTGGCGTCGGCGCGCAGCCTGGGCGGACGCGGTGGGGCGGTATTCGCCAACGTAATCCTGCCGGGCGCAGCGCCAAGCATCGTCACCGGCCTGTCGATCGGCATGGGAACGGCCTGGTTTTGCCTCGTCACTGCGGAAATGATCTCCGGCCAGTTCGGCATCGGCTATTACACCTGGTCGTCCTACATTGTGCAGGACTACCCGGACATCATCGTCGGCATGCTGGCCATCGGCGTGTTCGGCATGGGCAGCAGCCTGCTGGTGCGCCAGGCCGGCAATGCGCTGATGCCCTGGTATTTCATTGGAAGGAAAACAGCATGAGCCATGGAGCGATCGATATCAGCGGCCTGCATATCCGCCTCGGCGAAGGCAAGGCCGCGCTGGATGCGGTGCACGGCCTGTCGCTGGCGGCCAGTCCGGGAGAATTCCTGTGCGTGCTCGGGCCCTCCGGCTGCGGCAAATCCACCCTGCTGGGCGCCCTGGCCGGCCACCTGCAGCCCTGCGCCGGCAAGGTGCTGGTCGACGGCCAGCAGGTGCGCGGGCCGCATCCCGAGCGCGGCCTGGTATTCCAGCAGCACACGCTCTTCCCATGGAAAAGCGTGCTGGAAAACGTCGCCTTCGGCCTCAAAGTACGCGGCGTGCCGCGCAGCGAGCGGCGCGAACGCGCGCTGGAACTGCTGCAGCTGGTGGGGCTGGAGCAGCACGCGGCCAGCTATCCGGCCCAGCTCTCGGGCGGCATGCAGCAGCGAGTGGAAATCGCGCGCGTCCTGATCAACGACCCACGTGTGCTGCTGATGGACGAACCGTTTGCCGCCCTCGACGCGCAGACCCGCCTGAAGATGCAGCAACTGCTGCTCGACGTGTGGGCGCGCATCCGCACCACCGTGGTTTTCATCACGCACGACATCGACGAAGCGCTGTTCCTGGCCGACCGTATCCTGGTCATGAGCGAGCGGCCCGGCCGAATCATCGAGGAAATCCAGCTCGAATTCCCCCGTCCACGGCGCGCCGAGCTGGTCACGACACTGGATTTTGTACGCCTGAAGCGGCGCTGCCTGGAACTGCTGCATCCGCAGCCCGCCGCTCCCGTGCTGCGCTACGCCACCTGAGGAGGAAGCTTGACTACCATCGCATTAGAAGAACGCTTGCGGCACGCCGACAGCGCCGTACGCCGCATCGCGGTGCTGGACCTGGCCGACGAGGCCGACGACAACGATACGCCGTTGCTGCTGGCCGCATTGAACGACGCCTGCCCCGGCGTGCGCACAGCCGCCGCCCAAGCGCTATCGGATTTTGAAAGCCCTGCCACCGCGGCGGCGCTGGCGGCGCGCCTGGACGACGAAGACGCTCAGGTGCGCGGCGCCGCTGCGCAAAGCCTGGCCGAATTGAAGTTGCCGCAATCGGCGCCGGCGCTGCTGCCCTATGCGGGCCATGCACAAGCCTTTGTCCGCGCCGCCATCCTGCGTGCGCTGCGCGAACTGCGTGCGGCCGACAGCGCGCAGCCGGCGCTGGCGGCGCTGCACGACGCCGACGCCACGGTGCGACGCGAGGCGGTGGCCGTACTGGGCTACCTGAAACATACGCCCGCCGTGCCCGTCCTGGCCCGATTGGCGACCAGCGACAATGATACCGAAGTGCGGCGCGCCGCAACGGGCGCCCTGGGCCTGGCCAGTGACGCTGCAGTGCTCCCGGCGCTATTTTCCGCGCTGGCCGATCCCGCCTGGCAGGTGCGCGAGGAAGCCGCCACCACGCTTGGCAAGCTGCAGCAATCGGATGCGGGCGCCGCGCTCGCGGCGGCGCTGCAGGACGATTACTGGCAAGTGCGCCTGCGGGCCGCCCGCAGCCTGGGCCGGCTGCGCCACCGCGCCGCCTTACCGGCCTTGCTGCCCCTGCTCACCCATGCCATTGCCAACTTGCGCCGCGAAACGGCGCTGGCGCTGGGCGAAATCGGCGCACGCTCCGCCGTGCCGGCCTTGCAACAGGCGGCCCTGGATTCCGATCCGGAAGTGCGCAAGGCGGTGCGCCTGGCCTTGCAGCAGCTGGAGCAGGCATGAAGCCCCTGTCTATCGAACATGATGCCGACGCCGGCCAGACGTCCATCTACTGGCCCGACGCGCGGGTACAAAAGCTCGACAACGCGCTGCTGCGCCGCAGCTGCCGCTGCGCCGACTGCCTCTCCGCCCAGCGCGCTGGCCAGCCGCCGGTCACCGCCACAGGTCTGCGCCTGCTGCGCATCGTGCCGGTAGGCGCCTATGCCGTGCAATTCGTGTTCAGCGATGGCCACGAACGCGGCATTTATCCCTGGTCCTACCTCAGGGCGCTCTAGCTGCGCAGCTCACGCGCAAGGTCGGCCAGGCGGTAGGGCTTTCCGACGAAGGAAAACTCCTGCTCCGCCTGCGGGAAGCCGGAGGCCAGGATGATCTTGACGGCCGGGTAGCGCTTGCGCACTTCGCGCGCCAGGTCCAGGCCCGACATCCCGTTCGGCATCATCACGTCGCTGAACAGCACGTCGATTTCATTGTCGATTTGCAGCGTGCGCAGCGCATCCCCCGCGTCGCTTGCGTGCACGGTGCCATAGCCCATGGTCTGGAACAGTTCGCGCGCCGACTCCATGACCAGCGGATCATCCTCGACGATCAGCACCCGCTCTTCGCGCACGCTGCGCGGCACCGGCGCTTCCGGCAGCGACTGCTCCAGCGCCGGAAGGTAAAGGTTGATGCTCGTGCCCCTGCCGATCTCGGTATCGATGGACACGGCGCCGCCGGATTGGGCCATAAAGCCGTACACCTGGCTCAGGCCCAGGCCCGTCCCCTTGCCGACTTCCTTGGTGGTGTAAAACGGTTCGAAAGCGCGCCGGCGCACTTCCTCGCTCATGCCGGTGCCGGTATCGGCGACGCTGACCCGCACATAGTCGCCCGCAGGCAGCTCGTCGATCTGGTTTGCCGCCAGCGTGACGTTACGCGTGGCGACTTCCAGCGTCCCCCCTTCGGGCATAGCGTCGCGTGCATTCACCACCAGGTTCAATAGCGCGGCCTCGAAACGCGCGTCGTCAATCGACGCCTGGCGCAGTTCAGGATCCAGGTCCAGTTCAAAGCGCATCAGCGGGCCGGCGGCACGCCGCAGCACGCCTTCAAAGCCGATCACCAGGCGGTTCAGCTGGTGCACACTCGGCGCCAGCGGCTGCTGACGGGCGAAGGCCAGCAGCTGCTGCGTCAGCGATGCACCGCGGTCAACCGCGCGGCGCATACTGTCCAGTACACGCATGCTGGCATCCGGGGTCGGCCCGGTACGCAGAATTTCAATGCCGTTCGATACCACCGCCAGAAGGTTGTTGAAGTCATGCGCAACACCGCCGGTGAGTTGGCCGATCGATTCCATCTTTTGCGCCTGGAACAGCGCAGCGCGTGCCTGCTCCAGCGACTCCTGCGCCTTGCGCTGCTCCGTGCTGTCACGTGTGACTTTGGCAAAGCCGACCAGCTCGCCGTCATCGTCGTACAGCGCATCGATCACGGCATGCGCCCAGAAGCGCGTACCATCCTTGCGCACGCGCCAACCCTCGCTTTCGTAGCGTCCCTCGCGCGCGGCGGTTGCCAAGGCCCGCTCCGGTACGCCGTCGGCCTTGTCCTGCTCGGTGAAGAAGCGGCGGTAATGCGTTCCCAGCACCTCGTCCGGTGTATAGCCCTTGATACGTTCCGCGCCCAGGTTCCAGTTGGTGATCAAGCCCTCCGGCGACAGTTTGTAGATCGCATAATCGATCACCCCCTGCACCAGCAGCCGGAAACTCTGTTCGCTTTCGCGCAGCGCCTCCATGGTGCGCTTGCGTTCCGTGATGTCGCGGGTGATATTCGCAAAGCCGACATGCTCGCCTTCGTGCGTGTAGATCGGGTCGATCACCACATTGGCCCAAAAGCGCGTGCCGTCCTTGCGAACGCGCCAGACCTCGGCCTCGTAGCGTCCTTCGCGCAAAGCGGTGGCCAGGGCCTGTTGCGGCAGGCCAGCCTCGCGGTCCTCCGGGGTATGGAAGCGCGAAAAGTGCGACCCCAGCGCCTCCCTTTCGCTGATGCCGTTAAATCGCTGGGCGCCCGCATTCCAGCTGCTGATGCGGCCCCCGGTGTCCAACATATAGATCGCGTAATCGCTGATGCTGGCCACCAGAAGTTCATATCTGGTAGACAAACTCTCAAGCACGGGAGGATCGTTGATCATCAGTAGGTGTGCGCACTGCTGGCGCATTCAGGATGCATGGATTTCAGGAGAATGCCACAATCTGGAATTATGTGGAAAACGACTTTGTTGCTGGCCGCAGCCTTGTCGGTACCCACGGTGGAAGTCCCCAGCACTCGCTCGCCGGTGGACAAGTCCTACCGCAAGATGCTGCAAGGCGTGGAACGATTCGGGCGCGAGCATGCGCTGGCGCCGCAGGCGTCGCTGCGCTTTCGCCTCCTGCCCCGCCTGCCGGGCACCGATATGCGAGGCATCAAGCTGAAAGTGGTGGGCGATACCACGGCCAAGCCGGTTGCGATAGCCGCCGACAATGGTTTCACCCTTGATTACGACGCGCAGCTGTGGCGCGAAGACGCTGCGGTGCTGGCCAACCGCAAGACCTTGTCCATGACATGGCGCGCCGAAGTGCGCAGCCCCGGCGTACCGGACGGCATGCGCCGCCTGGGCGACTTGCGGCTGGAGTGCCTGGTCGGCATGGAGGCAGGGCTGGTGTCCAACAACGCCCACCTGTTTGCCTGGCTGGATGAATACCTGCGCAGCCCCGACAAAGTGTGCGGCGACCCACAAGGGAATTACATGTTTTTCACGGAGCGGCCGCTGTTTTCCATCACTCTGCAGGCGGGCGAACGGCGTGCCACCCTGCCCTTCCATGACTTGTATGCAGGCAATCCGCCCGCCAGCGAAATGCCCTACTGCGATTGCCAGGTGTTGCTCGAGCGCAGCTACTTCGCCCCGATATGGGACCGCAGCTGGCCGGACGATACGCTGCTGAGTTTCGAATACATGGACGATCCGCCCCCCGCGAGCCCAGCCGCGCCGCGCGATCGCATAGCGGCACTGGCCGCCTTCGGACCGCCCCAGCTCAGCAGGCGCTTCGACAGCGGCCGCGAAGTCTGGCTCTACCAATCAACGCCACCGGGCCGCCAGGAAGCGGGCCCCGACGGCCGCCCACGCATGGGCGAGCACGTGCTGTTGTTTGGCCCCGGCGGCGCTACGCTGAAGACGCGCCAGCGCTCCCCTTAGTTGGCATTGGCGTTGGCGTCCGGGCTGTATTTGTCGGCCTGCACACGGCCGCTGGCGCCATAGGTACGCACATCGGCGCTGATCGGGAGCATGCCGGCTTCCCAACGCTCCCATTGCGCGCGCAGCGCCGACAAACGTCCCGGTTCGCGCGCTGCCAGGTTGGCACGCTCGCGCTGGTCCGCAGCCAGGTTGAACAGGAATTCCTGGCTATGGATCTTCAGGTATTTCCAGTCGCCGTCGCGCAGCGCACGCTGGGCATTGGCTTTGTAGCGCCAGTACAGGCTGCGCGGCTGCACTGCCTGTTCGCCCAGCAGCACAGGCAACAGGTTGGCGCCATCCGGGGGATAGGCCGGATCGGGTGCGGCGCCGGCTGCCGCCAGCAGCGTGGGCAGCCAGTCCATGCTGATCGCCACCTGCTGGCTGACCTGCCCCGGCTTGATGCGGGCCGGCCAGCGCACCAATCCCGGCACGCGGATGCCACCCTCCAGCAGCTCGGTCTTTTGCCCGCTGAACGGCCAGGTGCGCGAGAAACGTTCACCGCCGTTATCGCTGGTGAAGATGACGATAGTGTTTTCGGCCAGGCCGCGCCGTTCCAGCGCCGCCAGCACGCGACCGATCGATGCGTCCAGCGCTTCCACCATGCGCCCGTAGGTTTCCAGGTTGCCGCCATCGTAATGGGAAATGGCGCTGATCGAGCGCGACACTTCTTCGTCCTTCGGCCCCTCCCACGGCCAGTGCGGCGCGGTGTAATGCAGCGAAAGGAAGAAAGGTTTGCTGCGCTCTTGCTTGCCGATGTAATTGGCGGCGCGGTCGCCCAGCAAGTCCGTGTAATAGCCAACCTGGCTGACCGGCACCTCGCCTTCATACAAGTCTTCCTTGACGCCTGGACCGACACCCGGTTTGTGCGTGAAGTAGTCAATGGCGCCCCCGTAATTGCCGAAGAAGCTGTCGTAGCCGCTTTTCAGCGGACCGAAAGCGGGCAGGTAACCCAAGTGCCATTTGCCGAACAAGGCAGTGCTGTAGCCGGCCTGTCTCAGCAGCGAAGGCAGGGTCGGATGCTCGGGCGGCAGGCCGTGGTTGCCCGTGCCGGAAATCGGCTCTTCCAGCCCGCCGCGCAGGCGGTACTGGTAGCGACCCGTGATCAGGCCAAAGCGGGTGGCGGAGCAAACAGCGGAATTGGAGTAAGCCTGCGTCAGGCGGATGCCCTGTTTCGCCAGTTTGTCCAGGTGCGGCGTACGGTATTCGGTCTGGCCGTACACGCTAAGGTCACCCCATCCCATATCGTCTGCCAGGATAAAAAGGATGTTCGGCTTTGCGGCTGTTTTCGCGGCGGCGGCGCCCAGCACTGCGGCCGGCGCTAGCGCCAGCGTGGATAAGCCCCCGACGACGACGCGGCGTTTGCGGTTGATGATGCTCATATAGTTACCTCCTTGCGTCGCATCATATGCAGCAACCCTTGCGCCA
>Ga0209565_1001335_pt1 | contig 11232 bp, 10 predicted proteins | sample Araplaol_mTSA_r2_2_FD_184283 | JGI IMG/M metagenome (GOLD analysis project Ga0209565, IMG submission 184283) | Arabidopsis root microbial communities from North Carolina, USA - plate scrape MF_Col_mTSA_r2 (SPAdes) (version 3) | ecosystem: Host-associated > Plants > Roots > Endosphere | place... | reverse complement strand
AGAGAGCACACACAGGTCGGTCGCGCCGCCTGTGACAGGCTCCCGCCCATTGATTGAGACTTTCAAAGCGTACATGGACAGATCCTCAAGGATTGGAGATGGGCGCTGACCGTCTGCTCCTGGCCGAATTGTGCCGGTGTTAGCGACCGTCTGGCTGTGGTGGACAGAACGCTCATTGAGCGCCGTCACCTCTCGTCGACCGCCACAAGCTCACCGCGGAAGTAAACCAACTGGCCGATGGAAAGCCCATGCGGCTTCTCCACTTCGACCAAGACGGCGCCGTGCTCGCTGCCGGCGTCACAACGAAAGGCCCATTTGTTCTCTACATCGGTGACGCGGGCGCGAACCTCGCACGATGGCGAGCCCAAGAGTGGTTGCTGGAACGTCAGGGCGTCGTGGGCCTCAATACCGGCAACGCACGCAACTAGCGAAATCTTGACCTCCATATTGCATGGTCCTATCCGCCAACAGGGAGCCTCTGAATCGTAGGAGCCGTCCTCAAATGCGCTTACCCAATACCTGCGAGCATCAGTGACAACCTCCAACAGTCGGTCGTGTGTTTCTCCCTCGACTCGGTCAATCGTTCCGAACAGTTTCACCTTGCTCAACTCCTCAACGACCTCCAAGCCTAGTGACTGGCAACTCGGCACCAAGGACCGCTCTTGGCCGACTGTAGCCGAAGGGAGCCTCGCACCACAGAGCCTTTTGCAGCCGCCGGTCACAGCCAGAAGCTGACGCTCAACGATTGCACTTAAAACTCGATAGGATGGAGTCGATCACGTTACCTGGCACGCAGATGAAATCGAAAGTTGGTATTGGGATCACGACGTACGAAGACATCTCGTCGCCTAGCTTCGCAGCGATCGTCTACGACGCATATCTAGCGACGTCTCCAAGAATCGTTCCGACACGCATTGACGTTTGGTCCAAGAAGCACGAGATCATGAACCGTGAAGCCTTCAGCGCACACTGGCTGACGGAGCTGGACTATCGTGTAACGGAAAATCGATCGAAATCGTCGGCGATCCTTGAGAAAGGGCAATTTCGCGTTGGGGCCAAGTGGCGGACAACGGGACGCCTCCCAGGACAAGGTGAGGTCACGTTCCGGCCCGAGCTTGACTCGTCTCGTGCCAATGGGGTTGTGATCAAGCACAAGTTCGACGCAGCCATCGATTGGGCCGGGTTGTTCGAGCGGCTTGTGGAGGCCATGCAACCTGCGTACGCAATGCTGCATGTCTTCTCTGAGGGGGACTCACGTCAAGCTGAGCTTGATCAGGTTGAAGCGTTTGATCGACCGTTTGCGGGAGAGGATTACTTTACGAAATGGAAGACTTCGCTCGGAACATGGCGCAAACCTGACAGTTGGCAACTGGAAGAGCGCAGACGGTATCGGTTTCTTCCCGACCTGTCTTGGTCAAATTTTCTTGGTCCGGAGTTTGATGGTCAATACAACCATGCTGAACTTTCATCTCGCGCTGAATCTGTCCGCCCCAGTGGTAGAGGCATCCTAGTTCAGGTTACCAGCGCTCTTGGCGATGTAGTCGACCGACATGAATGGTTCCGCGAGAAACGAAATTTGGTGAAAGGCGCATTTGCACCAGGATTCTTCCGTACTGAGTGACATCCAGTTTCGCCTGAGCTGGCTCCGTATCGCGCAGCACAAATGAGATGCCAACCACCTGCTTGTCGAAGACCGCTCTTGAGGTCATGGCAGCACTCCCCCCAAAGGATCGCATTTGGCCGACTGTGGCCGGTCGCACTGCCGTCGCGAAGAGGCCCCCAAAAGACGTTGGGCTGATCATCCAGCGCCCCGGCGGAGCGACACTTGGCCACCGATGCTCTCAAGGGAATGACACATCCCACTCGCATGGCTGTCATCAGCAAGAAACACCTCAAAGATTTCCCGGTCGGCGATTTTCTTCGACACGTTCTTCGCTTCTGCGCGGGACATGGGAGTGCTTAACTGTAGTGACCGCATGAACAGTCTTTCCACGTAGCCTCCCATGCCCGGAAACCATGCAGTGGGTTCGTCTCAGCCCGTGACCATCAACGTGCATGATTTTGAACGTATCCGCTTGGAAGTGGTCATTTGAAAGTCTGGTTGTGGCCGACTGTAGCCGGCCTGCGCGACTACAAGTCTCCTGCATCCTCTTCGAGTGCCCACTCCTTCATGTCCGGGACTACGCACTGGGCCACAAAGTCGAACACATCAGGATACGTCGCGACAACGATGTTCCAGGTTCTCGGGGAGTCCGTTGAGCCGTTGCTAAATACAGGGTGAAAGTACACAACCTTGTCGGTAGGCGCCCCGTTCTCAAGCTCCAATCCCGCAAAATCTTCGCGATCTTGACGTCGCGCGAACACAAAAACTTCGCCACGTTGGAGGTCTTCGCGGCGAAATGCGTTGGCAGCGAATTCCATCTCATCCGCATCTTGAATGAAATGCCACGGCGTGAAGTGAGTCAGATCGAGAGAAAGGAACCAACGAAGCGCGTTTGGCCAAGCAGATTCAATTTTTGAGCGTTCCATCGAGAGTCAACTTGCCTTGATTGTGGTGACTGACCGGTCTTGGCCGTGGGCGGCTATCGGCAGCTACATTCAGTAGGCCCATCGCGGGAGCCTGTCGTAGTCTTGGGATACACCGGCACCATCTGACCTTGCTTTGCTCGCGCCGCGCAATAGGTCTGACATTGCTCCTCTAAGCGCGAGCCAAGCCAGCCAACGCCATACGTGATCAGCACGCCCGCCACGCCAAAGACCACGCTAACGCCAAGCGCGATCCGTCCAGGCGAAATCGGGCGCTTCATTTGGACAAGGCTCATTTTGGCCGACGAGGTGAATGTCTGGTCGTGGCCGCACCCTGGCGTAGCGGTTGCATGGTACGGCGCCCGATGCAGTCCCCGGCATTGGTCGTAGGGCCTACTCGCTAGTGCAGGTCGGCGCCGGGGCCATTCCGTGCCGGTGCGCCCCAGCCATTGAGCCACGGTCGTGGACCGTGCTCATGCCCGTCGCACCTCAACCGACTCTGACACACCGTCGACGTGAAGCATGTACCGACCACCCTCCTGAACAACCTTTGCTTGGGGCATGTATGCGTAGTGATACAGGTACTTGTACTCAGCCTGAATCCACTTCTTTGGGGCTCCGCTAAAGAACTCGAAAACGGTGTCTCGGTTCTTGTAGCCGGTAAAGCTGCCTCTCAATTGACCTTCAATAATGACCATGTTGAAGTCCAAAGTGACGTCGGGTCCATTGTCAGCGAATTCTGGGCTTAGAGAGGCTGGCAATGCGCGCAGAGCCGATTCCGGCAGGACTGCGCCCCAACCCGACGTTTGACGAGCCCTATCAAGGGTCTACTTTGCGACAATCGCCGTAATAACAACAGCTCCGCTAACGTCGGGCAAAGCTCAAGAAATCACTATGGTCAACCGGTCAAGAATTGAAAAACGAAAGCCCAAGCCTGGCTCTGTGGATGTGAACGGTTTCGTCATTCCAAGATACATCGTTCACGGGGGGCCGGATGTTGCCCGGGCCAAGGGGCTCGACTTAAGCCAATGCCAATACATCGAGGACCCAGTTACCTCTGAGGAGCACCGCAGGAATCGCGAAGCAATGTTCGCGCGGTGGGAACAGGCCGGCGCCGAGCACATCTATCCATAGCCGCATGCTCACCTTGGACAGCCTCGGCCAATGACCACCCATGGCCGAATGTAGCCTCTCTCGGTTTGTCATGAGTACGTCACCCCCAACCTACTGGTCGTACTGCATTGATGCCCAGAAACCTATCATTTTTCAGAGGTTCTCCGACCCCCTGCCATCAATCGGCGCCATATACCTCTCCCAGAAGGCACAATGCGGCCATGCCAAATATCACATCAGCCCTGAAGGAAGAGATCGCACGCGTAGCCCGCAAGGAGGTGCGCGTGGAGATCGAAACGTTGAAGAAGCAAAGCGTTCAACACCGCAGCGCAATTGCGGCCCTTAGGCGTGAAATCGCTGCTTTGCAAAAAGCAGTGCGGCAACTGTCCAAGCTCGATTCGCGCAAGATGTCGACGGCCGAAGCGACGCCGTCCGACGAAGGCGGTCCACGTCGACGTTTCAGCGCGTCGCGTGTAGCGGCGCACCGCGCCAAACTGGGCTTGTCCGCCGCCGATTACGGGACGCTCGTCGGTGTCTCGGGTCAGACGATCTACCACTGGGAGCAAGGCAAAGCTCGCCCCCGGGCTGCCCAGCTCGAAAACCTCGCTGCCGTGCGAAGCCTTGGCCGTCCGGAAATTGCCGAGCGACTAGGCCACTAGCGCGACCGCGCGCATGGGTGATGGTGCAGAAGCCGCAACTGAGCCTTTCTTCCTGCTGGTTGAGGCGCGGCCTCAGTCTCGCTGAACTCGTTGACTCGCCGATCCGGTGACGCGGGTCATCGCGCAGACATCGAAGCGATCCGGCGTCCCGAGAAATTCCGGGCTGCTGCGCTCAGGGTGGCGATGGCAGGCAAGCCCGCCGTTGCCTTCAAGGTCGGGTGCTCAGAGGCGGGCGCTAAGGTGGCCGTCTCGCACGCCGGTGCGATGGCCGGCACGGACCGCATGTACGACGACCTGTTCCGCCAGACAGGTGTGATCCGCGCCCCGGCTTTTGGCGACCTTCTGGACTTCTCGGCCGCGCTCGCAACAAGGCGCGTTCTGCGGGGCCGGCGGATCGCCATCTTCACGTCGACGGCGGGGACGCGGGCACGCTTGTGTCCGACAGCCTGGGGATCCGAGGCCCCGGCGCCGACGAGCTCGCGGCAGTCGTGCTGCGCGCCTCGCAAAGCGGCGACCATACCTCGCTCGATCGCAATCCGATCGACGTTACCCTGGCGGGCGTGCGGCCCGATTTGCTGCGTGGGGTGATCCGGGCACTCCTGACAAGCGCAACCTACGATGTCCTGGTCATCGTAGGTTCGTCAGGCGTCAGTCGGCCCAAACTGATGGCCGGCGCGATCGAAGACTGCCTGCGGCTGTCCCACAAGCCGGTCTTGGCCTATTTTTGGCCTATGTCAGCTCGCATGCGCCTGAGGCCGCAACTCTGCTCAGGCAGCTTGGCGTGCCAGCCCTCGTTGCAGCGGAGAGCTGTACGGCCGCCATGGCCCTTGCTCGATGGGGTTCGCGGCCAGCCCAAGGCCGATGCAGGGGCAGGTCGACGCGATCGCCGCCTTCTCGCGCATGGCCGCGCAATGGGGTGACGACTGATCAAGGCCGAGATCAATTCGATCTTCGTGTTGGCGCAAGGGCAAGGGGGTTGCGCGGTGGATGGAGGCGCCGCGTTGCGCTGAGAAGCCCCGGGAGTGGCTATGCAGAACTGGAAGACAAAGGTCCGGATGCTCCGGTGCGCGTGCCGTGCTGGTACGGCCTGCCATTGCATGTCACGCAACAGCGGCATGCCGCCCCGGTCGGGGTGTGGGCATACGCGAGGGTCCTTGGATTGCACACGACGAAGGTGTTGCGGCAGCCCCTTGACATGCGAAACACTTTCACAGCCCGAGCACATCAACGAACCACGTTGCATCCGCCAACTTTCTGTCTGCCGCCATGCTGAAGTTCAGAGCCATCAATGCTATTGCCTGCGTTCTGGCGCTCTCTGGAAATCCCCTGGGCCTTGCCGTTGCCGGCTCCATCGGCTACCTGGGGCCGGCAGGGAGCTGGACGCACCAGGCTTGCCTGGACCTGTTCGGCGCCAGGGATCTCGTACCGTTGTCACGCGACGAGTTGTTCAGGGCCTATGCCGACGGAAAGATCGAGCGCGCCTGCGTCCCCGCCACGACCTCCGCGGTTGGCGCGACGCCTTACCTCGACGCGGTGATCGACTTGCCCGACGTGCGCATCGTCGCCGAGTACCCGAAGATGCTTGGATACAGCCTGTTGGCCAAGCCGGGGACGAAGCGAGGAGACATCGTGGCGGTCCATGCGCATCCGGTGGCCTTCGAAGAGGTGCGGCCGTGGCTCGAGCGGGAGATGCCCCGCGTGCGTCGCATCGACGCAGCCAGCGCGGGCGCGGCCGCACAGGCGGTCGCGCGCAGCGTGACGCCCGATGCGGCGTCGTTCGGGCCGAAGGTCGGGGCAGACATCTATCCACTCGTGTCGCTGGTCGACGGCATCGAGGAAGGCCCGTACAACGTCACCCGCTGGTGGGTGCTCGGCCGGCAGATGCCGGCGCCCACCGGCGACGACAAGACATCCTTGCTGGTCGCTGTCTCGGATGCCACCCTGTCGAGCACCTTGGCCGAGTTCGGCGCGGCAGGCGTGCGGATCCTGACGATCTACGAGCGCCCGAGCAAGAAGACATTGGACACGCATCGCTATCTGGTGGAAGTCGAAGGACATGCCAAGCAGGGAGCCTTGGCCGCCTTTCTGAAGGAGCATCGCGAACTGCGCGTCCTCGGCTCCTATCCGCGCCGATGATTTGATCCTGTGCTCGCAGCTTTGATGGAGCGCCACAACGCGAGCGGTCCCGTGGGAAACCCGAGGGTCGAAGTCCGACCAGCGACCATCCGCCGCATCCGCCGCATCCGCCGCATCCGCCGCATCCGCCGCATCCGCCGCATCCGCCGCATCCGCAGCCGGTGCAAACCGCACGGAATACAAAGCACCTTTGCACGCCCTGGGCGGAGCGCCTCGTGTCTTCCCACCTAGACTGGCCGCGATGATCCGAGACCCTTCCTCCTTCCCGCAGACCCTGGCCGACCTGCGGCGCCATGTGCGCGAATGCCTGATCCCGCGCGAGGCCGAGGTCGAGCGCGACGACGAGGTGCCCGCCGACCTGGTCGAGGACATGGCCGCCCGGGGCTTTTTCGGCTGGTCCATCCCCGAAGCCTGGGGCGGCGCCGGGATGAGCACCGAGGAACTGGTGCTGGCGGCCATGGAACTGTCGCAGGCTTCGGTGGCTTTTCGTGCGCGCGTCGGCACCAACACCGGCATCGGCTCGGAAGCGCTGGTGGCCGACGGGACGCCGCAGCAGAAGGAGCGCTTCCTGCCGCGGCTGGCGCGCGGCGAACTGACCGGCGCCTTCGCACTGACCGAGCCGCAGGCCGGCTCCGACGCCACCGCCTTGCAGACCCGGGCGGTGCGCGACGGCGACCATTACGTCCTGGACGGCACCAAGTGCTTCATCACCAACGCGCCCATCGCCGGCCTGTTCACCGTGATGGCGCGCACCGATCCCGCCGACCCCACCGCGCGCGGCATCAGCGCCTTCCTGGTCAAGCGCGGCACGCCGGGGCTGTCCACCGGCGAGCCCTACCGCAAGATGGGGCAGTCCGGCTCGCCGGTGTCGGAAGTGCACCTGCGGAACTGCCGCGTGCCGGCCGACAACCTCATCGGCGGACGCGAGGGCATGGGCTTCAAGACCGCGATGAAGGTGCTGAACAAGCAGCGCATCCATCTGGCGGCGCTGTGCACCGGCCCGGCCATCCGCATGCTGGACGAAGCCGTCGCATGGACCTGCCAGCGGCGCCAGTTCGGTCAGCCGGTGGCCGGCTTCCAGCTGGTGCAGGCGCTGATCGCCGATTGCCAGACCGAGATCCAGGCCGCCCGCGCGCTGATTCTGCAGACCGCCCGCCAGCGCGACGACGGCGAGGACGTGGCGATGCAGGCTTCGATTTGCAAGTACTTCGCCTCCGAGATGTGCGGACGCGTCGCCGATCGCTGCGTGCAGATGCTGGGCGGCACGGGGTTCATCCAGGGCCATGCGATCGAGCGCTTCTACCGGGACGTCCGGTTGTTCCGCCTCTACGAGGGCACCAGCCAGATCCACCAGCTCAACATCGCCAAGCGCACCATCGCCGCGGCGGGCTACCGGCTGGACGACTGAGGCGGGTATCGCAAGCCTGCGTTCGTTCGCGTGTGCCGGTGCGCGGGACGATGCGGTACCGCGCTACCGGATGACGTGCTTCTCGCCGAGGGCCTGCAGCCGTTCCTGCGGCAGCCCGAGCAGCTCGCCCAGCACCTCGGCCGTGTGCTCGCCCAGGTGCGGCGGCGGGTGGCGCACGCCCGTGCGCGTGCCATCGATGACATAGGGCGGTGCATGCACGGCCTGCGGGCCGGCCTCGGCATCCTCGAAGCGGTGCCATACCTGCGCCTGCTGCGTGCGCTGCGACTGCAGTGCTTCGTACAGCCCCAGCACCTCGCCGCAGGGAATGCCCGCGCGGTCCATGCGTTCGATGAGCTCGGCCCGCGTGTGCTGCCGGATCTGCGCCAGCAGGATGGGCAGCAGCTCGCCGCGGTTCTTCGAGCGCTCGGTGTTCTTCTCGAAGCGCGGATTGCGCGCAAGCTCGGGGCAGAAGATGACTTCCTCGCAGAACTTGCGGAACTGGCTGTTGTTGCCCACCGCGATCACCACCGGTCCGTCCGCGGCGTCGAACACGCCGTAGGGGACGATCGAGGGATGCGAGTTGCCGAACTTGGCGGGATCGCCCTTGTTCAGCCAGGCGGTCAGGCCATAGTAGGAGGTGATCATCATCCCGCTGTCGTACAGCGACATCTGGACATGGCGTCCCTCGCCGGTGCGCGTGCGCGCGTACAGCACGGCCAGGATTGCCTGCGCTGCGTACATGCCGGTGAACATGTCGACCGCGGCGACGCCGAACTTCAGCGGCCCCTGAGCTTCCTCGCCGTTCATCGCCATCAGCCCGGTCTCGCCCTGGACCACGAGGTCGTAGCCGGGGCGGGCCTTCTCGGGCCCGAGCACCGGATAGCCGGAGATCGAGCAGTACACGATACCGGGGTTGAGCTTCTTCAGGTCCTCGTAGCCCAGGCCCATCTTCTGCGCACCGCCGTACTTGAAGTTCTGGATCACCACGTCGCAGCGCGTGGCCAGATCGCGCACGAGGTCGCGGCCTTCCTCGGCCTGCAGGTCCACGCAGATGGAGCGCTTGTTGCGGTTGCAGCTGTTGAAGTAGGAGGTGTTGTGGCTGCCGATGCGAACGCCCCAGTCCCGCGTGTCGTCGCCGCGCTCGGGATGCTCCACCTTGATGACCTCGGCGCCGAGGTCCGCCAGCGCCATCGCGCACAACGGCCCTGCCATGACCCGGGACAGGTCCAGGACGCGAACACCGGACAGGGGCAGCGGGTTGGGATGGTTCATGCGCGGGGCCGGGCCTTCTTTCATTGCGACTGCTTGGGCAGGTTCAGGCTTTGCAGCACCGGCAGCCAGCGGTCCGACTCGGCCTTGATGAACCTGTCGAGGTCCTCGGGGCTACCGCCGCGCGGCTCCATGCCGATGGCGCGGGCCCGCGCCACGAAGTCGGGATCGGCGATCACTTGGTTGACGGCCTTGTTGAGGCGCTCGATCGCGGGCTTGGGGGTGCCGGCCGGCACCGACAGCGAATACCACAGCGTGGCTTCCATGTCGAAGCCCTGCTCCTTGAAGGTCGGCGCGTCGGGCACTTGCGGCAGTCGCCGCGAATCCATCACGCCCAGCACGCGCAGCTTGCCTGCCTTGACGTAGGGCAGCGCCCCGGTGATGGATGTGCCGTGGACATCGATCTGGCTGCCGAGCAACGCCTGCAGGGCCGGCGCGTCACCGTTGAACGGGATGTGGGTGGTGCTGAAACCCTGGGCCTTCTCGAAGGCGATCGGTGCCAGGTTGGTGAGGATCGCCGCGCCCGGCGAGGCCCGGTTGATCTTGCCCGGATGCTGCTTGGCGTAGGCGACCATCTCCTTGATGTTCTTGTACGGCAAGTCGGTGCGTCCCACGATGATGGCCGGCTGGTAGGCGATCTGCGTGACCGGCGCGAAATCCTTCGCCGCGTCGTAGGGCAATTTATCGTAGAGCACGCTGTTGTTCGCCAGCGTGCCCAGAGAGGACACGAGCACGGTCTGCCCATCGGGCTTCGCGCGGGCGACGTGGTCGGCCGCGAGGATGCCGCTGGCGCCGGGCTTGTTCTCGATGATGACGTTCAGCCCGTGCTTGTTCAGCTCCTGCGCGAGGATGCGGCAGTACTGGTCGGTGCCGCCGCCGGCGGCGAACGGCACGACGATGCGTGTGACCTGCTGCGCGAAGGCGCTGCCGAGGGCGCACGCGCCGATCACCAGCCCGACGATGGTGTTGCGAAAGCTCACGTTGTCTCCTTGTTCTGATCCGGAATCGGATTCGCGAATCAGTCTAGATGTCCGCCGCCGGGGCGGTGCTGCAGGGAGTGAAAAGATGCTTTGCACGCCGCGTCGCGACCGGCTGCGACCGGTCGGCACACTGCATCCATGGACGCACGGATTCGCCGGATCGGAAAAACCAGGGACCGGCTTGGAGAAAGCCCCTGCTGGGATGCCGATGCACAGGCCGTATGCTGGATCGACGCGCTGGCAGGCATTCTCTGGCGCCTGCGTCCGCAGTCCGGCGTGCTCGAGCAGCACAGCCTCCCGGCGCCCGTGGGGGCCATCGCGCCATGCCGCGGTGACGCCGTCGTGGTCGCGCTGCGCAACAGCTTCGCCGTCTACGACTTCGCCACGCGCGCACTGGAGATCCTGGCGCACATCACGGTGGATCATCCCCGCGTGCGCTTCAACGACGGCAAGTGCGATCCGGCCGGCAACTTCATTGCCGGGACGATGCACATGGAGCGCCAACCCGGCGAGGCTGTCCTGGGCGGGCTGTACCGGCTGCGACCCGACGCCCGGGTGGAGCAACTGGCCGACGACATCGGCTTCGCCAACGGCCCCTGCTTCAGTCCCGACGGCCACACGCTCTATCTGGCCGACAGCCTGGAGCGCACGATCTGGGCCTACGACTACGACCCGTGCGGGCCGCTGCGCCACAAGCGCAAGTTCGTGGACACCGGACGCTTCGAGTCCGGACCGGACGGCGCGACGGTGGACGCGCGGGGCTTCGTGTGGACGGTGCTGACCCGCGCAGGCCAACTCGCGCGCTTTGCACCGGACGGCGAGCTCGAGCGCCTCGTGGCCCTGCCTGCGACCTACCCGACCAGCCTGTGCTTCGGGGGCGCGCGCCTCGACCGGATCTACCTGACGTCGATTTCGCGCAGCGCCCGCCTCGAAGGCCCGAAGCCGCACGACGGCGGGCTGTTCGTGATCGAAGGCCTGCCCGCGTCAGGACGCCTGCCGCATCGCTTCGCCCGCGGCTAGAGACCCGGCCGGCAGGCTCTAGCGCTGATCCTCGTCCTTCAGCGCTTCGGCCACGAAATCGACGAAGGCGCGGACTTTCAGCGGCAGGGTGCGGTTCTGGCGGAAGACGGCGAAGATGCCG
>Ga0209565_1001332_pt1 | contig 11251 bp, 8 predicted proteins | sample Araplaol_mTSA_r2_2_FD_184283 | JGI IMG/M metagenome (GOLD analysis project Ga0209565, IMG submission 184283) | Arabidopsis root microbial communities from North Carolina, USA - plate scrape MF_Col_mTSA_r2 (SPAdes) (version 3) | ecosystem: Host-associated > Plants > Roots > Endosphere | place... | reverse complement strand
GAGGCGCATGTCGGCAAAGGAATAAGCGGCCTGGTGGCGCTCGGGGTGGCGGCTGCCTATCGCGAGTTGCGCGCCCGATGCGTGCAGTGCCGCCACGGCATGGCGGCCTATAAAGCCGGTGCCGCCGAGGACGAGGACACGCGCAAGGGAAGGTTTTTCAGGATGGGCGGGAATATCGGTGGTGTTCGGCGGCATGTTTTTGCTTTTCTATGTCCAAGGGTCGCCGAAGCGAATCTGAGGCAATGTAGCAGCAATGCTAGGGATTCCAGCGCGCCCAGTATTCGAGCGCCAGCGTGTAAGTATTCATCTGCACCTGCACGGTCTCGTCGATGTTGACGCCGTAGCCGCCGGCCATGGCAAATGCCAGCGCGATGCGGCGCTGCCAGGCCCAGTCGAAGACGCGCCGGTCGCGCGCCTCCAGGCCGTCGAAACTGAGCGCCAGGCGGCCCAGGCGGTCGCCCTCGTAGGGGTCGGCACCGGCCAGGTACAGGACCAGGCCGGGCTCGAAGCGCCGCTCGAGTTCGTCGAGCGCATGCTCCAGCGCTTGCAGGTAGGCCGCGTCGCCGCAGCCGTCGGGCAGGTCCACGTCGAGGTCGCTGGCCTCCTTGCGGAAGGGAAAATTCTTCTGCCCGTGCAGCGACAGCGTGAAAACGCTGGGGTCGCTGGCAAAGATGCTGGCCGTGCCGTTGCCCTGGTGCACGTCGAGGTCGATGATGGCGACCTGCAGCGGCTTGCGCCCGTGCCTGTGTTGCCGCGCCCATTCCGCCTGCATCAGCCTGGCGGCCACGGCCGCATCGTTGAACACACAAAACCCGCCGCCCTTGTGCGCATAGGAATGGTGCGTTCCTCCGGCAAGGTTGGCCGCGATGCCCTCCCCCGGCCGGCCCGGCGAACCCATGGCCACACGGGCCGCCGCGACCGTGGCGCCGGCCGAGCGGCGCGCGCGCTCGGCCATGCCCGAGCTCCAGGGGAAACCGATCTCACGCTGGGCCGCGGCCGGCAGGGTTCCGTGGCTGATGGCGTCTATGTAGTGCGGCGTATGCACCAGCGCGAGCTCGCCGTCTGTTGCGGCTGGCGCCTGCGCCATGCGCACCCGCGGGCGTTCATTCACCAGGCGGTCGCGCAGCAAACGGTATTTCGCCATGGGAAAGCGATGGCCGGGCGGCAGCGGCAAAACAAAGTTGTCGGCGTAAAAGGCTTGCAAGATGGTGAAGGTGTTGCGATTTCGGGGCTGAGGCCATTGTGGCCTCGGGCCACACACTTAGAAAAATGGGTGCATTCAGGGTGAGTCGAGTAGTCCTTTTTGGGTACTTTTCAGCGCTGTTTCAGAGCGTTACCTAGGGCCCGGCCTCTAAATTGGTGCACCGCAACATAAAATACTTGCAATGGTGCACACAGTCCCTATACTTGGACTTATGTTGCAGTGCAGCAATTCAGCGCAAAGCAACACCATTGCCCTCACCTAAACCTATTTTGGAGATTCATTATGCTGACCGCTGAACAAGTCCTCGCTTCCCACAAAGCCAACATCGAAACCATGTTTGGCCTGACCCACAAAGCCTTCGAAGGCGTTGAGAAACTGGTCGAACTGAACGTGCAGGCCACCAAGGCCGCCCTGGCTGAAAGCGCCAACCACACGCAAGCCGTGCTGGGCGTGAAAGACGCACAAGAACTGCTGGCCCTGCAAGCCGGCCTGGTCCAGCCCCTGGCTGAAAAGACCGCCGCCTACAGCCGTCACCTCTATGACATCGCTTCGGCCGCTGGCGCTGAACTGGGCAAGACCTTTGAAACCCAGGCTGCTGATGCGCAGAAAAAATTCGTCGGCCTGGTCGACAACGCCGCCAAGAACGCACCGGCCGGTTCCGAAACCGCCGTGGCTGTCCTGAGGAGCGCCGTCGCCGCCGCCAACAACGCTTTCGAGTCGGTCCAGAAGGCCGTCAAGCAAGCCACCGACATCGCTGAAGCCAACTTCAACACGGTGGCTGCTTCCGCCGTGAACGCCACCAAGACGACCACCGCCAAAAAGCGCTGATCGCAGCGCCTTGCGCGCTAACCTTCACGGAGCCTGTTTCGCGAATCCTGTTTGACTGAACAGGGTTTCAAGCCAGTTGTCTCCTCGGGTCCCTTCCGAAATTCATTTTCACGGACCCCTTAAAGCCCGATCGCAAGATTGGGCTTTTTTTTGCCTGCGCTATCTCTGCCTATTTCTGCGCCGTGACCGCCGCGGCCTCGAGTTTGGCCTTGAGCTGCGGCAGCGCCGCCAGCATGGCCGCCCGGCCCGCATCGATGGCGCGCTGGCGCGCCGAGAAGTCGGCGCTCTTGAGGCCTGTCAGCGAGGGACGCACGACGACGTCGGCATCCTTGAGCTCGTACTGGTTGATGCTTTTGCCCATGATGGCAAAGGTCTGCAGCAGGATCTGCAGGGTATCGCCCGCGGGATTGCCTTCCGGCGGGCTCGAGATGTCGACGGCCACCACGATATCGGCGCCCATCTGCCGCGCAAAACGCACCGGCACCGGCGACACCAGGCCGCCGTCCACATACTCACGGCCGTTGATCTTGACCGGCAGGAACACCGCCGGCACCGCGCTCGACGCGCGCACCGCCGTGCCGGTGTCGCCGCGCTGAAACAGCACGGCCTGGCCGCTGTTGAGGTCGGTGGCGACGATGCCCAGTGGAATCGCCATGTTCTCCATGGTGCGGTTGGCGACCAGGTCGTTGACATAGCGGGCCAACGCGTCGCCGCGGAACATGCCGCGGCCGAAGATGGGCAGCATCCAGTCGGTGATGGCCACCTCCTCCATGTTCAGCGCGGTCTGCTGCAGCTGCGCGCTGGTCTTGCCGCTGGCATACAGCGCCGCCACCAGGCTGCCGGCCGAGGTGCCGACCACCAGTTGCGGCTTGAGCCCGGCCTCCTCGAGCACGGCGATCACGCCCACATGGGCAAAACCGCGCGCCGCGCCACCGCCCAGCGCCAGCCCTACACGCACGGGCTTTCTGGCGGCCTCGGCCGGCGGCGGTACCGCAACCGGGCCGGACGGCATGACGGCGCAGCCGGCCAGCAGCAGTATCGCCATGGCCATGCAGGCGCCTGCATACCTGCCTGGCTCGCATGAAAACGTGCCCAGCGTAGGGACTCTGCCAAGAATGATTCTTATTTGCTTTATCATGGCCGGGCTTTAAAAATACCTGTAAGGAAGTGGAAAGTTATGTTCAAAAAAGTGCTTCTCTCGTCGCTGCTCTTGCTGGCAGGCCTGGCATCGGCCCAGGAGCAGGTGGTCAACCTGTATTCTGCCCGCCATTACCAGACCGACGAAAAGCTCTACAGCGACTTCACCAAGGCCACCGGCATCAAGGTGAACCGCGTGGACGCCGACGACGCCGGCATCCTGGCCCGCCTGAAGGCTGAAGGCGCGGCCTCCCCCGCCGACGTGATTTTGCTGGTCGACGCAGCCCGCCTCTGGAAGGGCGATGCGGACGGCCTGTTCCGGCCCATCAAGTCGCCGGCCCTCGAAGCCGCCATTCCCGCCAAGCTGCGCGCCAAGGAAACCGCCGAGGGCACGACCTGGTTCGGCTTCTCGACCCGCGCCCGCGTCGTGGTGTTCGACAAGCTCAAGGTCAAGAAGGCCGATGTAGATACCTATGAAAAACTCGCCGACCCGAAAAACAAGGGACTGCTGTGCACCCGCTCGGGCGCCCACCCTTACAACCTCTCGCTGTTCGGCGCGGTGACCGAGCACCTGGGCGAAGCCAAGGCCGAGCAGTGGCTCAAGGGCCTGGTGGCCAATATGGCGCGCGACCCCAAGGGCGGCGACAGCGACCAGATCAAGGCCGTGGCCAGCGGCGAATGCGGCATCGCGCTGACCAACACCTACTACCTGGCGCGCATCATGCGTTCCAACGCGCCTGACGACAAAGTCGTGGCCGACCGTGTCGGTGTGGTCTTCCCCAACCAGGACAGCTGGGGCACGCATGTGAACATCGCCGGCGCGGCCGTTGCCAAGAATGCCAAGAATACGGCCAACGCCGTCAAGTTCATGGAATACCTGGCCAGCCCGAGCGCGCAAGAATACTTCGCCAACGGCAACAACGAATGGCCCGCCGTGCCGGGCCTGGGCGTCAGCAACCCGGCGCTCAAGGCCATGAGCCCCTCCGGCAACGGCAGCTTCAAGTCCGAAACCATCCCGATCAGCGCCGTGGGCAACAACCAGCTCAAGGTGCAGCAGATGCTGGACCGCGTCGGCTACAAATAAGAACCAGCCAGCGCCCTTGTTTTGCAAAAGCCCGGCCGCCGACAGGCACCGGGCTTTTTTCATGGGCCATAATTGACGTTTACGTTAACGTCATGTCGCCCAGCCGTATGCGGGCCCTGGCGTTGACACAAACCCCATTTAAACCTCCCACTCTTCATTCAAGGAATCACCATGGAAATCGCAGGCAAAGTATTTATCGTCACCGGCGGCGCATCGGGCCTGGGTGAAGGCACGGCGCGCATGCTGGTGGCCAATGGCGCCAAGGTTGTCATTGCCGACATGCAAGCCGACAAGGGCGAAGCCATCGCCAAGGAGCTGGGCGCGGACAAGGCCGCTTTCGTCAAGTGCGACGTGAGCCAGGAGGCTGACGGCCAGGCCGTGGTGGCCAAGGCGCTCGCCATGGGCAAGCTGATGGGCCTGGTGAACTGCGCCGGCATTGCGCCCGCCGAAAAAACCGTGGGCAAGAACGGCGCGCACGGCCTGGCCCTGTTCAGCAAGACCATCACCGTCAACCTCATCGGCAGCTTCAACATGATCCGCCTGGCGGCCGACGCCATGTGCAAGAACGAGCCCGAAGCCACCGGCGAGCGCGGCGTGCTGATTTCCACCGCCTCGGTGGCGGCCTACGACGGCCAGATCGGCCAGGCCGCCTACAGCGCCTCCAAGGGCGGCATCGTCGGCATGACCCTGCCGATTGCCCGCGACCTGGCGCGCAACGGCATCCGCAACATGACGATTGCCCCCGGCATCTTCGGCACGCCCATGCTCTTTGGCATGCCGCAGGAAGTGCAAGACTCGCTGGCCGCCGGCGTTCCCTTCCCCTCGCGCCTGGGCACGCCACAAGACTACGCGCGCCTGGCCAAACACATCATCGAAAACGACATGCTCAACGGTGAAGTGATTCGCCTGGACGGCGCGATCCGCCTCGCACCGCGCTGAGCGGGCTCAGGCCGCGGGCGGATGCAGCGCGGCCAGCCTGTCGGTCAGCAGCGCCGACAGCCTGTCTATCACCTCGTTGACGCGGGCCGGCACATAACGCCGGCTCGGCACCACCGCATAGAGCGGCGCCGGCTCGCCCAGGTGGCCTTCGAACAGGCGCACCAGCTTGCCGCCGGCTAGCGAGGCCATGAGGTCGATCTCGGACTGGTAAACGATGCCCCGCCCTTCCAGCGCCCACTGCAGCGCGATGGAGGCGTCATTGCAGGCCAGCGGCCCGGCCACGCGCACCTGGAAAGGCGCGCTGGCCTCCCCCTGCAATTCGAACTGCCACTGGTCCTGCCGGCGCTCGCGCACGTGGCAGACCAGGCAGTCGTGCTGCGCGAGTTCGCAGGGCTGCACGGGCGTTCCGCGGCGCGCCAGGTAGTCGGGGCTGGCGCAGGCGATGCGGCGGGCCGGCGCCAGCAGGCGCGCCGAATGGGTGGAGTCCATCAGCGGCCCGTTGCGCAGCGCCACGTCTATGCCTTCGCGCACCAGGTCCACGCGCGCATCGCTGATCTGCAGGTCGATCTCGATGCCGGGATGCTGCGCGGCGAATTCCGCCAGCCAGTAGGCGAGCATCTCGCGCGCCAGCATGGCCGTGGCGGTGATGCGTATGCTGCCCGTGAGGCCGAAGGTGCCGGCGCGCACCTTGGCCTGGCCTTCGGCCACCAGCTCGAGCGCGCGGCGCGCGTGCTCGACCATGACCGCGCCTTCGGCCGTGGGCCGCACGGCGCGCGTGGTGCGCTCGAACAGGCGCACGCCCAGCGAGGTTTCCAGCCGCTTGATCGCCGCACTGACGGCGGCCGTGGAGAGCCGGCAGCGCTTGCCCGCACCCGTGAGGCTGCCGGTCTCCGCGGTGGCCAGCAGCACACGCAAGGCATCGAGATTGTCAAATTCCATGGAAGAGTGATTTCTCCGAAACGCCATTGTGAGGCGCGGGGCCGCTGGCTATATTTGCCGGCGGGCCTACAGCCCCCCAAGCAAAAACTACAGTCAAGGATATCCCATGAGACACGCCTTCCCGGCACTGGCGGCTACCGCGCTGCTGGCCGCCTGCGCCAGCAGCCCCTCCTCCTTCACCTACCAGGTCCCGGCCGACGAAGTCGCGCGCGGCGCCAAGTACATGCAGCCAGAAGGCTCCTCGGGCTTCACGCCCAAGCCGGGCTGGGCCACGAAGAAGTTCGCCGTGGCCGCCGCCAACCCGCTGGCCACCGACGCCGGTTACCAGGTGCTCAAGGCTGGCGGCTCGGCCGTAGACGCCGCGATTGCCGTGCAAATGGTGCTCACACTGGTGGAGCCGCAATCCAGCGGCATAGGCGGCGGCGCCTTCCTGCTGCATGCCAGCGGCGGCAAGGTCGAGGCCTTCGACGGCCGCGAAACCGCGCCCGCAGCCGCCGATGAAAAGCTCTTTATCGGCACCGACGGCAAGCCCATGGCGTTTTACGACGGCGTGGTCGGCGGCCGCTCCGTTGGCACGCCCGGCACCGTGCGCATGCTCGAGATGGCCCATAAGCAGTACGGCCGGCTTCCCTGGGCCCAGCTGTTCGCGCCGGCGATCCAGCTGGCCGAAGGCGGCTTCAAGGTCAGCCCACGCCTGAACACCCTGCTCAAAGGCGAGCAGCACCTCAAGAAAGACGCCACGGCCGCCGCCTACTTCTACAAGCCCGACGGCAGCCCGGTGGACGTGGGCCAGACCCTGCGCAACCCGGCCCTGGCCGAGGTGCTGCGCCAGATCGCAGCCAAAGGATCGAGCGCGCTGCTCGAAGGCCAGGTCGCCCAGGCCATCGTCGCCAAGGTGCAGGGCCACGCCAGCAACCCCGGCAAGCTGGCCCTGGCCGACCTGGCCGGCTACCAGCCCAAAAAACGCGACCCGATCTGCACCGACTACAACGCCGCCGGCAAGGCCTACCGCCTCTGCGGCATGCCGCCGCCCAGCTCGGGCGCGATTGCCGTCGGACAGATCCTTGGCATCCTGAGCAACACGCCGGCAAGCACCCTGGGCCTGGTCACCGGCAGCGGCGGCGTCCCCGGCACGGTTGCACCCACGCCTTCGGCCGACTGGCTGCACCTTTACACCGAGGCTTCGCGCCTGGCCTTTGCCGACCGCGGCCAGTACCTGGGCGACCCGGACTTTGTGCAGCCGCCGGGCGGCAGCTGGATGAGCCTGCTGGCCCCCGCCTACCTGAGCGAGCGCGCCAAGCTGATACAGCCCACCGGCCCCAGCATGAAGACCGCCAAACCCGGCGTGCCGGGCGCCGTCAAGACGGCTTACGCGCCCATGCCCGAGCAGCCCGAGTACGGCACCTCGCACATCAGCATCATCGACGGCTACGGCAATGCGATCGCCATGACCACGACGATTGAAGACCAATTCGGCTCGCGCCTGATGACCGACGGCGGCACCGGCAAGGCCGGCGGCTTTTTGCTCAACAACGAGCTCACCGACTTCAGCTTCGCCCCGGCGGATGCCGAAGGCAAGCCCGTGGCCAACCGCGTGCAGCCCGGCAAGCGCCCGCGCTCGTCCATGGCGCCCACGCTGGTGTTTGACAAGAACTCGGGCCAGCTTGTCATGAGCGGCGGCAGCCCCGGCGGCGCCCTCATCATCCACTTCACGGCCAAGACCCTGTACGGCACGCTGAACTGGGGCCTCAATGCCCAGCAGGCCATAGACCTGCCCAATTTCGGCTCGCTCAACGGCCCGAGCATCCTGGAAGAAAAACGCTTCTCGCCGGCCACCGTCGAGGCGCTGCGCAGCCGTGGCGCCGAGGTGCGCGAACAAACCATGACCAGCGGCCTGCAGGCCATCCAGAAAACGCCCGAAGGCTTCTTCGGCGGCGCCGACCCGCGGCGCGAGGGGCTGGTCCTGGGTGACTAAACCGCGCTATACCCCGTGAATTACAAGGCCCTGCCGTCGCAGGGCCTTGTTGTTTCTACAATCCCTAGATGGCCATTCCGCAATCATTCATCCAGGAGCTGCTCACGCGCGCGGACATTGTGGACATCGTGGGCCGCCATGTGCAGCTCAAAAAGGGCGGCGCCAACTTCATGGGGCTGTGCCCCTTCCATGGCGAAAAATCGCCCTCCTTCAGCGTCAGCCCGACCAAACAGTTCTACCATTGCTTCGGCTGCGGCGTGAGCGGCGACGCGATCAAGTTCATGACCGAATATGGTGGCATGACCTTCATCGAGGCCGTCAAGGACCTGGCCCAGCAATACGGCCTGCAGGTGCCCGAGGACGACGTCTCGCCGCAGGACCGCGCCCGCGCCGCGCAGATGCGCGAGCAGCAGGCCACGCTCACCAGCGTGCTCGAAAAAGCCGGTACCGCCTACATCAAGGCCTTGCGCAACTCCGAGCGTGCCATCGATTACTTCAAGGGCCGAGGCGTCTCGGGCGAAGTCGCCAAGACCTTCGGCCTGGGCTATGCGCCCGAAGGCTGGCGCAGCCTGGCCAGCGTGTTCCCCGACTACAACGACCCGCTGCTGGTCGAAAGCGGCCTTGTCATCACCGGCGAGCCCGGCGAGGAAAACGCCGCCGGCGAGGCCAAGCGCTATGACCGCTTTCGCGACCGGGTCATGTTCCCCATCCGCAACGTCAAGGGCGAATGCATAGGCTTTGGCGGCCGCGTGCTGGGAGACGACAAGCCCAAATACCTCAATTCGCCCGAAACCCCGGTCTTCAGCAAGGGGCGCGAGCTCTACGGCCTGTTCGAGGCGCGAACCGCCCTGCGCGAACACGGCTACGCCCTGGTCACAGAAGGCTATATGGACGTGGTGGCGCTGGCCCAGCTGGGTTTTGCCAACGCGGTGGCCACCCTGGGCACGGCTTGCACCGCCGACCACGTGCAAAAGCTGTTCCGCTTCACCGATTCGGTGGTTTTCAGCTTTGACGGCGACAGTGCCGGCCGCCGCGCCGCGCGCAAGGCGCTGGACGCCGCCCTGCCCTTTGCCACCGACGTGCGCACCGTCAAGTTCCTTTTCCTGCCGGCCGAGCACGACCCCGACAGCTACATCCGCGAACACGGCAAGGAAGGCTTTGCCGCCTACGTCAGCAAGGCCGTGCCGCTGAGCCGTTTCCTGCTCGAAGCGGCCGCCGAGGGCTGTGACCTGGACACCGCCGAAGGACGCGCCCACATGGCCAGCAATGCCCGCCCCCTGTGGAGCCTGATGCCCGACGGCGCCCTCAAGCGCCAGCTGCTGGCCGAGATCGCCGACAAGGTGCTGATCGACAGCCGCGAACTGCTGCAACTGTGGCAGCCGGCCGCCACGGGCTATAAATCGGGCAACAAAAACAGCGGCGGCCCGCGCGGGCAAGGCAAGGGCCACAGGCAGGACGCCGCGCCCGCCCCGGTTCACCATGCGGACATGCCCGATCCCGGTGGCTACCCGCCGGACTACCCCGAAGAGCGCGATTACAGCGGTTCCGAGCCTTCCGCTTATTACCCGCCCCCGTCGGCCCCGGGCCGCAGCTTTGGCGAGCGCAGCAGCGGCGCCCGGGCGCCGCGCCGCGTGGCCGGGCGCATTCTGCCGGCCAGCCGCGAAGACCGGGTGCTCAGGCTGCTGCTGACTGAAGCCCAGACCTGGGACAGGCTCAGCACCGAAGAACATCATTTGCTCGTCGAGCTGCCCGAGCCCCACGGCCCGCTCTTCGTCTGGCTGGAGAGCCAGTTGCACGAACACGGCCCCCAGCCCTGGGCGGCCCTGCGCGAGGGCCTACGCGGCCATGCCTACGAAAGGCATGCCACCGCCCAGATCGCGCAGATTCCCGAAGGCATAGAAAGCGACTGGACCGAGGTCAGGAACATCCTGGACCAGCTGCTGCGCCTGCGCCGCCAGCAGGAGATGAGCGAGCTGGCCGCCCGCGCCGCCACCGATCCGGACGCCCGCCTGCGTTACCTGGAACTGCTAGCCAGCCTCAAAACCCCGGCCGACACGGCCCGCTAGGGCGGCCCGGCGCCCGAAAAATAGCTGTTTTGGTGGGTGAAAAAACGCCCAAAAAACAGGCAACAGGGTATAATCCGATTTTCGACGGCAAGCGCGACAGCAGCACCTCCGGCCCGGCCACCCTGAAACTTCGGGGAACTCACAGATGAGACGGCCACTTCCCCCAGGGAATACCGCAAGGACTGCACACCAAATGTTCGCCCAAACAGCTTGCCCGGAAAAATAAACCGAAACGTGCCCCTGGCGCTGCCCGGCCTGTTTTTCCGTCCTCTTGTTCCTGACTCTGAATCCTTGCCGCCGTGCCTGTGCTTTGCGCAGGCGCCAAGGCGCATTTTTGTTTACTGGTAGCCGATAGATATTTAGAACAATTTTTCCGACAACTGGAGGTCCCATGCCTACTGCCAAGCCGAAGAAGCCGAGCACGTCCAAGAAGCCGCAAGGCGCGCAGCCCAAAGCCGCCGCCAAGCCAAAAGCCAAGACAGCGCCCAAAGCCGCTGCCCGGCCCGCAGCCAAGCCTCCAGTCAAAGCAGCAGCCAAAGCCCCGGCCAAGCCCGCGGCCAAGAGCGGCAAGGTTGAAAAACCCGGAAAAACCGCCATATCTGTCAAACCCAGCAAACCCAATGCCCTGGCGAGCAAAGCCCCCCTGAAAACCGCGAAATCCGCGATTTCCGATTTGCCCCTGAAGAAAGCTCCTGCCGTGCCGACCAAGTCCAGCCCCGAATCCAAGCCTCTCGCCGCACCCGCCGATGTGCCCGTGAAAAAGAAACCCGGCCGCCCGCCCAAGAACCCGGCGGCCGACGGCAGCGCGCCTGCCGCCCCCACCGGCGCCAAGCGCGGCCGCAAGCCCAAGAGCGCCACCGCCGCGCCCAAGGACGGCGAAGACCTGGACCTGTCCGACATTGAAGACGACCTGGTCGGCGAACCCGTGGCGGAGACGACCGAGAAGGTCAAACCGCTGCGCATGAAGATCAGCAAGGCGAAGGAACGCGCCTTGATGAAGGAATTCGGCCTGGACGAAACCGTCCTCTCCGAAGAAGACATGCTCAAGCGCCGCCTGCGCCTGAAGACCCTGATCAAGC
>Ga0209565_1001331_pt1 | contig 11278 bp, 10 predicted proteins | sample Araplaol_mTSA_r2_2_FD_184283 | JGI IMG/M metagenome (GOLD analysis project Ga0209565, IMG submission 184283) | Arabidopsis root microbial communities from North Carolina, USA - plate scrape MF_Col_mTSA_r2 (SPAdes) (version 3) | ecosystem: Host-associated > Plants > Roots > Endosphere | place... | reverse complement strand
CCACCTGCGAATCGACCTTCGCGCGGTTGAAGCCTTCGTGCTCCGACGCCACGCGGATCAGGCCGCCCGCGTTGATGACGAAATCCGGCGCGTAGAGGATCTCCCTCTCGCGCAGCTGCCGGCCGTGCTCGTCGCGCGCGAGCTGGTTGTTGGCGCCGCCCGCGATCACGCGAAAGCGCATCTGCGGCAGTGTCTTGTCGTTGACGACGGCGCCCATCGCGCAGGGAGCGAACACCTCGGCGTGCACGGCGTAGATCGCGTCGGGCTCGACGATCTTGGCGCCGAACTCGGCTGCGGCCTTGCCCGCGAGTACCGGATCGATGTCGCACACCACCAGGTGCGCTCCTGCCTCGGCGAGCAGCCGGCACAGGCTCCAGCCGACGTTGCCCAGGCCCTGCACGGCCACCGTCAGCCCGCGCAGGTCGCGGCCCAGCCGGTGCGCGACGCCGGCCACGATGCCGTGGTAGACCCCCAGCGCCGTGGTCGGCGACGGGTCGCCCGTGCCGCCCAGTGCCTCCGGCAGGCCGACCACATGCCGAGTGCTCTGCCGTACCCAGGCGAAGTCGTCGACCGTGGTGCCGACATCTTCGGCCGTGATGTAGCGCCCGCCCAGGCGGTTGACCGCCACGCCCATCGCCCGCAGCAGGTCGGGCGTCTTGCTCTTGCGCGGATCGCCGAGGATCACCGACTTGCCGCCGCCCAGGCCCAGCCCCGCGGCGGCGGCCTTGAAGGTCATGCCGCGCGAGAGCCGGAGCATATCGCGCAGGGCGGAAGCCTCGTCGGCGTACGGATACATCCGGCAGCCGCCCAGCGCGGGGCCGAGCTTGGTGCTGTGGACGGCGATGATGGCCCGGAGCCCGACCCGGTCATCGGATATGAAGACGACCTGTTCGTGGTCCGCGAAAGACTCGGTGGAGAAGACTGTCATCTGGTTCTTTTTTCGAGTTCGGGTGAACGAGTGCGGAGCTGCTTCGAACTGTGGAAGGCCGCCTTGTCAATGCCTGCAAGAGGAAGCTAGGTAAAGCAGCAGGCGGCGCAGGTATAGAAGCAGCTCCACCGGATGGACATCGGGCTGCGAGCCGCATAGCGGCAGGACTTCAGTGCTTGCCTGGCGGAATGATTGCGTCATGTGTTGGCCTCGCTTTGAGGTCAAGCATGACAGGGAGAGTCGCCGTGATATTGGCGAAAATTTCTGGCGGAGAAAATTCAGGTTTCAGAGGAGAGAAGGCTGTTCGGCATTCCGCCGAAGGCCATCTCCTTGAGAAGTCTGTGCAGCTCGTTAAGCGCGAGCTCCTTCTGTGAATCGCTCAGAGGTTCGATTGAAAGTTTGAAGATCGATATCGCGCCATCCAGCGGCGATGTCCCCTCCGAAGAGGGAATGGAAGGCATCCAGGTCTCGTCCTCGGGAATCAGGCAGGTCCAGATAAGCCCATGCCGCTCGACCGCCGGAAACGCCGTGATCCTGAAGCAATCCGCCGTCTTGGGCGCGAGCTTCTCCGGCACCAGCCGGCATTGCCCATCGGAGCCGAAGCGCAGGCCGTGGTAGGCGCAGACCAGCTCTTCTCCCTCGATGCGCCCGCTGCTCAGCGGCAGCCCGCGGTGCGGGCACATGTCGCGGCCGATGCGCATGCCGTCGGGCATGCGGTAGACGGCGAGCCGCAGGTTCAGCAGCACGACCTGCCTCGGCTTCGCAAGCGGATCGTCGGCGCGCACGAGCGGAAACCACTGCCGCGCGAGCACGGGCCAGTCCTGCTGCGCGTAGCTGCAGCCGGAAGGCAGGAAGCCCTCGGGCAAGGGACGTGGAAGAGCCGCTTCGGCCGTCATGTCTTGCCTTCCTCGGTGTGCTGGATCGGTCTACTTGACCAGTCCGATCCGGATCCTCCGGTTGTGCTGCCCCTTGTTCTCGATCTTCATGATGCGCAGCGGAGCCGATTGCGAAGTCTTCGAGAGATGGGTGCCGCCGCAGGCCTGCCGGTCGAGGCCCACGATCTCGATGATGCGGGTGGTGCCGTCGTCCTGGGCCGGCGGCGCGACCGAGCGGCTGCGCAGCACGCCGGGTTCGTGCGCGAGCGCGGCCGAATCGAGATACACCGCGTTCACCTGCAGCCCGTCGGAGATCAGGCTGTTGAGTTCGGGCTCGAGCTTGCGCAGCTCGTTGTTGTCGACCGTGGGCAGGTCGAAGTCGATGCGGGCCGTGCCGTCGGCCGCCATCTGCACGCCGGTGACCAGGGAGCCTTCGAAGCGCTGGTAGACCAGGGCGTTCAGGATGTGCAGGCCGGTGTGCAGCTGGCACATCATCGAGCGGAAATCCTGGTCGACGCTGGCGATGACCTTGTCGCCCGGCACCTTGCCGATGTCCGCCTCGTCGAAGTAGTGCCAGGCATTCCTGCCTTCCATCTCGATGCGGTCGATCCTGAGCTGGCTGCCGTTCCAATGCAGCGTGCCGCGATCCGCCAGCTGCCCGCCGCCGCCCGGATAGAAGTAGGACTTGTCGAGAAGCACGGCATTCGGCCGGCGCGCGATGACGTCGGCCTCGAATTCGAAGCGCTCGGGTTCGATGTGGCAGAGATACGGAGACATGTATTCCTCGGGTTGTGCGGGATGCTTGATTTCTTGCGGGTTGCTTCTTGCTCAGGAGAAGCGCCTGGCCGTCACGATGCCGGCCAGGATGACCACGGCCCCGACGAATTCGGTGGCGCTGAGGTACTCGTGGAACAGGTACGCGCCGAACACGGTCGCGATGACGGGCTGTATCAGCAGGGTGATCGACGACATGGCCGCCGGCAGCTTGGCCAGCGCATAGGCGATGAGGCCCTGGCCGCCCACGTGCGACACCACCGCCAGCGCCACCAGCATCAGCACGCCATGCATCGTGTGCGGCACCAGCGACTCGCCGCGCAGCAGCGTGATGGGCAGAAGGATGATGAACGTGCCCACGCTGCTCCAGGCCATGACGGTCATGGTGCGGTAGTTGGAGCGCACGAGGCTCACCGCCAGCAGGTAGGAGCCGTAGAACACGGCGGTCAGCAGACCGAGCAGGTTGCCGGCCATGTAGTTCGAGCCGAAGTCGAGCCGGTGGCCTATGAGGATGAACGCGCCGGTCAGCGCGAACAGCATGCCGAACAGGAAGCCCCGCTTGAACCTCTTTCCGAGAAAGATGTTGGAGCCGAGCACCACGAAGATGGGAGCGAGATTCGCGAGCAGGTTGGAGTTGGCCAGCGTGGTCAGCGTCATCGACCAGTGGTACAGCGCGAGGTTGCCCGAGAAGATGAAGCCCACGAGGATGAGCTTGACGGGAATGCGCGGCGTGGGTTGCTGGCCGGCTTGCTGTGCCCCCCCGGGTACCGGCTCGGACCTCGCCGCGAGCATGTCGAGCAGGAAGAAGATCGGGATCGCCAGCGCAACCCGGTAGACGGCGCTCGCGGTCGGCGGTAGCTCGCTGTGGCGCAGGAAAACGCCGCCCAGCGCCAACGCCGCCGCGCCCAGTAGTAGCGCGACGAATGAGAAGAAGCTGCTCTTCGAAGCAGCCGGCAGGGCAATGGTTGTCGTCATGTTCGGTATGACACGACCGAGTCTCCATCGGTCGTATCGGGCGATTTGTTGTGAATGAATCTTCAGGAAGAGGACGTGGTGCCGAAGATCTGCCCGGCTAGGCCGGCGGCTCCTCGAACCCCTCGATCACCATGAGCTGCATGTCGACCGCGGCGTCCTTTCGCAACCCTCTTGCGTGGGTGTATTCGGGCGACTCGTAGAACTTCCTCGCCGCGTCCGCGGTCTTGAACTCCACGAGAACCACTCGCCTGTCGTCGTGAGCGCCTTCCAGGTGCATGCGCTCGCCTCCCCGCGTCAGGAACCTGCCGCCGAACTTCTCGACGATGCCGGGCGTGAGTTGCTTGTATTGGTTGTACTGGTCCGGATTCACGATGGACATCCGGCCGATCAGATAGGCGACCATCTGGCGTTCCCGTGGAGGCTCGGCCGCTCGTGCCGTCAGACGTAGGCGACCTTCTTCTGCGTCGCGACGCCGGATTGCAGCAGCGCCGCGTCCAGCACGTCCCACAGGCCGGTCAGCGAGTCGAGGAAGTCGTCCGCGCCTTCGATGACGAGGTGGGCGTATTCCGTCTTCAGCGCCAGCTCGACCGCGGTGCGCGCGTTCTGCTCGTGATGCTGTTCGGCGCCGACTTCGCCCCAGTGTTCCAGCAGGTAGTGCATCTCGGGCTTCTCCAGATCGGCGTTGTAGATGCCGCTGTCGACCAGGCAGTACTTCTCGCCCGGAATCAGCTGCTGGTTGGAGATCATCTCGAGCGCCAGCGTGGTGCCCAGGTTGCGGTAGGTGTTCTCGATGTCCGTCAGCTTGCGGTGATCGAAAACGCCGATGGCCTTGCGCACCTGCGTGGTCAGGCCGGTCTCCATGTCGTAGCCGGGCAGGGAGCCGAGCAACTGGTCGGAGAAGGCCTTGAGCTTCGCCTCGACCTTCTCCTGGTTGTAGAGGTCGGCGAACACCGGCGCCTCGGCCGACTGGTTGACGATGAAGCCCGCCATCGTCGCGAGTTCGGGGCCGTGGCCCGATTCGCTCTCGACGATCTCCTCGAGCAGCTCGCTCTGCTTGTGCAGGCCGTGCTTCTTCAGCGCGTCGGGAAAGCTCCAGCCCGGACGCGTCGAGGCGCAGAAGCTCTGGATCTGGTGGAACAGGGCGCCGACGACGGGCGGTTCCGGTTCCACCCTTGCCCAATTCTTGAAAATCGGGTGTGAATAGCACCGGTGACTTTTGACTCTATCAACCAGATCGGAAATGGTTACGCTCATTTCTTGCTCCTAATCACAGTGGGTTGAAAAAATGCCAAGGGGAAAATTCGATTAACGGTGGTGTGCTTACTTGCTTGCCATCAACATGCGCCCTCCAGGGTGGTCGAGTACCTCGATCCGCACGTTCGAGAATCCCGCGCGGAAAAGCTTTTCGGTCCATTCCTCCTCGCTCAGGAGCCTTCTGGACATGAAATGGTTGTGCAGGTGGTTGAATGCCGCGGCGAACGGCTTTTCCCAATTCGACTGGGCCACCGGAATTGCGTCCACGATGATCAGCGTGCCCTTGATCGCGTGGGTGCAGCAGGCGCGCAGCAATGCGTCGAGCGTTTCCTCTTCCGCCGGAAGAAGGTCGTGCATCACGAAGCCCGCGTGGATGATGTCGGCGTCCTTGATCAGCGACGCGTCTTCCACCAGCACCTGGATGGGGGCCGTCACGAACTGGAGCCGGTCGCTCATGCCGGCCTCGGAGGCCGCGTTCACGGCCTGCTCGGTGGCCGATGCGCTCAGGTCGATGCCCACGCCGGTGGAGCCCGGGATCTTGCGCAGCATGCGGATCAGGAAGCCGCCGGAGCCCGATCCAAGATCCACGATTTTCCTTGGTGCCATCGCGACGATGGCGTTCTCGGGCTGCGGATAGAAGGACTTCTCGCCCATCCACTTCGAGGTGCGCGCCACCAGCCCGCCGCTGCGCGGGTACTTGGCCTGCGCCTCCTCGTTGTGCTCCGAGAACTCCTTCGCGTTGTTGATCAGGGGCGCGCAGGCGCGCAGTGCCCACGAGAGGTAGCCGACCTCGTTGATCAGCTCCTCGAAGTTGCTGCCGACCTTGTAGGTGGCAGGAGCCGTGGGGCTCAGCACTTCGATGATTCCCGCCTTGCTCAGGGAGTCGAGATAGGCGGAGATCACCGACTCCTTTATTCCGCAGGATCGCGACGCCGCCGCGGCGTCCACGACCTCCGAATTCTGGAGAAATTCGATGACTCCGTACTCCGCACCGATTTCGAGCAGGATTGCGGAGCCTGCGAGGGAAGAGCCAGTAATACCGCGATCAACGTTTTGCATGGGGCACCTGTTTGTTAAACGCCATTGAAAACCAACTGATTACTTCGCAATAGCCGAGGCCATTTGGTTGCACGATAGACAGCGTGCAGAAGGCCGTATTGGTAAAAATTGCGGCGCCGGGTGATTGCGGCAAAAAAAAGATTCGACCGAATTCAGAAAAAGGTTTCTATTGCGGCGCGCACGCGGCAAAGCCGGCCCCGCGCGGTGCATTCCGCGCGAGCCGGCGAGAAAAAAAGATGCGGAAAGAAGCGCCCGGAAAGAGCGCCGGCGCGTCAGTTGATCCGTGCGCGGACGTACTGGAGCGGCGTCATCCCGAAGGTGCGCTTGAAATGCCGGGTGAGGGCGCTCTGGTCGTAGAAGCCGCTCGCCACGGCGGCCTCGATGAGCGGCCTGCCCGCGGTGAGATGGCTGATCGCCGCCCTGAGCCGCAGCTGCGTGAGGTACATGTGCGGCGTCAGGCCGATCGCGCGGTTGAACGCACCGATCAGCTGGAAGGGCGTGAGGTCCGCGGCCTCGGCCATCGCTTCCAGCGTCAGCCGTTCGGCGAAGGCATCGCGCAGCAACTCCAGCACAGGCGCGAGCACGCTGGTGTCGGCGGGCACCGGCAGCACGCGGTGCCCCTGCTGCGCATGCCGCTGGAAGAGCGTGCCGAAGGTGTGCACGAAGAGCTCCTGCTGCCGCAGCGGATCGCACTGGCCGCCGTCCTCATCGAAGGCGCGATGCAGTTCGAGGAAGCAGCCGATCAGTTCCTCGTCGCAATAGACGTTCGAGTCGAAGTAGCGGGCCTGGTCCATGCCCAGCGTCGTCATCAGGTGCCGGATGCCCGGGTCGGCCAGGTAGAAGGAGCGGTAGCGCCAGCGCGGGCTGCCGCCCATGCGCCCCGAGTGCGGCTCGGCCGGGTTGAAGACCAGCAGCGCCTGCTGGTGTGCCGCGCCGGTGCGGCCGCGGCTCTTGAACTCCGCGCCGCCGACTTCGGTGACGGCGATCACGAAGGAGTGGTGCACGTGAGGCGCGTACTCGTGCGTGGTGAAGTCCGCGTGCAGCATGTCCATGCCCGGCAGGCCGGGCGCATGCCAGTAGCGCGACGTGTTCAGAGGGTCCAGCTTGGCCAACGAAAACCTCCGTTTGCATCGGCGATTGCCACGCATCCATCCAGCGTCGTCCAGCCGATCGATGGCACCTGAATGGTGAGCAAGGCCGCCTTGTTCCGGTGATTACAGCGCGATCTTGGTGGAAGCGGGAAGCCTCCGGCCTCGATGTCCCGGTCAAGCAAAGGCTGTGCCATTCGGCGGCTCACGAAAGGGCCCCGGGAAAGATCAGGTTCACGAACGGCGAGGAATGATTCACCATGCTCCGCGGCGCAGCCACCTTGCCGCCACTCATTGGAGACCTTCATGAACATGCCTCTCGAGAGCACCGAACTGGCGTTCCAGTTTTCGCTCGCCAATGGCGTCGAAACGGGCGTCGAAACGCACAAGGTATTCAACCAGGCCGAGCCATGCATCGGCCACAACGCATTCACCGGCGACGTGGCGCTACGGGAGCTCGTCGAGCGTCATGCACCGTGGAGCATTCCGCATGCGACGGCCCTCGGTGCACTCGCAGGCGACGAGCAGGTGCAGGACCTCGCGCGACTGGCCAACGAGCACAACCCGCAGCTGCGCACGCACGACCGCTTCGGCAACCGCCTCGACTGGGTCGAGTTCCATCCCGCATGGCACCAGCTCATGAGCCTGGCCTTTGCGCATGGCGTACCCGGCCTTGCGTGGACCACCGGCGAAAGCGCCGGTCACTTCGCGCGCGCCGTGCTCAGTTACCTGTGGAACCAGGTCGAGAACGGCACCGGCTGCCCCACCGGCATGGCGTACGCCGCGTGCGCCGGCTTCGAAGGCAGGCCCGAGTTCGCGCAGTGGAGAGAGAAGACGCTCTCCGGCAAGTACGACCCGCGACGCGTGCCCCTTTCACAGAAGACGGGCGCGGTGATCGGCTACGCCATGACCGAGAAGCAGGGCGGCTCCGACCTGCGCCAGACGCAGACCACTGCCACCTTCGTCGGAACCGAGAAGAACGGGGTGCAGGTCTACAGCGTCACCGGCCACAAGTGGTTCTTCTCGGTGCCCACCTCCGACGGCTTCTACACGCTGGCCCAGACGAAGTCGGGCGTGAGCTGCCTCTTCGTGCCGCGCTTCTTGCCCGACGGCAGCGCCAACCGCGTCGCGGTGCAGCGCCTGAAGGACAAGTGCGGCAACCGCTCCAACGCATCGAGCGAGGTCGAGTTCAACAGGACCTGGGCGATGCTGGTCGGCGAAGAGGGCCGAGGCATCCGCGAGATCCTCTCGCACGCGCACCTGACGCGGCTGGACTTCGCGGTCGGCTCGGCCGGCCTGATGCGGCAGGCGCTGACGCTGGCGATCGGCCACGCATCGACGCGCGACGGCTTCGGCCGCCGCATGGCCGACCTGCCCATGCAGACCAATGTGCTGGCGGACCTCGCAATCGAAAGCGAAGCCGCGATGCTCTCGGCGATGCGCGTGGCGCGCGCGACCGACGGCATGGCGACGAATGAGCGCGAGCGGCTTCTGGCGCGCGTGGCGACGCCGGTGGTGAAGTACTGGAACTGCCAACGCGCAACGTACTTCGTCTACGAGGCGCTGCAGGTCCATGGCGGCAACGGCTTCATCATGGAGAACCCCATCGCGCGCCTCTATCGCGAGGCGCCGCTCAATTCGATCTGGGAAGGCACGACGAACATGATGTGCATGGACGTGGTGCGTGCGCTCGGGCGCGAGAAGGGCTCGCTCGAAGTCTTCCTCGACGAGGTCTCGGTGCCGGAAGCGGCGGGCAATGCGGCGCACGCGAAGTTCATCGCGAGCCTGCGTGACGACCTTGCTGCGGGTGCGATCGATGAAGGCAACTCGCGCGCGATCGTGACACGCATGGCGCTCGCGCTGCAGGCGAGCGAGATGTGCAAGCACAGCGATGGCGCGATCGCGCAGCGCTTCATCGAATCGCGCCTTGGTGGTCGGCACGCTGGAGTGATGGGCACTCTGGCCGCCGGAGCGGATCTGCGCGGGATCGTCTCGCGCGCGGAAGTCGCTGCCGTCCGTCAGGCCGCCTGAGCCTGCCGCCGCAGCGGCAGCCACAGCACGAAGCGCGTTCCCGTCGAGAGCGCTTCCCAGCTCACGGTGCCGTGGATCGAGCGCGCGCGCCGGCGCTGGTTCTGCAGGCCCCGGCCCGATGACGAGGCCATGGCCTTGTCTACGTCGAAGCCCTGTCCGTTGTCCTCGATGGTCACGCGCACGCCCGCGCCGTCGAGCGAGGTTCCGACGCGGATCTCTGTCGCGCGCGTGTGGCGAAGGATGTTCGAGATGCTCTCCTGCACGATGCGCAGGATGTGCAGCGCGCTCGACGGGTCCAGCCACTCCAGCGCGGGCAGCTCCTGCACTTCCCAGCGCAGCGAGACGCCGGTGCCTTCGAGGCGCGGTTCGAGCCGGTAGCGCAGGGTGGCCAGCAGCAGGAGCAGGTCGGCCTCGATGGGCTCCAGCGAATCGAGCGTGAGCTTCAGGTCGTCCAGGCAGCTCTTGAGGATCTGCGAGACCCTGTCGTCGCTCATGCCGCCGCCCTCGACCGAGCGGATGGCGCTGATCAGAGAGGAGCCCAGCCCGTCGTGCATGTCCTGCATCAGCCGCTGGCGCTCGTCGCTGATGGTCTGCAGGCGCTCGACTTCGCGCAGGCGGCGGTGGCTGAGTTCGAGCTCGGCCTCGCGCGCCTGCAGGCGGTGCGCGAGGCTCGCGTTGAGCTCCTCTACTTCGCCGATGGCGTGCACGTAACGGCGGTACATCAGCACGCCGAACACGCTGAAGGTGACGGCGTTGGTGTAAGCGCCGAGATACCAGCCTTCGGGGCTGATGAAGTTGTTCTGCAGCAGCCAGTCGGTCACGCCGAGCAGCACGCAGATGCCGATGCCGACCGCCACCAGCCGGCCCTCGTTGGAGCGGCGCCATGCGCTGACGCCGCCCACGAGGCACACGGCGGTGCCCATCATCGCGGCCACCGCGTAGATCAGCGGCGTGACCTGCGGCGTGTTCTGCACGATGGCGAGGCCGGGGATCGTGACGATGCCGATGGCCGCCGTCGTCGCGACCACGCCGCGGGTGAGCCACACGAGCTGCCGCCCATGCAGCTGGCGCAGGAAGAAGTGCACGACCATCACCAGCCAGAAGAGCGAGTTGACGGTCAGCCACGCGAACCAGTCGTTGAGCACCGGCAGGCTCACGTAGAAGTGCAGCCCCCGCATGAAGGAAGTGGCCGAGAGATTGAAGAAGAGCAGGTAGCCGGTCTCGTCGCGGCGCCTGAACCAGACGAAGAGGGCGAACACGCCCACCGCCATGAAGGCCGCGCCCAGCATCGCGGGCAGTTCCTGCTGCAGCCACTGGCGCATGCCGTGGCGGCCCCTGAGCGCGTCGACCGGGCCGATCCACAGCGAGGACAGCGCCACCTGGGCGCTGCGCGTGTGCTCCAGGCGCAGGAGGATCTCGGCGGGCGGGGCGTTGCCGGCGGCGCCGTGGTCGTCGAGCGGCACCCACAGCGGCGTGCGGGTGCTGTTCCACAGCGGGCCCGACTGCTGCGCGCGGTGGACCAGGTGGCCGTCGGCATAGACGGCGATGGTGCCGTCGGTCTTGATGCGCGCGCCGTACAGCGCCAGCGGGCCGGAACTGGCCGGCAGGCCGCGGGTGCCGAGCCTGATCCAGGTGGTGCGGGTGGTGCTGGTGGAAGTGTTTTCGGCCTGGCTCAAAAGCGCGATGGGCAGGGCCAGCGGCAGCTCGACCTTCTTCCAGTCGTGCGGGAGGGCACTGCCGTCCTGCCTGAGGGGCGGCGCGGTATAGCCCGACGCGTCCTCGACCTGCCAGTCGGCGTGCGTCATGTGCAGCAGCGCGTCGGTCTGCCGCACGCCGGTTGCCCCGACCAGGTAGGCGCCGATGATGCCCAGCAGTGCGATCGAGAGAACGAGCACCACGTTGGCGAAGAAGGGTGCGGGGCGGTAGTTCAAGGGATGCTGGAAAGTGCCGCGGCCGAAGCCGGCGTGGAGGTTTATGTAACCTATTTTCTCACTTTGTTACCGATCGGGCGAGGCCGAACCCCCTGATGGACCTCAGCGCGGTGTGGGCTGCGACAGGATCCACTGCGACAGCAGCTGCGCATCGGCCTGCGAGACCTGGGGCTGCCTAGGCATGATCACGCGGCCCCAGGTGCCCACGCTGCCGTCGCGGATCTTTCCGGCCAGCCGGGCGGCCGCCTCGGCGTCGCCTCGATAGCGCTCGGCGATCTGCGCGAAACCCGGGCCGACCTGCTTGTGCACCAGGCCGTGGCAGGCCATGCAGGCGTTCCTGCGGGCCAGGTCGGCGGGCGTCTG
>Ga0209565_1001325_pt1 | contig 11340 bp, 7 predicted proteins | sample Araplaol_mTSA_r2_2_FD_184283 | JGI IMG/M metagenome (GOLD analysis project Ga0209565, IMG submission 184283) | Arabidopsis root microbial communities from North Carolina, USA - plate scrape MF_Col_mTSA_r2 (SPAdes) (version 3) | ecosystem: Host-associated > Plants > Roots > Endosphere | place... | reverse complement strand
CTTTTGTGGTGAAGCGGATGTCCTGCGGCGTGTATGCCGCGTTTTCCTGGAAGTGGCCGGACGTTGCCTTGGTCGGTCCTTCGCCGAAAATTTTCCACGGCCGCGTGCCGTAAATGGCATCGCCGTTGACCGACATCCATGCCGCCATCTCGCGCAGGAACTGCATCGGCTCCGGCGGCAGGCTGCCGTCAGGATACTGCACGACGTTCAGCAGCAGGTTGCCGTTCTTGCTGACGATATCGGACAACATATGCACCACCTCGGCGGTGGTTTTGTATTTGTAACCCTCGCTGTAGAACCAGTCGCCGATCGAGGTATCGGTCTGCCATGGCAGGGGATTGATGCCTTCCATGACACCGCGCTCCACGTCCTGCACCCCGGCTTCGCGGATGAATTCACCGGAGCCGATATTTTTGTGGTTGTACACGGCCTCCAGCTTGCCGCCATGGGTGGCGCGGTTGGCATTGTAGAAATTGGCCACAAGGCTGCGGCCCACCTGGCCGAAGGGTAGGCCGCCGTCGGAATAGAGCAGGTCCGGCTGGTAGCGCGTCACCAGGTCGGTGATGCGGTTGTACCACTCCTGCTGGAAGCGGGTGTCGGTGGTGTACCAGCCGCTCGAACCGCGATAAGGCTGGTTGTGGGCGCGGTGGTACAGCGAGGCGTATTTCGGATCGGCGCCGTCGTAGTCAACACCCAGCATCGGCCAGATCTGGTCGTAGCCATGGCTGGGGGCGAACCAGCCGTAACTGGCGCCCAGATGCTCAGATACGCCGAAGCGCAGGCCGGCCTTGAGCGCAGCCTTTTTCCAGTCGTCCACGATGTCGCGCTTTGGCCCCATTTTCACGGCATTCCACTCATGGAAGCGCGAGTCCCACAGGTCAAAGTTGTCGTGGTGGACGCCCATGCTGACGAAGTAGCGTGCGCCGGCCTTCTTGTACAAGGCCATCAAGGCATCCGGCTCGAATTTCTCCGCCTTCCAAAGGGGAATGATGTCCTTGTAGCCCGACTTGGACGGATGGCCGTAGTGTTCCAGGTGGTGTTTGTATTGTTCCGATCCGTAGACGTACATATTGCGGGCGTACCAGTCGCCGGCGCGCGGCACGGATTGTGGGCCCCAGTGCGACCAGATGCCGAACTTGGCGTCGCGGAACCATTCGGGCGTTTTGTAGTTTTTAAGCGATTCGGCTTCCGGACGGAACGGGCCCTGAACGGTGGTCAGTTGAACGGGTTCCTCTTGCGCCTGGACGGCATGCATAGGGAGGGACAGGGCAAGTAGTGGGGCGGCAAACGCGAGTAGCGTAGCGCGGCGATTCGGCATGGCTGGGGCTCCGGCGACTGTTGGTTTTAAAAATCCGGATCAGGTTAAGTTTAATCACCCCGCCGGGCAAGCGATACAGGGTGTATTAGGGGCAGAATGAGAAATTTCGTTGGTCCGGTTGTTAACTTTCGCAATTGCCGCTTTATTCGCGCCGCTCGCACAATGGCCTTAGTCAAGTGAGACGAGAGTCAGAAGAATGAAATCGCATAGAGACAAGCGTTGCTCCAGGCCCGCCAAACGGAGTTTGCTAGTGGGGCTGGGGCTGTTGGCGAGCGCGCAAGCTGGCGCCGCCGCACAGGCCCCGACTTTCGCGGCCATTTTCGGCGACCATGCCGTGTTGCAGCGCGACCAGGTGATTGAAACCTGGGGCAAGGCGCAGCCGGGAGCTGGTGTCAGCGTCAAGCTGGGCGGCGAAACCGTGCAGGCCAAAGCGGATAATGCCGGCAAGTGGCGCGCCCGCTTGCCCGGCATGCCGGCCGGCGGTCCGTATTCACTGAGCGTCAGCGGGGACGGCGGGGCGACGACGTTGAACGACATTTTGGTTGGCGATGTCTTCCTTTGCGGCGGCCAGTCGAATATGGAACTGGCGATGGCGAATGCGACCAATGCGCCGATGGATGTGACGTATTCCGCCAACCCGCAAATCCGCTTCGCCAATATTGCGCGCGAAACCTCGCCCGTCCTGCAGGAAGAATTCAAAACCGCGCCGCAATGGCAAGTCGCTGGCGCGCAGACCACCGGCCAGGCATCGGCCGTCTGCTATCACATGGCGCGCAGCTTGCAACGCCAATACAAGGTGCCGGTAGGCTTCGTCAACGCCAGCTGGGGCGGCAGTTCGATCCAGAGCTGGATCAGCGGCGCCTCCATGCGTAAGCTCGCTACCTACGAACAGGCGCTCGACGTGGTGGCGGCTTATGGTTCCGATGTTGCAGCCGGCATGCGCGCCGAGGAAAAGCGGCAGGAAGCCTGGTGGGCCAGTGTCGATCCGAGCGCGCGCGTGCAACGCGCCTGGGCCAACGCAGACTTCGACGACAGCGCATGGCCCGGCATGGACGCCGGCGCACGCTGGAGTGAATCCCCCAACGAGGCGGTCAGCAAGCATCGAGGCGTCGTGTGGTTCCGCGCGACGGTCGAACTGACAGCAAAGCAGGCCGACGCCGCCGCGCAACTGCTGCTTGGCCAGATCGCTACCGCCGACACGACCTGGGTCAACGGGGTGCGGGCCGGCGCCAGTATCAATTGGTGGTCCGGCCGCGATTATCCGGTGCCAAAGGGCGTGCTCAAGCCGGGTAAAAATGTGATCGCGGTGCGCGTGCTGGACGATGATAATGGCGGTGGGCTGGTGAGCCCGGCGGACCAGCGTGTCCTGCGGTTTGCGGACGGCACCAGCACTGCTTTACCTTTGCATTGGAAATACCATCTCGGCTCCCATCTCAAGGTGAGCCAGCCCCCGACGCCGTGGGAGCCGCCTACGAGCGTGACCACACTGTATAACGGCATGATCGCGCCAATGCAGGGCTTCAAATTCAAATTGGCTGCCTGGTACCAGGGCGAGGCGAACGCCGGCGCCGCCCGGGAATACCGTACTTTGCTGCCGCTGCTGTTTGCCGACTGGCGCAAGACGTTCGCCCAGCCAGGGCTGCCGTTCGTGGTCGCGCAGCTGACTTCATTCGGCTCGGTCGCCACCGAGCCTGGATATTCGGCATGGGCGGAATTGCGCGAAGCGCAGTCGGTCTCAGTGCGCAACGATCCGCACGCAGGGCTGGCGGTGACCTTCGACTTCGGCGACCGTTCCGACATCCATCCTGGCCAGAAGGCAATCGTCGGCGCCCGCCTCGCGCGTGCCGCACGGGTGGTTGCATATGGCGAAAAGATCGCCCCAGGAGGTCCGCAGGCGGTATCGGCGGCGCGCAGCGGGAAAGATATCGTGGTTCGTTTCATAGATACCAACGGCGGCCTGCGCACTTATTCCTCAGACACGGCGATCGGCTTCGAAGTATGCGGCAAGGACGCCTGCAAGTATGCCCACGCGACTGCCAAAGGCGACACCGTCACGCTGCATGGCGCTGGGGCAGGACGCGTGGGCAAAGTGCGCTATGCCTGGGCAGACGCGCCCTTCATCAACCTGTTCAGCGCAGACGACCTGCCTGCGAACGGGTTTGAACTGGAGGTCAAATGAGGCGCCTGCTCCCGCCATTGTGGTTCATCCCGCTGCTTTGCGCGGCTGCAGGGAGCGCCGCTGCAGGGTGCGCTCCGGACGCCCTGGGCACTTCGCGCGTGTTGACACTGAAGCGCGAATACGCGGCTTATGGAACGGTGCAGCACGGCCCGCTGCCATTGGATAAGGGCGAGGTGGTCCTGACCTTTGACGACGGGCCGAATCCCGGGACGCTCGACAAAGTGCTGCAAGCCCTCGCTTCGCAATGCGCCAAGGCGACTTTCTTCATGACGGGCGCCAACCTCGCGAAGTACCCGGAACTGGGACAGCGCGTCGTACAAGCCGGCCATACGCCGGCTTTGCACAGCTTTGCCCACCCGCTCCTGAAGTCAATGCCGGTCAATGAACAATTGGCCGACCTGTCGCAAGGGCTGAAATCCTTTGCCGATGTTTTCGGATATGCCCCGGCCGCTTACCGTTTTCCGTTCCTTGACGAGACGCCTGCCATCCTGGCGCAGCTCAAGGAGCGCAAGATCACGGTGGCTTCGATCGACGTAGGCATAGGCGACTACCACCCAAACGATATGCGCAGTGAGGCGCTGGTGAGTCGACTGGTTGAACAGTTGCGCCAGACCGGCGGCGGCATCGTGCTGATGCACGACGCCAATGGGCCCACGGCCGAGGCATTGCCGGCTCTTTTGCAGGCCATCCACGACAACGGCTACAAGGTCGTGCACGTGCGGTGGGAATGATTACTGATATACAAAGTGAATATGAAGATGAAGAAACTGAGTGCGGTATTGGGTCTGACTTTGGCTAGCGGCGCTGCGTTCGCGCTCGAAAGCCCGAATAAACAGCTGGACGTGTCAGTCGTCGTCAACCCGGACAAGACCCTGTCTTACAGCGTCAAACGCAATGGCCAGGCTGTGCTCCTGCCTTCGCCACTGGGCCTGAACCTGGCCGGCGTGGACTTCTCGCATGGCTTGAAACTGGTGAATACTTCGCCGGTGCAGCCGGTCGCCGAGCAATACGAAATGGCGGTCGGTAAGCGCCGCGATATCCAGTATCGTGCCAACGAGCAGGTGTATTCGCTGGTGAATGCAGCCGGCAACAAGATGGATGTGGCCTTCCGCGTGTCGGACGATGGCGTGGCCTTCCGCTATGTGGTCGCCGACACCGCCATTCCGGTCAAGCGTTTCGTCAGCGAGTCCTCCGGCTTCGCGTTCGACCAGAAGGCGCGCGCTTTCCTGCAACCCTTGGCGGTGGCCAAATCAGGCTGGGGAAAAACCAATCCGTCCTATGAAGAGCATTACCTGCTCGATATCCCCGTCGGCCAGCCCGCTCCGCTGAAATCCGGCTGGGCCTTCCCGGCGCTGTTCCGCAGCGGCGACACCTGGGTGGCGCTGACTGAAGCGAATATGGACGGCAGCTTCCACGCTTCGCGCCTCGCGACCGATTCGCCCGGCGGTGTGTACCGCATTGATGGACCGACGCCGAAAGAAGTCTTCACCAAGGGTAAGCTGCTGGCGGAAACCAAAGGCACGCTTTCAACCCCTTGGCGCGTGGTCGCGGTGGGTGCGCTTGGCACTGTGATGAATTCGACCCTCGGTACTGACCTGGCGGCGCCTGCCATCAAATTCGACGCAAAACTGGTTCAGCCAGGCCACGCGTCATGGAGCTGGCCGCTGCTCAAGGACGGGGCGACCATTTATGATGTGCAGAAAAAGTTCATCGACTATGCGGCGGACATGAAGTGGGATTACACCCTGGTCGATGCCGAATGGGACAAACAGATCGGCTACGACAAGATGGCGGAGCTGGCCGGCTATGCGGCAGCCAAGGGCGTGAGCCTGCTCGTTTGGTACAACTCCGCAGGAGAATGGAATACTGCGCCGCAGACTCCGCGCAACATGTTGTTGACGCCTGATGGGCGCCAGAAGGAGTTCGCGCGCCTGCACAAAATGGGCATCAAGGGCATCAAGGTTGATTTCTTCGGGGCCGATGGTGCGTCGATGATCCAGTACTACGTCGACATCCTGAAAGACGCCGCCAATGCCGGCCTGCTGGTCAACTTCCACGGCGCCACGCTGCCGCGTGGCCTGGAGCGCACCTACCCGAACCTGATGACGGCCGAAGCCATCCGCGGCCTGGAGTTCACCACCTTCGACCAGAAGGATGAAGACGTGGTGGCCGGCCATGCGGTGAATGCGGCCATGATCCGTAACCTGTTCGATCCGATGGATTTCACGCCGATGGTATTTGGCGAAAAGCCAAACATCAAGCGCACCACCCGCAACGGTTTCGAGCTGGCTGAGTCGGTCCTGTTCCTGTCGGGTATCCAGCATTTCGCGGAAATTCCGGAGGGGATGGGCACGGTGCCGGAATATGTCCGTGGCTTCCTGCGCGACTTGCCGCGCCGCTGGGACGACAGCCGTTTCCTCGCTGGCTATCCCGGTTCCCACGTTGTGGTGGCGCGCAAGGCTGGCAGCAGCTGGTATGTGGCTGGCATCAACGCCGACAAGAGCGAACGCACGGTGGAGCTGGACCTGTCTTTCATCGGCAATCGCAAGGGCGCCATGATCAGCGACGGCGCAGGCGAGCGGGAGTTCAGCCAGAAAGAACTCGCTGCCGGCAAGGCCCGCGTGACGATCAAGCCGCGCGGCGGCTTTGTTGCGGTGTTCCGTTGATTGCGAGGATTCATGAAACATCTACCTAAGACCATGCTGGCCGCTTCACTGGCGCTGGCCATCGCCTGGAGTGCGCCGGCGGGCGCGGCAATCCTTGCCAGCAGTGGCCTGGACAAGAATGGGCACCTGCTGGCAGTACCTTTCGCTGCGGGCGCGCACGACGGATTTGCTTACGTGCGCCTGCAGCACGGCGTTCAGTTCCGCGTCGGCGGCGTGACGAAAAACGTGATTTTCTACGGGCCGGACACGGTCCGCGTCAACGCCAACCTGGGGTCGAACCATTGGACCAGCCCGAGCCTGGTGGTGGTCGAGAAGCCCGGGCCGGTGGCTTTCGCGCTGGAGGAGGGCGCGGACACCTTGACGATCAAGGCCGCGAAGCTGCGCATCGCGATCGACCGCAAGACCGGGGCACTGAGTTTCATGGATGGCGCCGGACGCTTGTACACGCGCGAGTCGCAGCAGCCGCAGTCAATCAAGGCGGTGGAAATTTCAGGGGCGCCATCGTATGAGGTAGAGAACCGGTTTGCCTTGAAGCCGGACGAGGCGATTTTCGGCTTCGGCTATACCGATAGCGACGCCGTCAACCGCCGCAACCAGGACCTGCTGCTGGTGCAGACCAACCTCGGCATCATCATTCCGGTAATGATGTCCTCCGAGCGCTACGGCATCCTGTGGGACACCTATTCCAAGATGCGCTTCCAGGACGGTCCTGAGGGCGCCCGGCTGTGGGCTGAAAGCGCTCCCGGGGGTGTCGACTATTACTTCATGGGTGGCCGCTCGATGGACGACGTGGTGGGCGAGTACCGCCGCCTGACCGGCGCCGCGCCCATGTATCCAAAGCAGGCTTTCGGCCTGTTCATGAGCAAGGAGCGCTACCCCACTCAGCAGCGCCTCGTCGAAGTGGCGGAGACCTTCCGCAAGGAGCGTTTCCCCCTCGACTACATCGTGCAGGATTGGCAGTACTGGGGCAGCGACAAGGATGGCAGCTGGAGCGGCATGGCGTGGGATCCGGTGCGTTATCCCGATCCGGCCGGTATGACGGACAGCCTGCACAAGATGAATCTTAAGTTGATGGTCTCGATCTGGCCATCGGTGGGCAACGACACGGCGCTGGGCAAAGAGCTCGACCAGCACGGCCTGCGCTTCGAGCCATTGCACTGGATTTCGCAGAAGGCGCGTATCTACGACGCCTATAGCCCTGAAGCGCGCCGGATCTACTTCAAGCACGCGAAGTCCGGACTGTTCGACAAGGGTGTCGATGCGCTGTGGATGGACGGCACGGAAGTGGAGGTCGCTTCTGCCGCCTGGGATGCGGGCAAAAATGAATCCGACATCAAATCGCTGGGCAAGAACGCGCTCGGTGACTTTTCCCGCTACCTGAATCCTTATACGCTGCTGACCACCCAGGGCACCTACGATGGCCAGCGCGCCACCAGCAACAAGCGTGTGTTCACGCTGACCCGCTCGGCCTGGGCTGGCGCACAGCGCACCGCAGCGGCCTCGTGGTCGGGCGATATCTTCGCGAGCTGGGATACCTTGCGCAAACAGGTGAGCGGCGGCGTCAACGTCACTATCACCGGCAACCCGTACTGGACCCAGGATACCGGCGGCTTCTTCGTCGCACGCGATTATCCGGGCGGCGAGAAGGACCCGGCCTATCGGGAGCTGTTTGCACGCTGGTTCCAGTACGGCGCCTTCAACCCGATCATGCGCGTGCATGGCACGGACATCGAGCGCGAGCCTTACATCTTCAAGTCGCTTGACGCGGAGGTCTACAAATCCCTGTTGGACGCGGCCCACCTGCGCTACCGCCTGCTGCCCTATACCTACGGATTGAGCGCCAGGGTGACCAGCGACCACTACACGCTGATGCGCGCCTTGCCGATGGACTTTGCGGACGACAAAGCCACCTATGGCATTAACGATGCGTTCATGTTCGGCCCTTCGCTTCTGGTGCACCCGGTCACCCGGCCGATGTACCGCATCCAGCCGCCACCGCCGGCGACAATCCCGGCCGAATTCCTGCGTACGCCGGACGGCCAGCCGGGCCTGTCGGGCCAGTATTTTGAGGGGCGCAACTTCGAAGTCCCGAAGGGCAAAGTGATCGACAAAGTCATCGACCATTCGTGGCCCGCGCCTCCGCTGGCGACGATTCCAGCCGGCTTGAGCCAGCTTGACGACTTCTCAGCGCGCTGGTACGGTACGCTGGAAGCGCCGGAAGATGGCGAGTATGAGATCGGCGTCGAAGGCGACGACGGCTACCGCCTGTATCTTGATGACGCGGTCGTTCTTGAACGCTGGGAAAACGGCGGCAAGCGACTGGCCAGCAAACGCATGTTGCTGCGCAAGGGGCAGCGCGTCAACGTGAAGCTCGAATACTTCCAGGCCACGTCCGATCGCAGCTTGCGCCTGGCCTGGCGCACTCCGAGTGCTATCCGGGCGCTGGCGGAGTCCAGGCCGGCCGTTGATGCGAGCATGCGCACTTATTTGCCGAAGGGCGTGTCCTGGTATGACTTCTGGACCAACCAGCGCTACGAAGGCGGCCGGACCGTCGAGCGCGACGTGCCGCTCGATATCGTTCCGCTCTATGTGCGTGCAGGCGCCATTGTGCCAATGGGGCCGGAACTGCAATATGCGACCGAGCAGCCTGAAGCTCCATACGAGATCCGCATCTATCCTGGCGCCGATGGCAGCTTCACGCTGTACGAAGACGACAACGAGACTTATGCCTACGAAAAAGGGCAGGCTGCCCGAGTCAAGCTAAGCTGGAACGACAAGGCACGCACCCTTGCCATCGGCTCCCGCAAAGGAAGCTTCCCGGGGCTGGTGAAAGGCCGTACCCTGAACCTCGTGCTGGTTGACCAGGCCAATGGCAAGGGCCTTATGCCCGCGCAAGCCACGCGGACCGTGCGTTACGACGGCAAATCCATTTTCGTGAAGTTTTAACCCAATATTCCTGGATCCCATGATTAATTTACCTCGCCGCCGACTCATCACAACTTCCGTAGCCACCGCCGCTGCAGCAGCAGCCACGCTGCCCGGCACCGCATTGGCAACAACGCCAAAATCGGCCGGCCGCGCGCCACTTGCGCCTACGCCGCCGATGGGCTGGAACAGCTGGAATTCATTTGCCACCACCATTACCGAGGCGCAGGCGCTCGAAAACGCACGCATCATGGCGCAGAAGCTGCTGCCGTCGGGCTACGACATCTTCACGGTCGACATCCAGTGGTATGAACCGAACGCGAAGAGCTACGAATACCGCAAGGACGCCGAACTGACGATGGATGAATACGGCCGCCTTCTGCCGGCGCCGAACCGATTCCCTTCGGCCGCGAACGGCAAGGGATTCAAGGGCCTGGCCGACCAGATCCACCGCATGGGAATGAAGTTCGGCATCCACGTCATGCGCGGCATCCCGCGCCAGGCGGTGCGCATGAATACGCCGATCCTTGGCACCAGTTTGCGTGCCCAGGACATCGCCGACACCAGCTCGATTTGCGAATGGAACGGCGATATGTACGGCATCGACATGACCAAGCCGGGCGCGCAGGAATACTACAACTCGATCTTCAAGCTGTATGCGTCATGGGGCGTCGATTTCGTCAAGATGGACGATCTGGCGCGCCCGTACGACAAGAACTGGCGTGAAATCGAGGGCGCGCACAAGGCCATCCAGGCTTCCGGCCGTGCGATTACACTGAGCATTTCGCCGGGTGAAACCGATCTCAAATGGGCCAGCCACGTACCGCACTATGCGCAGATGTGGCGCATTTCGGACGACTTCTGGGACGAGTGGAAGCTGCTGAAGGAGCAGTTCGACCGCCTCGAAAACTGGAATCCGGTCATGGGTGAAAATTCCTGGCCGGACGCCGACATGCTGCCGCTTGGACGCCTCGCACTGGGCGAGCGGAACACGAAGTTCACGCCCGATGAGCAGCAGACGCTGATGACGCTATGGAGCATTGCCCGCTCGCCGTTGATCATGGGCGGCGACCTGCGAAGCCTGGACGATCATACGCTGGCACTGCTGACCAATCCCGAAGTGCTGGCGATGCATAAGAAGAGCCAGCGCAACCGGCCGCACCGCGCCGAGGCGGGAACCCGTATCTGGAGTGCGCAGCCGAACGGCGCAAGTAATTCTCACTACCTGGCCCTGTTCAACACTGGAGATGCGCCAGTGGACATCGCGTTCGACCTGTCGCGCCTGAACCTGGGCGACAAGACGGTGGCCTTGCGCGATCTGTGGCAGCGCAAGGACCTGGCGCCAGCGCATGGCGTGATCCGCCGGACCCTTGCGCCTCACGCTTCCGCCTTGTTGCGCATCACCGCCTAAGTCTCCGCACGCCCCACCTGACGGCAGCGCGCGTCTTCGCGCTGCCGTATGAAATATCGTTTCCCTCCTTGGTGATTTTCGCAATTGCCGGCTTTTGCTGCCGTTTGCACAATGGCTGCATTGGACGAAATATATGACGTACACGAGGAGCCGGAAATGCAGCGCATGGGAATGGTGATCGGGATCGCCGCGGATAAGATCGCGGAGTATAAAGCGCTGCATGCAGCTGTCTGGCCGCAGGTTCTGGCGAAGCTCCAGCAAGCCAATGTGCGCAACTACAGCATTTTCCTGCGCGAGCCGGAAAACCTCTTGTTCGGTTACTGGGAATATCACGGCGCCGACTTTGCGGCAGATATGAAGCTGATCGCTGCCGATGCGGAGACTCAGCGCTGGTGGACGTTCTGCGGCCCTTGTCAGCTGCCGCTGGCCAGCCGCGCCGAAGGCGAGCATTGGGCGATGATGGAATCCGTGTTCCACATGGACTGAAAGACCTGCCATGACGAACACTCCACCAGCCGCCGCGCCGCACCTCCTTCTCATGTCCCCTGAAGACAATTGCCTGATCGCCCGCACGGCGTTGGCAGCCGGCGACATCGTTGACATCGACGGCGAGCCGGTAACCCTGCCTGAAGATATTCCCCTCGGCTACAAAGTGGCGCGCAATGCGCTGCAGCCTGGCGACAAGGTTCTGCGTTACGGCGCCTTGATCGGCAGCGTCACCGCCGAAGTTCCGCGCGGCTCCATGCTGCACACGCATAACCTGGCCAGCGACTACCTGCCTACCTACACACTGGGCGCAGACGCCCACGCTTTTATCGGAAGTGGCCATTGAACATGAGCA
>Ga0209565_1001321_pt1 | contig 11380 bp, 8 predicted proteins | sample Araplaol_mTSA_r2_2_FD_184283 | JGI IMG/M metagenome (GOLD analysis project Ga0209565, IMG submission 184283) | Arabidopsis root microbial communities from North Carolina, USA - plate scrape MF_Col_mTSA_r2 (SPAdes) (version 3) | ecosystem: Host-associated > Plants > Roots > Endosphere | place... | reverse complement strand
TATGGAATGGATTTCCGGCTATCCTTCGTGTCTCTTCAGCATCAGCAAAGCGGCTGTAGCTCAGTGGATAGAGTATCGGCCTCCGAAGCCGAGGGTCGTGGGTTCGATCCCCGCCAGCCGCGCCACATTTCCTTAGTAAATTCAATTACTTAGGCATTGCGATATAATGCAATGCCGTGCGTTGTTTCGTACTTTTTGGCACACTAACTGTGCCGAAAATGTGCCGCGCCCTAGCAGCAATTCCTCACTTTCTGGCACACTCATTTAGCGCTGCGCTGCTCATTCTGCTCGCCAACGCTTTAAACTGCGCCTCATTTGCCTACTTGCGCACAGGCTTTTCCTGATCAGACAGGTCTTCATAGAGAGAATCAGCGTATTCCCGCAAGGTCGCTTCCTTTTCAGACTCCTGCATCTTTGCCATCACACTCACAAACCAGTTCTCATCTTTAGGTGAGATCTGCACATAGTTCAGGCCTTTGCCTGTCAACATCCAAGACATAAAGAACGGATAGCATACGCAGAATGTTTAGAGACAACAGCGTAGCTGAAGCCTATTTCGTCATCACAGCGCCGGGAGCAAAAAACATCGGCCGGCGACTACGAAAGGCATTAACGCACGGTCCCGATTCTCAGTTGCTGTATGAAACAAAAGTTCTTGACGCCAGCATCCTTGAGAGCAAGTACATAAAAGTCTTCACACTTAATACAGAATCAATGGAACTAATATCAGTCGCATTCTAATCCGCAAGTACGTCGAGGCTAACAGCAAAGCGACTTTCATATAGGAAGAAGGGCTCCATGGCAAGGAGTGGAACTTTACTGCCTAGCGAATTCTGTGCTCTTTAAAACAGTAAAGGACTTATGAGATGCCATTTCTTGCCAGAAATGGCATTGGGGCGTAATGTGAAGGATGGCGCACACTAATAATCGTGAGCTGGGCCATAGACAACTAGGGGATTTGAAGATGGAATTGGTAACAAACGTTCTTAACTGGATTAGTCCTTCTTTAGGAGCGATACATGGCCTGCCTCAATACGTATTTTTCATCGTCATATTACTATTCTTGGCATTCGTCCTTGGCTATGTAATTCAGGGACCACGCGTCTGCCGTCAATTGCGAAAAGCCGGTCGGGAAACTCGTGACTTGAAGGAAAAATTCTCCACTCCGTCACGTGAACAGGCCCAGGCTGCTTTCCGTTGGGAACCTCTCAAGCATTTGTGGTCAGAATATTCCGAGACTCTGCACGATATCCCGTTGGCTGGTGCTGAAAACCAGTCGTTGGTCCAAATTCGTGCGACTGTACCAGCCGAGGCCTTTTTCTCGCGCGAAGTGTTGGTAGATAGTCGAATGTTTGATGAGTTCACGCGCCACCTTCCAGGCGTCCTGACTGGCCTGGGCATTCTCGGTACTTTTGCAGGTTTGCTGGATGGGTTAAAGAAGTTCGACCCCTCGAATACCGTATCTGCAGTTCAGGGGCTCAAGCCCCTTATGGAAGGCGTGCAACATGCCTTTGTGGCGTCGGGAATCGCAATTGCATGCGCGATGTTTGTCGTTTTTTTCAGCCGCCTGGTATTGGCCTATCAATATAAGCTGGTTGAAGAACTGACGCATGCAATTGATAGTCTTTATTCTTCCGGTGCCGGGGAAGCCTACCTTTTGCGTTTGGTAAAGTCGTCTGAGTCTAACTTGGCTACAACTTCGCAGTTGAAAGACGCCCTTGTAGAAGACTTCCGAACCATGATGACGAACTTAGTCGACCGTCAAATCGAAGCGCACCAGGCTGCGAACAATGTGCTGAGCGAACAGATGGGAAAGCATATCAGCGACGCGCTAACTGGCCCGATGAATCGAATTGGCGAGGCCATTGAGGTTACGACAAAGGGTAACGGTGAACAAGTTGGCTCGATGCTGGAGACCCTACTCACCGCATTTATGGCCAAGCTCGAGGACACCTTCGGTGGCCAGATGCATGGAATCAATGAGCAAATGCAGCGATCGATGGACGCAATGGCTTCAGTCCAGACTTCATTACAAAACCTGGTCGGCGATATCAGGCGTGCCAGTGAGCAGGCCACTAACCAAATGAGCGGTACGCTTGAATCTGCAATGAAGCAGGCTGCTGAGAATCAAACACTGCTTACTGACCAGATGCGCGAATTCGTCCAAGAGTTTCGCAAACTGGTTGCGGACGAGCACGCGAAGTCGCAAAGAACGATGGACGACACCATTGCAAAAGTGGTGGCAGAAGTGGCGTCTGCTGTCGAGAACCTGGAAAGTGTTCGGAAAGCAGCGGCCCTTGAGGAAGGAGCTCGAAGCACCGAACTCACTAATCGCACAGGGCAACTTGTTGGAGGCTTAACAACTCAGGCAGAGGCATTGCTGAATGCTATGTCAGACCAGGTCGGTAAGACCCAACAAAACATCGATGTACTTGGCCAAGTCTCGCTACGAGCAATCGATGGAATGAATCAAGGTGCAGTCACTATGGATGGCGCCGCCCGACGTTTCGAAACTGCGGGGTCATCAGTCAGCGCGGTATTTGAACGCTCCGCTAACGTGGTCGAGGTGTTGGCAAGTACCTCATCGACACTACAATCAGCCGCAACTGCTGTGCAAAGCGGATTCAAGCAGTATGACGCGACTCGCCAAAATGTTGATGCTCAGGTGAATGCGTTGATGGGCTTAATCGAATCTGCGAAGAGAGAGGCAGGAATTTCCGAGTCGCTCATCCAAAATATGAAGGATAGTGCAGAAGCAATGCGCACTGCGGAAGCAGAAAGTAGGAAGCACCTTGAGCAGGTGAACGACGCGCTGGTAAAAGCATTTTCCGACTTCGGGACCTCGTTGGTTGGCCAAGTTAAAGCGGCAATCGCTGAAACCGATAGGCATCTTTCGAACGGCACAGGCCATCTCAATGGTGTCGTTCAGGAGCTCGCAACCGCCGTTCATCAGATGAAGAGGGCATAAATGTTTGCTCGCGCAGGCGTAAGAAAGCCGAACAAGGTGGAAGGCGAGAGTCCGTTCTGGATTTCTTTTTCCGACTTGATGTCCGCGTTGATGGTGCTATTCCTAGTGGTGATGGCAGTGACTTTGGTTGCGGTTGCAAACAGTGTGACTGCTGAAGAGGAGGCAAAGATTCAACGCGAAAAGGACATCAAGGCATTGATGGCGTTGATTCGAGAGACGTCGACAGACAAACGAGTACGAGTAGACGAATCTACTTTTCGAATTGATATGGGAGATATCGTTCGTTTCGACAGCGGCAACTACGCCATCAAGCCAGATGCAGCGCAATTCCTACGCGGATATATTCCAATAATACTTAGGGCTAAAGCGACGCCCGCCGGGCAGAAGTGGTTGCGACGAGTGGTTGTTGAGGGTTTCACCGACCAAGACGGTACATACCTCTACAACCTGGCGCTCAGTCTCAATCGCAGCCGAAGCGTGGTTTGCTCGCTATTTGCGGCCCCAACCGATAGGGAAAGTCCTTTGAATAATGCGCAGCTCAAACAGATTCAAGAGCTGTTTCTTGTGGGCGGATATTCATTCAACTCTGTTCGGACGGACAAAGCTGCCAGTCGAAGAGTGGAACTCAAGATTGAGTTCTGGGGAGTTAACGAACAAAAACCGGATGACTCGCAGCTCTTAAACGGCAAGGAGTTTGGCCAATGCTAGCAACCAGCGCCCTTTCGCGGTTACAGCAGGCACTTGAGGCCGCGCTGGAAACCATGAGCTCGCGAGAAAGTGGTTTCGGGTTGGCTCATCTCGTTGAACATCAAGCGAAGGAAGCTGAACGTACTTTCCAGGGATACTTAAAGTCTGGTCCCAAAGCCGAGGACGCTTACGCGGCGGCGCTAGCCCTGCTTCGCGGTCGTGAACTAGATGCGTGGCAAAGAGATGTAGTCGCCAGTGCGCTGTCGATGCCCATTAAAGAGCAGAACGGGGCAATAGCACTGGGCACAAAGGGTTTTCAGTCACTCTTGAAGGAATACGAGCGTGAATCGCAAAACGGCGACCTATGGCGCCTTACCTGGAACGGGCTTCTCTGCTCCTATCTGACGTATAACCCCGCATACTACGGCGGGAATTCTTATCGCGAAGGCTGGATTGAGTTACGAGATTTTCTCTTTCGTTCCTGGCCGAAAGTCGAGAAATCTTGCAACAACGATTTTGTCCCTCGCTGGATAAGTGTCCTCAGACAAGAGCCTGATGTCTTAACCGAAGACCCTGTGAGGCGTTACGCCAAGGAGTATTTGGCCGGAGAGGTAAGCACTGTTAAGGCACTTGCCGAAGACCTTGGAATTCCTCAAACTAGTTGGTTCTGGCATGCACTTGTACTCGGTTCAGTTCGTCAGGCAGCCCAGTTTAACGACAAGGAGTTTCGAGAGGCAATTCCTCGTCTAATTGAACTAGTTCGCTCACATCCGGTATTTCGAGATGAGGCAATCGAGCTTATCTTGAATCGGTACTACGAATGCGAGGACACAACGCAAGATAAGATTCTCCGGGATTTCGTTATCGATGCGTCTGTCTGGAAAAATCCAAAGCTGCGTGAGGCGGGAATTGCTACAGCTTGGCATCGCGTATCGGACGCCGTTTGGAAAATGGTCCTGTCCTGGGTCAATGAGGCGAATCTGAAAGAGTTTTTTGAGATTCTTGCCGCAAGAAACCAGGCCGACGAGGGCCGACTCGCATTCTGGACCAAGTACCTAAAGCAAATTCAGTGGACTCGTCTCGTTTTCGGTGCCGAGACGATGGCTTTGAAATCTCGCGACAAAGGCGTACGCGATCTTATTGCTCGCGAAGAAGGCGCATATGCATCATTGACTAAGAAAACGGGGGTCGACGCATTCATGATGCAGCTCGGCGGCTACGTTGTAATTGAGTTCAGCAAAAAGCCGAATGCTTGCTACGTCTACAAGGCTAACGAACTTCCCTTTGAACCGTACGATAAAAACTATACCGGCGGCTCTGAGGACTTAGCCGTGGGGACAAACGGTGAATTCGCAACACGTATTGTCCATACGCCTGGCTGGGAATCTCGAGCGCATCAGAGTCTTCTGCAATTGGGAATTGAGCCTGACGTGAAAAGTACTTCTCAGCGCACGCGTGCTGCGTCACCAGTTCCCGGGGAAAAAAATAAGCCGGACGTCGATATCGATGCATTGAGAGCGTTGGTTTCCAAGTTTGCGGACGCCCACTTGAGGGATGGCCGCTTGAATGGGAGAGGCCGACTGTGGGTGAACGACCCGCGTCAGCACCAAGGTCTGGCAAAAGAGCTGAAGTCGCGAGGCTTTAAATGGTCAACTAATTTCGACGGTTGGTATTACGCGGAGTGAAAATGGGGATTTTTGACTTTCTCAAGCGCGGTACAAGAATTCCGCTGGATGATGGCCATAAGTTCGTTCAATGGACGGAGACCGGCATCAAATTTGAGTTTGCGCAGCCACTGGCTGAGACGAGCTCAGAAGGTCTTCTGGACGTCGCTTATCAAGCTGGTGCAGAAGCCCTGGAGCTTGGTGTCTTCTTGGACGAGTTGGCGTCGCTTCAAAAGTGTGAGATTACTGAGTCGGGTGCATTTGTAGGCTGGGATTGTGTCTACGACCTTATCCGCGCCGAGCAATCGAATCCATTGCCTATGCTGTTTCAGCTCCCCCAACTTGCAACGATTTCACCAATCATTGGCCATCAAGGAAGCCTTTCAGATGCGGACTTTTCGCTATCGGTAAAAGGCTGGACGAACGGCACTGCACTTGTAAAAGTAGATTCTTCGCAGGGCGCTATTGTCGTTCTTTCCGGTGTCCCACATTTGATGCCCGCATCGGCTTGGCGGACGTTGCAGGAGATAGAGCGATTCGAGAGTCGCCCGACGGCTCACCGCACTCAACATCAGCATGAATTGGCATGGGGGCGTATTCGAAAAGCTGCCGATGAGGCGAGCGCTCTATACGAGGACGTCTATCTGCAGACAACTTTCGTCATCACTCCGGAATCGCTCCATCTTCCCTTGACGAAGCAAGAAACAGCGCTGGGACGGGTTACTACTGTAGCGCCCTCCTTTGACGGCGCACCGGACGATTGGCTATCGGTCTTTGACCGCCACGCTTCAGTGCAGCCTCATTATGACTTCACTCGAAATGGCGGCCGGCTACGTGTTGTCTTGTCTGAGCCGGTTCAGAAAGTTTTGAAGGTAATTAAGCGAGAGATGCCGGGCCGTCGAGTCGCTGGCTCTAAAGCAGAGCGCTTCATTCACAATCCCTGGGCTTTTCTGGGTGATGCAGCTCATGAAGTGCTGAAAGAAGAAGACTATCAACGAGACCGTTCCGATGCCGGTGCTGTGGCTGCGATTTTTAATGTTGTCGGACGATTCCATGACCTCCGGCTAACCCTGGTCGATTTGTGCGTAACTGAGCACTTTTCTGATGGCAGGATTAGCGCCGATAGCAAGAAATTGGAATCAGTTCTGGAGTTAGAAGAGTTTGCTTCTGCGTTAGAGACTGCTCTCAGGCAGGAGCGCGAGCAGTTTCCATGGGACGAATACGACTTAACGATTGACGCCGAGTCGTCAGCGCAGTTGGAGCTTGCACAACAGTATATTGGTATCTGGAAGGCTCAACCTCAGGAGCGAATCGCTCTTTCGGACATCTACGAACTTGCCCACTACAGTGGCCGAATTGACGGCATTGGAAAAGCCGAACCCATTTATGTGCCGATGTTTCAGAAGCCGGCCAAAGAGGACGGTGCATGGACGCCTAGTGACCTTACTCCAATGGTCAAGGTGATGCTACAAGGGCACGAAGGCGAGGTATTAATCCCACTTTCAAAGGAGTGGGTCGAATCGTTCGGTTCCAAAGTTAAAGCAGCCGAACAGAGTGGTGCTAAGGAAGTGCAGGATGAAGCACTTCCATCATCCGTGCCGACCCAACAAGCGCGAGTATTGTTGGATGGTTTCCAAAGCATGATTGAAGCTGAAGCGCGAGTAAAGGTTGACGCAGGCGGGAAACGCGATGGCCGAGCAGACTCGAAGGAGGTATTGCTCGTAAAAACGAATTTTCATGACGTTGATTATGTTGAGAGCCATCGTGAGTCGCTCGAAATGCCAAGTGATTGGTCAGCAAGGGTCCCGAATTCACTACGCCCTTCGATTAAGCTCAAGGAGCATCAACTCCATGGTATTGCGTGGTTCCAAAACCTACTGAGCAAATCTGCTGGCGAATGCGGTGGGGCTTTGTTAGCGGACGACATGGGCTTGGGTAAGACAGTTCAGCTCCTTTCCGTCATTGGAAAATATTACGAAGATTATCCGAATGCCCCACCATCAATGGTTCTTGCGCCAAAGAGTCTGCTCGAGAATTGGAAAGGCGAAACCGAGAAATTTTTCACCGATGCCTTTCCCAGGCTACTGGTTCTCTACGGTGACAACCTGAGAGAGCGACGACAGCCTTTATCGCTAATCGATGATGAACTTCGAGAGAAAGGAATAGTCGAGCTATTAGCGCCTGACTGGGCTGGAAGTAATAAGCTCATAATCACAACTTACGAGGTACTCACTTCGTTCGAATTTTCGTTTGCAAAGCAGCAGTTTGCGTTCGTGGTTTGCGATGAAGCCCAGCGAATAAAAACACCGGGGACACTAGTGACATTGGCCGCCAAGAAGCTGAAGGCGGAATTCCGGGTCGCATGTACAGGTACGCCAGTGGAAAATTCGCTCGCGGACTTGTGGTGCTTGTTTGACTTCGTACAACCCGGCCTGCTAGGTGCACTAAAAGAGTTCGGCGACACCTTCCGTCGCCCAATCGAGAGTGATACCGAGCAGCTCCGCGAAGCAGTGCAACTTCTTCAAAAAGTAATTAGTCCTCAAACATTGCGACGGACGAAGGCTAGCATCTCAGCTGAACTGAAGAAAAAGTACTGGGCCATTAAGACTGTGAATGAAGCCGCATTGCGCTTCACAGAAACGCCAAAAGAGGACGAGCGTCTGGAACTGTCGATGTCCGAGCATCAGCGGGTATTGTATAAGGCAGGCTTGAATAAGCTTCAACAGGCCATCAACGAAAATGACAGTCGAAAACGTGCTCGGATGTCATTTGGTGCCTTGCACCTGATGAAGGCAGTTTGTGCGGAGCCATACTGCCTTCCTGGTGCCAAGTTTGCGGTGGATGCAGCGGGTAAAAACGTCCACTTAAAGAACTCTCCAAAGATGTCTTGGCTTCTGCAGCAATTGGCGAGCGTTAAGGCAGCTGGTGAAAAGGCCATAGTATTTACCGAGATTCGCCAAGTTCAAGTCGCGCTCTCTCACTTCCTTAGAGAGCAATTTGATATCAAGCCCATCATTATTCATGGTGAGTCTGACGGACGTCAGGCTAGCATTAATAGATTCTCTGGCACGCCTGGATTTGATGTCATCATTCTTTCGACGCTTGCTGCAGGCGCAGGATTAAACGTGACAGCAGCCAATCATGTGTTCCACTTTACGCGCGCGTGGAATCCAGCCAAAGAAGCCCAAGCGACTGACCGAGCATACCGAATTGGGCAAGAGCGGGACGTTTTCGTCTACTGTCCTACTGTTGTTGCTGACTTCAATACTTTTGAGCACCGATTAGATGTACTCCTCAAGGAGAAATCAAGTTTGGCCGGGGCTGCGCTAAATATGGGCGGCATAGCTGAAATGCTCAATGGCAGCGGCGGCGATGCAAAGATGAGCGAATTCATTCAAGGAGAGAACTTTGCAGCTGGTACAGGAATCCAGAGGCGCATTTTGACGATGCTCGACGTCGACCGAATGGATGGGTATGGATTTGAACACTTCTGTGCAATTCTCTGGAAAAAACAGGGGTACGATGCTGCGGTTACCAAAAAGCGACCTGGGGATGGTGGAGTAGATGTCGTGGCGTTGAAGGGGAAGAAAGGTTTTCTAATTCAATGTAAAAGCGCCGCTAAGGGACCTATTGGGTGGGATGCAGTAAAAGAAGTGGCGGCAGGCTCGGCACAATATGGCATTCGGTACCCGAAGACTGAGCTCCGCTTGCTTGCTGTTACAAACCAGTCCTTTAATGCTGATGCGGAGAGCCAAGCTCAAGCGCTTCGAGTTGGAGTGGTGGTCCGTAAAGACTTGGAGGAGCTAATGTCTAGATTCCCGGTCACCAATCATGAGTATGAGGATGTACTTCAAGAGGCGAGTGGAATCGTTGGCCTGGCGGCATGAGCCATCGCCGAAGTATGCGAACCAAGCTCTCGGCGTAGTCTCGCAGTGGTAATGGTCAAGTCATGCAGCTTTTTGAACCTATACTGAATGCAGACATGTGACTGCTTACAATTTAGTTCGACACATGAGCCACTTGAGCACTACTTCCATCAAAGACCGCGCCACCTTAAACAAGTCTCCAACTGCCCTATCAAACTCGTTATTAAGACTTGGAGCAGTTCCTTCATCAACGGTAAGCGTCCGTTCAGTACCGTATTGAACGAAGCCCCGGCTTCTTGATGATGTGAACACACCGCTGGGAAGCGGCGTGTAGTTAATTGGAGGGTGCGAGCTGAGCCGCGCAATTCCATGGCAGGAATTCGTCAACGCGGTTGACGGGGTGGTCGGCGATGTGGGCCAGCACATAGCGCAGCCAAGCTTCGGGGTCGACACCGTTTAGCTTGGCCGTGCCGATCAGCGCATAGATGGTGGCTGCGCGTTCGCCGCCGCTATCGGCACCGGCAAACAGGTAGTTGCGGCGACCCAGGGCGACGCCGCGCAGGGCGCGCTCTGCGGCCGAGTTGTCAATCTCGATCTGGCCATCATCGCAATAGCGGGTCAGCGCCGGCCACAGCTTGAGCGAATATGTGATGGCGGCGGCCGTGTCGGACTTGCTCGACAAGGTGTCGAGCGTGGCGCGCAGCCAGCGCTCAAGATCGTCCAGCAAGGGGCGTGCGCGCAGCAATCGAGCGTCGCGGCGCAGATCCGGTGGCTGGCCCCGGATCTCGGCTTCAATGACATAGAGCGCGCCGATACGCCGCAGAGCCTCGGTGGTCACGGACGATGGTCGTGCCACATGCAGGTCATGGAATTTGCGTCGCGCGTGCGCCCAGCACGCGGCTTCGTGTACCTGGCCACTGTCGAAGATGGAGTTGAATCCGGCATACGCGTCGGCATGGAGCACGCCTTTGAATCGGGCCAGGTGGGTCTGCGGGTGGATGCCTTTGCGATCCGGAGCATAGGCAAACCAGACAGCTGGTGGCACCCCAGATGCGCTGGCGCGGTCATCGCGCACATAGGTCCACAGGCGTGCCGTGCGCGTTGTACCGTTCCCCGGTGCCAGCACAGGAATTGGCGTGTCATCAGCATGCCGCTTGGTGGCGGCAAACACATGGTGCCGAACCGCATCAACCAAGGGGCGCAGCAAACTGCTGGCGGCACCAACCCAATTGGCCAGCAGCGAACGATCCAACTCGACGCCTTCGCGCGCATAGATCACGCTCTGGTGATACAGCGGCAGGTGGTCGGCATATTTTGCCACCAGCACGTGAGCCAGCAGGCCAGGGCCAGCAAACCCTCGTTGCACCGGGTGACTTGGCGCAGGTGCCTGCACGATGACGTCGCAGCAGCTGCAGGCTAGCTTCGGACGCACTTGGCGGATTACGCGGAAGCTGGCTGGTACACCAACTGCTCCGACACATCCTCGCCAAGGTGGCGTAAGCCGCGGCCGCATGCGGGACAGGCATCGACCTCCGGTTTATGCCACTACATGGCGCCGCTAGCCTATGCCCAGATACAGGTTGTCGCCCAAGCAGTTGAAGCGACGGGGGGCTTAGATGACGCCAGGCTTTCGGCACATGCACGAGAGGCGAGCTTCGAGACCGTCGTGGGCAATGTCCGCTTCGGGGCTGACGGCGAATGGCAGGAGCCCCGTGTGCTACAAGTCCAGTTTCAAGGGATCTGCGGCCACGATGTTGAACAGTTCCGCAGTGGCTCGCGGCAAGTTGTTGTGTCACCGCCGAGCGTTGCCTCTGGCGCGCTTCGCTTTCCCTATGCAGATGCCAGCCAGTTATGAGCGGCTACAGATCAAAGAATAAAAGCGACTTGCACGCTTGCACCAGATTTGCAGATGCGGCTCGAACGTCAAATCTACGGACTTAAGGAAATTTATGGGACCATCTTGCGAAAGTTCCTTATCTTGGCAGCCGCAAATTAGTAGAACCGAAGCAACGACCCGATCTTTTGCATTGGCGAGGGCAGTCGGCTTGCGCAGAGCGTTGCATCAATCCCTCAATCGTCAATTGCAAGTTGTATAACTTGCAATTCTGATGCAAAATGTAAATTCGACTTCCCGGGTACTGCGACATGATGAACAAACCGAACCTTGACCTGCTGCGCGCGGTAGCAGTGCTGTT
>Ga0209565_1001311_pt1 | contig 11437 bp, 21 predicted proteins | sample Araplaol_mTSA_r2_2_FD_184283 | JGI IMG/M metagenome (GOLD analysis project Ga0209565, IMG submission 184283) | Arabidopsis root microbial communities from North Carolina, USA - plate scrape MF_Col_mTSA_r2 (SPAdes) (version 3) | ecosystem: Host-associated > Plants > Roots > Endosphere | place... | reverse complement strand
TGAACACTGATCGGCCTTGGTCAGTTGAATCCACAGAAGGCGTTTCTAGTTTCGTCGTCCTCACTTCGCAGATGGTGCAGCAATGACGCGATGGCCCAACCTTGCGGTCAACTGGACTGCCTCCACGCTGCGCGTTCCGGCAGCAAGTTACCTTGAACGTTCGGCCTCACTGTAAATGCAACTCAACTCCGACAACCTACGTACTATTGCAAGCTCGCCTGACGCATCTGATGGTGATCGGCGCGTTGCAGCTGCGGTTTGCGCCGCTATGGACGACTGGCCCACACAAGGTCAGGTTCTCGTTGATGAATTCCTTCTTGAGTTATCGGCTGAGTTTGGGCAGCCAACTTACGAGAGTATTCGTTCTGGTGCGGACCGACTAAACATCACGACCGACGCGTGGAAGGCCGAAGCGCTTACGGAGCTCCTGGCCGCATGGTCCGAGGACAATAGGCACTTGAGTCTTGGCGACCTCATAAGGGGGCTAATCTCCCATCGCCGAACCATTCATTCAACCCGGACGCGCTAAAGCGCGCCGGTTAATTCAAGCACGTTAGCCGAAGCCTGTTCTATGGACGATTTAGAAGTCTTGCTTGCGAATGCCTTTGCCAAGTTCCTCGCCGCTGGCCTTTCTATTGATCGCGCCAGGTTCGGTCTGTTTGGAATTTGGGTGGTGAACGAAGAGGAGAAACCCCAGCCCACCTCGGAGACTCAATTGGCTCGCGCGATTGCATCACATGACACTTGGCCAAATTACCTCAGCGATTTTTCAAATCCTTACGAAGACCTCGTGGCCTTCTACGGAACGGGGGCTAGCTTGGGGCGCTGGGAGAACAGAATTCTCGATGTGTTCGGCCCAAGTGGCGAGAAGGTCTCGGGCATTCCGTTACAGTCGCTTATCGAAGCGGCTAACAATTCAATCCACCGGACCTGCGCGAAAAGCCGCGCAGTCCGGTGATTTCTCACGTTAGCGGCCCTACGCATGCGCCTCAATAAATCGACAGCTCTTCCTGTGGTGCTATTCATTTGCCTGGGTGGGATCACTTGTTGGTGGTTCCGAGCTTTATGGCTTGAACGAACCTATATTGCAGTGGTTCTATCCGTGTTCCTGGTTTCCGCCATCGGATTGCTGCCCTCTCGGTCCAAATGGCTACATGCCATTTCGATCGCTGTTTGCGTCGGCGTGTTCGTTGGCGGCTGCCTGGCTTTGTTTGGCTCCGCTAACCAGTCATTCCAGCCGACGCCTACGGCGCGGCTGAATTAGAACGTTAGCACGTCAATGAAAATGTCAAAGATTCGACTCAAAGCTGCAATCTGCTTGTTCCTCTTTGCGTTAGTTGCCATCGGAGTTGCTGCCTTAATCCAGTTCGGTGCAAACGAATACCCTGACACTGTTGATGCTGCCGCTGAAATGCTGATTGACCGACTTTCCGAGGAGGACAAGCTCCGGGTGAAAAATACGAAAAAAGAGGATCTGATTGGGTTTCATCACGGGTGGGGCACTAGCATTCGTAACGACTTCGGCCTTTGGTCCGGAAATGAAAAGTTATTGCGTGCAGCATGCCATGGCGAGATCTGCCATCCCGACGAGGCTTCAATGGTGATCATTGAAGCAGTTTGGACGCGCCTTCAAAAATGACGCAATATGCTAACCTTCAGTTCCAGCGAACGCCTGACGGCGCCGCTGAACAGCCACTATAAGGGCTTCCTATAAGGGCTTCCCAATTTTTCAAGGCGAAGTAGCTCCTCGATCAAGTCGCTGATAGCTGTTGAAGCGGTTCGGCCTGCGAAACTATAAACGGTCTTATTGGGCGCTTCTTACTAGCCCGGACCCTGATGCAAGACGCGGTGGGGATCCTCAATCGTTGGTCGGGTTGTGTAGTAAACCCCTGTGCTCATCAGGTATTTCCCCACTCGGTCTAAACCGAAACTTCATCAACGCGCGCAGACTCGATTGACGGTGCTGCTTGATGCCAGACCTTACGCTAGTTTGAATGCCTCGCCTTTGGCTAATAGCGCCCAGGCAATGCGTGCATTCTTCGCTGCGATTGCAACCAATGCCTTGCCATAGCCCGCTCTGGACTGCAACGAGACCGCCCAGCGGCTAATTCGATCGCTCTTGCGAACCGCATTCGCCAGCATGGCACGCGCCCCAAGAATGAGCAGGGTCCGCCTCACAGATCGCCGCTGCGTCATTGGCGTCGTTCTTTCCTCGCTTACCTTGAATGCGGTACGGGCTAACGAATTTTGGTGCCATCAGCTTCGGTGTGTGGCCAAGGGCGATGAGCTCACGCGCCCAATGGTGGGCACCTGAGCACGCTTCCATGCCGATGATGCATGGTGGAAGCTGCGCGAGCAGTTCCAAGAGTTGGTCGCGCCGAATTTGCGGCTTGACCAGGACCGGCTTGCCATGGCGGTTCACGGCATGAACCGCGAACACGTTCTTAGCCAGATCAATGCCGATCACGGTCGGAATGTTTTCGCCATTCCCATTTGCTGCTAAAGTGCTAACCTTGTTCATGACTTCCCCCCTTAATTGGGCCAATGATGAGGACGACTTCCACATCTTTAGACCGTAGGTGCTTGCAGCAAGTTCCAGGCTGCGCATGTGGGACGGGGGAAGTCCCTTACATTCGTTGGGCGCAATGAAGTATGGCTACCGATGAATCACGGAACGACGATCAATGTCCTGAAGCGATCCCGCTCTCGGTCGGTACCTTGATCGCGAGCTTGGTCGCGCTGGCATTGATTCTTTTTGTGGCGCAAAGTGCGCTAGCGCCACCGCGGGCACGCGCGCGCCTTTGTAACGTAACTGGCTTCGAGCTTTCCCAAGTCAATTTCAAAGGCCATGACTTCGGCGATTTGGCTACTGGCGCTCTTTCGAGTGCCGTCACTTTTGATGGTCTTTTTGGCGAAGAAAGTATAGTGGTTACGATGAGGGGTAATACTGTGAAGAACATTTTGGAAGACCATGTTCGCGAAAAGCCCCTCGCTTCAGGAGAGTATACTTTTGTGCTGACGAACGATGAACAAGCTGAGATCCGCGCCAAACTAAGTCCTTCTGGCGAATGCCCGCAAGCGCCCAACAATGCGTTCCAGCTGACGCCTACGGCGCGGCAGAACTGAAACGTTGGGCTGCAGCTTGAAACCGATAGTTCGCCTGCCTCTTATTTCTTCAAGCATTGGTGCATTGGTTGCGCTTGTGTTTGCCTCGTTCGTAAGTTTTGGCGTTGCCCCTGCTTCGGGACTTGATTTCATTTCGGTCGTCCTGGTTTTGTTTTGTCCGCCTTGGGAGCTCTTTTGGGGTGTCATGGGCTCCCCCAAAAATGGCGGACTCTTGGCCGCGCTTTCATTAGCTGTTGTATTGGTTAATTCGTTAATCTACGCTCCGATTGGTCTCACACTTGCGCTTAGTTCGTCGCTCCGCCCTTGGGCAAAGTACGCATCCACAATTGCCGTAGCACTTTGTTCATTGGCGCTCGGGCATTTGTTCTTTGTTCTCTAATCGGCTATGTATATGACCAACCTTTCAATTGACCGGACGACTTCCGCGCGCTCCAGTCGCCGGTTATCGGCCACGTTGGGCCAGGACATGACAATGGATACATCAGATCAAAGCAAGCTGCTCGCTAAGGCGCTTTACGAGATTCGGCTGCTCCTTTCTGGCTACATTGGCAGTTCCGTTGACGCAGACATGTCAGTTCGCGTTGCTGCCCATATCGCACATGCCCTTCACAACGAGGCGTTGGCGGTTTGCGAAGGAAAGACTTTTGACTTGGCTAGCGCTGCTTCAAAAATTAAGGCAGTCGATGGACTTCTTGGTCAGCGAGTGAGCGAAAGGTTGCTATGAAATTGAAGACGCCTTTGCCCAACCCTTCCGTCAACCTGACCTCCGCATCGCTTCGCGCTGCTACGGACAGCAACGTCCAACGTTATGCCCGATGAAGCTCGTGCTCGACACTGGGTTTGCCTTTAGCGCTGGCGTACTAACCCTTCTGCTCTTGATAGGGGCTGGGGCACTTTCAGCTATGCCGGTTGGCTTAGCCTGTGCCGGCTTGATTGGCTTTGCACTCGGTATCTTTCGGCCTCGGTCGTTCTTGGCCTATTTGGGTGGCATTGTTTCAGCACTTATCATTTGCAGCGGGTTTAGTATCCTCCTCGGCGATACGCTGGATGCTGCAATTATTATGGTTCCGTACATTCTCCTGTTACTGTTGCTGTTTGCAGGTACATCCTACTTTGTTGGGCGACTTGTGGGGATGCTTTGGCGTCGCATAACCAGCCATTCAAACCGGACGCGCTAAAGCGTGCCAGTTAATTTCACATTAGCCTCCTTCGATCCGATGACGCTGTTCTGCCCACCAAACGAGTTTGAGTTCCTCGACCGAGGATTTAAGCTATCGCCCGACCATGATCCGGACGAGGGCGTGGCTTCGTTCGTCCGTAGCTATGAGGATGGCGTCGATCTCATTGTGGCTTTGCAGGTGGGTTCGACGTCCTCACTGTTCGTCTCAATAACAAAACAAACTAAAGTGCTGTCCGAGATTACTCTTGAATGCGTCGAGAAGATATCGTTCCAAGCATGGCTTGGTGAACGAACGATCAGAGGCTCGTTCTCTCTTCATGCGGCTACAATGGACCTTCGCGTTCACTACGATCCGGTGCCCTCTATCCATGTTTCGGTGCTGTCAAAAAATGGCTAACCCCTTAATCAACCGGACGGCTTACGCGCTGCCCGCTCCAACCGCCGGTTATGCGGCACGTTCGGTAGCAATGACTGTGCATCGACTGGTGACAATCCTGGTACTTGGCATCATCCTTCCTGGCTCCTCCGCCGGCGCAGAAACTGCTTTCGCACACAAGCCTTGGTCACGGCACTGCACTACTCAAGGCATCCCGGTCGGAGACGCTGAAGAGGCGGCATATCTGGAGGCTGCCGCAACTCGCTGCGATCCGGCGGATGCATGTGTGCTTCCTTGCAGTCGCAGCGGCTGTGCCGAGGGCATTGCCGGGGGCTGCTACCATGCTTGTTCGCGCGGCATCCCGGAACAACTTGCTGAGCGGGCAGATCGATGGGAGGCCGGGCCATCCTGCCGGTTGCCGCCTAACGATTCATTCAAGCCGAAGGCGACTCGCGGCTCGGCTCAATTCTGGCATTGGGCATCTGAGACGAGAACCTAATGAGTTACTCCATCACACACCGCAACGGCAGCATGGACTCCGATCCACCGCTCTCCACGCTACCTGCGTTGCTGGCTGAACTAAGAGAACGGCCCGATGATGCCGAACATGGAAGTGTCGCCTTGACCCATGAATCGGAATGGTGCTTGTCTGTGTCGCGCGGAGGTTACGTGATCTTCGAGAATCTGGAAGATGGTGGCGAACGACACTTAAGAGGTGTCTCTGACGCACAGGTTCTGCTGATGTGGGAGGATCTAGCTGCTGGTCGTATCGCAAAACTGTATGAACATCCGTGGAAACCTGGCTATGAGTAAAACGGACCAACAAAGTTTTCTAGCGGACCCCTTCGGCGCCGCTGAACCTGCACGTAGGGCTATTTGATGACCTATCGGAAATGCCCAGATTGCGGGGCTGATCTAGATTCAAACGAAATCGGTGACATGGTCATATATTCGTGCACTATGTGTGGCTGGAACACCTCTGTTATGATCGCTCGCGTTTTTCTTGGTATGGCTCCGTCGGTTACCATGTCCGTGACAGTTCGCTCGACATCATTCCTATCGGCGCTCGCGATGAAGACGATTCGCTCTCTTGCGCGTTCGGTAACAGCGATTCCTCTAAGCGAACTTCAAGAGCAGTTGGAGGCGCCTATTGGAGTAGATCTTGGGCCGCAATCAGAGTATCGGGCACGTGAACTTCTCGATTTGCTTGAGCCACTGGGCTTTGCTGTCGAATCAAAACCATGCGAGCCCGACAAAACAATGCAGGGGACGCCTAACGGCGCAGCTGATCGGAAGCGTTAGAAAGATAGATATATGTCAGGAAGTACCTTCATCTCAACAGAAACACCGAAAGAACTGGTGAAATTAAAAGAAGATCCTGATTCGCTCGACGATTTCGTGCATGTGTCGTTGAACAGGCTTCTTACCCTCGATTTTGAAATGGCGCTTGACGGGGCGAAAGTTAACTGGGTCCATGTCGATCCGATCGTTTACGACGAGGCCTCTGGGATCGCCATATTTCAGATCAATCCGACGGCTCTTCGAAAAGCGCTCAACTCGCCGTCAGCGCTGGAACTTGAACATCCTGAAGATATTGCCTTACTTCGAGAGTTCGTAGCCGAGAATGGCGCCGACCATATCTATGAACTTGCAACGTTCTAACCTTTCGCTCCAGCGGACGCGCTTCAGCGCTCGTCGCCAGCTTTCGCGCGCCGCTGGGCAATCAAGTTAACTCGCAGAGTCGCCATGGAAGTTCTATACGAATTGCTTATCAATGCCTATGCCAAATTTCTGGCTGCGGGGCTTTCAGTCGATCACGCACACTTTGGCATTTTCGGGATATGGATTGGCCCCGGCAGCGATAAGCCGCTTTCGGGCTCCGATTCACAACTAGATCGTGCACTCGCATCTCAAAAGGCGTGGTCAAATCATTTCGAAGGTTTTTCAAATCCCTACTCGGACCTTGTTTCGTTCTATGAGACTGGTGCAAGCCTGGGGCGTTGGGAGAATCATGTCCTTGACGTCTTTGGCCCTGACGGAGAGATGCTTTGGGGCATCCCAAGGGTTACTTTCGTAAAAGCGGCTAACAATGCACTCCAGCGGACGCCTTCGGCGTCGCTGACTTGAAGCGTTAGGCTGCTATGATGCAACGTTACGAATCTAGGCTGACATATTCCGAGGAACGCGAGCTTTGGTACGAGCGCGATGTACGCAACAACGCATATCGGGCACGTGTTGAACTGGAGATTGACGCAGGCGCAGTCTTTGTTTTGGCTGGCGGCGACCGCGATCTTCTTTGTCGGCCCCTAGTTCCGAAGCGTTTTTGGTACGAAACGTGGCTGGCGTTTACTACGCGATACTCAGGCATGCCTGGCTTCCGTACCTTTGGGACAGGTCCGCAGCCTAACTAATTATTCAAGCCGCCATCCGCGGGACCGCCGATGGCGCCGATCAGTTTCACGGTAGGGGTCAATGGAAAATCTTTCGACATCCGATAAGAGCATTTCTGAGCAGTTCCGCAAGTTAGCCATTAAGGTTTTTGTTAAACTTGTACTGAAATCTGTCCTATGGTTTGGGCTTGCGTGGTTACTTACGCGCTTTCTTGTCAATTCCCTTTGGCCTTGGTACGCAGCGTTCGCCTTAGTGGGGATTGGAGTGATCTTTTCTATCGTCATGCTCTGTGGTGCATCGTTCGCTGACGTCAACGAAAACAAAAGCAGATGATGCGTTTTCCTAACCTTCAGCTATTACAGCGTCCGCTGACCGTTGCAAGAAGCCGCACGCGCGGCGACGCAAGCTGCGTTAGTAGGCTTTGCCGGATATCAAGCATCAGATGAGAATTCTTCGCACATTGGACACTGAGGCGCAGGCAGCGCTTACGCGCCAGTTCCCCCAGCTTCAACCGGTACTCGAACGCGAACCTCATTCGATGGGGCGCTTTGCCATCTCAGTTTTTGATCGTTGGCTCCGTGACGACAGCGAGTGGCACTTGATGGACTGCTACGAAGGAGCTGAACGGGCCGAACGGAACAAGAAGTTCCAGGCTCATTGGGAAGCGCTTTTCGACGCGACCGAACTTTACACGGTCAGGTATCGCGGACGTTGGCCGCACAAATCAAAGCTCGTGCTAAAGAAGTATCTGGACAAGTCAGGGTTTCTCGATCGTTGTCGCTTCGATCCGAATCGAGCACCTACTCAATTCGTCATGATGCCGGAGTACGACTGTATTTTTGTGGCCTCTTGGGATGACACGAATGTTGCGTTCTTCAATTCGAGGGAGAGGGCTGAGCCTGTCATCGCCATGGCTAAACAATGTGGCTTACACTGTCTCGAATATGACGTTCAAGCCTAAGCTATTAATCGGCCGGATGGCTTCCCAGCTGGTCAATCTCCACGTTGGACACATAATATGTTCCGAATTTCGTCGTTGATTTTTATTTTCCTAGTAGGCCATTGTATGACTGCCATTGCGGCTGATGACATCGATTCGAAATATTTTTCACGCAATGTCCGCTACGTGATGTTGAAGGATAAGGTCGCTCTCGTTGAACGTGACCGACCTGGTATGGCGACCATCGATGAGTGGGCACAGCTGGTTTTCCTTAGCGCCGACGGTGAGCACAAAGTCAGCGAGCTCATTGCCGCTCTTGGCAGTCAGTATCAAAGCGGCGCTCCAAAAGGACTGGCAGAACAAACACGAGCACTGGTGAATGACTTGCGGGGGCGTGGCTATCTGACGCTGCACGACCAGAAGCGGAAGCTGCCTTATTACTTCGCCGTGCCAGTCGAACAACAAGACAAAGAGCGAGCCAGGGCGCTAATGGAGGCAGACGGCTTCCTTAAGGCGACGCCAAAGTGAGCGCTAAGCCTAAGGGAAATTGGACGATGGTTTTGTCCAACAGGTCAATCCGGCCTATGCCTTGCGCCGTGGCTGATTTCGCACGCTGGGATTGAGAGTTCCCGTTCAAGAAGTTCTTCTTCCTTGGAAGAACGCCATGTTTGGGAGGCTTGCGCACTGCGCGCCCAAGACTGCAGTTATTCCGCACGTCGGAGGACTGGTGGAATTTGGTGAGCCTTTTCTGACCTTTGGTAAGTTAAGATACGCCGAATTTTTCCGGAGCCCTTTGATGTCCTTACGCCCAATCGTTGCTGCAGCGCTGTTGCTGCAAGCCTCTTTTGCACATGCTAACAATACCTCCCTGGAGGGACTGCTGGATGCCAAGTTGGCGCCCATGTTCAAGTCCGGCGCACCCGGTGCCGCCGTCATTGTGGTGCGAGATGGCGAGACGGTCTTCCGCAAAGCATATGGCCTGGCCGACGTCGACAAAAAGGTCCCTCTGCAAGCCGATATGCAGTTGCGACTGGGCTCGATCACCAAGCAGTTCACCGCAGTGGCAATCCTGATGCTGGCGGAGCAGGGCAAACTTTCGCTGCAGGACGACATCACCCGGTTCGTGCCGGATTATCCGACCAAAGGCAAGTCCATCACCATACAACAGCTGCTGCAGCACAAGTCCGGCATCCACAATTACACCGCCATGCGTTCGTTCTGGTCGGTGGCGCGCAAGGACATGAGCGTGGCGCAGATGATCGACTTCTTTAAGGATGAACCGCTGGACTACGCGCCTGGCGAACGCTGGGCCTACAGCAACTCTGGCTACTTCCTGCTTGGCGCAGTTATCGAGAAGGCCTCAGGCATGCGCTATGCCGATTTCATTGCACGGAACATCTTTGAGCCGTTAGGTATGGTGGACACAGCCTACGAAGGCGTGGAGCGCAGCCAGAAGCGCCGCATTCCAGGCTATCGCGGTGGCCTTTTCTCGTCCTATAGTCCTGCCGATCAAATCAGCATGTCATTGCCCTATGCGGCAGGCGCGCTGGTTTCCACCGTTGACGATCTGGCGCGTTGGGATGCCGCCATCAGTGCTGGCAAGCTGTTGACGGCGGAGGGCTGGAAGCAGGCTTTCACGCCATGCACTCTGCCTGGCGCGGCGGCATGCAACTATGGTTTCGGCTGGACCATTGGCAAACTTCGCGGGCACCAGGAAATAGCGCACGGCGGCGACATCCCCGGCTTTAATGGATATGTAATTCGACTGCCGGACGATAAAGTCTTTGTGGCTGTGTTGAGCAACGGCGAACGTAGTTTGCTTAATTCGGAAGTGGTGGCGCAGCATGCTGCTGCCATTGCCATTGGCGAACCGTTCCCTGAACGGAAGGTCATTGCTCTGGCGCCGGAGGCGCTGGATGCCTTCGTTGGCACTTATAAGCTGGCCGATAACAGTACCCGTACGGTGCGCCGCAAAGGGGCAATCCTGACCTGGCAGCGTGAAGGGCGTCCAGCGACAGACCTGAAGCCGTATGCATCGACCAGCTTCTTCATGGAGGGAACCATGAATAGCGTCGAGTTCCGGCGCGACGCCGGCGGCAAAGTTACCAGCCTCTTGATGCAGCAGACCATTGGAGACCAGGTAGCGGAGCGTATCGCGGATTGAATAGAACACAATTTATCTCGCGGCTTCGATTTGGGCTGCGCCTCGAAAATCTGGAAACTCCAGGCACTACCGGGCCACCGCTATAATGGCCCAACAACCCAATCTAGCGGATGCCCAATGGATCCGCTGAGCGATCACGTAGCCGATTTCTAATGCGACCAGAACACTATCCAGTTGTTGGTATTTTTCGAAACGATACCGCGGACGAATTGAGGCTGTTTCTGGAGATGGTGCCGAGCGAAGTGGTTCTATCTCCCGGGCATTCTGTTGCGCTAATGGCCAAGCCAACTGAGAATCTTCTTCCGTTGACCATTGATATCGTTAAAGGCGGGCTTCAGATTCATCCACACAAAGAATTCGATCCCGATTGGCATGTGCGATTTAACGGCTTAGTCATTCGCGCTGAGTGCCCGACGATGCTAGGGGAGTATGAGTGAGCGCGTTTTCTGCTCAGTGCCGATGGACTGGCCTTTTTCTCCTGCGGACGCCTGAAGGCGCCTTGTCACGAAGAGCCATCTGTGCCCACTGATCTTCACAAACTTGCTAATGCTGTCGAAGACGAAAAGAGCTTCCTTTGCTTCGTTTCGGCCCTTGCTGCTGACTGGGAGGAAGAGCGCCGGTTAGACGCACAGAACCCGCCGTCACCCTACGTGTCTGGTGCTCTCGGGTGGGAGAGCGGCTCGATCGGCGCCTTTCTTGAAGCCGCCCATGCTTGGGCCGAGGCCAGTGCGGCGGGAACCCAGTTTTATCAAGTGCCGGCCAATCCCTGGCGGCGCGCTGCGCACATTCTTTTAGCGGGTAAGCTTTATGAGTAAGCTATTATCTGACCTTCATCTTCAGCGGCGTGCCGCTGAGCAAACGCATTGGGAATGAAATGCCACGTCTGCCGCTGTTTATCGTTTTAATCCTGTTTGCTACCGCCGTGCGGGCCGAAGTTGATCCCTTTGCTGATCTGAAAAAGGGGCAACCGAAAGATGTCGCCGTGGTGGCTGAACGAATTGCTATGTGTACGCATTTTTCTGGCGAAGAACCTTACGACGCTGCGCGTCAAAAGGAGATCGCAGCGGCGATGAGGAAGTACAAATGCGAGAGCTTGGAAAAGGACGAAGCGACGCTGAAGAAGCGCTATAAAGTGTAGTGGTCGCGATCTGATCTGACAGTACCCCGGTTTGACGTCGGTTCTGTCAGGTCAAATTCCGTCGTTCAATGCGTTGATTTTATCGCGCCAGGCCTCCTTTCCGTCAATTAGTGTTTGAATTG
>Ga0209565_1001302_pt1 | contig 11516 bp, 13 predicted proteins | sample Araplaol_mTSA_r2_2_FD_184283 | JGI IMG/M metagenome (GOLD analysis project Ga0209565, IMG submission 184283) | Arabidopsis root microbial communities from North Carolina, USA - plate scrape MF_Col_mTSA_r2 (SPAdes) (version 3) | ecosystem: Host-associated > Plants > Roots > Endosphere | place... | reverse complement strand
TCGATCCCTTGGGCAGCTCGGCGGTGGCGCGCGAGAACGCATCGACGCTCGCCTCGAACTTGTCGCGGTCGTTGTTGCAGTATTCGTGCACCTGGAAGCGGTTGTATTCGAGCACCGGGCGCAGCCGCTCGATGTCGCGGCAGGGGTTGCTCAAGTCGGATGCGAACGGTTCGCTGGGGCCGTCGTCGAACTGGCTGTTGCCGTTGTAGTCCCAGTTTCCGACCAGCAAGGCGACCCGCCGCGGCTGCGTGTCCTGGGCCAGGGCGCAGGGCGCCGCGCACAGGCAGGCCAGCGACGCGAGCGCGATCCACAACGGCCGCAGCGGGCTCATGACGTCGCTCCGGGCGCGCCCGCGCGCAGGCCTTGTTCGAAGAGTTTCGCTTCCAGATCGCGGCGGGTCAGCAGTCCGCGCAGTTCCGGTTTTCCGGCCCAGATGCGCTTCATCGCCCGGATCTGCTCGGGCACGCCTTCGGGGTGACCGCCCTGGATCAGTTGGTAGATTTCGTTCATTTCCTTGTAGCGGTTGCCGCTCTTGCGGAAGCTCGCGCCGCGGTTGTAGACCAGCGAGACCAGCGCGCCGAGCGCATCGTCGGACAGCCCGGCCGCCTTGGGCACGGACTTGAGCGTTTGCGCGACGTATCGCGGCAGCACCCGCACCCGGAACTGGGCGTTGGCCTTGGCCCAGGGAATCGACAGCGCCTGAAAATCCGCCAGCGCGTCGCGCGCCTTGTGCCCGGTCAGGCCACAGGCGGGCACGAGCAAGGCCAGCTCGTGTTCCGACAGATACTCGCGCCAGTCGCTGCGCAACCAGGCCGGATCGACGTAGCCGGCGTCGTAGCCGACGCCGACCGTGATGCCCGATTCGCCGTGCGGCCAGATCGGGCGCTGGAATTTCTGCTCGTAGCGGGCTTGGCTGGTGACCTCGAACAGCACGATCAACTGCATGGCGTCTTCCGACACCGCGCGATCGGAGGGCTTGAGGTTCGGCGCGATGGCGCGGCTGGCGCGCTGGCTGAGCAGCCCTTCGCGCACTTCGCGGGTCGCATCCAGGGCGTCGAGATCCTGCTCGGCGGCCTGCAATAGCGCTTGGAACGAGGCGTCCTGCGCGCGTGCGGCGCGACCGGGGACGAGTGCGGCAAGGCCGAGCGCGAGCGCGCTGGCGAGGAATTCGCGTCTGCTGTGCATGGTATCGGTCCTTCGCATCGGCACCGGCGATCGATCCCTGTCCGGGACTGCCTGGGGAAGGCGGGGGCCGGCCACAGCGCCGCCTACCTACCGGTATCAACGCAAGACCCGGGCGAACCCGGCAATGCGCGCGGTGCGACAGCGCGGCACGGGCGAAGGCTGGGGAATCCGGCGGCCGGTCCGCCGCCGCTTCCCGCCGCCCTGCGCCGGCGCGGACGCGCCGGCGCAGGGCGATGCGCTCACAATCTGGACGCGATGTGCTGGGGTTGCGCTTGAGCTTGCTGCGCTTGTTGGCCTTCTTGGTGGGCGGCCGCCTGTTGCAGCAGCGTGGCGCGCGGGGGCGCCGGCGAGGCTTCGGCGACCGCGGTCAGATGGCCTGGCGTGCGGCCGTCGACATAGATCCTGCCGCCGGCCACTTCTACTAGCCCGATATCGGCCGGAGTGCGGATGCCGCCGCGCGTGGAGGCCACCACCGCCATTTCCAGCACTTTGTCGTTGTCGATGCGTCCAGGCAACTGGCCGCGCAGCGCCTGGTAGACGGGGTGCAGCGGGTGGGTAGGCGGGATCGGGTCGGGTTGCCCTGCGGCTTGCGTCGTCGGCGGGCCGGAGGAACTGGCCGCCGCGGGCGGCGAATGCGCAGACGCTGAGGTGGGCGGCGAATGCGTGGCCGGGACAGGTGCATGCGCGACTGGGGCCGGCGATGGAGATTGAATGGAGCTTGCCTGTGCGGGCGGCGAATGCGCCGAGCTGGCCGCCGCCGGCGGCGAGTGACCGGCCGCGCCCGCTGCAGGCATCGGCAGCGGATCGGGCCGTGCGAGGAGCGATGCGTTCACCTGCGCTAAGTTCGTCGCGGCCAAGACGGCGTTGCCCGCCACTCCCGCGCGGATGCCGAGCTCGTCGCGCTGCTTCAGCAGCGCGTCGGCGCAGGCGTGGGCGGGATGCGCAGGATTTTGGAGCTTTACCGGCAGTGATTCATGCCAGTCGACGCGGGCCTGCCAACCATCGTCCTGGCCTTTGGCGATTCCCGGATCGGCAATCCGCGCATCGCGGGTCTCTTTCAGGGCTTGGCCGGGCGTACGCGGGTCGGCCGGGTTGCGGTTGTCGTAGACCAAGTCGGCATTGCGGCCGTACACCCGGACCTGCACGTCGGTCTTCGCATGCACGGCGTTGAGGCTGTCCGGCAAATTGTCGTAGACCGCGTCGCGCACTTTCTGCGGCACGTAGCGGCCGAAGCCGTTATGGTCGAGCGAACCGGCGAAGCGCTGGTCCACGCCCAGTTCGCTTTCCAGCTTGTGCGCGGCGACCGCGCGAACCTCGACCTTGTAGCCCTGTTTTTCCAGATCGCCGACCAATTTGACTGCGTAATCGGCGTAGCCGAGCGTTGTGTCGAGAATGATGTTCTTGCGTCCCTTGATCGCATCCTCGCGCAGTTTTGCGGTCCATTCCTGGGCATCGCGGTGGGTGGCGTCGGACCAGGTGTAGGGTTGGGCGCGACGCTGCGCGCTCACGCCCGGATAGTGATCGCGCAACTCGTCCAGATCGATGATCAAGGCGTCCTTGCCCAGATCGTTGAGGCTGAGCCGCGCAACGCCGCTTTTGCCCGCGCCCGGCTGTCCGGCCAGGATGATGGCGGTGGGGACGGCGTGCGACTTGAGTGCGTCCAACTGCTTGCTGGGCAGGATCTCGGCTTGATAGATCTTCTGGTTGCGCTCGCTGTCGAACATCACCGCGCTCATGTCCGCGCCTCCTGGCCGGCGTGGAAGTAATCCCACAATTCGTCCAGGTCGCGCAGGCCGTCGTTGCGCGAGCGCGCGGCGAACATCAGGCGCAGGCGTTCGTCGGCGCGCAGCAGCGCATTGGCGTCGCCGCTGGCCTCGGCCGCATCGCGCGCGTCGCGGGCGTCGGCGACGAAGCCGCTGAGCGCGTCTTCCAGCGCCGCGGCGGCGCTTTCGAACGGCGGCGTGCCGTGGGACTGGCCGACGGCCCGATGCAGCGCGCCGGTCAGCGCGTCGATCAGATCGGGGTGCTCGTGCAGCAGATCGCGCAAGCGCTGCGGCAGCGGGGGCGATGAGGTGTGCAAGGCGAAGTTCCTCGGTTCGGGTGGAACGAGGCGGACGCGGTACCGAATGCGCCCGCCTGCGGGGGCCGCGACGCGTTCCTGCGTCGGCATCGCGCGCTGCGCGCATGGCGCGAGGATCCGTCCGTGCGCCGGTTGCAGGAACTAACGCCGAAGGTCGAGGCCGCAGGACAGGCCGATCGCGGCTGGCGGCGGCAGTGCGTCGCAAATTCGAAACTTGCCGCCGCAGGCGGCCGCGTTGGCCTGCGCGCAACGCGTGGTCGGGGCGGCGCGTGGCCGAAATATCGGGGTTTCGGCGTAATCGCTAAGCCGGTGCTGCGTCCGCGGGCAGCGCGGCCGTGACCCGGGCGATGCGGGCGAACGCGTCAGCGCGCGGCGGATTCGCCGTGGAAGTGCCGCCACAGTTCGTCGAGATCGCCCAGTCCGCCGTTCGCCGAGCGCGCCACGAACAGGTCTTGCAGATCGCGTTCGGCGCGCGCGACGGCGTCGGCGTCGGCCTGCGCCTGCGCGGCTTCGAGCGTGTCGCGGGCCTCGGCGATGAAGGCGCTGAGCAGGTCTTGTAGGCGCGATCGGGCGGCTTCGAAATCCTGTGCGTCCGCCAATGCGCGCTGCAGGCGTTCGAGCCGTTGCGGCCGGTCGGCGAACGCTTCGCGCAGGCGCGGCGGAATCGGCGGAAGCGTGGCGTCCATCAGCGGGCTCGGGCGGGTCGGGTCGGCGCAGGATAGCGCAGCGCGGACGCTAAAGATTCCGACAGCGCGGCGCTGCCGGTGCGGGTGCAATACGCGCATCCCATCGCCCGGAGCAAATCATGAGCGCCATCGTCCCTTCGCTGTCGATCGCCGTGTTCGGCGCCTACGGCCACACCGGCCGCTTCGTCGTCGCGCGCCTGCGCGAGCGCGGCTGGCGGCCGCGCCTGTGCGGGCGCGATCCTGTGCGGCTGGCGCAGGCGGCGGCCGCGTGGCCCGACAGCGAAACGTGCGTGGCGCGGGTGGACGATCCGGCTTCGCTCGATGTCGCCCTGGAAGGCTGCGCCGCCGTGCTCAACTGCGCCGGGCCGTTTTCCGACACCGCCGCGCCGCTGATCGAAGCGGCCTTGCGCGCCCGCATCGCCTATCTCGACACCGCGGCCGAACAGCGGCCGGTGTTGGCGGCGTTCGAGCGCTTTGATGCGGCCGCGCGCGCGGCCGGCATCGCCGTGATTCCGGCGATGGCGTTCTACGGCGGCCTGGGCGACCTGCTCGCGACCGCGGCGATGGGCGACTGGGACCGCGCCGATGCGGTCGAGATCGCGGTGGCGCTGGACGGTTGGCATCCGACGGCCGGCACGCGCATCACCGGCGAGCGCAATACCGCCAAGCGCCTGGTGATCGAAAACGGCGCCCTGGTCGAAGCGCCGAGCCCGTCGCCGACGCGCGACTGGAGTTTCGGCGCAGCGTTCGGGACGCAGACGGTCGCGGCCGTACCGATGAGCGAGATCGCATTGCTGTCGCGGCATCTGCGCACGCGCGAGGCGATCGCTTATCTCGACCAGGGCTCGCTGCGCGATGTGCGCGACCCGGCCACGCCGGCGCCGGTCGCGGCCGACGCCAGCGGCCGTTCGGCGCAGGTGTTCGCGATCGAGGCGCAGGTGCGGCGCGGCGGCGCGATCCGCGCGCTCGGCGCGTCCGGCCGCGACATCTACGCGGCGAGCGCACCGCTGCTGGTGGAAGCGATGGAGCGGGTGCTCGACGGCCGCTGCCGCGGCGCCGGCGTGCGCGCCGCGGGCGATGCCTTCGATGCCGCGGATTTTCTCGCCGCGCTGGCGCCGGAGCCGCTGCGCCTGTATCTGGGCGAGGGATGAAGCGAGGCGGGCAACAAGGGAATAGGGAATAGGGAATGGCGAGGCCAGCACCGGGCTGCACGTGCACCGCCCACGACTCGCGTTCTTTCCATTCCCCAATCCCTTCTTTCCCTTCTGCCCTTCTTCCCTTCTTTCCCGCCCCACCGCCCCCCCTCAGTCGCGCCCCTGCGCCGGCAACCACAGCGACGCGCGCAGGCCGCCGCCTTCGCGTTGCGACAGGCTCAGCCGCCCGCCCAGCGACAGCGCCAGTTGCTGGGCGATGGCCAGGCCCAGCCCGGTGCCGCCGGTGTCGCGGTTGCGCGAGGCTTCCAGGCGGTAGAACGGCTGCATCACCGCGTCGAGTTCCTCGGCGGGAATGCCGGGGCCGCGGTCGAGCACGTCGATGCGGAAGCCGCCGTTGTCGGGCATCACCTCGACCTCGGCGGCGCCGGCGTACTTCACCGCGTTGTCGATCAGATTGCTCGCCACCCGCCGCAGCGCGTGCGCGCGCGCGACCAGCGGCGCGCCGGCGCGGCCGGACAGGCTGACCGCCTTGCCGGTGTCCTGGTAATCGCAGACCACGCTGTCGAGGAAGGCGTCGAGGTCGAGCCGGATCGCCGGCTCGGCGGTGCCGTGGGCGCTGCGCGCGTAATCCACGCCTTCGCGCACCAGGTGCTGGATCTGCGCCAGATCGTCGAGCAGGCGCGCGCGCTCGGGCGTGTCGTCCATCGCCTCGGTGCGCAGGCGCATGCGCGTGATCGGGGTCTGCAGGTCGTGCGAGATCGAGGCGAGGATCTGCAGGCGCTCGCGCAGGTAAGCGGCGATGCGGTCCTGCATGGCGTTGAACGCGGCCGCGGCCTGGGCTACTTCGGTCGGCCCGGATTCGCCAAGGCGGGTGCCGCCGCTGGCTGGGCTCAGCGCCTGCGCGGCCTGCGCCAGCCGCTCCAGCGGCCGCGTCGCCAGCCGCACCGCCAGCCACGCGCACAGCACCAGCAGCGCGAGTTGCGCGGCCAGCACATAGGGCAGCCATTGCGCGATCGGCATGGTCGAGGGCATGACTTCGATGGTCAGCGGCCGGCCGTCGCTGAGGGTCAGGTGGATCTGGAAGCGCTCGGGCCGCTGCTCGACGGTCTGGGTGCGGATGGGATAGCGCGAACCCAGCGCGCCGCCGACCATTTGCGCGATGTCCTGCGCGCGCTCGCTGAGCTGCGGCGTGCCGGGCTCGCCGGCGCTGAGCAGGTAGTGGTAAGTGCGGCGCTTGAACTGCGGCAGCCACTGCGCGCGTTCGTCCGCGGGCAGGCGGTCGATCACCGCCACCGCGGTGCGCACGTCCAGTTCGAGGTTGCCGAGCATCATCGAGGTCGCGGTGACGTAGCGCTCGTAGAACAGCAGCGAGAACGACAGCGCATGCGCCAGCGCCAGGCCGGCGAACAGGATCAGGTACAGGCGCGAGGCCATGCTGCGCGGCAGCCAGCCGCGCGCGCGGCGCGGGGCGAGGTCGCCGGCGACGCTCATGAGGCTTCGCCGACCAGGGTGACCGCCTGCGAGAACACATAGCCCTCGCTGCGCACGGTCTTGATGTAGGACTGATCGCGCGCGTCGTCCTGCAGGCGCTGGCGCAGGCGGCTGACCAGGAGGTCGATGGAGCGGTCGAAGTGTTCGGCGTCGCGGCCCTGGGTGAGGTTGAGCAACTGGTCGCGGCTGAGCACGCGCTGGGGATGGTCGAGGAACACCCGCAGCAGGCGGAACTCGGCGCCGCTGAGCGCGATCGCGGTGCCTTCGGGATCGAGCAGGTGGCGCGCCGTGGTGTCCAGGCGCCAGCGGCCGAACGCGATCAGGCGCACCGCTTCGCTGACCCGCAGGTTCGGCGGCAGCATGCGCGTGCGCCGGATCACCGCGTTGATCCGCGCCAGCAGTTCGCGCGGCGCGAACGGCTTGGCCAGGTAGTCGTCGGCGCCCATCTCCAGGCCGACGATGCGGTCGGTGGCGTCGTCGCGCGCGGTCAGCATCAACACCGGGACGGCCTTGTGCGGGCCGGCGCGCAGGTTGCGGCACAGCACCAGGCCGTCGTCGCCGGGCAGCATCAGGTCGAGCACGATCAGGTCGATGTCCTGCGCTTCCAGCGCCGCGCGCATCTCGCGGCCGTCGGCGGCGGTGCTGGCGCGCAGGCCGTTCTTGCGCAGGTAGTCGGCGACCATCTCGCGGATGTCGCGGTCGTCGTCGACGATCAGGATGTGGTCGTTGGGTTTCATGGCCGGTCCGGTAGGGCGTTGCGCAGCGATTATGCACCCGGGGTGCGGGTCGGCGGTTGCCGTCAGGCAGCGGTCGCCCGCGGCGACCGCCGCCGGCTCACCGCTGCGCCAGCAGTTCGCGGATCATCGCCTCGGTCTGCTCGTAATCGCCTTCGCCGTAATGCCGGTAGACGATGCGCCCGTCGCGGTCGATCAGGTACAGCGCCGGCCAGAAACGGTTGCCGTAGGCGTTCCAGGTGGCGTAGTCGTTGTCCTGGGCGACCGGGTACTCGATCCCCAGGCGCTTGACCGCGGCCTGGACGTTGCCGCTGAGGTGCTCGTAGTCGTATTCGGGCGTATGCACGCCGACCACGGCCAGGCCCTGGTCCGCGTAGCGCCGATGCCACTGGTTGACGTGCGGCTGCACGTGCAGGCAGTTGATGCAGGCGTAGGTCCAGAACTCGACCAGGACCACCTTGCCGCGCAACTGGCTCATGCGCAGCGGCGGGCTGTTGATCCAGCGGTGGATGCCCTGGAAATCGGGCGCCGGCGGCGCCGGCTGGCGCGCGCTGGGCTGCACCGGTTCGGCTTGCGCGCCGGGCGTGCAGGCCACCGCGCCCAGGCACAGGCTCAGCGCCAGCAGCAGCGGTTTGATCGCGATCGGGGTCTTGGGCATGACGGTGTCTCCGGTGGGCACGGGGCGGATGGGTTCTCGCAGGAAAGGCGGAGCGGTCAGATCAGTTCGAATTCGACGTCGATGTTGGCGCGGATGGCGCGCGAGTACGGGCAAGTGTCGTGCGCGGTTTCCACCAGCGTGCGCTTGAGCGCGTCGTCGAGGCCGGGCAGGGCGATGCGCAGCTTGGCGGCGAGCTGGTAATGCGCGCCGCCTTCGCTCTTGCCGAGGCTGACCTCGGCTTCGATCGCGGTATCGGCCGGCAGCCGCACTTGGTGGCGCGCGGCGGCCAACTGCATCGCGCCGATGAAGCAGGCCGAGTAGCCGACCGCGAACAACTGCTCGGGATTGCTGCCGGGGCGGTTGGATCCCGGCGTGGACAGGCGTACGTCGAGCGCGCCGTCGTCGCTGCGGCCGCTGCCGTCGCGGCCGCCGGTGGTGCGGGTGCGCGCGGTGTAGAGGATTTGTTCGAGAGCGTTGGACATGGCGTGGACTCCAGTGAGGCTAGACGTGGCAGGGAGGGGATCAGGACAGGCGCGGCGCGACCGCGGCGGCGGAGGTCGCGCGGCGGCGGCGCTTCTGGCTCAGCGCGAGCTTGCCGATGACGCGCACCGCGATCGCCGCGACCAGCAGCGCGAACGGCAGCGCGTAGGCCGGGTTCATCGCAATGCGCTTGAAGTAGGACAGCGCGAACACCGCGGCCAGCACCCACATGCCGGTGGTGTGCAGGCGCTTCCAGGCGCGCGCGCTCATGCGCCGCGCGACCGGCTTGAACGAAGTGACCGTCATCGCCAGCAGGAACAGATAGCCGATGCTTCCGGGCACGTTGGCCAGACCGGTGCGGCTGGGCCAGAACTCCGGCGCGAGTCGGCCGTAAGCGTAGATGACCACGGCGTGGACCAGGTGCGAGAACGCGAAGCCCAGGCCGATGTAGCGGCGTTCGCGCAACAGCGCCGCGCTGTTCGGGCCGGGCAGCAGCGTGGCGACGGCCGAGGCGGTGAACGCCAGCAGGAACAGGGCGAACGAGCTGCGCGCGGTCGCGCGCACGGCGCTGTGCACGCCGGCGACCAGATCGGCTTGGGAGGCGATGCTCAGGCCGGTCATGGCCAGCACGGCGATGGCGATCAGGCCCAGCAGCGGCCAGCCGCTGAAGCAGGGACGGGGCGGGGTCATGGACGGCTCCTGGTAGTGGACGGCGGGGAAGGTTCGGAATCGACGACGCCGAGCACCACGCCTTGCGCGCGCCACGCTTCGAGCGCAGAGCGGCCTTCGGCGAACAAGGCGTCGGCGGCCGCCCCGGCTTCGGCGGCGAGCGCGCGCAGGTGGTCGGCGCCGCTGCGCCGGTGCGTGCGCAGCGAATCGAGCAGGCGATACGACAGCGGCGCCAGTTGCGCGAAGCGCACGTCGCCGTCGCGGTCGCGGTGCACCAGCAGCAAGGTCGGCGCCGCCGGCGCGCGGCGCGGCCGCAGCGCGGGGCCGATTTCGTGCACCGGCCAGCGATAGGCCAGCGGCCATGCCCACGGCGCCAGCAGCGGCTCGCCTTCGAGCAGATCGCCGTCGGCGCGGTGCGCGGGCGCGGCATCGGTGCAGGCCAGCAGCGCGGCCTCGGCCCATTCGTAATGCGCCAGCTCGGCCAGCCACGGCGCGCCGCGCACCGCGCTGCCGCCGCCGCCGTGCAGGAAGTCGACGAACTCGCCGCCGACCTGCGGGAACAGCGGCGTCGCGCAGCGGTGCGCGGCGAAAAAGCGCCGCACCAGGGCGCGCCAGTCGTCATCGCCCAGGGTCTCGCGCAGCACCGGGAAGCCGCCGGCGAGCAGGCCGTCGATCGAACCGATCAGCAGCTCGCGATAGATCCGCAAGCGCCGTTCCTCAAGGCCCGGCGGCGGCGCGTAGCGGTCCGGATCGCGCAGGTGTCGGGTCAGGGCGAATTGCTGGCGGCGCAGGCGCTCAGACATGGGCCGCCTCCTTGCGTTCGAGCGCCGCCGGTTCGACGGCGCCTTCGGCCGCGGCTTGCAGGCCGCGGATCTGTTCGACTTCGGCCAGCAACTCGCTCAGCGGCGGAAAGCCGAAGTCGCGCTCCAGCAGGGTCGGGCGCACGCCGAACCGCGCGTAGGCCTGCGCCAGCAAGCGCCAGGCCTGCTCGCGCACCGGCGCGCCGTGGGTGTCGATCTTCAGCCCGCTGGCGTCGTCGTAATGGCCGGCGATGTGCAGCGAAGCGATGCGCGCGGCCGGCAGCCGCGCCAGGAAGGCATGCGCGTCGTAACCGTGGTTGTGCGCGTTGACGTGGAGATTGTTGACGTCCAGCAACAGGTCGCAATCGGCTTCGGCCAGCACCGCCAGTATGAAATCGATCTCCGCGAGCGCCTGGTGCGGCGCGGCGTAGTAGGACACGTTCTCCACGGCGATGCGCCGGCCCAGGGCGTCCTGGGTCTGGCGGATGCGCGCGGCGACGTGGCGTACGGCTTCGTCGGTGAAGGGAATCGGCAGCAGGTCGTAGAGATGGCCGTCGTCGCTGCAATAGCTCAGGTGTTCGCTGTACAGGGCCACTTGGTGGCGATCCAGAAACTCGCGGGTGCGGCGCAGCAGTTCGAGGTCCAGCGGCGCGCTGCCGCCCAGCGACAACGACAAGCCGTGGCAGCTCAGCGGGAAGCGTGCGGCCAGTTGCGCCAGCGCCGCACCGGCGCGGCCGCCGACGCCGATCCAGTTGTCGGGCGCGCATTCGAGGAAATCGACGGCGCCGTCGTCCATCGCCGCGAGCTGCGGGAGCAGCGCGCGGCGCAGGCCGAGGCCGGCGCGCAGCGGGGCGGAGGGTGCGGTCATGGGAAGTCTCGGGTCGGGTCGTGGCGGGGTGGAAGCCCCTTCCCGAACGACAGGGGAAGGGGCCGTGGCTCAGTCGGTGCCGGACAGGCGGACGCGGTTCAGCGCTTGCCGCCGCACTTGCCCTCGCCGCACTTGCCTTCACCGACGGACTTGCCGGCGGCCTTGCGCGCGGCCTTCACCGACTCCAGCGCTTCGGGCAGCGAGATGGCGCCGTCGCGGTTCTTGTCGATGCTGTCGAATTCGGCGGCGCGATCCGGCGCGCGGGCGACGAACTCCTCGCGCGAGACCTTGCCGTCGTGATTGGCATCGGTCTGGGCGAAGCTCTCTTCGCCGCATTTGCCCTCGCCGCACTTGCCTTCGGCGGCCTTGGCGGCGTGGCCGGCGGAGACCAGATAACCCTGGGCCAGCGGCTGCGAGGCGAACGCCTGGCCGGCCAGGAGCAGGCCGCCGCCGAGGGCGACGCCGAGCAGACCGAGGGTGCGGGCGGCGTTGTTGCGGTGAGCGTTGGTATTGCGCGACATGGTGGTTCTCCAGAAGGTGCGGACGAGCCGCGGGGAAGCGCGCCGCGGTGGCGGCGCGAAAAGAAAGCGGGATGGGCGATGCGAGCAGCGAGGCGGCAAGCGCGCGCCGGATTCGGCCGGGCGATGCGTCAGCCGTGCAGCGCGGCGACGCTGCGCGGCGGCACCGCGCTGCGCCATTGCGCCGTCAGCA
>Ga0209565_1001297_pt1 | contig 11578 bp, 8 predicted proteins | sample Araplaol_mTSA_r2_2_FD_184283 | JGI IMG/M metagenome (GOLD analysis project Ga0209565, IMG submission 184283) | Arabidopsis root microbial communities from North Carolina, USA - plate scrape MF_Col_mTSA_r2 (SPAdes) (version 3) | ecosystem: Host-associated > Plants > Roots > Endosphere | place... | reverse complement strand
TCATCGTCACTGTGCTTATTTTGTATGCCATCTATGCGATGCGGGTGCATTACCTGACCAAGCTGACGCAGGAACGCATGCTCGAACGCCTGGCGGAACGTTCGCGCATCGCCCGCGCCTTGCACGACACTTTGCTGCAAAGCGTGCAATCCTTGCTGATTTCTTTCGATGCCCATAGCCGGCACCTGAAGGAAGGTTCGCAGGAACGAAACTGCTTGAACCAGACGCTGGATTTCGCTGAAAAGCTGCTGGTGGAAGGGCGCGACCAGATCCTGGACCTGCGCGCTACGCCGTCGCAAGAGGATCTCGGGCAAACGCTGGGGCAGTTCGGCAAGGGGCTGGCCGCACGCAGTACGCACGCATTCGAAGTAAGGGTCAGCGGCACCCCACGTCAGTTGCGCCAGCAAGTGCAGGACGAGCTGTATGCGATTGCGCGCGAAGCGCTGTTCAATGCCTCGCGTTATGCAGGCGCCAGCCGTATCGAACTCGATGTCGTCTACGGCAGCGAATCGGTCGACGTTCGAATTTCCGATAATGGCCGGGGTCTCGACGAAAACATCGCCGCATCGGGGCATCGACCTGGCCATTGGGGGCTGGTTGGCATGCGTGAACGCGCGGCATGTATCGGCGCGACCCTGGAAATCGACAGCAAACCGGGCGAGGGTACAGCCATTACCGTCAGCACGCCGGCCAAAAGGGCCTATTGACGGCCAGCGAACAGCCTTTGCGGCGCGCCTGAAAAGAGCCGATAATAGCGGGCTACGCTATTTTGAGCACTATTCTGGAACATTCCCATGGAAATTAAGGTCAACTTTCTCGATAAGCTTCGTCTAGAGGCGAAATTCGACGATTTCACGGTCATTGCAGACCAGCCAATCCGCTATAAGGGGGATGGCTCGGCGCCCGGCCCGTTCGACTATTTCCTGGCTTCGTCGGCCTTGTGCGCCGCATATTTTGTGAAGTTGTATTGCTCAACTCGCAATATTCCAACTGAAAATATCCGTCTCTCGCAGAACAATATTGTCGATCCGGAAAATCGTTACCAGCAGATTTTCAAGATCCAGGTCGAACTGCCGCCGGATATTTCGGCCAAGGATCGCGAAGGCATCTTGCGCTCGATCGACCGTTGCACCGTAAAGAAAGTAGTCCAGACCGGCCCGGAATTCATCATCGAAGAGGTCGAAAACCTGGATGCCGATGCGCAGGCATTGCTGACGCTTGATCCGGCTTCCGGCAAGAACACCTTCATCCCTGGCAAAGACCTGCCGCTGGAGCAGACCATCGCCAATATGTCAGGTTTGCTGGCGAACCTGGGCATCAAGATCGAGATCGCATCCTGGCGCAACATCGTTCCCAACGTGTGGTCGCTGCATATCCGCGACGCGCACTCGCCAATGTGCTTCACCAACGGCAAAGGCTCGACCAAGGAAAGCGCGCTTGCTTCCGCGCTGGGCGAGTATATTGAACGTATCAGCTGCAATCACTTCTACGCGGGCGAGTTCTGGGGCGAAGACATTGCCAATGCCGACTTCGTGCATTACCCGAATGAGCGCTGGTTCAAGCCGGGCAAGAAGGACGCGCTGCCGCCTGAAATCCTGGACGAGTACAGCCGCGAGATTTACGACCCGGAAGGCGAACTGCGCGGCTCGCACCTGTACGACACCAACTCCGGCAACGTCGAACGCGGCATCTGCTCCTTGCCCTTCGTGCGCCAGTCCGACGGTGAAGTTGTGTACTTCCCGACGAACCTGGTTGAAAACCTCTTCGTCAGCAATGGCATGAGTGCCGGCAATACGCTGGCCGAAGCGCAGGTGCAATGCCTGTCGGAGATCTTCGAAAGGGCGGTTAAACGGGAAATCCTGGAAGGTGAAATGGCGTTGCCCGACGTCCCGCAGGAGGTGCTCGCAAAGTATCCCGGCATCCTGGCCGGCATCAAGGGCCTGGAAGAACAAGGCTTCCCGGTGCTGGTGAAAGACGCATCGCTTGGCGGTACCTATCCGGTGATGTGCGTCACTCTGATGAATCCACGCACCGGCGGCGTATTCGCATCGTTCGGCGCACACCCGAGCTTCGAAGTGGCGCTCGAACGCAGCCTGACGGAGCTGCTGCAAGGCCGTAGTTTCGAAGGCTTGAACGATTTGCCGCGTCCTACCTTCGTCAGCAACGCCGTAACCGAGCCAAACAACTTTGTCGAACACTTCATCGATTCGAGCGGTATTGTGTCCTGGCGCTTCTTCAGCGCCAAATCGGATTACGAATTCGTTGAATGGGACTTCTCCGGCCAGGGCGAGAACTCTAACGCCGACGAAGCCGCAACCCTGTTCGGCATCCTCGAAGACCTGGGCAAAGAAGCCTATATGGCGGTCTACGACGAATTGGGCGCCACCGCTTGCCGCATCCTGGTGCCAGGCTACTCCGAAATCTATCCGGTGGAAGACCTTATCTGGGATAACACCAACAAAGCGCTCCAGTTCCGTAACGATATCCTGAACCTGCATCGCCTCGATGACGAGCGCCTCGAAGCTTTGCTCGAACGCCTGGAAAACAGCGAGCTTGACGAATACGGCGACATTGCGACCCTGATTGGCATCGAATTCGACGAGAACACAGTCTGGGGCCAGCTCACCGTGCTCGAACTGAGGCTGCTGATCAACCTGGCGCTCAACGAATACGAGGCCGCGCGCGAACTGGTCGACGCCTTCCTGCAGTACAACGACAACACGCTGGACCGCGGATTGTTCTACCAGGCCTTGAGCGCCGTACTCGAGGTGCTGCTGGACGAGGAAATGGAACTGGACGACTACGTGGTCAATTTCCGCCGCATGTTTGGCGACGAGAAGATGGACGCGGTGATCGGCTCGGTCGACGGCAGCGTGCGATTCTATGGCCTGACCCCAACCAGCATGAAGCTGGAAGGGCTCGACCGTCACCAGCGCAAGATCGACAGCTACCGGAAGCTGCACGCAGCGCGTGCCAAAGCCGCCGCCAAGTCGAATTAAGCGCGCACAGGCAGGCATCCCAGGCTGTTAAGCGTGCAGGCGAGGGCGGTTTCCAGGGGAGTATTCGGTTCGGTGCCAAGCACGTTCCGAAGCTGCTGGTTTTCCATCCGGACTGCACGCTGCCACAGATAGCGCATCTCCATCATTTCGCGCAAGGTCTCGTTGAACGGCGCGGCGAGACGGATAAGCCACCATGGAAACGCCTTCAGTTTCGGCTTTTTGCCCCCATGCGATTCGACGATACGCTGGATGGCACGGCCAATTTCGGCACCGTCCCGATCCCAATAGCCGGCCATATGGTAAGTCGCGAAGGGCGGCAATTGATCGCGTATATCCAGCAGTGCAATCATGGTGGCTGCCACATCGGGCAAATAGGCAAATTGATGGCCAACGCCTGATGCACTTGGCAGCCTGATTTCCGCCGGCACTTCGCCGGGCCGGATCATGCCTTGTGAAAGCCAATTATTACGCGCGCCCGGCCCGAAAAAGTCGCCAGCGCGAACCACGATGACGCGCACATTCCCACGTTCGCTGGCTTCTTGCAGGCGCTTCTCCATCTGGACGCGGATTTTGCCTTTACGCGTAAGAGGGCTCTGCACCGAATGTTCGTGGAGCAGGGGAAAAGCATCGGGGCCGTAGTTATAGACCGTTCCCGGCAGGACTATGGTTGATCCTTGCGTGGCCGCCGCAGCGATGGTGTTGTCAATCATCGGCAAAACCTGCTGTCCCCATCCACGGTAGCCCGGTGGATTGACGGCATGGACGATCACGGAACAACCTTCAGACGCCCTGCCCACATCTTGTGCATTCATCGCATCGCCTTCGATCCACTCGACACCTTCAGCGATGCGTCTGGCCACGCCAAGGCCGCGTTTCATCGCACGGACGTTCCAGCCTTGTGTCACCAGCTGACGCAGCATTTCTCCACCGATCCCGCCACTCGCACCGAGGACCAACACCGTTTTCGCATCCATCTTTGACTCCGTAAAGTTGACTATGAGGCAAATTATCGCCAAACTTGGGTCAAACGAAAATTCCCTAAACACATACATCCGCTATACATATTTGTATGCCTACGTCGATTCCCTGGGACCTGTACCGGACCTTTTTAAGCGTTCTGAACGCACAATCGCTGTCAGGAGCCGCGCGAAGTCTCGGCTTGACCCAACCGACCGTCGGACGCCACATATCCGAGCTTGAATCCAGCCTTGGACTGGCCCTGTTTACTCGCTCCCAGACCGGACTTCAGCCCACGGATGCTGCCTTGGACCTGCGGTCCCAGCTCGAAGAAATGCAGCATGCCGCGGCATCGATTGAACGCAGCGCCCATGGCCACAACCGTGTTCGGGGCGCCGTCCGGATTTCAGCAAGCGAAGTCGTAGGCGTGGAAGTCCTGCCGCCGATCCTTGCGCCGCTCCGGGCTAAATACCCGGAACTGGTCATCGAGCTAGTTTTGAGCGACGCAGTACAGGATTTGCTTGGCAGAGAGGTAGACATGGCCGTGCGAATGACACAGCCGCAACAGGATCTTTTGCTGGCCCAGCGCGTTGGAGAAGTCGCGCTCGGATTCTATGCACACAAAGACTATCTGGCAGCGCGAGGCGAGCCGAAAAAGCTGGCCGACCTGGCGGGCCATAGCCTGGTCGGATTCGATCTGGAGACGCCGTTCTTAAGAGCGGCCGGCGCCAAGTTGGGCGGATGGAAGCGAGAAGGTTTCGCTTACCGGTGCGACAGCAATCTGGCGCAGATGGCGTTGGTCCGTGCCGGCGCAGGTATCGGCGGCTACCAGGTTGGCCTCGCAGCACGCGACCTGAACCTGGTGCGCGTCCTTGAAAAAGAAATGCACATGACGATGACGACTTGGGTGACCATGCATTCGGATCTACGGCATAGTGCGCGTTGCAAAACGGTTTTTGATGTCCTGGTCGGTGGCTTGAAGGCCTTCTGGGGATAATGCATAACTTCGCATAATCTATATTATGTCAAATATCATAATCACAGTATGACCGACACCACGGCGTGTTTTGAGACCACCTGCTCGCGATCGTCCCACATCAGCCAATTTGGAGCCATCGTGTTTCTTCGTCCGCAGGTGGTTTCGTTCTAGTGCCAATTCAGCTTGGACTCAACACGAAGTGCACGTCCTTATCGCTCTCCCAATTTCCGACGCTGCGTCTGAAGGGAAATTCGCGCACTTCCAAGCGATGATGCCATCCGGCCTGATTAGAACTGCGCCCTCGTTTCCCACACCGAATCGACGGCTGAATTGCGCATCGGGCGGAAATTCAACATTCACATTCACCTGGATCGCATTGAACGGCACCGACAGCCGTGTTGCGACTTCGTTCCCGATCTCTATCCAACGAGAGTCCTCGGTAATCAACACCAGGTCATGCGCAATCAGATCGAGCGTCGCTACGCGCTGTTCTCCCTTCCGCACCCATATATGAGGGACGCGTGTCCCCGGCTCGCCTGCCCATTCTTCCGGACTCGCTGCCGGCGGGAGACTCCGTCCCGTGCCAACCACAGCAGATGACAGGTGCAACTGTCCGAGCTCCAACGCCTCATTTCCATACAAGACTTCACCCTCCAGCGCGTGGCCAACCCATGGGGCATAATCGGGACGTGCGAAGGTTTGCTGGTGTCGTAGCCAGCCGATCGGTTGTCGTTCTTCGTTGTAGCTGTCCAGTAAGTGCGGAGCCGAAACCCCTTTTAGTACCCATTCGAGTTTCCATGCAAGGTTCCACGCATCGTCGATGCCGGTGTTCGCGCCAAAGCCGCCGCGGGTTGGCGGTAGCTGGTGCGCCGAGTCGCCGGCCAGGAACACCCTCCCATCGCTATACCGCTCGGCAATGCGCCCTGCCATTTCCCATCGGCCGGTGGTAAGAATTTCGAAGTCCGAACTGTCGCCCAAAGCCTTCCTGACCAAATCCCTGGGAACGGCTTCGATGTACTCTTGGCGATCATCGAACATCAATACCCAGCGTCCGTCGCCATAGGATGTCAGGAATCCACGGAAATCGGGCTGTTCGATATTGAATTGCTGTACGCCTTTTGCAAGAATGGCGTCCGCTGCCGGGCAATGGAAAAGGATGCTGCGCAGCGTACGCAAGTGCCCGACGCCGTGCCGCTGGATACCGAGCGCCTCGCGGATGCTGCTATCAGCGCCATCGGCTGCGATGACGTAATCAGCCAAGATGTGGTAGACCTTACCGCTGGTGCGTTCACGCACGTCGACGCAAACTCCATCGGCACGTTGTTCGAAGCTGAGTACTTCTACACCCAGGCGCAAGTCGGCTCCGCGTGCTGCTGCCTCCATGCGCAGGATTGGTTCAAGCTTGTCCTGGGCGATGGCCGCACCTGTGACTGGCGAAGCCATGACGGTGTGCTGAGCTTCCTGTCCCGGAGTCCAATCCGATTCGCCGTACCAGTCACCAGCCAGGCTTGTCGCGCGTACGCGCCGCAAACGGCTCCCTGCTGAAACTTGGGGAATCTGGTCGGCGATGCCGACGGCGCGATAAAACTCGAGCGTGCGTTCGGTAAAGCCCATTGCCCGAGGATGTGGTGAACTGCCTGTATGCTTTTCGATCACAACAGGCTTGATGCCTCGCCAAGCGAGAAACAGTGCTGCAGACAGCCCGACCAGACTGCCGCCAACAATTACAACGGAGGTACGCTCAAAACCAGGATTTTTTGACATGATTCGTCCTTGAAAGATGCCGGGGCACGGCGAAGGACGAAACGAAGCTTCTCGGAGCGCGGAAATATCTTGATGAGCCGCCTATACCCAACGAGAAGGCGACGTACGTCCGCCTCTCGTCGTGGTCCACGGCCCTTTTGGGCTGGATTCTAGCTCGGGTGAAGATTTGAGCTGACCGGGGCTTACCAAACCGGTCCACCATTTTCGACACCGGGAGGATAAACCAAAGACATCTACCACGCAAGGTGGATATATACGGCCCGCTTTGAGCGAGCCGTTCCGGGGCCATGCGGGCCGTCAGATGATCAATATGCAGCCCTCGAGCGCAAAACCGTCATCCCATCCCTGTTCTTCGCCGCCATGGAAACCGCCGGCACATAGCGCATGAAATCGTAGCGCGGCAATGCTGGTGTCGATACGGTTCCGGACAGGGCGAACACCGGGACGAACATGTCCTGCACTTCGCGCGGCGGCAATGCGTAGAAGCCGATCTGGCAGTCGTGGAACTGGACCGATGCCTCGCCGGCCCGCAGCTGTGCAAAGCTTTCATCGCGCATCAGGATGTCCATCAGGTGGTCGGGCGAAATGGTCGTCGCTTCGCCAGCGACGTCGACTTCGCGCCAGAAGCGCAGCATTTCGTCGACGCTACCGCCCTCGCCGACCGACACCTGGATCTTGGCGCCTGGTCCAAAGAATGGCAGCCCGGCTTCCTTGAAACGCATGTTCACCTGGCGGGCAATCGGAAACACGGTGTCTTCCTTGTCGCCGGCCTTGCGGAAGCAATATTCCAGGTCGGTGACCGAATGCACGGCCGCGGACGTGTGCATCAGGTCCATTTCCCGCAGTTTTCTCATGGCGAGATCAACGGCTTCTTTTTCGTCCGGCAGCCTGGGTTGATATTCCGCTTCGCTTTTCTGGCCTGGGCGTGCGCTGTAACGCACCGAGCCCGTGGCCACAAAATATTCCAGCGAAGACTGCTCGTCGCGTGCGATCATTCGCGCGCCCATATCCTGCGGGCGGGCTTTGACGCCGAACCGTTCGGCGCATTTGCTGGCGAGGTCCATCACAGCGCCGTCGATACGGCGCGGCCGCATCAGGCAAACCGATTGTTGCGCCGGCATTTTAGGAAAAGTAAACAATTCGTAGTTCATGAGAATCTCCTAGCAAGCGCCGCGCAGATAGTAATGGATGGTTGGAACAGCGGGATCGGGCGAAACGAAGCCCTTGCCATGCCAGTGGTCCTCGTAAGTATTGGTGCCAGCGGCATCGGCGCGCAGGTAGGCCCAGCGGCAGTCGGAGCCTTCGGTCTCCTGGGCGGCAGCGATCCAGGCGTCGCGTACGCGCCAGCCGTTGTTCAGGTGGTCGGCGAAATAGCGCCCGCGATTGGTTTCATCGTGGCACACGGTGTCGAATCCCAGCATGTAGTGCAGGCCGGTGAACGAAGGTCCCCAACGGTCAAACACGCCTTCGCGCTGCAAGACCTGGCAGGCATGGAACGCGATCCACTCAAGGTCGATATCGCCCAGGCGCACTTCACCCGGCGTGGCCTGGCCGCTGTCGATGGTGGTGCCGAAGATCGGTCCCTGCGGATTGCCGTGCCCAGCGAAAAACGCGATGTCGACGTTGTCGGCCCAAGCGCTATCGCCGCCGGACATCGGGCTGCCAGCGCCCTGCTGCTCAAAATCCCTGTCCCACGCCAGGTTGTCGCCCCAGGCGAACTGACGAACTGCGTGGAGCGTGTTGTAGAAGCCTTCGGCAGCGGCTCTCGTATTCGAGACGTCTGCCGCACGCCCGTTGTACTTCATGACCCATTCAATGCCCATTCCCATGATGTATCTCCGTAATTGATTCAAGACGCCCCACCGGTACTGTCTGGTGGGATGTCCTGAACTTTACGGATGCCGCTGGTTCCGGGGATCCGTGCTGGTACCTAACTTTGGGAACTGCCAGCACCTAAAATACGCTCGCGCTGCCCTTCCCTTTAAGGGACAAAGAAGGTAACGCTATATTGGAAGGACTTGACTTGGTCGCCAACTTTCACATTGCTGATCTGCACATTGAACTTGGTGTCAGCCGGCGAGCGCGACCACTCGCTGGCATCGGCAGTCAATTTCCAACTCATGGTGTTGTCGCCATAACCGTTCGGCAATTGACCGACACTGCCAACGGAGAGCACTTTGCCCTGGTCATTGCTCATTGCCACGCTTGCGCCACTGAAGTCTGCGCCCGGCAAGGAGAAACTCCATGGATGGCTCGGGTCCGCCACTTTGGAAGTCCATGGGACATAGCCGCGTGCCGGCCAGGCTACTCCTGTTTCCGCTACGCTCGCCGGCGCCGCCACGGTTCCGCCAAACACCCACAAAACATTGGCCCGGGTTGTGTCGCCGGTACCAACTTCGCCCAGGCGCGAATAGAGCACCCAGCGGCGGTGCCCCAGGCTGGTGGTGCCGGAATCGGCGATGTATGCGCGTACCGCATTCGGTCCGGCGTTGCCAAGGGCTAAGTTCGAACTGCCCGCTGCAGTTGCGCCATCAGCCGTGTAGCAAGTCCACGAAGTTGGCGGCGAGTGGCTTAACTGGGAATTTGCGTCCATCATCAGCGCAGCTTGCTGCGCCATGGCGGAGTGCGTGAGATTCAGGGAAATATTCCCTGGTAAACCGGCCAGTACGCGGAAACTGTTCACGGTATTGACGACGGCTGCCTTGTATTCAGCGGAGGTGGTGCCGGCCACACAGCCTTGAGTGGAGCCTGTCCATTGCATCGGAACCGAAAATGCGGGCAACATCGTGCCGTTGTAAAAGGCGGCCACTTCCGCCCTGCTGTTTGTGTTGATCGCCGCCATTCCGCCCGTTGATGGTGTGGTCGGCGTCGTGGGCGTTGTAGGCGTTGTAGTTGTAGTCGGCGTCGTGGGGGTCGTGGGAGTCGTGGGCGTAGTAGGCAGTGATTGTTCAGGCGTTTTCGATGCTTCGGAACCACCTCCACCGCACCCTGCCGCCAATGCAGTTAATGCCGCCAGCAGAATTCGCGCCACAGGAGTCGTCGTTGTCAGTTTAATCATAAATCTCTACTTATTGCCGAGTGAAACATTATTCGAGGCAGCATTATCACTTGACCGCGCCAAATGCCGCGTCTGATTGACTTTTATGATGAATCTGACAGCGCTGGATCTTGCATTTACTTGGATTAACTGATCGGTAGTATAGTTTCACCCCGGAATGCCAACTTGCCAAAAAAACTATAGATGTCCGATACCCTGATCAAGATTAATCGCTGGCCCGTTGTCGGGCCGATTGTGCGCGCCATCGGCCTGCCGAACCCGACCGAGTTGCAGCGTTCTGCGGCCCCCTATGTAGCCCATCCCTTCGAGTCAAAGTCATTCATGCTTGCGACTACGGAGGGCTGTTACGCGTCCGTTCCCCTTTCCTCGGTACTTCAGGTCGCTGGCGCCAGGGAGGCAACGGACTCTATCGATATTTTTGTGATGGACGCCACCGGCTGCAGGAAAGTCGCCGACCTGCGTGACGTATATTCGGCTTTCCATCAGCATATAAGTCGCATCGCGCGCAACGGGCGCGTTCTTCTCATAGCGCCCCCACTTGCTGCAACAGCAGATCCCGTGGCGGCTGCCGTAGCGCGCGGGCTGGAAGGATTCATCCGTTCGTTGGCCAAGGAACTTGGCCGCCGCGGTGTAACGGCGAACCTGGCCAGCGTGCCGCCGCAGGCTTTGGCCCGTATTGACGGCGTCGTCCGCTTTTTCTGTGGCCCGCAATGTGCCTACGTTTCCGGCCAGGTTGTGCACGTGACAGATGCCGCCAGCGCTCCGGGCACCCTGCCCTCGACCGCCGCTTTGGCCGGTAAAGTCGCCCTGGTGACTGGTGCCGCACGTGGCATTGGCCTCGCAACAGCAGAACGCCTGGCGCAGGAAGGCGCCAAAGTGGTAGCTGTTGACATTCCTGCTTCCGCTGAAGAACTAAAAGGCGTTGCGAGCCGGTTGGGGGCCATCCCGCTGGCGCTCGATATCGCAGCATCTGAAACTGCTGCGATCCTTGGCGGATTCATTCGGGAGAACTTCGGCGGTGTCGACATCGTCGTGCACAACGCCGGTATCACGCGTGATCGCACTTTGGCGAAAATGGAAGCACGCCAATGGGACCAGGTGCTGGACATCAACCTGTCGGCCATTACGGCAATCGACAAGCTATTGCAGGACGAATCCCTGCTGCGTGAGCATGGGCGCGTAGTCTGTATGTCCTCGATCAGTGGCATCGCGGGCAATTTTGGCCAGACGAATTACGCCACTTCGAAGGCCGCCCTGATAGGCTACGTCGCGGCACAAGCACAGGTGCATGCGCGGCGCGGGATCACTTTCAATGCCGTTGCGCCGGGCTTTATCGAAACGCCGATGACACAAAAAGTCCCCTTCCTGACGCGTGAGATAGGCAGGCGCCTCAATTCCTTGTCCCAAGGCGGAAAACCCCGTGATGTGGCGGAGCTGGTGACTTTCCTTTGCACTCCTGGCGCTTGCGGTATCAGCGGTCAAACGATCCGGGTATGCGGACAAGGACTGATGGGTGCTTGACAGCACCCGGACAACTATTCAATTGAAAGGTGACGCACACTACCAACGTCGAGAACTGTTTTTCGATGTCGCCTTGGGAAAACTAGTTAAGGCTGCGCAAGATCGTCATTGCCGTACAGAAATTAGTATCCTTCCGGTGACGCCCACCTCCGCTCAGCGTCCCAGGCGGCTGCCAGCACGGCAGTGAGCCACGCCTCATCTGTATTAACTTGCAATTGAATGTCGGAAATCTTTACATTTCTTCAAGCGCGATGCCCAGTCGACACACTAAGTGACTGATAGTAAAGCGGCTTCTTTGCC
>Ga0209565_1001290_pt1 | contig 11614 bp, 8 predicted proteins | sample Araplaol_mTSA_r2_2_FD_184283 | JGI IMG/M metagenome (GOLD analysis project Ga0209565, IMG submission 184283) | Arabidopsis root microbial communities from North Carolina, USA - plate scrape MF_Col_mTSA_r2 (SPAdes) (version 3) | ecosystem: Host-associated > Plants > Roots > Endosphere | place... | reverse complement strand
TTCGCGAGCCATGGCTTCGACCTGTTCGAAACCTTCAGCATGATCAATGAACGCGCGCTGGGCGCCGTCTTGACCGTCTGCTTCGACCGCGACGATGCAGCGGAGACCACCCGCGCCAAGCTGTGCTACCACTCCGCGTTCCAGCTGCTGATGAAAGCCGGCTATATTCCATATCGTGTTGGTGCGCAATCCTTCGCGGCATTGGATAGCGGCCACGACACATACTGGAACACCGTTGCCCGCCTCAAGGCCGCGCTCGACCCGCAGTACCTGATTGCGCCGGGACGCTATCAGCCACGCTGAGAGCGCTCAAAGCCTGGCCATCAAGCCTTGCACCTCAGCCCGGCGCGGAAAATCGTGCAGCGCCAGCAGTTGTTCGCATTGGCTGCGCGCTGCGCGCTTGTCGCCGTTGCGGAATAGTGCGTGCGCGTAATGCAGCCGGATTTCAGCCGCAGCCGGCGCGCTCTCCAAGGCTTTCTTCAGCAGCGGCAGGGCACGCGCCGGCTTGCCCGTTTCGGCAAAAATCCAGGCCAGGGTATCGGCTACCGCAGGATTCGAAGGCGCCAACTGGTAAGCGCGCTGGGCCGGGCGAAGCGGGTCGCCGTCCTTCAGGTGCAGCATGGCCCAGGCCAAGTCGTTCAGCGCCATGACGTTGTCCGGGTCTCGCGAGAGCAAAGTCTCGTATTCGCGTCGCGCTGAAGCGAAGTCCGAGCGTTGCAGCAGGTAGCTGGCGTAATAAAGCCTGGTTGGCTGGTCGCCTGGATTCTTGGCCAACCAGTCCGCCATGCGGCGCTCCGCGGGTTCATCCTGTCGGGCCGCGTGCATGGCGCGATGCAGCGCGATCAGCAGCGGGCCGCTCGCCTGGCGCACGAAACCGTGTTCGTACTGTGATACTGCTTGCGCGGCCTGGCCTTGTTCGAGCAAGGCATCGCCCTCGAGCTTGAAGCCGATGGCGGCATTCGGTTGCTTCTTTTGAGTGGCCTTGGCAAGCTTCCGCGCATCCTCGTAGGCGCGGCTGTCCAGCATGAGGGCGCTGGCCAGGAGCAGGGCATCCTCACGGCCAGGCGCGAGTGCAAGGGCTTTGTGCGCTGCCGTCAGGGCGGGGCCTTTTTGCTGCAGGACCAGCTGGGTTCGGGCAATGCGCATCTGGACTTCGGCATTGCCCACTTGCAACACCGCAAGTTTCTGCAGGCTTTCCAACGCCAGGGCGTGCTTGCCGACGGCAACCGCGGCCTGGGCCAGCAGGTCGAGGCTGGCAGCGTGGTCAGGCTGCAGCGTGTGCAGGCGCTGGGCTTGCTGCATCGCCTTCTCAGGCTGGCCGCTTCGTAGATACAGGATCGCCAGTGCTTGCGCGGGCGCCATCGCATCGGGCTCGGCTGCGGTGGCGCGCTCCAGCCAGCGAATCGCTGCGGGCAAGTCGCCTTGGCGGGACTCCAGCTTTGCCAGCGCAGTCAGGAGCGGCACGCTATCCCGGTGACGCTGCAACGCCGCCTGGTATCGCTGGCGGGCTTGCGGAAACTTCTTTTCGAGGATGTCCAGTTCGGCCAGGTTGTCGAGCGCCGGCATATGGTCAGGGTCAAGCTCCAACGCCCGCGCAAAAGCGGTACGGGCGCCGGGGAGATCGCCACTGGCAAGGAGGACGCCGCCTTTCAGGTTCGCCACCGCTGGATTGTCGCCTTGCACCTCCATGCGCTTCACCTGGGCCATGGCCTCGGTGAAGTTGCGGTTCCGGAGGTGGGTCATAACGAGGAGGGCGCTAGCGCGCGCCGCGGTGGCGCCGCTCTTGTGGGTCGCCTGCTCCAGTGCGTCCACCGCCCGCGCATCCTGGCCCTGGGTAAGCAGGCTCAAGCCATTGGCGGCGAGCAGGCTGCCGGACTCCGGCGCGAGGCTGCTCGCCAGTCCAAACCAGCGCGCTGCCAATTCTTGCTTGCCGCTGCGCATGGCGGCTTCGCCGGCAAGGGCCAGCAGGTCAATGTCCTGCGAACCGCCGTCGATGACCGGTTGCAGCAGCGCCAAGGCGTCCTGTGGCTTGCCTTCACGCAGGTCGCACATCGCCTGCAAACGGAGCGCGTAGGGTTCGCCCGGTACTCTCTCGCGATAACGCTGGACATGGGCGCGGGCCGGTGCGGTGGCGCCGATTGCAAGTTCGGCCGTGGCTGCCAACAGCATGCTGGGCAGGTGGTCGGGGGCGGCACGCAGCACTGACTGGGCGTGTTCCAGCGCTGCCTTGTGCTGCCCTTCGCCGAGTTCGAGCAAGGCTTGCGCGTAGACCAGGACCAGGCTGGAAGGCTGAAATTTGCGGGCGAGCTCGAGTTGTTGTTTCGCCAGCGGCGCCTTGCCTTGCTGGAGATAGACCGCCGCGATATCGGCGTGCGCCTGCACATTGGCCTTGTCCAGGCCCAGGATGTTGCGATAGCTGGCCAATGCCTTGTCCAACTCGCCTTGCATCCGCCGTAAGTCACCCTGGAAACGCAGGACGTCAATATCATCGGGCTTGGCGGCGAGGGCAAGCAGCAGCGAGGCCTCGGCGGCTTTCGCATCATGATGGAGCAGGGCGAGGCGAGCCTGGCCCAAGTGTGCCGCGGGCAGTTTGCCGTCCTTTTGCAGCGACTGAGCGTACAACTGGCCCGCCTCTTCATGTTTGCCGAGTTCGGTCAAGGCGCCTGCGCGCCAGGCAAGCACCTGTGCCGTTTCCGGGTCCCGCTGCAATTCATCGAGGACGCCCTGGTAAGCGGCTTGCGCCAGCATGGCTCGTACCAGCAAAGGCAGCAATAGCGTGCGCGACTGCCCCAAGGCCTGGGCGCGGCGCAATTCCTTTTCGGCCGAGACCGGATCACCCTGCGCCAGGTGCAATTCACCGAGCATCAGACGGGCGTCGGCATTGCCAGGCTTCTGTTGCAGCAAATTCTTGAGATGGATGACCGCCGCCCGGTCTTCACCGCGCGCATGGGCAGCGCGGGCGTCTTGGAGGACATCTTCCACGGGCTTCATGCGCTGGCAGGCCAACAGGGTCGCCAGCACCATGCCGGCCGTGACGGTGATCAATCGAGACATGGCAATCTCCCAGGCTGGTGGAGTTACCAGCGTAGGGTTTGCCTATGAGAGGTCGTTGATCCCGCTCAAGAAAGCGTGCGATCGGTGCTGCGGGGCTTATTTGGCTTGGCGCGGGGAGGCCAGCTGAACGTACAGTGGCCAGGAATGACCGTCATTATTGTTCGCTACGGTAGTGCCAGGGCGTTCGCGGTTGGCGAGGTATTCAGCCGAAACGGCGTCGCCCGCACGGGCGGCCTTTTGCAGCAGGCGAATCCCTTCCGTTTGCTTGGATGCGTCCAATGTATAGAGCAGGCCCAGCTCACGTGCAGCGACGGCAGAACCTTGCTCCGTCCACTCGCGCAGGCGTCGTTCGGCTGCGGCGCCGCCATGCTCAGCGAGCTTCTTGGCAACAGCTTCAACAACCGGGGCTGGCGGCTGGACTTCTTCCTGAACCTGGCAGGCAATCAGCATGCCGACCATAAGCAGTGTGGAGGTCACAATCAGTCCCGCCTTGTTGAAAATTTCCATATTTCTTTTTAGTCAACTAAAGGAGTTGCATTATACAATAAGTCGCCGTACGCCACGCTGCGGTGCAGCTAGCGAAATACTGACAGGTTGGCATCATACCACGCGGATGTTGCGCCGCATCAATTCTGATGAGGTAACAGTTGTAACGATTCGTTAGCGGGCGGCGGCGCGGCCACTATGCTGGTCCAGCCATGCACCCGCATGATCGTGAACCAATTTCAATTCACCTTCGAGTGCGGTGAACAGGAGGGGAATTTCCATGATCCGGCCTTCTTGCAGGGCCAGCTCGAGTGCAAGGGAAGCGGCGACAAAGCGCTTTGCCCCCAAGTTGCCTATGGAGCCGCGCAGATTATGCAGGATGCGCCGTGCTTCCATGAATTTGGCATCGCGAATTGCTTCGCCGGCCATATTGAGCGGCTCCACCCCGGGGCCGATCCCGTCGCGCACGATCTTGACGACAGTATTGACGGCTTTCTCATCCCGCCCCATGTACTCGAGCAGCTTATCGACGCAAAAAATGGCCTCGTCCGGCGCACTTGCATAGCTCATTGCAGGTCTCCGTTTATCCGCGAAACGTCCAATAGCGTCCCGTCTGCCCCTCAACCGCCTGCAAGCCGAAGCGTTCGGCGGCCCGGGTATCTTTCTGAACCACGTAATACATATCACTCAGTGCCGACCGCTGTTCGGCAAAATAGGCATGGCCGATAAAGCCGGTATCGACACCGCTGGCGTCAATTGTTTCGACGCCCGGCGCTACCACCAGTCCCGGCCCGCTTTCGCCAGCGCGCGCATAGCCGTGGATGGCTTTGGAAGCGCGCAGGGCGGCATCATTTGACGAAGCATACAAGGTCAGTGGGTTACCCACGCCCGCCAAGGCTGGGACCAGCTGCCGGCAGAATACCTCGGCATCAATATCGGGTGCTGCCAGAATCAATTCGCGGATGCGGCTCGCCAGTTGCGGCCGCGCCGCGATCACGCTGGCCGTCGCTTTGGCCAGGGCGCGGTTGCCCATGCTGTGAGCAAGCAGGTAGACATGCTCGGCATCCGTCTGCTGCAGGAAATCCGCCAGGAAGGCAGCCAGGTCGGCCTGGGTCCACTCCACATTGGCTTCATCCAATATATATCCTGAGAGCTTGCCTTGCGAGGGCCAGCTGTAAAAAATCGCGGCGCCGTGGAACGCCAGGTCATAAGCCAGCTGGCCAGTCCGGCGCGCCGCGTCTTCAAACGTCGTGCGATAGCCGTGGATGAAGAGCAGGGCGCTGCGCGGGCCACTGGCTGCGATGGCTTGCTTGAGCTCAGACATATAGTGTTCACGCTCAAGCATGTCGGCGCTCAGCAGCACAACATGCTGTTCCGGGTCCTCCCGGAATTCGAGCCTCAGAAGGGACGGCGATTCAAGCTCGCCCATGCGATGGTCGCGCGGGATGCTGACTTCGCAGGTGCCGTAACGCAGCTGGCCACGGCTGCTGCCGAACAGGCGCGCGGGATGGCGGTCACCGCTGAGCTCGCGGTCAGTCGCAAAAAAGACTTTCATCACTGCATGGTCGGGTGCTCCGTCGAGGCTTGCGGTAGGGGAGGCGCGCGCACTGCGGCGGCGTTCCACCTCATCGATCAGGTTGCGTGCGGCCGCGCGCAAATAGCGGTCGCCGGCCAGCCCGGCCGCAGCAAGCGCGTCGCTCAGGGCGAACTGGCGCGAGCGCGAACCCGGATCCTCCTCAACATCGGCAATGGCATCGGCGACCGAAGGAGATTGGCCCGACAGGCGCGACTTCAGCATCTGGTAGGCAGCGCTGATGCCGCCCTCGCCGGCACCTGCCGTCACTGCTGTCGTAATGACGTCCATGCTCTTCTCCTGGCTGATTAATGCATATCTGACCACACACGCTACGCCAAGTCCAGCACCGCGTGAATCTAGCGCTCGGGCGCCAATTCCAGCCGGTTAACACGGGCCGCCTTGTTGAAGTCAATCGCAATACGCAGCATTTGCGGCGCGCATTTTGCACGGTACACGTAAAGCCGGTCTTCCCCGAACACGTTACGCGACAGCAGTTCAAGCTGGAGGGGGCGAACGCAACCCTTCATCGCCGCCTGCAAACCCGGGGCTGCCAGGTATGTTGCACCACGTTCGGTAAACCTTTCTTGCGCCGGCTTCCCGTCGGCGACGCCTTCAAGTACCTCGATGACCTGGGCCGTGACGCCAGGTTCCTCGTCGGGGATGGCCAGGGCCGATTCATAGCACAGTAGTGCTAAAAAAATGAACAGAGCGTTTCGTTTCACTGAAGACTCCTTCTAACGTTGTGTGTGCGGTCTATTCATGAAATTTTCAATAGATATACTCGCGTCCACGCTGTTGAGTAGTGGCCCGGCGGGGTTCATAAAAATATTACCTAATACTGCTTCAGGAGAGACATACAACATGCGCAACACGACTCGCACCACGATTGCTTCGATGGTTATGCTGGCTTGTGCCGGCCTGGCCCAGGCTGCCGACAAAACCGTTGACAACTTGACCATCTTCACCAATACCAAGGCCGCTTCGGCCGAGGGCGTACTGAAATCGCAAGCGGCCCGCTTCGGCCTGCCAGCCAACCTGAACAACCTGCAACTGGTCGAAGTCAAGGAATCCCTGACCGGCAAGCACTACTACTACCAGCAAATGCTGCGCGGCCTGCCAGTGGACCGCGCCCAGATCATCGTGTCGATCGGCAAGAACGGCGACCTGCAGAAGATCTTCAACGAGACCCGCCATGTATCGGCCAAGATGGATGCCGACGCAGTAAACCAACTGTACAACAAGAAGCAGATCAGCGAAGACGAAGCGCTGGACAAAGGCTGGAAGAACATGAATGTCCAGCACAAGCTGGTCAACGTGCCTTCCACCAGCCTGGTCTGGGTACCGACCAAGGATGGCATGCAACTGGCGCGCAAGGTCAATATCGAAGCTGAAATGCCAACCGGCGGCTTCGTCCAATACCTGAATGCGCATGACGGTTCCGTGATCGATTCCTACAGCACCTCGCTGCCACGCTCCAACAAGAGCGGCGAACGCAGCTTGGCCGCCCGCGCAGCGGCGCCAGGCCAGGCCCTGGACCGCAAGGCCGCCACCGAGGCTGCCAAAGCCGGCGCTACCGCCCTCAAAGCCGGCAGCGGCACTGCAGTCACCGTGGCCCCGTCGGGCATCAACGGCAGCGGCTACGCCTTCGATCCTGATCCACGCACCGTGCTGAACACCGATGCGCTGACCGATACGTCGGCCGCTTCCGCCTTCGATGCAGCCTACTCGACCAAGACCCTGCGCGACCTGACCGTGGCAAGCGGCATTTACAAGCTGACCGGCCCATTCGTCAACATCAAGAACATCGAATCGCCGGCCACCGCGCCAAGCACCACCACCAACGGCGTCTGGACTGCCAAGCGCGGCAACAACGGCTTCGACGACACCAACGTGTACTTCCACCTGGACCAGAGCCAGCGCTACATCCAGTCGCTGGGCTTCACCGGCACGAAGTCGATCCTGAACCGTTCGATGGATGTTGACACCGACGGCGTCAACGGCGACGACAACTCGCACTTCAGCGGCACCGGCGCCACCGGCTACCTGGCATTCGGCCACGGCTGCGTGAACGACAGCGAAGACGCTGACGTGATCCTGCACGAGTACGGCCATGGCATCCAGGCCAGCATCAACTCCAGCTGGTCCGGCGGCGACACCGGCGCCATGGGTGAAGGTTTCGGCGACTACTGGGCTGCCTCCTACTCCTACAGCACCCCGAATGGCCAGGTTTACCACCCTGAGTGGGCCTTCAGCTGGGACGGCCACGGTTCTTGCTGGGCCGGCCGTATGCTGAACCGTACCGATGCCAAGTACAACAGCGCCAAGTCCTACGCTGCCCACACCTCGGTGACTGAAAACGGCGTAACCTTCCAGTCCGATGAACTGTGGTCGGCTCCGCTGTATGCCGCCATGACTTCCCTGATCGCTGCCGGCAAGCCACGCGCCAACATCGACCAGATTATCCTGGAAGCGCACTTCGGCCTCGGTTCGAACGTGAAGATGCCGGCGATGGCAACCGCGATCGTGAACGCTGCGAAAACCCTGTTCCCAGCGGACCTGACCTACGCCAATACCTTCCAGGCCAAGTTCCAGGCTCAGAACATCCTGTCGGCAAGCTGCACCCCCGTGTCGATGAACGAAACGGAAAGCAATAACACCATTGCCACCGCCAACGCCATCACCCAGTCGTGCACCACCGCCAGCGCCAATATGAGCGCGAGCACCGATGCCGACTACTTCGCCATCACGGTTCCTGCCGGCAAGACCCTGACCGCCACCATGACCCCGAACGCCTCCTCGGACTACGACCTGAAACTGTATGACGCTGCAGGCACCCAGTTGGCATCGAGCGTCAATGGCACCGGCCAGGCTGATGCCGTATCGCGCGCCAACACGGGCTCTTCTGCTGTAACGTGGTACGCCAAGGTGTATTACTACTCGGGTGGCACTGGTGCGACCAGCGGCACCTACACCTTGAAAGCCTCCTGGTAATTAAAGAGCGCACCCCCGCGCCCTATACCGCCTCGCCCGTAAGGGCAGGCGGTTTTTTTTCGTCCAATTCGCTTACAATTGGTTCCGCTGAGTCCGCCAAGAGACGAAAAAATGCAAACAGACCTGGGCAAGTTCATCCTCGAAGAAGCCCCCGGCGGCATTATCGCCACAGACGCTCACGACACCGTGATGTTCTGGACCAGGGGCGCGACGCAGATTTATGGTTACAGCACGGAAGAGGCGCGCGGGCAGCGGCTTTCCGAGCTGGTCGGCATGCCCGGCCACCCCGTGCGGCAGGAATTCGGCGCAGACTTTGAATACCTGCGGCGGCGCAAAGACGGCCAGGCGGTCTACGTCAGCGCAGCTTGCAAGCCGGTCTACACCTCGCAAGGCGAGATCGAATACATCATCCATAGCCAGAATGACATCACCGACGCCAAAGCCTTGCGCGATGCGCGCCAGGTTGAGTCGCGCTACCGTGGTTTGCTGGAATCAATGCCTGATGCCATTGTCATGGCCAATTCCACCGGCCGTATCGTGCTGGTGAATAGCCAGGCCGAGCGCTTATTCGGCTTCGAACCGCGAGAGCTGCTGGGCAAACCGGTGGAAGTATTGTTGCCAAACCGTTTCCGCGGGGGTCACGTCTCGCATCGCGCCCAGTACTTTGTGCAGCCTCGTACCCGCACCATGGGCGCCGGCCTGGAGCTGTATGGCCTGCGCAAGGATGGCCACGAATTTCCTGTCGAGATCAGCCTGAGCATGATCCAGATGGAGGAAGGCGCCATTGTGATGAGCGCAATACGCGACATAGGCGACCGCAAGAAAGCCGAGCAAAAGTTCCGTGGCCTGCTCGAATCCGCACCGGATCCGATGGTGATCGTGAATGCGCGCGGCGAGATCGTGCTGGTCAATACGCAGACCGAACAGTTGTTTGGCTACCAGCGCCAGGAATTGCTGGGCAAGCCGATCGAAATCCTGATTCCGGCCCGCTTTGCAGGCCGGCACCCCGCAGCGCGCAGCAGCTTCTTCGATAAAGCGCAACCGCGCGTCATGGGCGCCGGCGCCGAGCTGTACGCGATGCGGCGCGACGGTTCCGAATTCCCGGTGGAGATCAGCCTCAGCCCCTTGAAAACAGAAGACGAACTCCTGGTATCGAGCGCCATCCGCGACATCAGCGGCCGTCGCCAGATAGAGCGCAAACTCCTGGAGCAGAAGTTGGAACTGGAACAGGCCAGCAAGGCCAAGGACCGCTTCCTGCACAGCATGTCGCATGAGCTGCGAACACCGCTGAACGCCATCCTGGGATTCGGCCAGCTCCTGCATAACGAAAAGCTGCCTCTCACCCAGCAGCAACGCCATGCCTTCGCCGGGAATATCGTGCAGGCAGGGCAGCACTTGCTGCACCTGATTAATGAAACGCTCGACCTCGCAAAAATTGAGGTAGGCGCTGTGACGCTGTCCCTGGAGCCTGTATCGCTGGACGACCTGCTGCACGAAGCCAGCAGGATGATCGAAGCCATGGCCGAGGCGCGCAGTGTCAGTATCTATTTGTCGGAGCCGTGCGGCATCTTTGTCAAAGCCGACCGCATCCGTTTGCGCCAGATCGTGTTGAACCTGATGAGCAATGCCGTCAAATACAACAGCAAAGGCGGCCATGTCTGGGTCTCGCTTGGCACCGGCGATGCCGGGCGGGCCTGGCTGTCGGTACGCGATGACGGGCCAGGTCTCAGCGGCGAACAGTTGACAGGACTATTTCAGCCCTTCAACCGCCTGGGCCAGGAAGGCGGCTCGGAAGAAGGCAGCGGTATCGGCCTCGTCCTGAGCAAACGCCTGGCCGAGCTCATGAACGCCAAAATTGGCGTGACAAGCGCAGTCGGGCAGGGAAGCACCTTCACGGTCGAGATGGAAATCACGGCGCCGCAGCAATTGCCACGCCAGGGCGTGGGCGACGAGAATGGTTTCGCTCCAGCCGCACACAGGGGGCACGACAAGCCGCTATTGCTCTACGTGGAAGACAATCCTGCCAACTTGAAACTGGTGCAAGAGATCGTCAAGCTGCACCTGGACCTGGACCTCCTGTCCGCCACCGACGGCAATACCGGCGTCTCCATGGCGCGCGAACATAGTCCCGACGTGATATTAATGGATATGAACTTGCCCGGCATAAGCGGGCGGGAAGCCCAGCGGCGGCTTCGGCAGGACCCTTTAACGCGGGAAATTCCCATTATCGCCTTATCCGCCAACGCGATGCCGCTCGACATTGAGGCGGCACTGGAAGCCGGCTTCTTCCGCTACCTCACGAAGCCCTTGAATATCGATGACTTCCTGGCGGTCGTCGGCGAAGCGCTGGAGCAAACTCGCTAAGCAAAAGTTTCACGTGTAACGGAGTCTGGAGTGAAAATCAATCTTGCAGCCATGCTATTGCTAGGCGCAATGGCAGGGGAGCCCAAAGTGCTGGACGTCAAATTCGCTGTCAAGGAAGCTGCGGGACATGCCGTACTTCACATCGCGATCGCCAATCACCTGCCGGGCGCGGCGAAGGTACCGCGCGCCCTGGCGACTGAACAGGAAATGTTCGGCAAACTATTCGACTTGCGAGACGCCGAGACGAGCGAGCCTCTGGAATACCAGGGCATCATGGTCAAGCGCGGCCCGTTGACCGAGGAAGACTACCTGACCGTGGCGTCGGGAGCACGCCGCAGCAACACCATCGACTTGTCGCGCGCCTATGTGTTCAAGCCGGGGCGCCATGCGTACACCATCAGCTACACCGGGCACTATTTGATGAATGGGAAGGAAATGCCGCTCACCGTCGGGCCGGTACGTTTCGAACATACCGGGCGGTGAGCGGCGCGCCGCAGCTTATTGCAGGGCAGGGGTGTTTTCGCCGAAATATTCGTGGCTGTCTGCGTTGTCGATAGCCTGGTCAGGATTGCTGATCGCCAGGCTGGCGGCGCCGCTTTGGCCGTAGACGTGATCGTCTGTGCCGGCCACCGCGTTGAAGTGGCTCATTTCATGGATCAGGGTACCGCCCTTGGAGTCGGTGCCGGTCATTGGCGCGCTCCAGAATGCCTTGCAGACATAGATTTTGTAAGGCTGGGTTGGGTAGACGTAGGCATAGTAAGTCTTCTTGCAGCCGCAATCGACGGTGACCGGCTTGTTGTCGAAGGCATCTTTGATGGCCGTGAAGTGCGCCTGCATGGTCGAATAACGGCTGGACGTCACAGTGCCGAACCATTTGGTATAACGCGGACCGGTCTTGTTCGCGCCGAGGTAGCCGTTGGCATCGTTCGTCATGTTTTGTGCAGCCGACTTGGCGGTGGTGATGTCAGCCTGCTGCGAAGTGGTGCACTTGGTGAAGGACAGGCCAGCCACACCTTGCGGCTCGGCAGCTGCCTTGGCGACACTGCCGCGCGGCAGGGTGCCGTCGATCGAGATGCTCAGCGCATCCGATTGCAGGGTGTCCGACTGTTTTTTGTCCACTGCTTTGCCCGCTGGGTCCACATT
>Ga0209565_1001288_pt1 | contig 11622 bp, 11 predicted proteins | sample Araplaol_mTSA_r2_2_FD_184283 | JGI IMG/M metagenome (GOLD analysis project Ga0209565, IMG submission 184283) | Arabidopsis root microbial communities from North Carolina, USA - plate scrape MF_Col_mTSA_r2 (SPAdes) (version 3) | ecosystem: Host-associated > Plants > Roots > Endosphere | place... | reverse complement strand
AGAAGATGACGCTGTTATCAAGCTATTTGCCAACTACTCCAATGGTGTTAAAACGCAGCGCGACGCTTGGTGTTACAACGCCTCCAAGGCCAGCGTTACCGCCAATATGACGCGAATGATCGCGTTCTACAACGCGGAGCGCGCGCGTTTGGCACAAGTCCATCCTGGATTGGACAAGAAGCAGCGCGAAGCCATACTGGATGACTTCATCAATCCTGATGCCACGAAAATCGCCTGGACTCGAGCATTGAAGCAAGACCTGGCCAAGGACAAGAGCTTTTCTTTTGAGCAGGCATGCCTAGTGCCGGGCTTGTACCGACCATTCAACAAGCAGTGGCTGTATTTCAATCGCCGGTTCAACGAGATGGTCTACCAAATGCCGCGCCTCTTCCCAGATGCTGCAGCCAAGAACGTGGTGATCGGCGTGTCTGCGTCAGACTCGCGTAGCGCATATTCGGTGTTCATCAGCGACCATGTGACCAGCCTGCACGCTGTGGACATGGTGGGCTCACAATACTTCCCTCTCTACCTCTACGACGACCCAAAACTCGAGACCGCAGAAACTAGCCCTAAGCAGTCCGCTCTATTCGGTGAACTAGATCAGCTGACTCAAATCTCGACAGCCAAGCGCCGTGATGCCATCACGGCGGAGGGACTGCTTCATTTCCAGTCCGCATACCCCGGCGAGAACATCAGCAGCGAAGACATTTTCTATTACGTCTATGGCCTGTTGCACTCACCCGACTACCGAGAACGCTTTGCCGACAACCTAGGCAAGGAGTTGCCGCGCATTCCGCGCGTCAAGACAGCCGCCGACTTCTGGGCGTTTTCCGAAGCCGGCCGAAAACTGGCCGACCTGCACCTGAACTATGAAAGCGTCGAGCCCTTCCCGCTGAAAATTGACAGCGCAGGCAAAAAGCTCACCGATATAGACTATCGTGTCGAGAAGATGAGTTACGGCAAAAAGGGCAAGGACAAAGACTTGACGACTCTGCACTACAACGACCGCATTACCCTCACCGGCATTCCGTTGGATGCTTACGAATACGTGGTCAACGGTAAACCGGCTCTGGACTGGGTGGTTGAGCGCCAGAGCGTTAAGATTGACAAGGACAGTGGCATCATCAACGATGCCAATGACTGGGCGGTCGAAACCATGGGTAATCCACGCTATCCGTTGGAACTGTTCCAGCGAGTGGTCACCGTGAGCTTGGAGACGATGAAGATCATACGGGCGCTACCCAAACTCGACATCGCGTCAACGTCCAACTAAGTTCCGGGAGGCCGCCCCGATGTCCACCATCAACACGCAGGCTTATCACGTCGACTTCGCTCTCCACACACTCGGGTGGAAGGCCTTCCAGGATTTGTGCGCGCAGGTCTTGGAGGAAGAGCTGAATGGCACGGTCTCCGTGTACCGCGAGGCGCAAGACGGAGGCCAAGATGCGGTGTTCCTAGCGAAGAGTCCCGATGGCCGTAACGTTGTGGGAACTGCGCAATGCAAGTTCTCCGGCAAGCGCGAACAACGCTTAAAGCCGTCGGACATCACCGATGAGATTGAACACGTCGAGCAGCTGGTAGGTAAGCAAATGGCGGCCGTCTACTACTTCATTACCAGCATGGGAGTGGATGCCGATGTGGCACGAGAGATTCGCGGACGGCTTTCTCGCCTAGGAGTAGTCGAGCCGCACGTAGTCGGAAAGGAGTGGTTGACCGGCAAAATCAAGGCGAGCCCTCGCTTGCGCGCCATGGTCCCTCGTGTCTACGGCTTGGGGGACCTCTCGACGATCATCGACGAAAGGTGCGCTGCTCAGACCCTCGCCTTGTTAGGCGACCATCGTAAGGCCCTGAATGTCTACGTGCCGACAGCACCTCATCGCGCTGCAGTTGACATCCTGGCAGACCATAAGCTGGTGCTCCTTCTGGGTGCTCCAGCAACTGGGAAGTCTACCTTGGCTGCCATCCTGGCCACGATGGCAGTAGACAAGAACGAAGTGCAGGTATTCAAGTGCGACGGTCCCATAGAGCTGAAGGAGCACTGGAACCCCAACGATAACAAGCGGCTATTCTGGGTTGACGACGCCTTCGGTGCAAACCTGCTAATGCCCGATTATGTCAACGCTTGGATTGAGTTTATGCCCAAACTCAGAACCGCGCTTGACCATGGATGTCATTTCATCCTTACATCCCGCACACATGTCTGGAATGAGGCTGAGCCCCGTCTTGGGTCAAGAAACCATCCGCTTTTGGCCAAAGGCACCGCCGTCGTGAATGTCGGGAACCTAACCCAATCGGAGCGCCAGCAGATTCTCTATAACCATCTGAAAGCTGGAAATCAGCCACTTGACTGGAAATCGAAGATCAAAGACCACCTTCGTCAACTGTCAAAGGAGTATGGCCTGCTGCCAGAGCTTGCCCGGCGTCTTGGTGACAAGGACTACACTGGAAACATCAGAAAGCTTCCTGATGACCTATTCAGTTTCATCGCACAACCTCAGGAGTTCCTGGTTCAAACGTTCAAGGAGCTATCCGCAGAGCAGCAAGCTGCGCTCACCTTGGTGTTTCTCGCACGCTCCCGGCTGCCTGTCCAGCTTCTACCTGATGTTGAGGCGACCTTAGTTGCGACAAGTTATGGCGTGACGAAAGCCAGCATGACACAGGCCCTTCTGCAACTGGCTGGCTCCTTTGTTGTGCTGAAACGGGACGGCGACAGAGAATACTGGGCCTTCTGGCATCCTACATTTGCCGACGCCATTAGCGCGATCCTAAGCAAGCGCCCCGACCTGATCGACGTTTATGTGCGCGGAGCGGGCCTAGATACGCTCCTCGCAGAGGTGGTTTGCGAGGGCGCCCCGCCTGTCCGCGACGCAGTAGTAGTGCCGCTCCGCAGCAGTGAGGCGCTTATTGACCGGCTACTCGAGACCCCGGACGAAAATGGGGCTAACCAGCAATTGTTTGAGTTCCTGAACCGCCGGCTTCCTGGGGACTTAGTGCAGAAGGTCGTGGAGCGGGCTCCCGATCTGCTGGAAAGACAAGGCGAAAGCCCGTCATGGCGCCGGCTCCGGTACAGGGAAGAAGTCCGTTTCCGCGCGACGGCAAATGAGATGGGATTGCTTAACGAGCGCGCACGCGCAGCTACGGCAAGCATGCTGGAGGAAGGCGCACTGTACTCCCTCGACGCTTCCTTCATCCAAGATGACAGTATCCTTGCCATGTTCCGGCCGTCAGAGCTGATGCAACTGACTGCCGGCCTACTGGCTAAGCTGGACTCAGAGTTAGCGGAAAAGATCGAAGAGTGCCGAGTTCAAGCAGACCCGGATGGCGACATTGACAGTCAGTTCGAGGAGGTGTCTGATTTCCTTGACCACATCCGTTACCTCGTTGAGGCCGACGAGGTTTTCGAAAACAAGCACAAGGAACTGGTCGCTGACTTGGAGCAAGCCAAGAAAAAAGTCGAAGCTGAAAGGTCAACCGAGGAAGAGGAAGGCAGCTTCTTTAGCACTGTTCCTCGCGCTGTACAGCGTGAACAGGAAGGTGGCCGCTCTGTCTTCAGTGATGTCGATGAGTAACCTGGTCTCGCTGAAGCCATTCAGGTTGCAAAGCCATAGGGCGTCAATAGCTTCGCTGTTCAAGTGCTTTCGGTACCGTCACTCTGACTCAGCCTCACAAAACGGACGATGTCCGTCATACCTCAATCGTAACTATGGCCTCGGGGTGTAAACATTGAGTTTTTCCTGGCCCTTCCCTAAGGGGCCCCTCCTTGCTAGGGAGACTCTTAGCGGAGGGCAGAGCCCTCCGCCTGGTTGGCGCTTTTAGGGAGGGGCCCCTTGCTGAGAGGAAGGGCCAGCCTCCTAGGCTAAAGCAAAAGCTAAAGCAGGATCGCCCCTTCACCCTCAACCCCCACGCCATGGGGGCTTTGGCCCGGCAGTCTTTACGCGCAACGAACTCTACCTTCGCCAGTTCGTGGGAATTTCTCATGCGCATCCCGTGGTCTTCCCCTGTCCCTGTAGCCCCACCGTCACTTACCCGTCGACTACAGCGGCACGTTTCACAGAGCGATCCGCTGTCATTGCGGAATTCGTCGATCAGAGCCTTTCAAATGAAAGATCAGGGACCGATTAGTCACTGTGTGCCTGGACTCCGGACGAAGTAGTCGCCATTGTCATGCCGCTCCCTGGGAGCATACCTTTCGGTTCCGGGGCTTTTCGCGTCACCGTGCATTTTTACAAGCTGTGCAGGGAAGTATAGAGTCGAATCAACCAAATTAAGTGCTGCGAAAAACTAGCTTAAAAGCTTGGTAATTTTCGCTAAGGTAAAGCCGTCCAACAGGGACAGGGCACATCAATTCTGAGGCTTCAATCGCTCCAACAGCGTGACACATGTAGCTTCGTCCAGGCCGGTTGCCCCACATGTCTGGACCAGATTTTTACAGAACGGTCGAAATAGAGCAGGTTGATCGTCAACCGCAACCCACTCCCGCCACGGACAGCCGTTGGCCCGCAGCCATGCCTCAATCTCCGCCTGGCGCACATACGCTCCCCAACTGTCATCGTCCTGAACTTCGGTCCAATGTGGAGTCACCGAGATGATCCGGGGTGCAATATCAGCTGAGAAAAGGGCACGCAATTCGGCCAGGGTTCGAGTGGTTCGCCAGGTGGAGCTAATTACAATATCCGCATCAGGACGAGCACGCAGCACAGCCTCCAGCGTAGGCCGGTGGATTAGCAGGAGTTCTGGATCATGAACTATATTCGGGTGCAGGACACCGTCTATGTCGAGAAAAATCAGCACGAAAGATAAGCCCTTTCCGTTTGTTTTCAGGTACTCGGCGATTATTGAGAGCTAACCTTGACTGCGCACTAGCTGAGCCAAACGAGTCTGTAGTTCCAGCTGAACTTTAGGGTCACTAAGACCGAGCCGATCTTGGGTTTTCACCAGGTGCTCGCGGTAATCTTCTGGCCATCCTTTGTCATCGTTGTCGACGGCCAGCCAATGTGTCGGCCGGCGACGCTTCACGTCGGCCACAATCTGCGCACCTCGGGTCATGTTATCGAACTCCCACTTCCTCATTTCGCGTCGATGATAGGTCGCCCCTATAACACGCTCCTGCAGGCTGACAGGGAGCTTCCGCTTTGCGAATTCGAAATTTTTTACCCTGACCCAGCTGGTGCTCAACACAATTTTCACAGTTGGGTGAGGGGCCAGCAGCAGCTCAAGAATGGGGGCCCACTCGAATAGCGATCTCCCTGGCATTCGGATGTGTATTCCCTCTTGCTTCGACCAATACACAGCGTCATCATGAAGCACACCATCAAAATCGAGGTAGACCACAAGATCATGAAGAGAAGGCACGCTTCGTGTTGAAAGCTCTCCCATCGCCGATCCGGGCCTACTCGCTGAATGTTGATGCTGACGGCGGCGCCGGCCAGCCTAGGACGGCGGCGGTACGGCGGAAGACCCACCGCATTTCGTCGGCCGAACCCCAGTTCATCTTCATCGACCGGGCGAGATACTGCTCAAGAATCTCCTGTTCGGCCATATGTGCGCGCTTGCCCGCCTTGGTTTCACGGGCCTTTTCGACAAACTGCATTGCAAGGTCTTCACAGAGATTCCACCTGGCGCGCAGCTGCGGCGGTGTACATCCTGGTGCATAAAACTTGCCGCCGAATTGGACAAGTAGCAGCTTGTCCTGGAAGCCGCTGACCGCACCTAATGCCTCCGGCTTTGGAAAGTCATCAGGTATGCTGAAATCTTCATTGTCCATGCATGTCCTTACTGTCACATATCTTTGGTCTTACTCTGAGCAAAGGCAATCCCGGTCGGAGCGAAGCGATGCCAATAGCGTGCTTCCTGCCTGGCGCATCACCGCAACGGAAATTCGATTGCGTCTAGGGCCATCGGATTTACTTCGAACTCAAAGCACGTTTTGGTGATCTTTACTTTGTCGAAAACCGGCCAGCCATCCAGGACTTCAAGCTCATCAGCCGGCGAAAGAACCACCGCCGTCATGGATTCCATAACCCATCCCATGAAGTTGCGGACGTACACTTCATCACCAAGGTCCGCCAGGCGATAAAAGTCATCAAGAGGTACCTCGTGCGTTCGGGTCTCACGGTTCTGTCGAGCGTGCGTCAAGGCAGCACCCAGCACAGACCGTGCAGTGGGATCAAGTTCACTGATATCAATTTCGCAATGTCTCATGTATCTCCTTTCATGTCGTTTGAACTCGAGATGGAGCGGCTAGACGCCAAAGCAAACTCCCCAGGCTACCGTTGAGGGGCAGCATTGCCAGACGATGCTTTCCTCCGGTAGCCCTCAATCTGGCCAGCAGCTACTTCAAAATTCAACCTGCCAATTGCGTCCCTAACAGCAGCAACGAGAAGCTGGTCCGCAAATTCCTGCGTAACGTTCGCCGAATTTACAAACGTGCTTAGCCCTGCCTGGCCTGAAATTGCGCCTATCTCAGCGTCTTGCAATCTCACTTCAGCCCACCCAACGGCAACACCGCTTAGCACTGCACCGTAGCCCACGACATGAAGGACCAGGCTTTTTCGCTTCAACAGCTCACATTGCGAGTCCGAAATTTGATAGCCACCGTTTGCTTCCGCCACGGCCCTCACTTGCGATACTTCTACAGCCCTGAAGGAAGTGCAGGCCATGCTCGGGATGGTACCCACCGACGCGGCCACAAAAGCTACGGGGAAAACCGTTTTCTTCCAAACGTCCCGAATCACAATGGTTGACATAAATTCAGTTTGAAAATTACTATGGTTTTATGTGAGATTTTTCCCGCTATAGCGGGAAGACCTCATGTTACCCGGCCCACAAAATTCCCGCAATAGGGGGAATTTTGTGGACAAATTAAGTAATGCTTTCGGAAAGGTACTGCGGAGCGCCAGAACCCAGGCTGGGTTAACTCAAGAGAAGTTGGGATTTGAAGCAGGTATCCAGAGGAAGTACGTTTCCGAGCTGGAGTTGGGACAAAAGTCCCCATCTTTAGAGACCGTTCTGAGAATTTGCCGCGCAGTGGGTATGCCGCCAGGAGCCTTTGTGAGCCTTGTGGTGTCGGTAATGGAGGAATCAGACTCTGATTCCTGAGCAGCCGAAGCTCCACAGGCACCAAACCAAGGCATCAAAAGGAGCTGAGCATGTCGACAGTGATTGTGAAAGTTGGGGCCAGGAACCGCATCACACTCCCGAAGGGGCTATGCCGCGCCTTAAAGATAGCGCCTGGGGACCAAGTATCATTTTCTCGGGGCAGCGATGGCACCGTCATCCTCCGAGCAAAGCATCGACGGCTCTCCACGCTATCAGGCATGCTAACGCGGCCGGATCAGCCACACGTATCAATCGAAGATATGCGCCGCTAAATTCCCAGATGCGAGCTAAATACGGACTCAGGCTCGCCGGCGCCACGGCTCACCCGACCTGAAACATGCTCGACATAGCAGTGTACAACGGTCAGCTTTTACCCGCGCCCTTACGGGCCATGCATGCGATATAACAGAAGTTCTTCTGTGGCCCTGTAGCGCGTTTGCCGCCTAACCGGCCGCAGCCTGCGCGGTCCCATCGGCCTCGATAGCCACCTCTATAGCCATCACTGCCGCGAGCATTTCCTTAACCAACGGGGCGTCGAACTCTTCTCCGCGATCTTCCTCGTGAGTTCCCTTGTTGAGGTAATTCCACTCGACGGCGTGGGTATGTTCACGGCCCAGCATCTGGCTGAGCGATGGAATGACTCCCTGGAACACGGTCACCTCTTTCTTCGAGAGGAAGGCTAGGAGACCGTTCGCCAGTGCCATTAGGTCGGGGGAGCCACCCGGGCCGCGCAGCCCGACCTGTATCTGTGCCGAATGCCCCTTATTGCCGATTTTCTTCCACAAGCGATTAAGGAGCTCCTCGAACGACTTCCGGACGTAGCTCAGGCAGTCGCGAACTTTTCCCTCCTGGAAGCTCTGTTCGGCCACCACCAGGTAGTGCCGGGGCGAGTCGAGTTTCACGAAGATTCTCTTCGAGTCGACAGGCATCAGGAAGTCGATCCGGCTCACTGTCGTCTTGTAGTTCGCCTTCGGGATTGCGTTCTCGAGGCGTTTCACGAAATCTTCACCGTGGGTCGTGATTATCAATTGCCGTTTTTTGATTTCATCGTCGCCGAGTATGAGGTCCACGATGCCACTGCGGTGCTCGTCGTCAATCGAGTTCACCACGTCGTCGAAGATGAGGAACGGGAGGTCATCCCGGACAATTTTGGAGAGAAGTATGGAGAGCCCCAGACAACGGATGTGCCCTTCGCTCAGCACTTGGAGCGCATCGCACTTTTGACCTCCTTCGAACTCGATATCTATCTTCTGCCCGGTCGCAGTAGGCAGCGCGAGCGATTTCAAGCGGTCTGAAACGTGGTCATGCTTGTTGATCGCGTTGTAGAACTTAAGCGTCTTTTCATTCAGGTCTGCGGCCAGCGCCAACGGCAGGTTTGCGTTGTACCTCAACAGCTTTTCGCGGAAGCCCTCGTATGCGGCTAGATACTTAGCATTGCGCGTGATAACAGGCTTCTCACTCTCTGCCAGCTTGATGAGCGCCTCGTTTTCCTCTTTGAATTTCTCGATGGCCAATTTCGCCGTATTCGCGTTCTTCGCGTTCAGGTCGGCCATGGTCCTGATCGAAACGATCTCCGCGGACAGCTTCGCCATTTCTGTGTTCAGCGCTTCCAGCTTCGCCACCTCAGCCTTCGCCTTCCCGATTGCCCCGTTGAACGCAGTGACCGCCTCTTTCATCTCCTGTAGGAGCACTGCCTGCCCGGCCAGTAATGCCAAGGTCTCCTCCAGTGTCTTCGAGTTGGTCACGCCTTCACTCGCGGTCTTAAGCGTTTCGATCTCGTGCACCTTCGCAAAAGCGACCAAGGCGGCCGCAGGGACCAGATTCTCCACCTTCGATGCCAGCCTCGGCCAGCGCTCGCTAAGCAGCTCGGTGACCTCCTTGATGCGGGCCTCCTGCTTGATCGCGACCTCGAACTGCTTCAGCTTTTCTTCAGCGTTCCGGTATGGATCGACGGGTACTGCGAGCTTACCTCCAGCGTACAGAGCCGACTCACACGCCGGACACTTGTCTTTCGACTTCTCCCTATTCTTCAGGATGGCTGAGTACAACTCGCCGAGCGAAAGCTGTTCCTTGTAGCCAACCAACGCTTGCCGTGCAGCCCTTCGTTCCTCGATCAAGGCGCCCAGGCTTTTCACCTCCGTGGAGATCGCATCTATGCCGGGATCGGGAGCGAGCTTCAGCCCGTTGAGGCGGGCTATCTCCGCGTGGTTCGCCTTCACGACCCCACCATTGCCATCGGGCCCAGATATCCAGTCGCTAATTTCGGCAAGGGTCTTGTGCGCCGGGTATTTAAGAAGGAGGGAGTCCTGCTTGGTCTGGACTTCCTTATCCTTTTCCGGCATCTGCTGCATTATTGCCCGCTGGCCTGCGATCTGCTTTTCCTTGTCCGCCAGTTCCTTGGTCTTCTGGCCTACGGTATCAATATAGTTTTCGAAGTGGTCGTTGAACTGAGTTGCGAACCCGTTGAACTCCTCGAGCCCGAAAAGAGCTGCCAGCCTGGCCTGCTGAGCAGACACAGTGTTCGCTGCAACGCGCGCAAAACCGTCGATCCGGTTTTTCTCCACGAAGCAGAATTCGTAGCTCTTCGGATCAGTTTGGACCTGAACGTTCTTTTTCCCATCTGCCGTCACCCCTAACAGCACCGGACGGTCCGATTTCCGTGTTATCGAATTCCGGATGTACGTGGCCACATCGATCCGCTTAGCATCAGCTTCATTGATCGACCCAAGAAGGCTGTACTCCAAAGCCTCACAAAGGCTGGATTTCCCGGTGCCATTCGGCCCGTAGACGAACGTGTAGGGGTTCTTAAATTCCAGCGTATGCTCGGCGGAAAAGCCCCTGAAATTCTGCACCTTGATGCTGGAGAGCTGAATGATCTTCCCGGCATCGTCAAGAGCAGCCTCCACCTTGACGTTCAAGTCTCCCGAAGCAGTATCACCTGCGGCAGCTATCAACTTCGCAATCAACTTACCTCGCCTACCGCCTGCCGTTCCGCAGGCTTCAACGGCGGCGAAATTGTCCAAGACGAGTCGTGCCAGTTTTCTCTCATACTCTGACAACCCGGCCTGACTTTTTTCCAAAAAGCGCTTGTACTCCGATAGCGATTTAGACATGGCTCTTCAATCAGCGAGTAGTTATTTTGAGTCCAATCAGTGCGTCGACTTTAGGTAAACGTGACAGTCAGAATAGCATCTTGCCAAGACGAAAAAGTCACATATTGTCACTCCTGTCGCTCATGGGGCCAGTACGCGCAGCCTCTCCACCGAAATGGCACCGCCCGTCGTTGTGAGAATGACAGCTTCTGTCTACCGCTCAGCCAGCCGCTTATTGCGGATGCTGAGAGCTCCACCCGATCTACTGTTGAGGACAGGTGAAGCAAAAAGAGCCCGGAATGGCAATTCAGTGGCAGTGGCAACGGTTCAAAAATCAGTGGCAAATCAGTGGCAGATTTCGTTTTTTGCCACTGATTTCCCTTCCCTTAGCGAAAAGCTCTATACTGGTAAGTATTTGATTTATAATGAGTTACCCACAACCCGGGGTACGGTAAAAGTAGTGGAAAGCGCGTTCGGGACGTAGAGGCCGGAGGTTCGAATCCTCTCACCCCGACCAAATGAATCTTAAAGCGGCACAAAAAAAAGCCGGCTTCCTGCAGGAAGCCGGCCGTGGGTCCGAAAATTTATTGAGCAAATTTAATAGCTGCTCGTTTGATGGTGACGGAACCTCCTGCTTTAGGGATCTGGATACCTACCCCCACCGCATTCTGGAGGCTGAAGGCAGAACAGGTGAATTCTGTATCCTGATCTGCGACCAGCGCTCGATTCGCGGTCCAGCACTTAAATTCGGAAGCAGCCCAATTGGCGGAGTAAGCATAGAACTGCAAAATGGAATCCATCCCGCCGTTTCGATTTGAGATGAACGCCTGATCGAAATTAAGGACCATTTTCCAGGTCGCGCCATTCAAATTGACTGGATTGGCAAAGGTGTAGGCAGCAGCAGCCCCTGCCTGGTTCAGAGTAATACGCATGTTTGAACCCGTACTGCTATCTGCCGCGCCGCTGCTCAAAGTCCAGCTATTGGGGCGCGCACTTAATACAACACCTTTTCCTGCGCCCGCCAGAAGTGAATCAAGAATCTGTGGATCATTCACAGCCGGAGTGGTGCGGTTAAACAAGTCTACCGCCGATCCAATCTCCCAATAGAATGGCACCATGCCGTTGGCAAGCGCCGTTTGGGTGACGTATTGAGAATAATATGCCCGCGAAGCGCGATGCAGGGCAAGGTTGTCGCCAGTCAGCTGAGTACGCAACATTGCCTCAAACTCTCCCAACACAACCGGAATCCCGTGGTCCGCGAATTTTGCCTTCATTTTGGCAAACTCCGCGTTCACAAAAGCCTCCTCCTCCCGAGTCGCGTTTCGCGTGGTGTCAGTCGTTGAGTGGAAGCCGTTACCCCAGTAGTAGAACATGGTGGCATACCATTCGTCTTGCGTCTGGATCGACCAGCTGAATGGGTAAAAATGCACTT
>Ga0209565_1001273_pt1 | contig 11697 bp, 5 predicted proteins | sample Araplaol_mTSA_r2_2_FD_184283 | JGI IMG/M metagenome (GOLD analysis project Ga0209565, IMG submission 184283) | Arabidopsis root microbial communities from North Carolina, USA - plate scrape MF_Col_mTSA_r2 (SPAdes) (version 3) | ecosystem: Host-associated > Plants > Roots > Endosphere | place... | reverse complement strand
CCCACTGGTCGTCGGTGCCCGGCGTGGTGTAGCGCGAGCGCAGCAGCCAGGTGCCGGCCAGGCGGCTGGTCAGCTTGCCGTCGAACAGCTTGGTCTTGTGGGTGAAGTCATAGTCGACGCCGCGGTTTTCCACCTTGCCGATATTGATCGGCAGCAGCTTGATCGCCAGTACGTCCTTGCCGGTCGAGCTGATGTGCTTGGTGGTGAACAGGTCGGCGTACTTGGCCGGGTTGTCGAAGATCAGGCCTTCGGACACGGACGTCACCTGGTCGCGGATTTCCACGTTCCACAGGTCGAACGACATCGACAGCGAGTTGGTCGGCTCGAACACGGTGCCGATGCTCCACTGCTTGGATTTTTCCGGCTTCAGGTCCGGATTGCCGCCCTGGAAGGCTTCAAACTGCTGGCGTACCACGCCGTTGCAATAGGAAGCCAGCGGGTGGCTGGTGCCGGTCAGCGGGCACTGGTAGTTGCCGCCGGTGACGCCCCAGTCTTCCAGCGGGCCGGCGATTTCCTGCATCGAGGCAGCGCGGAAGCCGGTGCCGGCCGCGGCGCGGAACAGCAGGTTTTTGGCGGCGGTGTACTTGGCGCTCAGTTTCCAGGTGGCGGCGTTTTCCTTGTTGCCGACTTTCTGGCCGGTCAGGTTGTTGTCGATCGCGCCGATCTGGTCGTAGCGCGCGGAACCGGTCAGTTCCAGCGCCTTGCTGACAGGCATGACCAGTTCGGTGTAGGCGCCGAAGTTGTCGCGCTCGTAGGCGCTGTCCACTTGCGGGTTGTCGAACAGGATCTGGGCATTCTTGGCCACCTCGGCCTGGTTGACCTTGAACGAGGTGTTGCGGTAGTCGACGCCGACGCCGATCTGGGCCGCGCCGCCAGGCAGCGTGAACGCTTCGCGCGAAGCGCGCGCATCCCAGCCCTTCATTTCCACGGTCTGGGTGTTGTAGGTGCCGTTGAAGCCGGTCGACAGCAGGGTGTCGCGCATGGCTTGCGGCATTTCGCCCAGGCCGTAAGCGAACGGGTCGATGCTGCCGGCATCGATCGCGGCCTGGAACTTGTCGGCCAGCGGGAAGCCGCCCACGTATTTCTGGGTTTGCTTGTTCTTGGAATAGGTCAGGGCCGAGTTGACGTCCCAGCCAGCAATGGCGCCGTCCACGCCTGCCACCAGGTGGGTGGCCTTGGTGCCGTAGTCGTAGGTGCGGTTGCCCATTTCATACAGGCGGTACTTGGCGACTACGGACGTGGCGCCGGCGTCCTGCTCGGCGGTCAGGTTAGGCTGGATGTACTTGTTGTACAGGGCGGAACCCTTGGCGATCGAAAAATCGGCCGGATAAGGCGCGATCGAGGCGACGATTTTCGCTTCGGTGTAAGCCAGGTCGTAGAAGCCTTTGAAGCCGGAATTGCCCAGCTTTACGCTACCGGAGGAGAACAGGGCATCGCGTTGCGATTCCGGATTGATCTCGATGGTCGAGGCGCTGTCGAAGTAGCAGTTGCCGTCGCCGTAGAAGTCGGCGTTGACGGTGGCGCACTTGCCGCCGTGGGCCAGGGCATACGGGTTCAGGTTGACGGTCTTTTCCACCGGCAGGCCGGTCGCCGGGTCGATCTGGCTGGAGTTGTACGTCACGCCGGCGTTGGCTGGCAGCGAACGCGAGGAGCCGTTGATGAACTGCAGTTGCTTGCCGTTGGACGGGTCGGTGAATTTGATGATGCCGGTCCGGGCGAAGCCGCGCTGGGATGCCTTCAGTTGCTTCTGTTCGTCGTGGCTGAGCGAGAAGAATACGCTGTAGCCGTCTTCATCGATGTCGCCGAAGCCCTTGCTCAGGGAGATGGCGTTGCTGGCGCCGCCGCTTTGCTCAGGGCGCGAGTACTTGGCATTGATTTCCCAGTCGGTGGCGCCTTTTTTCAGGATGAAGTTGACCACACCGGCAATGGCGTCAGCGCCATACAGGGCGGAGGCGCCGTCGGTCAGCACTTCGACGCGCTCGATGGCCGACAGCGGGATGGAGTTCAGGTCGATGGTGGTGCCCGAGTTGGCCGGTGCAACGCGGCGGCCGTTCAGCAGCACCAGGGTGTAGGCTGCGCCAATGTCGTGGATGGAGGCGGTGGTCACGCCGCCGCCGCCGCCGCCGACCGAGTCGGCTGCTACGGAGAAGCCCTGCATGGCTGGCAGTTGCTGGATGAAGTCGGTGACGGTGGAAACGCCGGACTTCTTGATGTCTTTCTGGCTGAACGATTGCACCGGCAGCGAGGATTCGGCGGCAATGCGTTTGATGCTGGAACCGGTGATTTCAACGCGCTGCATCGGCGCTTCCGGGGCGGCTTCCTGGGCGAAGGCGGCGGCGCTGCCGAGGGCCAGGCTGCCGGCGAACATCACGCGCAGGGAGCGCGACAGGGCTTTCTCAATGATCATTGATGAACGTCTCAGTAATAAAATAATAGGAGCGCTATCAAACCACTGGCAGCCTGGTTTAGCAATAGATGTTTGACAAATGAAACAAACTGAAACAATTAAGTTTCGCGTAAAAAAAAACGGCACCGCAGTGCCGTTTTTGCGTGCTTCAAGCCAGGCGGCTTAGAAGAACTTGTACTGGGCGCCCAGCTTGAAGTAGCGGCCGATGGCGCCGGACGCGTCCATCGGGTTGTAGCTCATGCCACCGTAGGTCAGCGGATCGAGTGGCGCGATCTTGTCGGTCACGTTGTTGATCGATGCAAACACGGTGAACTGCTGGTTCACGTTGTAGCGCGCCGACAGGTCCAGCGTGGTGAACGAGGCGATCTTACAACCGTTGGTGCCCGGCTGGCCGTTGGCCAGCTTGGAGGCGCACAGGTCGCCGGCGAACAGGACGTTGTCCATGCTGTCGCGGTAGTTGACGATGCCGGCCACGTTCCAGTCGCCATAGTCCCACGATGCGTTCAGGTTCATCTTGTTCTTAGGCGTACCGGCGCAGTTCGAGGTATCGCAGTTGCCGTGGGTACCGTTGAACTGGTACACGGTGGTGGCGGACTCGTGGCGCTTCCACGACGCGGTGTGGGTCCAGACGAAGCCCAAGGTAGCGCGGCCGTACTGGCCCAGGCGGATGCGTTGCTTGATGTCCAGGTCGACGCCGCTCACTTCGGTGAAGCTGGAGTTGCGGTATGGCGCCTGGGTCAGCACCAGGGTGCCGGTGCCGGGAATCGCTACGCCGTTGACGACCAGGTTGTTGTCGTTACGGATGGCGGTCGGCAGGGCAGCGGCTTCGTTGTACGGCAGCGGATTGATCTCGTCGGAACGCTTGATCTTCCATGCGTCCAGCGCCAGGCTGGTGCCGTCGAACGGATCCCACACGATGCCCAGGGTCGAGCCTTTGGAGGTCTCCGGCTTCAGGGCAGCGCTGCCGACCTTCACGGCGGCAACAGGAATCGCGCAATCGGTGGCGGTGGCCCCGCCGGCTGCCGGCGTGCCGCCCGGGCAGCGGATCGGGTCGCGCACGGTCGAGGTGCCGGTCGACTGCGACAGCGGGGAACCTTCAGCAGGGCCAGGAGCGCGGAAGCCTTCGGTGTAGGTGCCGCGCAGGGCGAAGGACTTGACCGGGGTCCATTTGAAGCCGGCTTTAGGGGTGGTGGAATTGAAGTTGTCGTACTTGTCGTAGCGTACGGCAGCGCTCAGTTCCAGGCCTTTCAGCACCGGAGCGGCAAGTTCGGCGAAGACTGCCGACACCTTGTTGTCGCCAAAGGCGGCCACGTAGGACGAGTTGATCGAACCGTCGATGGAGCCGGACAGCGATGGATTTTCCAGCTTTTCGCGACGGTGTTCGGCGCCGATGGCCAGGCCCAGGTTGCCGCCTGGCAGGGCGAACAGTTCACGCGAAGCGTGGAAGTCGATCACGTCCAGCTTGGTGGTCGAGTCCGAGGTCGCGCTGGTCACCAGGGCCGAATACAGGGCCGCCGAGTTCTTGCTCGCTTCGGTGCCGATGTAGTACCAGCCGTACTTGGTCGGGTCGCTCATCGCCGTACGCAGCACGTTCAGGTTCAGCATATTGCTGTAATCCAGGTGCAGCTTGGACTTGGAGTGGGTCAGGCCGCCGTCGTAATCCCAGCCTGCGAACGAACCCTTGACGCCCAGCACGAAGCGGTTGAACTCGTTGTTGGCCGAGCGGGTGCTCGGGCCGATGTCGAACGCAGTGTAGCGCACGCGGGTTGCCACGCCATACGGATTTTGCGGGTGGTTGGCGCCCATCAGTGCCAGCGAACCGTAGTTGACAAAGCCCAGTGGGTTGGTGGCGTTCGGCGGGAAGGCCACGGTCGGGGTGATCGATGGCGGGACCAGGGTAAACGCGGTGTCGCGCTTCGAGTAGCCGGCTTCGGCGTACACCTGGGTGTTGTCGTTCACTTGCCAGGTGCCGCGGGTGTACAGGTTGACCGATTCGATTTCCGGCTGCATGTCGCGGAACTGGTCCTGGTGCCACAGACAGCCGCCGTTGGCGCCGGTCTGGTCCGCCGTGGTGCTCAGCGAAGAGCAGCCAGGCAGGCCGACATAATCCAGGGTGGCCGGGTTGCGGATCGCGCCCGCTGGGCCAGCCGAAGCATTGTTGTTGCCGGCGATGTAGCCGCCAGCGAACTGGGTGCCGACCGGGAAGCCGTATGGGCGCAGGTCGCCCTTGCCGATGTGGCCGCGGTCCCTGCGGTCGCTGTTCTTGATACGGTCGGAATCGAAGAACTCAGCATTGACGACCCAGTTGTACTTGTTTTCGTCCAGGTTGCCCAGGCCGTAAGTAATGGAAGCCTTGTTCTGCTTGCCGTCGTCGTAGCGCGACCAGCCGGTATCGCCTTTGACCTGCAGGCCTTCGAAGTCCTTGCGCAGGATGATGTTGACCACGCCGGCGATCGCGTCCGCGCCATAGGTGGAGGAAGCGCCGTCCTTCAGGATTTCAATGCGCTCGACGATCTGCATCGGTACCGTGGACAGGTCGGTGAAACTCTTCTGGCCGTCGTCGGCACGGGCGAACGGCGCCATGCGGCGGCCGTTCAGCAGCACCAGGGTCGAAGTCGCGCCGAGGCCGCGCAGCGAGATGGCGGTCGAACCGGCGGCGAAACCGTTGCCGAAGCCGGTTGGCAGCGATCCAGCGCCGTCAACGGTCAGGGTTTGCAGGTATTCGGCAACGGTTGATTTGCCGGACTTCATCAGGTCTTCTTTGCTGATGACCTGGATCGGCGATGCCGTTTCCTGGGTTGCACGTTTGATGCTTGAACCGGTCACTTCCACGCGCTGCATCGGCGCTGGTGCCTCCTGGGCGAATGCCGGGGCGGCCATGGTGGCTACCATACCGCCGGCGCAAATCAGCCGCACGGATCGAGCCATGATTTTCTCCATCATGTTGCTATCTCCAATCATTTGGAATAAAAAGACGAGCTACAGCTTTTTGACTACTGCTTTGGCGCTCCCATTTGAAAGGAAGCATGGCTATGCTTCCTAACGGAAACATGAGAGCATTTGAGCAAAGATTGGGTCAAATGAAACATGGCGCGCGATACACTTTTTATACGATCCGTCTCATTTATGAAACGTTGCAAATAGAAGCATTTATAGATTGATTGCCAGGAATGATTTCATATTTTTTACGCCGCACTTGGCAAATGGCGCCGACATTGCTGGGCGTGGTGCTGCTGGTGTTCGTGCTGTTCAACTGGGTCGGCGGCGACCCGGCCTATATCCTGGCCGGCAAGATGTCCGATGCGGCCAGCATTGAAAACATTCGCCGCCAACTGGGCGTCGACCAGCCCTGGTACGTGCAACTGGGCATCTTCCTGAAACAGATCGCCACCTTCGATTTCGGCCAGAGCTGGGCCACCGGCGAGGCCGTTTCGGACATCATTACTTCCCGCCTGGGGCCTTCGCTGACCGTGCTGGTGCCGCTGACCGTGCTGGAAACTGTCCTTGGCATTGCGCTGGCGCTGGCCGTGGCTTTTGTGCGCGGCTCGCTGACCGATCGTGCGGTGATGTTGGCCTGCACGGTAGGCATGTCGATTTCCATCCTGGTCTATATCATCGTATTCCAGTACTGGCTGGCCTATAAGGCTGGCCTGTTCCCGGTGCAGGGCTGGGGTGCCGGCCTGCTGGAAAACCTGCGCTTTGCTGCGCTGCCGATCCTGATCGGGCTGGCCGTGTCGCTGGCGCCGACCCTGCGCCTGTACCGCAGCTTCGTGCTGGACGAGGTGGGCCAGGATTATGTGCGCACGGCGCGCGCCAAGGGCCTGCCCGAGCGGCGCGTGATGTGGGTGCACGTGCTGCGCAATGCCGCGATCCCGATCATTACCCACGTGATGGCGAGCTTGCCGGCCATGCTGATCGGCGCCTTCCTGCTGGAGCGCTTCTTCGGCATCCCCGGCATCGGGCGCGAAGTGATCCTGGCGGTGGAGCGTTCCGATTTCCCCGTGATCAAGGCCATTACCGTCTATGTTGCCGTGGCCACCATGGTGTTCAACCTGCTGACCGATTTGCTGTACCAGGCCGTCGATCCGCGCGTACAGCTCAAGTAAGGACAGCGCATGCACGCAATTCATGATTCGGCCGGCTTGTGGACACTGGCCTGGCGCCGCCTGCGGGCGGACCGCGTTGCCATGGCGGCGCTGGCGGTGGTTGCCGCCTTCCTGCTCCTGCTAGCCGCTTCTGCCAGCGGCATCGTGGCGGCGGACTGGGAAGAAGAGGTTGCGGTCAACTATGCGCCGCCTGCGTTTGCAGCGGCACCGGCCGCGCCAGCCGCGCCGGGCACTGCCATCGCCGGCGGCACAGCCCCCGGCGCGCCGCCGGCCAACGAGTTCGATCCTTTGGCCGGGGACTTGCGCGAGCTGCGCGCCACCCTGGGCCAAGCCGTCGCCGAACCGGCCGCCGAGCGCGCGCCGAGCCTGCCCTTCGGCGCCGACAAATGGGGCCACGACATCATCAAGAAGACCATCAAGGGCGGCGAAACTTCGGTCGTGGTCGGCCTGGCCGCGGCCGCGCTGGCGGTCGGCCTGGGCACGCTGTTCGGCGCCTTTTCCGGTTTTTACGGCGGCGTGGTGGACGATTTCTTCAACTGGTTCTACAGCGTGTTCACCTCGATTCCCTCGATCCTGATGATATTGACCGTGGCCGCGGTGCTGCAGCAGAAGGGCGTGCTGACCATCGTCCTGATCCTGGGCCTGACCGGCTGGACCGGACCTTACCGCCTGATCCGGGCCGAGTACATCAAGCACAAGGCGCGCGAATACGTGATGGCGGCCGACGCCATCGGCGCCTCGGCCTGGCGCAAGATGTTCAGCCACATCCTCCCGAATGTGAGCCACGTGGCGCTGGTGCAGGTGTCGATCCTGGTGGTCGGCTTCATCAAGGCCGAAGTGATCCTGTCCTTCCTCGGCTTTGGCGTGCCGGTCGGCGTGGTGAGCTGGGGCTCGATGCTGAACGAAGCCCAGAATGAGCTGATCCTCGGCAAATGGTGGCAGCTTGCCGCCGCCGCCAGCGCCATGGCCCTGCTGGTGACCGCTTTCTCGCTGTTCGCCGATGCACTGCGCGATGCGCTCGACCCCAAGGTGAAATGACATGCTGCTACAGGTCCGTAACTTGCGCATCCGCTTCCGCACCGGCAAGAAGAACACGGTTGAAGCGGTAAAGGGCATTTCCTTCGACATCCCGCATAACCGCACGGTAGCGCTGGTGGGTGAGTCCGGCAGCGGCAAGTCGGTCAGCTCGCTGGCCGTCATGGGCCTGCTGCCGTCGCAGACCACTTTGATCGACGGACAAAGCAGCGTGCTGTTTGAAGGCCGCGAAGTGCTGCATCAATCCGCGGCCGAGCGCCGGGCCATGTGCGGCAAGGACATCGCGATGATCTTCCAGGAGCCGATGTCCTCGCTCAATCCCGTGTTCACGGTCGGCGCCCAGATCGGCGAAGTGCTGCGCCTGCACCTGGGCATGGACCAGCGCAGCGCGCGTGCCCGCACGCTGGAATTGCTGGAGGAGGTCGGCATCCCCGATCCTGCGGCCAGGATCGACGCGTACCCGAGCCAGATGTCGGGCGGCCAGCAACAGCGGGTGATGATCGCCATGGCCATCGCCTGCAAGCCCAAGCTGCTGATCGCCGACGAGCCGACCACTGCCCTGGACGTGACGATCCAGAAGCAGATCATGGAATTGATTGCGGGCCTGCAGAAGAAGCACCGGATGTCGGTACTGTTCATCACCCACGACCTGGGCCTGGTGGCGGAAATTGCCGACGAAGTGATCGTCATGCGCCATGGTGAAGTGCGCGAAACGGGCGAGGCCCGCGCAGTGTTCGCCGAACCGAAAGACCTGTACACGCGCGCGCTGCTGCATTGCAGGCCGTCGCTCGATGCGCGCCCGCAGCGGCTACCGGTGATCAACGACTATATGGAAGGCCGCTTTGGCGCCGCCGGGGCGCAGGCGCAGCGCGCGCGGGGCAGCGCACCGGACGACGACATCGTGCTCGAGGTGCAGGGCTTGAAAAAGAGCTTCTGGCTGCGCGAAGGCCTGTTCGGCAGGCGTGAGTTCCAGGCCGTCAAAGGCGTGTCGTTCAAGCTGGCGCGCGGCAAGACGCTGGGCGTGGTCGGCGAATCGGGCAGCGGCAAGTCCACCGTCGGCCTGACCCTGCTGCGCATGCACCAGGCCACGGGCGGCAGCGCTCTGTTCGAGGGGCGCGACCTGCTGGCCATGAGCGCGCGGGAATTCCAGCCTTTCAAGCGCCGGATCCAGATCATTTTCCAGAACCCGTATGCCTCGCTGAACCCGCGCTTCACCGTCGGCCAGATCCTGCTGGAGCCAATGCGGCTGCACGCGATCGGCGCCAGCGACGCGGAACGCACGCAGATGGCGCTGGCGTTGCTGGAGCGGGTAGGGCTGCCGCAGCAGGCCTACCATCGCTATCCGCACGAATTCTCGGGCGGCCAGCGGCAGCGCATTGCCATTGCGCGCTGCCTGACCATGAAGCCGGAAATCCTGGTGTGCGACGAGTCGGTATCGGCGCTGGACGTGTCGGTGCAGGCGCAGGTGCTGAACCTGCTGCAGGACCTGCAGGACGAATTCGGCCTGTCCTATATCTTCATCTCGCACGACCTGTCGGTGGTGAAGTACATCTCCGACCAGGTAATGGTGATGCGCCAGGGGGAAGTGGTGGAAATGGCGGACTCCGATGAACTGTATCGCAACCCGCAACACCCCTATACACGCACCCTGCTGGCAGCCATTCCCAAGGCTGCTTGATCGGCCCTTGTAAAGCTGGCAAACTGGCCATCTGCGCCGCATACCGTGGCGCCCCGGCAGGAGCAGGTCTTTGCGTTCAAACAAAGTTGCCTCCATCGCACTATTGGTCAGCGTGGCATTGACGACCATCGTCAGCGCCGTGCTGCTGGTGTTCGCCGCCTACTCCCACGCTTCCGAAAGCAGCAAGCGCTGGCAGGAGCTGCAGCGCGTGCTGAATATCAGCGCCGACCAGCTGGCGCTGGGCGTGGCCCTGCCGGCCTGGAATTTCGACGACAAGCAGGTGCTGTCCATCATGCGCGCCAGCATGAACCAGCGCGACCTGCACGCCATCGTGTTGTACGGTACCGGCAGCAAGCGTGAACAGGTGGTGCAGCGCGGTGCAGGCGACAAGCTCGAAACCAGCCTGCCGCTGGCCACCACGCCGGACATGCTGGTGGCCCAGCGGCCGATCATTGTCGATGGCGCCACGATCGGCACCATCAAGGTCTTCGCAACGCCGGCCTATGTGCGGCAGGACCTGCATGACCAGCGCCGCGCCAACCTGGTGGCGATCCTGGTGCTGGCGGCGGCGCTGGTCACCAGCCTGTATGGCCTGCTTTGGTTCCTGATCCTGCGGCCGCTGAAGGCGGTCGGCCAATACGTGATGGGCGACACGCCGCAGAAGGCCTGGTTCTACGGCGAGCTGCGCACGCTGAAGGAATCGATCCACAAGATGTGGGAGCTGCTCGACAGCCGCTACCGCTCGATGCGCGAAAGCGAAGAGCGCCTGAGCGTTGCCACCCGCGCCGCCCGCATCGGCATCTGGGACTGGGACGTGGTCTACGACGAACTGATGCAGGACGACGAGATCATGCGCCAGTATGGGCTGGGCACCCGGCTTGGCGGCGGCAATTACAAGGCCTGGCTGGAGCGCGTGGTGCCGGAAGACCGCGAACGGGCGCGCGCCGAAGTGGCGGCTGCCCTGAATGGCGAACGCGATTTTTCCCTGCAATTCCGCATTCGCCGGCCGGACGGCACGCTGCGCCACCTGCGCTCGATGGCGCGCTCCTTCCGCGACATGCAGGGCAAGGTGGTGCGCATGGTCGGCGTCAGCATCGACGTGACCGAGGCCACCGAAAGCGAGCAGGAATTGCGGCGCCATCGCAGCCATCTGGAAGAGCTGGTGAGCGAGCGCACCGCGGCCCTGTCGGTGGCGGTGACGGAAGCGCAGGCGGCCAGCCGCGCCAAGAGCGTATTCCTGTCGACCATGAGCCATGAGCTGCGCACGCCGCTGAATTCCGTGATCGGTTTTTCGCGGCTGATGGCGCATTCGACCACCATGACGGCCGATGAGAAACGCAACATGGCCATCATCCATCGCTCCGGCCAGCATTTGCTGGCCCTGATCAACGATATCCTCGAGCTGTCCAGGATCGAGGCTGGTGGCGTCAGCCTGCACCGGGAAGCGGTCGACGTGGCGCAGCTGCTGCGCGACGTGTGCGATATGGTGGGCGAGCGTGCCGCCCAGGCTGGAGTGACGCTGAAACTCGAATGCGGCGCCTTGCCGCGCGCCTTGAAGATTGATGGCGCCAAGGTGCGCCACGTGCTGCTTAACCTGGTCACCAATGCACTCAGGTACGCGCGCCAAGGCGCGGTCACGCTATCGCTGTCGCAGACGGCCTTGCCCGGCGGGCGGCATGGGCTGGCATTTGCCGTGCAGGCGGACACTGAGGGCATTCCCGAGGATCCCGGACTTGGCCTGGCAATCTCGCGCCAATACGTGCGCATCATGGGCGGCGAACTGGAGCTTGAGCCGGCGCCGCAGCCGGCGGGGGCCTCTGTGTTCCGCTTCACCATTGAAGCGGAAGAAGCCGACTCCGGCGAGCCGCTGGCGCGCCTGCCGCAGCTGGCGCCGATGCACCAGGGGCGGCGTGTGCTGGTCGTCGATGATGGCGTCGACGGCCGCCACCTGTTGCGCAGCTTGCTGGTGCCGGCCGGTTTCGAGGTGCAGGAGGCATCGGATGGGGTGGAAGGGCTGGACGTCATCGCCACATGGCAGCCGGAACTGGTCCTGATGGATTGGCGCATGCCGGTGCTCGACGGGCTGGAAGCGACGCGCCGCCTGCGCGCCGACCGCAGCCTGCCGCAGCCGCGCGTGGTGCTGCTGACGGCGTCAGCCTTCGGCGGCGAGCGGCAACAGGCGCAAGCCGCCGGGGCCGACGATTTCCTGCACAAGCCGGTGGAGCAGGACAAGCTGTTCCGGATGCTGCAGCAACAGCTCGCGGTGCAGTATGTGGAGGGAGCCCTGCCTTAGCCCCGGTTTTGCGCTACCATAGGCGGACTATGGCTAACCTAATTACCTTGTTGCAGCAGTATGGTGTCCTGATCGTCTTTGCCGTGGTGCTGGTCGAACAGATGGGGTTGCCAATTCCTGCCTATCCGGTCCTGATTGTTGCTGGTGCGCTGGCCATCGATAACAGCAGCAGCGCGCC
>Ga0209565_1001265_pt1 | contig 11748 bp, 9 predicted proteins | sample Araplaol_mTSA_r2_2_FD_184283 | JGI IMG/M metagenome (GOLD analysis project Ga0209565, IMG submission 184283) | Arabidopsis root microbial communities from North Carolina, USA - plate scrape MF_Col_mTSA_r2 (SPAdes) (version 3) | ecosystem: Host-associated > Plants > Roots > Endosphere | place... | reverse complement strand
CGCATCGAACGCTGCGGCAAGGCACTGCGCGACGCGGGCCTGATGGATACGCCGGTGTCCGGCGCTGTCGTGCCGGAAGGCGTGCTGCAACTGAGCCTGGCGGGCAACCACACCTGGCTGCTGCTGGACGAGCCATCGCGCCAGTGCATCGCGATTGACCACCAGGCCGAACTGGCCGAACGCATAGACAGCCTGCTGCGCAGCCACGGCTACCAGCTCACCGCGCGCCTCAGCACGCGCGACGGCGGCGCAGGAACCGACAGCTTCGCTTTCGGCGCGCACACCCTGCGCCGAGTGGCGCTGGATTTGGACCGATCGGCCTACCTGCTGTGCCGCGGCGACAAAGTCGAATACGCCTTCACGGGCCTGGCCGCGTTGTCCGACCTGGCCGCGTTGTCCGACCTGGCCGGCAAGGTGCCTGCCGACGCCCTGGTATGCCCCGGCCGCGAAGAAATGAACGCTTGCTGCACCAGCCTGCGCGCAGAAGCGCAAGGCAGTGTGGCGGGAACAGACCTGAACCTGGACAGCATCGCCCTGACGCGCCTGCTGCAAGCGCATCCGCAGGCCGTGCTGGTGGACGTGCGCGAGTCATACGAACAAGCCGCCTGCATTCCCGGCGGACGCGCAGCGGAGAGCGTGCCATTGAGCCGCCTGGCCGCCTTTGTGCCGGGCTGGCTGGAAGCCGTCGACCAGCAACCGCTGGTGTTCTTCTGTCGCAGCGGAAACCGCAGCGCCAAAGCCGCGCAATGCCTGCGCCGCCTCGGCTACCGCAACGCCTACAGCCTGGCGGGCGGCGTCGCGCTCGCATCGCCTGCATTGGCGCTGGCGGCATGATTTTGTGAGGTTGTATCCTGCTTGCGGCGGCCTTCGGGCCGCCGTTTTTTTTCGCGGCTACCGCAGCCTGCTGACGCCACGGCGGGCGTTGATGATACGAAAAACATCGCAATACTTCCAAAGCGAAATATTCATCTTTTTTGCCATTGTGACATTTGGTGAGCAAGATTCAGCTCAATCTAAGCTAGTATAGAAAATTGCCGCATGGAAAGTTTTGTATTGGGACTGCGACATACGAGGTACCGCCTGGCTGGGCGAGTTGCCGCTGGGGTAGCAGTTACGGCGTTGCTGTCGAGATCATTACTGAAGACGCATCGATCGGGAACGCAAATACCATGAGTTCCAAGACTTCAATTTCATAGCCCAGATTATTGCTATTCACCTTGTAAAGTTAGTCGAAGATGAAATCAAATAGTATCAAATCTGTATTCAATCTAAAGTATGAGAGACTCGCAAAAGATGTCAAGTTTTTGCTGATGCTAGTTCTCACCCTAGCTTTTACAAACGCTAGTAATGCAACGACTTATGTTCGAGCAAAAAAACTATACCTGGGTGGTGGCGAATATCGCGAATCAAGGGACGAAGCAGCGAACGCTGAGGTTCAATCCCACTGCAATGAGTATATGTCTGAATGCACGGTGGTTTCCAGCAGGGAATACTATTATGCCCCATATGCCAATTGGTATTGGAGTGCTGATTTTACCTACAAAAATAAGCCGACAGGCGAAGTCTTCAAATATTCAATCGGTAGCCTAATCGGCTTTGACTGCCCAACCCAGTTTTCCGTTTGGAACATATGGAGTGAGACAGTTTTATGCTCTCGATCCGACCCACCTGAGCCCCCACCGCCACCTCCGCCAGGCTGTGAATGCAAGGAAACTTCTCCCGCTGCAGAATCAATGGCTCCATCGGAAGAAGTTGGAAATCCAATACTTCCGTCCACCGGCGTGAAGCAACAGATAGAAACGGATTACAGGAATGCGTCCGGCAGCTTGGTATTTAGGCGTGTTTACCGCAGCGATACTAAGCGCTGGGAAAATAATTATCAAATGTCCGCGGTCAATCTGCGGGCTCCCTCGCCTTTTACGGAAGATGGTCCAAATTGTGTATGGAGTGCCAGCTTCTATACGTCTAAGACATATTGCTTCCCTTATGCTGCACCAGGAACGACGAATGACTACAGCGTGCGCCGAGGAGGTGGGCGGGCATTATATTTCAGTAGCGAAAATCAGCTAACTCCAAATAAGGACGTCAATGATCGAATGTCGATCTCGCTGGACGCGAATGGCACGGCAAATGGCCTAAATGTTGTGAACGGATATACTGACGCAACAGAGCATTATGATACGAACGGCTTATTGCTGACGTCAACCGACCGAATGGGCGTGACCACGACGTTTGCCTATAGCGATCTCAATACTCCGCAGACGGTTGCCCCGAGAGCTGGCTTGCTACTTAGCGTTACCGATGGATTCGGCAAGCAACTGCTCTTCACCTACAACGCTTTCGGACTGGTAAATACGATGACCGATCCTAGCGGCGGTGTTTTTGCCTATGGATACGATGCAAATAAGAACCTGACCTCGGTAACCTATCCGGACGGGAAGGTGCGCCAATACATCTATAACGAAAGCGCCAATACATCAAATACCAAACTGCCCTTTGCTTTGACAGGAATCATCGATGAAAATGGCAACCGGTTCGCGACGTACCAATATGATTTCATGATGACTGCATTTTCCACCCAGCACAGTGGAGGGGTTGGGAAATATACGCTGTCATATCCATCCCGGAATCAGCAGGCAAATGTTACGGACCCACTCGGAACGACTCGAACATATAACTTTTCGAATATTTTGGGCGTCGTTAAGCTGTCAAGTATTGTTCAGCCTGCTGCATCTGGAAATGGTTGGGTATCCAACACGATTACCTATGATTCAAATGGCAATATCTCATCAATAACTAACTTCGATGGCGCGACGACGGCGTTCACCTATGACCTGACCCGCAATCTCGAATTGACCAGGGTGGAAGGCTACGGTAAGCCATTGGCGAGAACCACGAGCACCGCGTGGCACTCGAGCTGGCGTCTCCCTTTGAAAGTCGCAGAGCCTTTGCGTTTAACGACTTACGCCTATGATGCCAATGGCAACGTCTTGTCCAAGACGGTACAGGCGACAACGGACACCACTGGTGCGGCTGGTTTCAACGCAGTATTGAGCGGCACGCCTCAAGTTTGGACTTATACGTACGACAATTTCGGCCACGTATTGACAGCCAAGGGACCGCGCAGCAGCGTCAACACGACGTCAACCTTTGCATACGATGCCGAGGGCAATCTGTCCACCCAAACCAATGCGGCTGGGCACGTAACGACTTACTCGAACTACGACTCGAATGGCCGGGTAGGCCGCATCACCGATCCTAACGGTCTGGTCACGGACTTGAGCTACACGCCGCGCGGCTGGCTCAACGCCATCACGGTTGGCGGTGAGACCACCAGTTACGTGTACGACGGCGTTGGCCAAGTGACGCAGACCACTCTGCCTGATGGAAGTGCGGTCTATTACACCTACGACGAGGCCCACCGTCTGACCCGTGTCGCAGATGCACAAGGCAACAGCTTGACCTACACGCTCGACAACATGGGCAATCGCATTAGCGAGCAGAGCAAAGATCCGACTGGTGCACTGACCCGCCAAATCATACGAGCTTACGATGGCCTGAGCCGCATGAAGCAAATCACGGGAGCGGTGCAATGAAACTACAGAAAATGCTCTTCATCCAGGCTGCATTGACCCTGGCTGGGGCCAGCCAGGCGCAAGTTCAAGACACGACAACTAACTATGCATACGATGACGTCGGTCGCGTAACTCAAGTTACCGATCCGCTGGCACGCATTACTAAATACGAATATGACGCACACGGCCGCAAGACAAAAATCACGGACGCTAAGAATGGCATTACGCAATTCGTCTACGATGGACAGGATCGGCTTACCAAGGTAACTGACGCCCGCAATCAATCTACCAGTTACACGATCGACGGACTCGGTAACCTGATCCAGACTAGCAGTCCTGATACCGGCAACACCGTTAACACATATGACGAGGCCGGTAACATCAAGACTCGCACTGATGCGAAAAACCAGACCACGACCTACCAGTACGATGTGTTGAACCGGGTAACGTCGGCCAGCTTCAGCAACAGTACCAGCGTCACATACGTCTACGACCAGGGAGCTTATGCGCTGGGCCGCCTGAGCCAGATGGCCGATGTCAGCGGCATCATCCAATACGGCTATGACCAGCATGGACGAGTGGTCAGCGAAATCCGCACCATCGGCAGCCAGGCTTACAGCACCACTTATAGCTACGATCAGTATGGCCGCCTCTCCGGCCTTACGTACCCGAGTGGCCGCAGCGTTGATTATGTGCGCGACGACATGGGCCGCATCAAGGAAATCCGCACCACCAAGGACGGCGCTTCGCAGCTTCTGGTCAGCCAAGTTAACTACCAGCCCTTCGGCCCGCTGCAATCGCTGGTGTTCGGCAATGGCCAGACGTACTCGCGCAGCTATGACATCAATGGCCGCATGACGAGCTACACGCTCAATGGCCAGGTGCAAACGCTGGCCTATGACGCAGCGAGCCGTATCACAGGCGTGACCGACGGCGGCAATGCCGCCAACGACCGCACATACGGCTACGACGAACTCGACCGCCTCACCAGCGAACAGCGCCCCCAGCGGAGCCTGGGCTACAGCTACGACGCCGTCGGCAACCGCACGCAATACGTGAATGGCGCGGCATCCACAGCCTACACCTACGGCACCAGCAGCAACCGCCTGGCACAGATCACAGGCAGCCAGAACGCCAGCATCGCCACCGACGCCAACGGTAGCATTACCAGCAACGGCAGCGCCACCTTCAACTATGACGCACGCGGCCGCATGGTGTCGGCCAACACGGCCATTGGACTGGTGAGCTACAAGATCAACGCCCTCGGCCAGCGCGTGCAGAAAGTTACGCCAACATCGACCACGGTTTATCACTACGACGGCAGCGGTAAGCTAATCGCTGAAAGCACCGCCGATGCGCTGACCGAATACGTCTACCTGGGAGATATGCCGGTGGCGGTACTGAAATAAACATGGAGAAATACGTGTTCAAGAAGATCTTCACAGCGGCATGGATGGTGTTGCTGTTCACTTTCTGCCACTTGGCATCTGCCGCATCGAATGTCAGCGTTACAGCAACCCCGACTAATCCGACGGCCCCAGCGACCGTTACACTGGCAGCCAGCGGAGATTCGGATGGCAATCCGATCATGGTCACCAAAGTGGAATACTTTAACGGCACCACATCGCTCGGTGTCAGCGTGCAGTCGCCATTTACGCTGACGCTCAACAACCTCTCTGCAGGCACCTATCAGATCAGCGTCAAGGTCACGACGACCGACCCTGCCAATCCTGTTCTGCAATCGGCCCCGCTGGAAGTCACGGTGGGTGCCGCGCCAAGTACGGCGACAGCCTATTTCATCCATACCGACCAGCTCAACACTCCTCGCGCAATCACTGACAGCAGCGGCAATCTGGTGTGGCAATGGGACAGCGATCCGTTTGGCAAGGATGCAGCCAACGAACAGCCAGCTGGGCAGCCAGCTTTCACATTTAATCAGCGCTTCCCTGGGCAGCAATTTGACCGCGAAACCAATCTGCATTACAACTACTTCCGCGATTACGATCCGTCCCTTGGACGGTACATCCAGAGCGACCCTATTGGATTGCGTGGTGGGATCAATACTTTCGGCTACGTTGAAGGTAGACCAACCAGCAGGGTGGATCCTAAAGGCCTTCAGTCCATTCTCGCGTGCGGCAATCCAGCAAACGCGGTCGCATGCGCTGAGGCCGGTATTGTCACTGCACCAAAACCGGCAGTTACGGTACCTAGTTCTTGGTTTAGTCGAATCGTAGAAATGTGTCTTCCCAAGGAAAGTGACCGTGAAAAGCAATGTAAGGCAAAGTTTGATGCCGAAACGAAGGCTTGTGACGCGGCTTGGAATCTGGGGGCACGCTGGGGGAAAGCATGCGAAGCCCGGGCGCAGGACCGTTACAGATTATGTTTACGTGGACAAGCGGGAGGGCCGCCGCCATGGTCTCCGGAAGAAATGCCAGAATAGGATTGGTATGACAAACACATTTGATCAGAAATTAAGGGACCTTTATCGGCGTCGTTCCGTTCTTTATGAAGAGGCGCGATTCACTGACTTCGAAAATGATTTGCTGAACCTACTTGAAATCTCGGAAAGTGCAGAGGACAGATTTGGTGTTCTAAGTTCGCTTGCGGATCATTACCATTTCATCGAGGATGACTCTCGTGCTCGCGATGCAATTCAACAATGCGTAGCCTTATGCCCTGAACGCGTAGAAGGCTGGCTCGGTCTTGCTGAGCACTTTCACTATTATGAATTGGATCTGGACGAGGCTGCACGAAATATCGAAATTGCCCTGCAAAAGGCGCGGACAGAAAAGTGCCAGGTTAGGCAGGTGCTAGGTGTACGGATTCGGATCGCTTTGGCCCGAGAGATGTACGAGGTAGTAAATGATTCGTTAGAGCTATTGGTAGCCTACCAATTACCTCGTGGGAGCATAGACGTCGCTTTCGAGCATGATTTTGTGCCCATGATTCCTATCGATAAAGTAGATGGAATCGTACTACAACAATACAAATCGCTTGTTGGACTATAACGGTGGCGAATTGACGCTGCGGCGTTCCCAAAATACGCGTCTAGAAAGATTTTATGAAAAGCAGGATGAAAACCCGTTCGCGCGTATGCAAGTAGTTGAAGCGTATAGGAAAATTGCCGTATTTACGAAAAATTCGCGTCAAGGCCAATACACTACAACTACTTCCGCGATTATGATCCGCTGAGGGGACGATATGTGCAGTCTGATCCTATAGGTTTGCGTGGGGGGATTAACACTTTCGGTTATGTCGGTGCTAATCCGGTTAGCCGTACTGATGAACAAGGGCTTGTCTCGGGCTGTGTCCTAGTTGGCGTTTTGATTGTCTGCAAGGATTCGACGCCTGTTGGGCCAGTGGACCCGTATGTACCCCCTGTGCCACCAACTCCAAAACCTGCGTCACCTTCGACTGTCGGAACAGGTTCTCATCTTTGCGCTATGTCGCCTTTGGCATGTGCAGTGAACTATGCGAGTAACGCGGCAACTGGATTGATACGCAACTTCTGCAAATCTGAGCGGGAGGGCCCTTCCCCGGACGAATGTAAGGAACGCGCGGCGGATTGTCGCCAAGCATGTTCCGATAGTTACCTCGGTACCCCGGCGGGAAATGACGGTTGGAACTGGCAGAAGTGTTATAACCTGTGCATGGGCGATTGTTTATAAAGGACTGAAGAGAAAATGACTCCTGAGACAACTAAATACGTAATTGAAACAATAAACAAGATCAACAACTTGCTTGATGAGTCCGTGTTTCACGTAAAAAGTAATGAAACACCAGAAACGCTTGCTGCATATCGCGCAATCGTTGGCGAAATGTTGGAGCTATCCCTTACAAAGTTGATCAATCCGCTTTGCCGACAACATCCAAATTTGAAACCGGAGGACCTCTTTCTGCCTGAATCTTATATGAAGAAGCCTGACACATCGGGACTCTGAACCGATGCGAGGAAGCGGCATTACATGAAACTGGGGGGCATCGTGAATAGCGAGCCCCTTACACTCCAAGCAATGCAGTAATTTGAATCGGTGCCTGGTCTGTCATCGGCTCACACGATCGACGGCCTGGGCGACCTGATCCAGACTAGCAGCCCTGATACCGGCAACACCGTCAACACCTATGACGATGCCGGTAACATCAAGACGCGCACCGATGCCAAGAATCAGACCACGACGTGCCAGTACGATGTGCTGAACCGCGTCACCTCCGCCAGCTTCAGCGACGGCACCAGCATCAACTACGTCTATGACCAGGGCGCTTATGCGCTTGGCCGCCTGAGCCAGATGGCCGATGTCAGCGGCATCATCCAATACGGCTATGACCAGCATGGACGAGTGGTCAGCGAAATCCGCACCATCGGCGGCCAGGCTTACAGCACCGCCTATCGCTATGACCAGTACGGTCGCCTGGCCGGCCTCACATACCCTAGTGGCCGCAGCGTCGATTACGTACGCGACGACATGGGCCGCATCAAGGAAATCCGCACCACCAAGGACGGCGCTTCGCAGCTTCTGGTCAGCCAAGTTAACTACCAGCCCTTCGGCCCGCTGCAATCGCTGGTGTTCGGCAATGGCCAGACGTACTCGCGCAGCTATGACATCAATGGCCGCATGACGAGCTACACGCTCAATGGCCAGGTGCAAACGCTGGCCTATGACGCAGCGAGCCGTATCACAGGCGTGACCGACGGCGGCAATGCCGCCAACGACCGCACATACGGCTACGACGAACTCGACCGCCTCACCAGCGAACAGCGCCCCCAGCGGAGCCTGGGCTACAGCTACGACGCCGTCGGCAACCGCACGCAATACGTGAATGGCGCGGCATCCACAGCCTACACCTACGGCACCAGCAGCAACCGCCTGGCACAGATCACAGGCAGCCAGAACGCCAGCATCGCCACCGACGCCAACGGTAGCATTACCAGCAACGGCAGCGCCACCTTCAACTATGACGCACGCGGCCGCATGGTGTCGGCCAACACGGCCATTGGACTGGTGAGCTACAAGATCAACGCCCTCGGCCAGCGCGTGCAGAAAGTTACGCCAACATCGACCACGGTTTATCACTACGACGGCAGCGGTAAGCTAATCGCTGAAAGCACCGCCGATGCGCTGACCGAATACGTCTACCTGGGAGATATGCCGGTGGCGGTACTGAAATAAACATGGAGAAATACGTGTTCAAGAAGATCTTCACAGCGGCATGGATGGTGTTGCTGTTCACTTTCTGCCACTTGGCATCTGCCGCATCGAATGTCAGCGTTACAGCAACCCCGACTAATCCGACGGCCCCAGCGACCGTTACACTGGCAGCCAGCGGAGATTCGGATGGCAATCCGATCATGGTCACCAAAGTGGAATACTTTAACGGCACCACATCGCTCGGTGTCAGCGTGCAGTCGCCATTTACGCTGACGCTCAACAACCTCTCTGCAGGCACCTATCAGATTAGCGTCAAGGTCACCACGACCGACCCTGCCAACCCTGTTCTGCAATCAGCTCCGCTGGGGATCACCGTCGGCTCCGCGCCGGGTGCGGCGACAGCCTATTTCATCCACACCGACCAGCTCAACACCCCGCGCGCGATCACTAACGGTAGCGGCAATCTGGTGTGGCAATGGGACAGCGATCCGTTTGGCAAGGATGCGGCCAACGAACAGCCAGCTGGGCAGCCAGCTTTTACATTCAACCAGCGCTTCCCGGGACAGCAATTTGACCGCGAAAGTAATCTGCATTACAACTACTATCGCGACTACGATCCGGCGCTCGGACGGTACATCCAGAGCGATCCCATTGGACTTCGGGGTGGCGTCAATACCTATGGCTATGTCGAAGGGGATTCGCTCAACAATTCAGACTTCTATGGATTGCAATCGGACGGCACTAGAATCGTGGTCCCCTGCCCACCAGGGGGATGTATAGGTTTGCCGAAGTCAGCAGATCCGGTGACTGGACAATCTTGGGACCAAACTTATGCGGACGGAAGTGGTTCAAGGGCGCGTGAGTCGGGCGATGACGCGAGGCGTCGCGAGAGCTCTGACCCAATTGCAAAGCGACCAAATGGCGACTGGCGAAAACCAAGCCCGACGCCAGCACCACCATCTACTGATCGATTTCCGTCTGCTCACAATTGGCGTGGTCAGTGCATTGCGCTTTACCAGATGTGCGTGCAACAACGCTGGACAGGAAGATGCGATGACTGCTTAAATAAATGCACAGCTCAACAGGAATGGCCGTTCGGTGTCGGAAAGGGATTTTGCAGCCCTAGGAAGAGGAAAACAAGTTGTGAGGCTGGCGATTCAGGAGAGATGTAAATGAAGAGAAGGACCGATGAGACAATTTGGAACAGATTCAATGAGCTTGCAGCGGCGACTGATAAGGACCGGGAACAGGTGTATAGGGACGAAGGTGCACAGTTCTTAAGCAACTTCGTCAAGCACTTTACAGTAAACTATGACGTTCCGGATATCCATTCCGCAAGGGAATTTTCGGAATGTATAATCTTCCTTCGGCAAGATTACCGCGAATGCAATCAGTATTTGATGGATATAATGATTGGGTTTGATGCTAGCGAGGGCGCAAAGCAGCAGTTCGAAAATTTTATTGCGAATTGTATTTGGATGGATTTAGTAAGTGCTGCCAGAAATTTTTCTGTATGATTCTAGCCTGAAAAAATCAAGGGATCGGGATGCTTTGTAGGGAGAGGCCGTGCCGGGTTCTGCTTCCCCATATTCATGCCACATGTCCCAAGCCTGTCATTTGGACAGCTGATATGAATTGACCTGTCAACGTTTGCCTTTCGTTTTCTCTTGCGGGCACGGCGCACGGGTAGCAGAACGGGCGGCATGCCGACGGTTGATCAGTCTCGCGCGGGTTGGATACCGCATGACAACCGATTCGTTGGGGAGCTACCTTGCTCTAGATTCGAGGGTCATGTCATCTGCCTGCTTCATAGCTGTCTCGAGGGTTCTCCCACCGTTGCACATTCTGCTACCGCTGCGTCGTGCGTTCATGATGAACTCGCCCTTAACTTAAATCTGCTGTGGGTTTGGCGTTCACCGGACGCGGCAAGGCTTGCCCGATGGCCTAGATAAATTCTGCCAACTCGCGCGCCGCCACCGTACAGGCTAGCACTTTCAGCTTACCGCGCTGCCGCATCAGGTGATAGCGGCTTCACAGGCGCTTCTGCGCATTCCAGGCAATCTCGCACCGCTTCTGGCAACCGTGCGGCGCTGCAAGTGGGTGGTCTTGCGCGCTGGATGACGATATGTCCACGCTGCCTCGAGCAGGACACTCCGCACTAGTTATTGCCGGTTTTGGTGATGGCGCCGCGCCTGGTGCTGGGGCCACCGGAATAATCGATCGGTACCATGCCAAGGTAGGCCATCAACTGTGGTGCGCTGGCAAAGCGTTGCAGATCGCCGATTCCCGCCAATACAGTAACGGCGGCAACCTGATCAATGCCACGCAATGCCATCAGGCTTTCAATCACCGGCCAGATCACGGATTCGGCCGCGGCGCTGGCCAGCAATTCTTCCAGCGCAGTGAGGCGAATTACCATTTCCCTTACAGTTTCATCTCTAGCATCGCGCGGAACAGGACGCTGGTTGGGGTGATAGTAGTATCGCTGCGCTTGCCGCTCGCCTCGATATAGGACGACTGCGTCAGGTTATCCTGGTGCAGCATGTTCGATGCCGACAGGCGCAGTTGGGTCTTCGGCGTGAACTTCCACAAGCCATAGAGGTCCAGTGCGCGCTTCGGCACGGAGTAGGCAAACTGCCGGTCTGAGATGCGTACTTCACCGCCGCCCTGGTAGCTGTAGGAGCCGCCCAACGTCAATGGCAGCTTGTCCAGCTTCCAGTCCGCGCCCACGGTGCCGCTGACCGGCACCTGCTGGTCCAGGCGGTTGTTCGGGCCCGGGACGGTGTCCAGCTTCGACCAGCTGCGCGTCAGGTTGGCGCGCATTTCGACGCCCGGCGCCTCCTTCATGATCGAGCGCAACGGCAGCTTGGCTTCCAGCTCGATGCCGTAGGTATTGGCGGTGCCGGCGTTGACCGGGCGCGAGACCCATACGCCATCAATCAGGTCCACGCGGCGGCGCGTGATGTCTTCGATGCGGCGCGCATAGGTGCTGGCGGACAGCAGGCCGCCGCCTTCACCCAGGTAGT
>Ga0209565_1001260_pt1 | contig 11782 bp, 8 predicted proteins | sample Araplaol_mTSA_r2_2_FD_184283 | JGI IMG/M metagenome (GOLD analysis project Ga0209565, IMG submission 184283) | Arabidopsis root microbial communities from North Carolina, USA - plate scrape MF_Col_mTSA_r2 (SPAdes) (version 3) | ecosystem: Host-associated > Plants > Roots > Endosphere | place... | reverse complement strand
TTTCGTCCAGCTCCTCGGTCAATTGGCGCAGCCCCGGGCGCTGCTGCGCGAGGAATAAGGGGAGGATGCCGACGCCGAGGTTCAATTCGACCAGCTCCGCCACGCTCAGGATGCTGCTCGCCTTGAAGGCGGGCGTGACGGATGGGAAGTGCTTGCGGCGCCAAAGCACGGACGGATGCTCGGGCAAGGCTTCGTCGGGAGCGATCCAGGCGCATTTGCCGGCGGCCACGTCATCCCAGTCTGGACCGTGGCGCGCCGCGCCGAAAAGCGCAACGCGGATCGGGCCAAGGCATTTGCCGATCAGGTGCGGCGGCGGCTTCTTCGTCGCACGGACGGCGATGTCGGCATCGCGCCGGCTCAGGTTCGCAAGCTCGTTGCCGGTGTAAAGCTCAAAGCGAAGCAAAGGATGTTTCGCATGAAGACCGCGCAGCGCCGGCGCCACCAGCCCATGCAGGACCGTATCGGTGGTGGTGATGCGCACGCTGCCAGCGACCTGGCCCGGTTCCGCCTGTACCGAGGAACGCGCCAGCTCCAGCACGGACTCCAGCTTCTCGCCATGTTCGGCCAGGAGCTGCGCCAGTTCGTTCGGCCGGTAGCCGGTGCGTGAACGTTCGAACAGCGGGGCACCCAAGCCGCGCTCGATCTTCTGCAAGGCACGGAAGACGGTCGACGAGTCCTGGCCAAGCCGCTCTCCGGCTTCCACCAGTTTGCCCCCGCGCGCCAGCGCCAGGATCAGCTGGAGGTCGCCCGCGCTCAGATGGTATTGCACTTTTGCATTCATTGGTTTCGAAATCGCCTATTTCATATGCGTTTTCGCAATAGTACAGTAAAGCTGTTCATCAAACAGGAGGAAGAAATGGGTCCAACGATATTGCGGCTTGCGCTTGGCAGCATGTGGATTTCGCATGCGCTGCTCAAGCTCTGGGTGTACACCTTGCCGGGAACGGCGCACTTTTTCGAAGGAGTCGGCTTGCCGGGCTGGATGGCTTATCCGGTCTTTGCCGCGGAATTGACGGGTGGCGTGGCGATGGTGTTCGGCTTGTATGCACGCCAGGTCGCCTTGGGTTTGTTGCCGATCCTGCTGGTGGCGACTTTTGTGCACGTTCCGAACGGGTGGGTGTTTACCAACCAGGGCGGGGGTTGGGAGTATCCAGCCTTCCTGTGCATTGCCTCGATCGTGCAGTGGTTGCTCGGCGACGGCAAGGCGGTACTGGCAAGCAGCGACCGCCTGGCGCCGCCACAGTCAATGCATCATCAGCACGGGTAGCGTGGCCTGGGCCAGCACGGATCGGGTGGCGCCGCCCATGATCAGTTCGCGGAAGCGGCTGTGGCCATAGGCGCCCATCACGAGCAGGTCGGCGTTGAAGTCGGCGGCCATCGACAGGATGGCTTCGCCGGCGTCGCCCGAGAGCGGTCGGCGCAGCACTTCCACTTTCAGGCCGTGCCGCGCGAGGAACAAGGCCATATCGGCCCCGGGCTCCGCGCCATGGTCATCCTTCTCCGCGCCAAACACGGCCAGCGTGACCTGGGCCACGCCGCGCAACAGGGGCAGGGCGGCGGTGATCGCCCGCGCTGCCTGCATGCTGCCGTTCCAGGCAACCAGGGCGCGGCGGGATGGCACATCGAAGCTGCCGCTGCGCGGCACGAGCAGCACCGGACGGCCGCCGTGCAGCACTACTTGTTCCGGCAAGTCCTGGAGCAAACCGCCCTGGTCGCGGTCTGCCGGATCGGCCTGGCTCAGCACCACCAGGTCCGCATAGCGCGCCTGCAGGCAAAGGCCTGCATATTCGTCAACATTGTCACGTCGATGCTCGAACGAGCAGGTGGCGCGATTGGCCAATTCGTCGAATTTGGCCAGCGCCACGTCGGCCTGCTCGTTCGCTTGCCGCAGGTACTCGGCGAGCATCACCCCGCTGCCTTCATACGGGCTGCCGGCCAGCATATATCGCGGCACGCCCGTCATTGCCGCGCCAACGAGGTGGGCGCCTTCCCGCAGCGCGAGTTGCGCCGCCAGGTTGATACGGGCGCCGGCACTGGGCGCGCGGTCCACATGGACCAGGATGGTGCGGTATGACATGGTGTTCTCCTTGGGCAGGTTAGACCTCGATACGCAGCACTTAATAATAGCAGGCCGACAAGGCCGGGCCATGGTCCACCGTGTTTACTAAAACGCGCTAAAAATGGCCGTTTTTTAGTGCTTTTTTGACGTTCCCCCAAATGACGAATATATACTGGCCCGGCACTTCGACTGTTTATTAAACTTTCCGTGGAGTTCCTTATGAGCCAGGTCACGATTCGCGACATCGCCGAGGCGACCAGCCTGTCGATCGGCACCGTTTCGCGCGCCTTGAAGAACCAGGCCGGCATGACGGAGCTCACACGTGACAAGGTGCGCGAGGCAGCGCACCGCCTCGGCTACGACCTGTCCCAGCTGAAAAAAGGGCGTATCCGCCGCATCGCTTTCCTCCTGCATAGCCAGCACAACACCCTGGCCAGCAGCCAGTTCTTTTCCCCGGTGCTGCACGGCGCCGAAGCGGCCTGCCGCCGCGAGGGCATTGCCCTGTCTTTTATTGCAGTAGGTCCGGCGGAACCGGTCATGGCGCAAATCAGGCTGCACCAGCCGGACGCCATCCTGTGCGCAGGCTTCTTCGAGCCGGAAGCCCTGGCCGCCCTGCAGCAGGTGGGCAAGCCGCTGGTGCTGGTCGACATGCACCGGCGCGGCTATACCTCGGTCAATCCCGACAATGTGCGCGGCGGCTACCTGGCCACCCAGCACCTGCTGCGCTGCGGCCGCAAGCGCATCGCCATGCTGCACGGCTCCCTGGCCCACTATAGTATCCAGCAGCGCAACCGCGGCTTCCGCCAGGCGCTGTTCGACGCCAGGGTGCATGCCGATCCGGAGCTTGAAGTCAGCATTCCTTCGATGGGCGAGGGCGATGAGGCAGTGGCGGAAGCCATGCAAAGCCTGCTCAATCTCCCCAAGCGGCCCGACGCGGTGTTCTGCTACAACGACAGCACCGCGCTGATCGCCATGAAGCATTGCCTGGCCCAGGGCCTGAAAATCCCCCACGACATTGCCATCGTCGGCTTCGACGGCATCAGCAGCGCCGCCGCCGCCATCCCGCCGCTCACCACCATCGAGGTGGACAAGGAAGCGCTGGGCCGCGCCGGCATTGAACGATTACTCCACAAAGCAGAAGAAAACAACCCGAACGAAAGCACCCTGCCGGTCAACCTTATCGTGCGCGAAAGCAGTTACGACGACTAGTGCGCCATCAACCCTGGAACCCCCGTCCATGTCTAATTTCCCGAATTTCCGCAGCAAACTGGTACTGCTCGAACATGCGCAGCACAGCATGCGTTTCTACCATCCTCGCGCCATCGATCCGAGCGGCGGCCTGTATCACTATTTCATGGATGACGGCACGGTCTACGACACGCGCCACCGGCACCTGGTCAGCAGCACGCGTTTCGTCTTCACCTATGCCATGGCCTATCGGCAGTTCCACGAACCGGGCTACCTGGATGGCTTGAAGCACGCGCTGTCTTTCCTGCGCCTGTCCCACCGCGCCCCGGATGGCAGCGGCTACGCCTGGATGCTGGACGGCGATAAGGTGAAAGACGGCACCCAGCATTGCTACGGCCTGGCCTTCGTGCTGCTGGCTTATTCGCACGCCACCATGGCGGGCCAGGAGCAGGCGCGCGCCTGGATCGGCGAAACCTTCGAGCTGATGGAACAGCGCTTCTGGGATGCGGAAGCGGGACTGTACGCCGACGAGGCAAGCCGCGACTGGAGCGTGCTGTCTTCCTACCGTGGCCAGAATGCGAATATGCACGCCTGCGAAGCGCTGCAAGCGGCGTACCAGGCCACCGGCGAGAAGCGCTACCTGGAGCGCGCCTTCACCATCGCCTATAACATCACGCAACGCCAGGCGCAGCGCTGCGGCGGCCTGATTTGGGAGCATTACGACACCAGCTGGCAGCCTGACTGGAAATTCAATATCGACGATCCGGAAAACCTGTTCCGTCCATGGGGCTACCAGCCTGGCCACTTCACCGAGTGGGCCAAGCTGCTGCTGCAACTTGAGGCGCGCGGCGCCGTGCTGCAGAAGGACCTGGGCTGGCTGGTGCCGACCGCGGAGCGCCTGTTCCAGGTGGCCGTGAACCAGGGCTGGGATGCGGAACACGGCGGCCTGTGCTACTCGCTGGCGCCGGACCTGAGCATCTGCGATTTCCACAAGTACTTCTGGGTGCAGGCCGAAAGCGCCGCCGCCGCCGCAATGCTGGCGCAGCGCACCGGCGACCAATCCTACTGGGACTGGTACCAGCGCATCTGGGAATACAGCTGGACCCATATGGTCGACCATCAGCATGGCGCCTGGTTCCGCATCCTGGACCGCGAAAACCGCAAGCTGAGCGACGAAAAGAGCCCGGCCGGCAAGGTCGACTACCACACCATGGGCGCGTGCTACGACATCGTGGGCGTGCTGGGAGCAAGCGGCCATGAATGACGCGCCGCTGATGCTGTGCGCCGGCGAGGCGCTGACCGACATGATCCACCAGGGTAATGAGCAGTGGGTGAGCCGCGTCGGCGGCTCCGTGTGGAACGTGGCGCGCGCCCTGGCAACGCTGGGCGAACGCACCGCTTTCGCCGGCGCCGTCAGCCGCGACAGGTTTGGCGCGGCCCTGTGGTCCGCCAGCGAAGCGGTGGGCCTGGACACGCGCCTGCTTCAGCGCGTTGAGCGTTCACCGCTGCTGGCCATCGTGGAGCAGGGCGAGCCGCCACGCTACTTCTTCATCGGCGACGATAGCGCCGACCTGCATTTCGACCCGTCCGCACTGCCGGAAGGCTGGTCCCGTTCACTGCGCTGGGCCCATTTCGGCGGCATCAGCCTGGCACGCGAACCGCTCGCTTCGCGCCTGGTGGAAATGGCCGGGAAACTGAAAGCACAAGGGGTGGCGATCAGCTACGACCCGAATTACCGCAATGTGATGGGGCCGGAATATGCGCCGATCCTGCACCGCATGTCGGCGCTGGCCGACGTGATCAAAGTGTCGGACGACGATTTGCGCGGCCTGTTCCCGGGCGTTGCGCTGGACGCGGCTTTGCAGCAGCTGCGCACCGCCAGCCCGAACGCCTACTTCCTGTTCACGCGCGGCGGCCAGGGCGCCAGCCTGCTGCATGGCGCGCAGCGAGCCGACGCGCGCGCTCCGGTGGTCGAAGTGGTCGACACGGTCGGTGCGGGCGACGCCAGCGTGGCGGGCCTGCTGGTCAGCCTTGCGCGCCATCCGGAGCGCACCTTGCAGGCGCATCTGCACGCGGCGCTGGCCGCCGGTTCGGCCGCCTGCCTGCAATCGGGCGCCACCCCGCCGCAGCCTGCAGCCATGCATCAATTATTCGAAAAACTCCAAGGAGACGCATCGTGATGAGTGGATCTCGTACCCTGCTGGCAGCCCTTGCGCTGGCGTTGCCGCTGGCGGCGACATACGCCGCAGCGCCTGTCGCCGCAGGCAGCATGCCCGTCAACACCTTCATCGGCACGCAAGATGAAGGCAACACCTTCCCCGGCGCGTCGGCGCCGTTCGGCATGATCCAGGTCAGCCCGACCGGCGAACATTACGCCGGCTGGCACTACAGCGATGCGCGCATCCGCGGCTTCGGCCACTCCTTCCTCTCAGGCGCAGGATGCTGGGAGCAGGGCGGCCAGCTGTCGGTGCTGCCGGTCACCGGCCGCATCGGTCCAGGCGGCGATTTCGACACCGCCAAGCCTGACAGTTTCAACGCCAAGAAATACGCTGCAGAATACCGCCATGAGGGCGAGGTTGGCCAGGCCGGCTATTACAAAGTACAGCTGACAAGCTACGGCGGCATCACCGCCGAAGCCACCGCGCTGACCCGCGCCGCCGCCGAACGCTATACCTTCGCCGACGGCGCCGCCAGCGGCAACGTCCTGCTGAACCTGGGCCAGGCCAACGAGCGTCATTCCGTCGTCGGCAGCGAAGTGCGCGTGCTGGACGACCGCAGCGTCGAAGGCAAGATCGTCACCCGCAGCTTCTGCGGCGGCGCCCAGTACACAACCTGGTTCCGCATGCAGTTCGACCAGCCCTTCACCGCCCACGGCATCTGGGACGACCGTGGCGGCTGGCCTGGCGTCAAAGGCGCCAGCCAGCAGGGCGACAGCCGCCCGCATGGCGTCTGGCTCACCTTTGACCTCAAGAACGGCAAGGCCGTGACGGCGGTCAGCGCGATTTCCCACGTCGACGCCGAAGGCGCACGCATCAACCTGCGCGCCGAAGGCCTGGTTAATGGCAAGCCGATGACCTTCGACGCAATGCGCGAGAAGGCGCAAGCGGCCTGGCAGAAGGAATTGGGCAGCGTGCGCATCGAAGGCGGAAGCAACGACGACCGCACCGTGTTCTACACCGCGCTGTACCACGCACTGCTTCAGCCGCTGACCGGCAGCGATGCCGATGGCCGCTACCGTGGCTATGACGATGCGCTGCACACCGCCAAGGACTGGACTTATTACGAGTTCTTCTCGCTGTGGGATACCTACCGCGCACAGAACCAGCTGCTGGCGCTGCTGCGTCCGGAACGCTCGCGCGACATCGCCAACTCGGTGCTGAAAATCCGCGAGCAGGGCAAATGGCTGCCGCGCTGGGGCTACGCCAATTTCGACAGCAATGTGATGACCGGCGACCCGGTCACGCCTTTCCTGGTCGACCTGTGGCGTTTTGGCGCACTGAAAGGCCGCGAACGTGAAGCCTACGCAGCGCTGCGCGAAAACGCTTTCGGCGTACCGCCAGCGCAAATCCGCGCCGAAGGCCGCGCCGGCAACCCGAGCTACCTGAGCCAGGGCTTTGTGCAGTATGACCGCGGCTTCGTCGCCAAGGGCATGGACATCGACCCGCACCACGGCGCTTCGGCGACGCTGGAATATGCGCTGGCCGACAGCTCGCTGGCGGTGATGGCGAAGGCGCTGGGCCAGGCCAAGGATGCGCAACTGCTTTCGCAGCGCGCCCTGAACTGGCGCAAGGTATGGGATAAGGACGTGGTGGATGCGCCGACCGGCCAGCGAGGCTTCCCGCGCCCTCGCGTGCTCGATGGGAGCTGGTTCACCGACGTGAACGGCAGCTACGACCCGCGCGCCGAACGCGGCTTCCACGAAGGCACGGCATGGCAGTACCAATGGCTGGTGCCGCAGGATGTCCCTGGCCTGGCGGCGGCCATGGGCGGCCAGGCCAAGGCCTTGCAGCGCCTCGACATGTTCTTCGACTACGACGCGCTGGTGGCCGATCCCGCTGCCGTGCGCAAATCGTGGGTGGTTGGCGCCTACAGCTACTACAGCCAATTCCGCTATAACCCGAACAACGAGCCGGACCTGCACACTCCATGGATGTACACCCTCATGGGCCAGCCGTGGAAGACCACGACCGTGGTGCGCGCTGCGGAAACCCTGTTCGGCAATGGCCCGAGCGGCGTAACGGGCAACGACGACCTGGGCACGATGTCGGCCTGGTACCTGTTCAGCGCCCTGGGCCTGTACCCTGACGCGCCGGGCAGCGGACGTTTCCTGCTGCACGCGCCGCGCTTCCCGCGCGCCGAAATCGACGTCGGACAAGGCCGCACGCTGCGCATTGAGGCGCCGGAAGCGAAACCCGGCGAGCGCAAATTTGTGCAATCTGTACAATGGGCCGGCCGTCCGCTGTCGCGCGTGTGGCTGGATTGGGAACAACTGCAAGCCGCAGGTACGCTGTCGTACAAGCTTGCGCCGCAGCCTGACACCGCCGGCTGGGGAACCCATGGCCGCGACCTGCCGCGGGCACCGGCCGACGCCGCGCCCTGAAGGCAAACGATTCTAATAATACCGAGGAGACATTATGGCAAACATGGCACACAACTCCGCGTCAGCCTCGCCGCCACAGGCGGCAGGCGGCGCACAGAACGGGACCAATAACAGCGCGATGGCGATCGTCACCACCTTGTTCTTCATGTGGGGTTTGATTACTTCGCTGAACGACGTGCTGATCCCGCACCTGAAGGCGATTTACACGCTGTCCTACTTCCAGGCGATGCTGGTGCAGTTCTGCTTCTTCGGCGCCTACTTCATCATTTCGATGCCGGCCGGCGCGCTCATTCGCCGTATCGGCTACCAAAAGGGCGCCGTGGCGGGCCTGCTGATCGCGGCCGTTGGCTGCGTGCTGTTCTATCCCGCCTCGTTCGGCGGCTACGACCTGTTCCTGCTGGCCTTCTTCGTGCTGGCCTCGGGCATCACGGTGCTGCAGGTGGCTGCCAACCCGTATGTGACTGTACTCGGCCCGGCGCGTACGGCGTCCAGCCGCCTGAACCTGACCCAGGCCTTCAACTCCCTCGGCACCACCATCGGCCCGGCCATCGGCGGCTTGCTGATCCTGTCCACTGCGGGCGTGGCGGCCGGCGCGGTTGCTGATGCCGCCACGGTACGCGGTCCTTACCTGGCGCTGGCCGGTGCGCTGGCGCTGCTGGCGGTGATGTTCTACGTCGCCAAATTGCCGCAGATCGCCGACAGCGAAGACGTGTCGCTGGCAGGCGAGGGACACGGCTCGGCCTGGGCGCATCGCCACCTGGTGCTGGGCGCCATCGGCATCTTCCTGTATGTAGGCGCGGAAGTGAGCATCGGCAGCTTCCTGATCAACTTCATCGGCGAGTCCTACATTGCCGGCCTGCCGCACTCCGAGGCCTATCACTACGTCAGCATCTATTGGGGCGGCGCCATGGTTGGCCGCTTCATCGGCTCCGCCGTACTGCGCTTTGCCAGCCCGGGCAAGGTGCTGGCATTCAATTCGCTGCTGGCGATTGCGCTGGTGCTGGCTGCAGTATTCGGCAAGGGCAGCGTAGCGATGTGGGCGATCCTGGCCGTGGGCCTGTGCAACTCGATCATGTTCCCAACCATCTTCAGCATGGCGCTGAATGGCCTGGGCAAGTACTCCGGCCAGGGTTCGGGCATCCTGTGCATGGCCATTGTCGGCGGCGCTGTGGTGCCTGCGGTACAAGGCCAACTGGCCGACGTGATCGGCCTGCAGGCTTCTTTCCTGCTGCCGGCTGCGTGCTACGCCTTTATCCTTTACTTCGGCGCCAAGTACGCGAAGATGTATGTCGAGCAGTAAGGCCGTCGCAGCGATTTTTGCGCTGGGCGCTGCGGGTGCGCTCAATGCGGAAACGCTGGATCGCCTGGTGCTGTCGAAAGGCGGCGTAGTACTTGAAGTATCGGCGCCGGCCAACGGCATTGTGCGCCTGCGCATGGGGCGTGGGCGCCTGCCGGAGGACGCCTCGTGGGCGGTCCCCGCCGCCACGCGCGGCGTGCGGCTGCCGATGAATGTCAGGCGCAGCGCGAGTATGGTGCAATTGGACGCCTCCGGCATCGGCATACGCATCGATCCGCGCACGCTGCGCACCGAAGTGACGGACGGCAGCGGCAAACTGCTGCTGGCCGACCTGGCCGGTGGGACGGCATTGTCCGCATCGCCGATCGGCGGCTTCCGCCTGCGAGGCCGCCTGGCCGGGAGCGACCATGTTTTCGGACTGGGCGACAAAACCGGCACTTTCGACCGCAAGGGCGGCGCCTACGCCATGTGGAATTCGGATACCTACAAGTTCACGCAGGCTACCGATCCGCTGTACAAAACCATCCCGTTCTTTATGTCGGTGGGCGACCGCGGCCAAGCCTTTGGCATGTTCCTCGATAACACCTGGCGCAGCACCTTTGACTTCGGCAAGACCGAGCGCGATGTGCTCTCCATCAGCGCCGAGGGCGGTCCGGTCGATTATTACGTGATGGCCGGGCCGGCCCCGAAAGACGTACTGCAGCAATACGCGCGGCTGACTGGCACGCCACCGCTGATGCCGCAATGGGCGCTGGGCTTCCAGCAATCCAAGTGGAGCTACAAGACTGACGCCGAGGTGCGTTCGATCGCGCAGCGCCTGCGCAGCGAGCGCTTGCCGGCCGACGTGGTCTACATGGACATCGACTACCAGGACCGTTCCCGCCCGTTTACCGTCAACGGCAAGGCGTTTCCCGATTTACCAAAACTGGCGCAGGATTTGCGCGGGCAGGGCCTCCGCCTGGTGCTGATCACCGATCCACACATCGCCAGGGCGCCCGGCCAGGGTTATGCGGCCTATGACAGCGGTGCGGCGCAGGACATGTTCCTGAAACTGCCGAACGGCCAGCTGTATTCGGGCGACGTATGGCCTGGAGCTGCGGTTTTCCCGGATTTCAGCCGCAAACAGGTGCGCGACTGGTGGGGAGGCTTATATGCAGGCTTCGTGCAGGATGGCGTGGCTGGCTTCTGGAACGACATGAACGAGCCGTCGATTTTCAACGTGCAGAGCAAGACCATGCCGCTCGACGTGGTGCACCGCATCGACAGCGACGATTTCGCGCCGCGCCGTACTTCGCACCTTGAGATGCACAACGTCTATGGCCAGCTCAATTCCCGTGCGACGTACGAAGGCTTGCTGCGGCTGCAGCCGGATGTCCGGCCTTTCGTGCTGACCCGCGCCACGTATTCCGGCGGCCAGCGTTACGCGGCCACCTGGACCGGCGACAACGCATCGAGCTGGCAACACCTCAAAATGGGTATGCAGCAGCTGGTCAACCTGGGCCTGAGCGGGTTTTCCTACGCCGGCAACGACGTGGGCGGCTATGCCGGCGAGCGTCCCTCGCCGGAACTGCTGACGCGCTGGTTCCAGCTGGGCGCCTTCATGCCGCTGTTCCGCGCCCATGCGGAAATCTACCGGCCCGACCAGGAACCGTGGGTGGGCGATGCGGCGCAGGTGGAGATCCGGCGCCGTTTCATCTCCGAACGCTACCGCCTGATGCCGTACTTCTACGCGGCGGCAGAAGAAAACAGCCGCACCGGCCTTCCCATGCTGCGGCCTGTGTTCCTGAATTACCCCGAAGTGCTGGCAAAGGGCGACCGGCTCGGCGCCTCGGAAGACCAGTTCATGCTGGGCGGCGACATGCTGGTGGCGCCATCGCCGACGCTGGAATCGCCTGGCGACTACCAGGTGGAACTGCCAGGGCCTGGCTGGTACGACTATTGGACGGGGCGGCGCCTCGAAGGCAACAAGCAATCCGTCACGCCGGACATTGCGCAGTTGCCGGTGTATGTGCGGCCCGGGGGCATCATTCCGAAACAGCCGCTGGTGCAAAGCACTGCCTTCACGCCGGAAGGGCGGCTCGAATTGCATGTCTATCCGGGGCCGGATTGCCGCGGCGAGATTTACGCAGACGATGGCGCCAGCATGGCCTACCGGCGCGGCGAGTTCCTGCGCCAGCAAGTGCGCTGCGAGGAAACGCCTGGCGGCCTGCGGGTCGTGTTCGAACAGCGCCAGGGCAGCTGGAAGCCGTGGTGGAACGGCTTGGCGCTTCATGTGCATGGGTGGGGCGACGCTGCTGCGCCGCGGGCGCGCGTGGTCATGTCGCCGGATATGGCCAGCGGCACTGTGGAGGTCAGCCGCTGATCCTGTTGAACGCGCCGCCCGGTTTGTGGTATCGTTACCTCAAATTCTTTGAGGATCCCGATGAAACATGCCCGGATGGCGCTGGCTGTGGCAGCCGGCCTTCTTCCCGCGGCGGCGACTGCCGGCGACCAGTTCGACGCCATGCGCGCGCGTTGGCAGGTGAAACTGGTTGGCACTGCGGAGCAAGACCGAAGCGCGCCCGACATAGCGGCGCAGCTTGAGGCGCAATCCGCAGCGGCGCAGCGCGCATTGGCCGCGATGGCGCGTGGGCCCGAC
>Ga0209565_1001251_pt1 | contig 11862 bp, 14 predicted proteins | sample Araplaol_mTSA_r2_2_FD_184283 | JGI IMG/M metagenome (GOLD analysis project Ga0209565, IMG submission 184283) | Arabidopsis root microbial communities from North Carolina, USA - plate scrape MF_Col_mTSA_r2 (SPAdes) (version 3) | ecosystem: Host-associated > Plants > Roots > Endosphere | place... | reverse complement strand
ATTTCCCGGATACGTACGAAGCACCACCCACCGCCATGTAAAGGACTGGCCGTGTAGCACACCAAAGGGCGCAATTGGCGCCCTTTTTTGCGGTTAAAATAATTGCATGAGCGAACACGTCCAAACCCACATCTCCAACGGCACCGGCTTCATCACGCTGGATCGCCCTAAAGCCCTTAATTCCCTGTCCCTCGACATGGTGCGCGCAATGACCCAGGCGCTGCTGGATTGGCGCGACGACGCGTCCGTGGCAGCGGTGGTGGTACGCAGCACCAGCGAACGCGCCCTGTGTGCAGGCGGCGATATCCGCTTCTTCTACGATGTCGGCCGCGCCAATACGCAAGGCGACAGCGCGTTGCTGGAAGACTTCTTCACCGAAGAATATGCGCTGAACCACCTGATCCATTTTTATCCCAAGCCCTACGTGGCGCTGATGGATGGCGTGGTGATGGGCGGCGGAATGGGCATCGCGCAGGGCGGCCCGGATTGCGGCGTTCGCATCGTCACCGGCCGCACCAAGATGGCTATGCCGGAAGTGAATATCGGCCTGTTCCCCGATGTGGGCGGCAGTCACTTCCTGTCGCATGCACCGGGCCAGTTGGGCATGTGGCTCGGACTGACCGGCCTGACCGTCGGTGCCGCCGATGCCCTCTACCTGGACCTGGCCGATTACTTCGTGCCGGAGGCTGAACTGGCCGCGTTGACCGCGCTGGTCGAATCCACGCCCGGCAAATCGCTACGCGACGCCATCGCCGTCTTCGCCGGCCCGCACAACGCCTTCGCCGGCGACAGCGAGCTGGAAACGCAGCGCGCCCTGATCGACAAACACTTCGCCGCCGGGTCGGTGCCAGCCATCATGGAATCGCTGCGCGGCGACAGCACGCCGTTTGCACAGAAGTCGCTGAAAGCGATGGAGCTGCGCTCCCCGCTGATGATGTGTGTAACCCACGAGCTGCTCAAGCGCGGCGCCACGCTGGGCGTATCCGACTGCCTGCGCATGGAGCGCAACCTTGTGCGCCGCAACTTCGAGCACGGCGAGATTTTCGAAGGCGTACGCGCACTGGTGATCGACAAGGACAACCAGCCGAAGTGGAATCCTGCCACGCTGGCCGAAGTCTCGCCCGACATGGTGGCGCGCTTCTTCGAACCATGCTGGCCGGCCTGGGCGCATCCCCTGCGCCACCTCGCATGAGGGAGCTGGACCGGATCGACCGCAGCATCCTCAATATCCTGCAAGAGGATGCCAGCACGCCATTGCGCGAAATCGCAGAGCGCGTGCATTCATCGGTCGCCACCTGCCAGCGCCGCATCGAAAAACTGCGCGCAGACGGCGTACTGGTGAAAGCCGTCGCGCTGGTCGACCGCGCGCTTGCCGGGCGACCGCTGACGGTCTTCGTATCGGTCGAACTGGAGAAGCAGAACACCGACATCCTCAAGCAATTCGAACACCGCATGCGGTCTGAACCCGAGGTGATGTCCTGCTACGAAGTCGCCGGCGAATTCGACTTCCACCTGATCGTCACGGTGGAGTCGATGGAGGAATACAGCTCCTTCACCCGCCGCGTCTTCACCTCACACCACAACGTCATCAACGTCAAAAGCCTGTTCGCCATGAACTGCTCGAAGTTCGAAACCAAGCTCACGCTTTAAGCTTGTAAATTCAGCCTGGCCCTTTGGCTGCTATCAGAGTATTGGCTGGTTTAGCCGTCATGCGCCTTCGAATGACCAAGAAACTTCGGTAACTTGAGGTTCAACGTCGCAAAAGACACTCACGCAAGCATTGCCAGTAACTGCCAGCCATTCGCGTCGCGGCCTTTCATATCCCTGAAGCTCAATTTCTTCAGCATCCCAGCCGCCGTCAGCCATCTCAAGCAGATAGCTGCCTCGCGTGAATTCTTTGGACAGCCAATAGCGGGCCAAGTCGAGCTCATCCAACAGGCGAAACCCATTCGTACTGGGGAATGTTATACGGACGCCTTCGATATGCCTCTTTTCATTCAGTGAGCAAGCCAGGACGACGACCACGGCTCCATCCTGATATACAACGGATTCAACGTCCGAATAAGGTTCAATTCCATCGGCCGGCAGGTACGCCTTGGCTTTTAAAGTCATACGTATATCAGTCTATCCAAAAATATAATCGGGCCGGTTTTGGCCGAATCCGACCTGATCTACGGTTCTTCGTCCATTTGAGGCAACGAGTCCAACGCCGTGTTAAGCCTTTCGCAAATTTCATGCTGAGCGGCTGAAAGGCCCTGCGGGGAAAGCCGCTTCAGTGCAATAAATGAATTGCGGACAGAAGTTAGAATTTTAACTTCTGAGTCCTTGAAAGGTTCGGTGCTATCGAGAATCTCTTCCAGATTGAGCTGGTCGAAGTCGCCAATGATACTGCCATAGCCTTCTACGGCCTCACTCGTCATGTCGAGCGCCTCGCAGCACGCCGCGTGGCGAAAGACACGGGGAAATATTTCTTCGGGGTAGTGAGCCACAATTTGCATGGCCATCGTAACGGCGAGACGTGTCGCCTGCTCCTCGCCCCGTCGCTGATTCCAGCCGGCGACCGCATCTGCAAAGCAATCGCATGCATTCGCTAGGCTGTATCCTTCGGTCCAAACATGGGCGTCAATGGGGTTTCTCGGATATCCATTCGCGCTATCGCCAAGAATGTGCAATTGACCAACCAAAAATGAAAATGCCGTCTCTGCTGCGGCAACGGCGGCATCGAGATTCTGTGCCTGAACGACAAGGTCGATGAGACGTCGAGCCTCTTGCGAGTTCAACTTTTTGTCAGTCCGGGTAACGCCAAAGAATCGTTTAAAAAAGGGGAGTTTCGACATACGCGCAATGAAATAGTGGCCAACCGCTCGTCCGCTCCTGGCCGAGTTCTGCCGGCGGGCATCATCTGCGTTATGGCGCGCCGACGACGTAGGCTTAAATTAGTTAAGGGCCCTGCCAAAGAGCTTGCCCCAGAAGAGCATTTGCCACTAACAGTACAACTAGGACTTCGATAATCATAACCGCCGTGGAGAGTCCGATATCCAAAGCTGCATAAAAATATCCCTTTGCATACCACTGTGCATGGCGCCTCGCGCGATAGGAGCTTGAGAAGAGATATGTCCAGCCGCGCCAAAGCCACGGATCAAGGGTTCCGAGCTCTCCAAGGAAGTCGAGCATTTTTCGTCCGTCGCCTATCCGTATCCGTTTTTTGAGGGGCTGCATCTGGTCGGAGGCGCCAATCATCCATCTTTAGGTACGTCGTCCCAGCCACGACGGTCCCAAGCCGCTTGAACCCGTTTCCAAATCTGGTCGGTCATCTCAAACTGCCAGACGCCACCCAGCAGCCATGCAAACTGCGGATTCAATGCTGCTTCACTTTCGACTCGCCCGATGAATGTTGGACCGTGATACGAAAGCAAATCCTCCAGCGGGCCAGCAGCCAAAACACCCAAGTAGGGCTTGGACCTGGCATCGGCAAGCGTCGCCAAGATGCCTTGCCAGGCATGTTCTGGATGTTCTCTGACAACCCATTCAAATTCGTCGAATCCAATCAGGTCGTTGTTTCGCCTTCCTTTATTCTCAGGATTGGCTTGCCACGCGGCCCATTGAAGCCATTCTTCAACTAGCTGGGTTATTGGTAAGGGTGAGGCCATCACAGAATCCATAACTTCCTGATCATTTCATTCTTCACTGACCGTCCGCACTTGGCCGTTTACCGGTGAATACGTCGAGCGATTCGTCTGCACCAGGACTTGGTTCAACTCCTACACACGAACTGATGATCGTTAATGTTAAGCGCTTTCCCCGCGCACCTTTTCGAAAAAGGTCTCTGGTGCATTGGCGACGATTACTTTCTCCGGCAGGATCTTCCGCAGGAAGTCGATTACGGATTGTTCTGCGTCTCTGTACTGGAGCAGCGAAAGGACCTTTGCATCCCGCCCTTTAAGCAGAAATCGATAGTGCCGGTTTCGTCGCTCGCCGTAGACTTTGACCTGTTCGATGTCGTCAAGCGGGATGGACTCCACAGTTTTCCTGAACCCGGGGTTTCGGAATAACAGCAGCCCGTCCTTGATCGCAACGATCGGTTCGCCATCAGGCCCGAGCTTGCGCATCTGAAGATAGCGGCCGATAGCAAAGACGGTCAACATGCCAGCTGTTCCGAGCAAATGACCATTGCTTACGATATGGCATACCAGGGTTAAAGCAATCGCGACGCTATACGTGCTCAGCTCGTTGGCCATAGCGATTGGCCTGAAGATTCCGTTCGGCGTAACGTGAAAAGATGGAAGCCGCGTTCGTATGTTGTAGGACGCCAGTATCGCAGCACAGCATGGCAGCCAAATCCAGAGAATTTCGGATTTGATGACTGCGATGCCGGCAGGCCCAATGAAGCGATCCACGGTTAATGGTGAAACCTTAATGAATTGCGAGGGGAAGAATAATCGATGGTCTGATAGCGGCCACCAGATAGCCGCACCGAGCCCGCCAGTCGTGCACATGTCGAGCAATGGATGCGAGACGCAGGCGACCGCCACAAAGACGCCTGCGATCCAGCGACTTGTGCGTAACCACGGCGCTACCAAGGCGGCCAGCGCTCCCAAGGCAAGCGCAAACGCGATTGAGTGCGATGCGCCGCGATGGCCGAATTGGTTGGCGTATTCGATGCCGAGTTTGAGCCCGACCACATCCAGGTCAGGCATCATGGACGCGATCATCCCGGCAGCCAGCAGCCTGCGCGAAACTTTCTTTGAGCCGAGCGTAACGCCCAACGCGAGCGGGATCGCTGCATGTGAAATGATGGTGGGCATGGTGCTTATTCGCTGTGCCCGAGCACACCTATCCAGGCGAACCAAGCGCACGCAAACAGGACGGCGAGTCCGAACGCTTTCAGCGCAGTCACTCCTTAGGACAAGCGACTGGAGGCAGCGGGCCGAAGACGACTTCGGAATCCGGCGGGCCGGAAGTCTGCAGGATGTAGACTACTTTGGCGGCGGTATCGATGTACATCATGTGCGCGCGGCCGCCAGGCAACATGCCGGGAGAGTTGAGGTTGATCTGGCGTGTTTCGCGCAGATGCTCCGGCAGCTTCGGCACGGTGGGCCATTTTTCCTGCGTGCCGGAAGGCGACACGAAGTGGCCGTAGTGCGCGGCTGTGCAGCGCCAGATCGGATCCGGCTCAACGGGAGGTGCAGCGCCCAGCGCTGCTGCAAGCAGTAATGAGATCGCCATATGCAGATGATAGATCAATAATCCGGTGAAGCATTAACTAAATTGTTACCGTTTGCTGAGTTGCGGCCTGACTGGCGGCGCTCCGCTTTCCATGCGAATGCGCAGCACGCCGTCCTCCTTGACCAGCAGGACTGCATACGAATGCGAGAAGGTTTCTGCGCCTGCCTTGTCGCTTCGTGCGACACCGCCAGTGATCATCACCGCCTGGTCGCCAAGCTTCTCGAATGCCAGGCCTTGCCAGCGGAATGTGACCGGTGGTTTCCAGCTCGCCGCGAATTCGCCGGACAGCTTGTCGAACGGTACCTCTTCCTTCAACTCGCCGCCAATGAAAATGGCGCCGCGCCGGGAATAGCGGTTGGCGAGCGCCTTGCGGTCGCCAGCGGTGAGGTCGTCGGCGTAAGTGTCCATGAAAAAGTGCGCGAGATCGAGGATATCGGTCGTGGTCGGATCGGCGCAGGCGATCCTCGGCAGCGGACCGAAGATCACTACGGTGTCTGGCGTCCCGGCGGATTGCTCGATATAGACGTTCGCCGATTTCGCGTCCACGTACATCACATGCGCCTTGCCGCCGGCGAATGCCCCGGACGTGGTCAGCAGCATGGACCGCTTGCCGCGCAAATGCTCCGGCAAGGATTTCAGCACGGGCCATTTAGCCGAACTGCCGGAAGGGGAAAGGAAGGCGCCGTAGTGCTTTGCTGTGCAGCGCCAGGCAGGATCTGGATCGATTTCGGCTGCGATGGCGCTCGCGGATGCCGCGACGGCAGCGAGCATTGCAAGTACTTTCATGTTTTCTCCAGCGATGCGTTGGCAGGCGAGCTTATCATAAAGGCAAGTGAAAAAATTTCCCACCGCTCCATATGTAATCGGGAAATCGTTTCGCTCGGACTACCTAAGATGATCGCTCGTCGTTTGAAAGGAGAGCATCATGATCGACCACGTATCCATCGCTACCCGCGACCTGCCGCGCGCCGTGGAATTCTATAAAGCCTGTTTGGAGCCGCTCGGCTATAGCGTGCAGCACCAGGACGCTGGCCAGGCCATCTTCGGCGCCGACGGCCATTGGGCCTTCGCGATCTATCCAGCGCAAGGCGACGCTCCGCTGGTGGGGCAGCGCGGGCATATCGCCATCAAGGCCAAATCACAACTGGCGACGCATGCCTTCCACGCCAACGCCATCGCGCAAGGCGCCATCTCGCTGCGCAACCCGGGGCTGCGCCCCGACGTCAACGAGCGCTATTTTGGGACGATGATCACCGATCCGGACCAGCATACGATCGAAGTGGTGCACTGGCTGGACTAAATTGGTGCACGGGGCCGGCCGGCGGCTGGCCCGCATCTTGCAACAACGCTTGGGTCATTCACTTTACCGAAGCGCTCATGACCACCATCCGCTCAGCCCACCCGGCCGATGCTGCCGCCATCGCGGCGATATACAACCACTACGTCGCAACTACCACCATCACTTTCGAGGAAGCCGAAGTCGGCATCGACGACATGGCCAGCCGCATCGCGAAAGTCATTTCATCCAAGCTGCCATGGCTGGTGCTTGAGCAGGACGGCGAAGTCCTCGGATACGCCTACGCCAGCAAATGGAAGGAACGCTCCGCCTATCGCTTCTCTGTCGAAAGCTCGATCTACCTGCACCAGGATGCGTGTGGCAAAGGACTCGCGCGCAAGCTGTACCAGCACCTGCTTAACCTCTTGCGTCAGAGCGGCGTGCACCTGGTGATTGGAGGAGTGGCGCTGCCCAACGAAGCGAGCGTGGGCCTGCACGAGAAGATCGGCTTCCAGCCTGCAGGCGCGTTCAAGGAAGTCGGCCGAAAGTTTGGCCGCTGGATCGACGTCAGCTACTGGCAGCTGCGGCTGGAGTAGTCAGGACTGTTCGCGGTGGCGCAGGACCACTGTCTCGTTTGGAGCAAAATGGCGGGCCAGGCGTTCGGCCATATAGACTGAACGGTGCTGGCCACCGGTGCAGCCGACAGCGACCGTCAGGTAGGAGCGGTTGTCGCGCTTGAAGTGCGGCAGCCATTTGGTGACGAAGCCTTTGATGTCCTGGAACATCTCTTCCGCGCTCTCTTGCGCGTCGAGGAAGGCGATCACCGGAGCGTCGCGGCCATTCAATGGACGCAGCGCGAGGTCGTAGTAAGGATTCGGAATGGCCCGCACGTCGAACACGAAGTCGGCGTCGAGCGGAACGCCGACTTTGAAGGCGAACGATTCGAACAGCAGCGTCAGTGGCGCGTTCTCGCTGTGCACCAGGTCTTTGATCCAGGCGCGCAGTCGGTTGGCGCTCATCTCCGATGTGTCGATCACGTGGCCAAGCTGCTGGATGGCGGACAGGCGTTCGCGTTCTTCGGCGATGCTTTCAATCAGGGTGCGGCGTGCGGCAGGATTTTGTCCTGGATGGATTTCGTGCGAAAGAGGGTGGCTGCGGCGGGTTTCCGAGAAGCGCGCCACCAGCGAATGCGTGTTCGCGGTGAGGAAGATCACCTTGACTTCGTGGCCGTCTTCCTTCAGTTTGCGGTATTCGCCGGGCAGGCTGGCAAGGCTGGAGGCGCTGCGCGCATCGACTGCGACGGCCAGTGCTTCCGTTTTTTCAGCGGCAAGGCGGTTGACCAAGTCGGGAAGCAGTGCTGGCGGCAAGTTGTCGACGCAGTAGTAACCCGTGTCTTCGAGCACATTCAGCGCAACGGATTTGCCCGCGCCGGAGATACCAGTGAGTAGGACGATTCGCATGTGACCGATAGTACCATTACTCGGCATCAATCACCGGACATCGCTTGGCGCTGGCGCTCCATAAATTCTTGCAAGGTGTCGATGCCGCGCAACTGCAGGATGGTGTTACGCACCGCAGCTTCTAGCAGAACCGCGATGTTGCGGCCGGCCGCAACAGGAATCACGACTTTGCGGATTGGAAGTCCCAGCACGTCTTCAGTCGGGAACTGGAACGGCAGGCGTTCCACTTCTTCTTCCAGCGCCGAGCGGCGCACCAGGTGCACGATCAATTTCAATCGCATCTTGCGGCGCACGGCAGTCTCGCCGAAGATTGCTTTGATATCGAGCAGGCCCAGGCCACGTACTTCCAGCAGGTTTTGCAGCAGTGGCGGGCAACGGCCTTCGATCATGTTCGGCGCGATGCGCGCAAATTCCACCGCATCGTCGGCCACTAGGCCGTGCGAACGTGAAATCAATTCAAGACCGAGCTCGGATTTACCGAGGCCGGAGTCGCCGGTAATCAGCACGCCCACGCCCAGCACGTCCATGAACACGCCGTGCATGATGATGCGCTGCGCCAGCTTCTTCGACAGGTACACACGCAGGAAGTCGATCACCTGCGCTGCCGGCAGGGGCGTGGAGAACAGCGGGATATTTTTTTCGTCGCAGATCGCGAGGATGTCCGGTGGCGTCTCGAGACCTTGCGCGATGATCAGCGCCGGCGGGCCGCCTGCGATCAGTTCACCGATCACATGCGCGCGCGTCAGCGATTTGAGCCGCTGGTAGTAATTGATTTCCTGGTGGCCGAACACCTGGATACGTCCCGGGTGAATCGTATTCAAGTGGCCAACCTGGTCGGCGGCCGAAGCCACGTCGCCGGAGATCAGGCGTTCGCCGCCGGGGAAGCCGGCGAACCATCCCAGTTGCAGGGTTTCGCGATTGTCGTCGTACAGTCTCTGGATCGTCAGCGGCGTTTGCAGCATGGCTTAACTCGCCGCCTGCAGGCTTGGTTGCCAGTTGACGATGCGGCTGTAGACCGATTTCGGATCAGGATCTTCCGTCAGTGCGGTGCGGAAGGCGTCGTCCGAGAACATTTCTGCGATCTCGGACAGGATTTCGAGGTGCTGCTGCGTCACGTGGTCAGGAATGAGCAGGAAGAACAGCAGGTTCACTGGTTTGCCGTCCGGCGATTCGAATGGAATCGGTTCGGCCAGGCGGACGAAGGCAGCCAACGGCGCCTTCAGGCTCTTGGAACCCTTGATGCGCCCGTGCGGAACCGCGACGCCGTGACCGAGGCCGGTGGAGCCCAGGCGTTCACGCGCAAACAGGTTATCGGATACGGTGGATCGGGCGATGCCGCAGTTGTTCTCAAAGATGAGACCGGCTTGCTCGAAAGCGCGCTTTTTACTGGAGACTTCCAGGTCGAGCTGGACGTTCTCTAGCGAAAGGATTTTGCTCAGGTTATTCATGACACGACATTAGGTGCTGTTGCGAGCGCATTATAGGCTTGTTTCTCAGCCGTGTAACTCGAATTTCACGCAATGTTTCCCTCGGGAAAAACCTTTTACTGGCGGGCGTTGCGCAAATTGGACGGCCGCTGTGCACTACTAAAGTTGGTGCGCCATGGGTTGATATCAAGACCGCCCCTACGGGTATAACGCGCATATACCGTCAAATGTTGAGGCTTGCATTGACGAAGGATGTCCGTAAAGATGCGCTCGACGCACTGCTCATGGAACTCATTATGCTCCCGGAAACCGATCAGGTATTTGAGCAAGCTTTCCTGGTCGATTTGCGGGCCGTAATAGCTGATCTGCACGCTGCCCCAGTCGGGCTGTCCGGTGACCAGGCAATTTGACTTCAGCAGGTGGGAAACAAGGGTTTCCTCTACTGGCAGTTCGTCGAAGTTGGCTTTCAGGGTTTCCGGCTGGGGCGAGTAGTTGTCGACGTCGATGTCGAGGCGGTCCAGCAACTGGCCTTCCAGCTCACCCATTTCAAGTTTGGCGAAGTCTTCCTGCATGGTCAGGGTGACGTGCACGCTCGCGCCGGCGGCGGCGGACAAGTCCTGTTGCAGCAGCATTTTCAGCGCGTCCGGACCGGCCAGCTTGGTCTGGTTGAAGGAATTGAGGTAAAGCTTGAAAGATTTAGATTCAATCAAGTTTGGCGAGTCGGCGGGAATGCTGAAGCGCGCCACTGCCACTTGCGGTTTGCCGCGCATATTCAGCCAGGAGAGCTCGTAACCATTCCAGATGTCCACGCCGAAAAAGGGCAGGGTGCCTTGCAGTCCCAGCTCGTCGCGCTTGCCCTGGCGCGGGATCGGGAACAGGAGTTCCGGCGCGTAGTCGGTGCGGTAGGCGGAGGTTTTGCCGAGGGGGGAGTGTTCTGGGAGGTTGGACATGGCGGACTTCGTTTTGCGGGACAGTCTGCCAGTTTAGCAAAAACCGGTAGAACCGGACAACCGGGGTACGGCCCTTGGGCCGTACCCCGGTTGTCCGGTTTTCAAAGGTTCTTAGAGGAACAGCTTATACACCGGATTCTGCGACTCATCCCAATAGCGATAGCCGAGAGTAGCCAGGAACTGCGTAAACTTATCCGCATCCTGCGCCGGCACCTGCAAGCCGATCAAAATCCGTCCCACATCCCCGCCCTGCGAGCGGTAGTGGCACAGCGAGATATTCCACTCCGGCTCCATCGAATCCAGGAAGCGCATCAGCGCGCCAGGGCGCTCCGGGAACTCAAAGCGATACAGCAACTCATCGCGAGCCAGCTCGCTCTTGCCGCCCACCAGGTGGCGCAAGTGCGACTTGGCCAATTCGTCATGCGTCAAATCCAGCGTCTTGAAATCATTCTCTTCAAAACGCCGCGCAATCGCCGACGATTCGCTGCGGTCCGCAATCTGCACGCCCACGAACACGTGCGCCTGTTCCTTGTCGCTGATGCGGTAATTGAATTCGGTCACATTGCGCGGGCCAACCAGGCCGCAGAAGCGCTTGAAGCTGCCGCGCTGTTCCGGAATGGTCACCGCAAACACCGCTTCGCGCGCTTCGCCCAGCTCCGCGCGTTCCGCCACAAAACGCAAGCGGTCGAAGTTCATATTGGCGCCGCTGCAAACAGTTACCAGCGTCTCGCCCTTGATCGGGAACTTACTCATCTCCGCACGCTCCACATAAGCCTTGGCGCCCGCAACGGCCAGCGCGCCTGAAGGCTCAAGGATTGAGCGCGTATCGGTGAACACGTCCTTGATCGCGGCGCAGATCGCATCGGTATCGACCACGATCACTTCGTCGACAAACTGCTGCGCGAGGCGGAAGGTTTCTTCGCCCACCAGGCGCACTGCGGTGCCGTCCGCGAACAGGCCGACGTCGGACAGCGTCACGCGCTCGCCGGCTTTGAGCGAGCGACCCATTGCATCGGAATCCATGGTCTGCACACCGATCACCTTGATGTCCGGGCGCAGCTGCTTTACGTAAGCAGCAACGCCGGCGATCAGGCCGCCGCCGCCGATCGGCACGAATATCGCGTGGATAGGGCCGGAATGCTGGCGCAGGATTTCCATCGCAATCGTGCCCTGGCCGGCGATCACTTCGGGATCGTCGAAGGGATGGACGAAGGTCAGCTTCTGTTCTTTTTCAAGCTGCAGGGCGTGGTTGTAGGCGTCCGTATAGGACTCGCCATGCAGCACCACTTCCACGCTGGCGCCGCCGCGACGGCGCACGGATTCAACTTTCAGTTGCGGTGTGGTGGCCGGCATGACGATGAGTGCGCGGCAACCGAGTTTGGCTGCGGACAGGGCGACGCCCTGCGCATGGTTGCCGGCCGAGGCGCAAATGACGCCGCGCTTCAATTGCGCGTCGCTCAGATTCGCCATCTTGTTGTAAGCGCCGCGTACCTTGAAGCTAAAGACGTCCTGCATGTCCTCGC
>Ga0209565_1001248_pt1 | contig 11880 bp, 8 predicted proteins | sample Araplaol_mTSA_r2_2_FD_184283 | JGI IMG/M metagenome (GOLD analysis project Ga0209565, IMG submission 184283) | Arabidopsis root microbial communities from North Carolina, USA - plate scrape MF_Col_mTSA_r2 (SPAdes) (version 3) | ecosystem: Host-associated > Plants > Roots > Endosphere | place... | reverse complement strand
GCCGGAATCGCGCTCCTCGACCGACAAGCCGGTCCATTCGAAGCCGATACCAGCCGGCAGCTGCGCCACGAGCTTTTCCATTTCAGCCATCGCCACGCCGGAGCTCACGCCAGGCGCAGGCATGCCTTGCACGTTCATCGACGACACGCCGTTATAGCGTTCCAGGCGCGGCGAAGCGTAAATCCAGCGGCCGGTAGCAAAAGCGGAGAACGGCACCATTTCGCCTTGTGCATTGCGCACGAACCACTTGTTCAGGTCTTCCGGCGCCATGCGCGATTCCGGCGAGCCTTGCAGGTAGACGCGCTTGACGCGGCCACGGTCGACGAAGTCGTTCACGTACGACGAGCCCCAGCCTACGCTCAGCACCTTGTTCACGTCGGCCACGGTCAGGCCCAGCGCAGTGGCTTTCTGCTGGTCGATATCGAGCTTGAATTGCGGCGTATCTTCCTGTCCGTTCGGACGCACTGCCATCAGCAGCGGGTTCTTGGCGGCCATGCCGAGCAGCTGGTTACGCGCAGCCATCAGCGCTTCATGTCCAAGGCCGCCCTGGTCTTGCAATTGCAGGTCGAAGCCGCTGGCATTACCCAGTTCCATCACGGCCGGCGGAGCGAAGGCAAACACCATCGCTTCACGAATCTGCGAGAAGGCGCCCATGGCGCGGCCGGCCACTGCTTTCACGCTCAGGTCCGGGCTCTTGCGCTCGGACCAGTCCTTCAGCCGCACAAAGGCCAGGCCGGCGTTCTGGCCGTTACCGGCGAACGAGAAGCCCGCTACGGTGAACACGGAGGCCACGGAAGCTTTTTCCTCTTCCATGAAATGATGCTCCAGCTTTTCCAGCACCTTCAGCGTGCGTTGCTGGGTGGCGCCGGTCGGCAACTGCACCATCGAGAACAGGATCCCCTGGTCTTCTTCCGGCAGGAAGGAAGTCGGCAGGCGCATGAAGGACACTGCCAGCACGGCCAGCAGCGCGCCATACACCACCAGCGAACGGCCGCTGCGGTTGATCATCTTGCCGACCCAGCCCTGGTACCTGGTGCTGCTGCGGTCGAAGCTGCGGTTGAACCAGCCGAAGAAGCCTTTTTCCGACACATGTGCGCCAGGTTTCAGGAAGGTTGCGCACAGCGCTGGCGTGAACACCATTGCCACCAGCACCGACAGCACCATCGCGGAGACGATGGTCACCGAGAACTGGCGGTAGATCACGCCGGTAGAGCCGCCGAAGAAGGCCATCGGCACGAACACCGCGGACAGCACCATGGCGATACCGACCAGCGCGCCGGAGATCTGGCCCATCGATTTCCTGGTCGCCTCTTTAGGCGACAGACCCTCTTCCGTCATCACGCGCTCGACGTTCTCCACCACCACGATGGCATCGTCCACCAGCAGGCCGATTGCCAGCACCATGGCGAACATGGTCAGCGTGTTGATCGAATAGCCCAGCGAGAACAGCACGGCGAAGGTACCCAGCAGCACGACCGGAACGGCCAGCGTAGGAATCAAGGTGGCGCGGAAATTCTGCAGGAACAGGTACATCACGATGAACACCAGGATCACCGCTTCCACCAGGGTCTTGACCACTTCTTCGATGGACAGCTTGACGAAAGGCGTGGTGTCGAATGCCACCACGGCCTTCATCCCTTGCGGGAACTGCTTGCCCATGACTTCGATCTTCTTCTTCACCAGGTCGGCGGTATCCAGCGCGTTGGCGCCGGTGGCCAGCTTGATCGCAACACCCACCGCAGGTGCGCCGTTGTAGCGCGCCACGGTGTTGTAGTTTTCGTTGCCCAGCTCAATGCGCGCTACGTCGCGCAGGTGCACGGTGGCCCCGCTGGCGGTGGTTTTCAGCAGGATGGCGCCGAACTGTTCCGGCGTCTGCAGGCGGCTCTGGGCCGTCACCGTGGCATTCAACTGCTGGTCCGGCACGGCAGGCGCGCCGCCCAGTTCACCGGCGGATACTTCGGCGTTCTGCGCCTGGATGGCTGCCGTCACGTCGGCTGGAGTCAGCTGGAAACCTTGCAGCTTCTGCGGGTCGAGCCAGATGCGCATCGCGTACTGGGAGCCGAACAGCGTGACATCGCCCACGCCCTGCACGCGGCTCAGGGGATCGATCACGTTGGCAGCCACGTAGTCGCCCAGGTCGGAATTCTTCATTTTGCCGTCCTCGGAAATGAAGCCGAGCACCATCATGAAGTTGCGGGTTGCTTTCGACACCACCAGGCCCTGCTGGGTGACAGCGCTAGGCAGCAGCGGAGTCGCCAGCTGCAGCTTGTTCTGTACCTGCACCTGGGCGATATCCGGATTGGTGCCGCTATTGAAGGTCAGCGTGATGTTGATGCCGCCGGTCGAATCGCTGTTCGACGACATGTAGCGCAGGCCGTCGATACCCTTCATCTTCTGTTCGATGACCTGGGTCACGGCGTCTTCCACTGTCTTGGCCGATGCGCCCGGATAGGAACCGGTGATCGAGATCGATGGCGGTGCAATGCTTGGATACTGCGCGATTGGCAGGCCTTTGATCGCCATCACACCCGCCAGCATCACGACGATGGCGAGTACCCAGGCGAAAATGGGCCGGTCGATAAAGAAACGAGACATGATCAAAACCTCCGCTTAGCGCGCAGCGACGGCTGGCTTGTCCGCAGCCGCGGTGGTAGCGGTGCCGGTGGTGTTCTTGGCCACCACGGCCGGAGCACCAGGCTTGACTTTCTGCAGGCCTTCAACGATGACGCGGTCGCCTGCGACCAGGCCGGACTTCACCAGCCACTTGTCGCCGATGGTGCCGCCGGTCTGCAGCACGCGCTGCTCAACCTTGCCTTCCTTGTTCAGCACCAGGGCCGTCGCCTCGCCTTTCGGGTTGCGGGTCACCCCCATCTGCGGCACGGCGATGGCTTGCTCGCTGACGCCCGTTTCCAGCACGGCGCGCACGAACATGCCTGGCAGCAGGTCATGCTTCGGGTTCGGGAACAGTGCCCGCAAGGTCACGTTGCCGGTGCCCGGATCAACGCTCACGTCGGAGAACTGCAGCTTGCCGGGCAGCGCATATTTGCTGCCGTCCGCCAGCATCAGCGTCACCGATGCCTGGCCGTTGGTTTTCTTGATCGAGCCGCTTTCGAGTTCGCGCTTCAGGCGAAGCAGTTCTTCGCTGGACTGGGTGACGTCGACATAGATCGGGTCAAGCTGCTGCACCGTGGTCAGCGCGGTCGCCTGGCCGGCAGTCACCAGCGCACCCGGCGTTACGTTCGAGCGGCTGATGCGGCCCGAAATCGGCGACCCCACCTTGGTGTACTCCACATTGATGCGCGCCGATTCGACTGCGGCTTGCGCTGCCTCCACTTCGGCCTTGGCCTGTTCGTGGGCAGCGACTGCATCGTCGTAATCCTGGCGGCTCACACCTTCTATCGCCACCAGCTCTTTATAGCGGGCGACTTTCGGGCCGGCGGCGGCCAGGTTGGCATTGGCCTTGGCCAGGTTGGCTTTCGCGGAGTTGAAGGCGGCCTGGTAAGTCGCGGCATCGATCTGGTAAAGCTGGACGCCGGCCTTGACGTCGGAACCCTCGGTGAACAGGCGTTTCTGGATCAGGCCACCCACTTGCGGGCGCACTTCGGCCACCTGGTAGGCAGCGGTGCGGCCCGGCAGCTCGGTGCTCATGGCCAAAGCTTGCGGCGCCACGGTAAAGACGGCGACTTCCGGCGCCTGCTGGGCGCCACCCTGCGCTGGACCAGCCTGTTTGCCGCCGCAACCGGCGACCATTGCAGCTACCGCGGCAGCGGCACCCAGCAGCATGAAATTCTTTTGAATGTTTTTCATCTTTTTTCCCGAAAGACTTAGAATGAACGATCATTCTAACACGGTTTAAAGATCTGACCACAAGGTCAGTAATTCTACGTAGGGCCAGGAAGAGCATTCCGGTGACCGGGCTGACTTTGCTGATTGCCGCGTAGAATGGCGTCTTTGAATTGGAGAGCGAATTGAAGAAAACTGACCTGGCCAAGTACGACGCGAAAAAACTGATGGGCAAGATGGCAGCGCCGGGCAGCGCTTCGTTTGGCCCATCCGCCAGCCCTGCTGTCGACAAACGCGAACAGCGCAAGCGCGATCAGGCACTGGGCCTGGTGCCGTTTGCGGTCAAGCTGAATGGCGACTTGGTGAAACGCCTGCAAACCCTGGCCACCGAACGTGGGGTCGACATGAATGCTCTCGTTGCCGAAATCATTACCAAGGGCCTCGACGCACAATGAGACTTGCCAAAGCAGGTCGCACGTCTCCTCTGCTTGTTGCAGGCTTGCTCTTTGCCTCTCCAGCATATGCCCAGGATCCCTGCCTGCAGGAATTCAAATGGACGGACGCCATCCACGCCAAGCGCATGGGCGAGAAAGATGGCCATTTTGCGCAGGCAGAATTCACTTCTTTCGCCAACGCCTCAGTCCTCCACTTGACGCTGGACAGCGATCGAGCCGGAATGATCGAAGTACTGGGCGCTGCGAACGGCACCTCTGTTCAATTAACCTACGGTGGCGACAAACTTGGCCCAGACCAGTTTTCCGAAATCTCGATGATTGTCGAGCCGCCTATGGCACGGGGAGACTGGCCCCGCTTACCGAGACCTTGTGCAATCCCGGAGGGAGTGACCATCGCCTTTAACCAGGACGACCAGCCTGCTACCGGCGGGCATAGCGCTCGGGAGCCAAAATTTTATGGGACATTGCAACGTCGCGGCCTTCAGGTAATCTATTCGATGTCAAGCGAGGACGGCGAGACTTCGCGAGGCGAACTGCGTTATGGACGCGACTTGAAAGAAATTGATCCGCAGACTGACGTAAGTGGCTGGAACGTGTTCCACGACAAGTCGTATGTGGAAAAACTGCCCGAGATATCTGCTGTTCCGCTTCGCACGGTATTGGAACGAACTTTACGCCGGACGGATTTTCCTCCTGCGCGCTAGCTCGCGATCGAGTGCATTGGCAAAGTTCTGACGGTCGCCTTGGCTGAAGGCTGCGGGTCCGCCGGTGTCGACGCCGGCGCCGCGCAGTTCTTCCATGAAGGCCCGCATCGTCAACTGCTGCGCGATGGTGTCCCGGGTATACCACTCGCCGCGTGGATTGAGCGGGAGACCACCCTTTTCCAGCACCTGCGCGGCGAGCGGGATATCGGCCGTGACGACAATATCGCCGGCGCTCACGCGCTCAACGATTTCCGCATCGGCGGCATCGGCGCCCGCGGGAACTTGCAGCGCGCGGATGAAGCGCGAGCCCGGTACGCGGATTAGCTGGTTCGCCACCAGCGTGACTTCGATCTGCGTGCGGTCTGCCACGCGGAAAAGGATGTCCTTGATGACGGCGGGACAGGCGTCCGCATCTACCCAAATGTGCATGAATTACATCGATTACGATAAAAAGAATCGAACATTGTAATCAAGTTGGCCAGACTATATTCGCCATTATCCGTCGCAGCTTGACGGCACGCTCCGAATTCACCATCGCCACGTAAGAAATCCGGCCGGCAAGGTAGGCCTGGAAGTTGGGATGATTCTCCCGGTTCTGGGATTCCGGGCCATGGCGCACGCAATTGGTCAGCATCGCCTTGAGTTTGTCGTACTCATCGCGAGCGATGTTCGGGTGCGCGTTGACCACGATGCCGGTCACCTGCTGCCGCGCCCCCACCCACATCAAGCGTGTTTTGCGGGTGTTCACGCGGAAGCCTTCTTCCAGCGCGATCGCTGCAACCTGGATATGGAAGCGCTCCGCCGACCGCGCGAATGCTTCCCCGCCCGAAAATGCCAGGTCGTCGGCATAGCGGCTGTATGAGGCGCCAAGCGAACGTGCCAACGATTCGAGCCGAATGTCGAGCCGGTAGGCACAAAGGTTGGCCAGTGCAGGCGAACAGGGTGATCCTTGCGGCAGGTGCGGCGACTTCAAGGCCTGCCGTTCCGACCATGCCAGCGAACCGCCAGTCTGCTTGTCCCGGAACAAGCCGTGCGGTGCGCGATTGACGCAGATGCGCGCCAGTGTTCCGGCGACGCTCTCCGGATAACCAAGCTTTCCGAACAACGCCTGGATGCGCGAGTGCTGGATGCTCGGGAAGAAATCCTTCAGGTCCATGCGTATGACGGCATGCTGGCCAGCATGGGCCGCAGCGTGCGTAACGCAGGAATGCCCGCGCCTGAAGCCATGTGCGCACGGATGCGGCGGCACCTGGTCCAGGATCTGGCGCAGGATCTTCTTCTGGATGCGGCGCAGCCGTTCTTTGGGAATCTCGATAAGGCGCACGCCGCCACTGCGTTTTGGCACCCAGCGGTAATGGTAATGCTGGAGCTGCGATTGTACGTCGCGCGCAATGCGCCACTGGTCCGCGAACCAGCGCAGCGCGCCGACAGGCTCGTTCAGCCAGGCGGCCAGGTCGCCGACTGTGGGCAAATCCGGAAGCGCAAGCTCGGCCAGCCACGTTGGCTTTGGCGGGCGCATTGGCTGGTCGAGGCAATAGCGCCGCACCTCCGGCAGTTCGATAAAAGGCTGCACGTCGTCGCCTTCATCTTCATCCTCTTCGACGTCTGCGTACGCGCGGCCGAGAAGTTCAAGCAGGAGATCTGCAAGCTCGTGCCGGCTGAAATAATGGAAGTTCTCGCCCGTCCGCAAGATGAGCGCCATGCACATACCGGGCGCCCACGGCAGCATTGCATCGAAAACGCGGTTGCACGCTGCGATCAGGTTTTCCGGGCTACCGTCGGTGGCCAACATCGTGTCGGCAAGCGCCAGCGCGGTGAGTTTTTCGAAGTCCATTGGATTTAGGGGGAGCGGAGAGCCGCCAACGAGTCTTGTGAAGCGTGCGTCCGGTTGCGCGAAGCGCAAGGCCACTCATGCGGCGAAATGCAGAACATCAAACATCCCGCGGGGTAACCCCGCAGAGGCTGTCCCTGTACGAAGCAAAGACAGGCCGGCTTGGCGGTTCCGCCCCGCCGACACAGTAGGTCAAATTTGCCTGAACGTCAACACTGCGGCAATTACAGCGTTGCCGGGATTGCGTCGACCTGGATGCTTTGCAGGAATACCTGCGAATACGATTCAAAGCCGGAATCGATGCCCAGGATGATCCACACCGCGCCATTTGCGTCGGTCGTCACTTTCTGCGCTTTCTCATTCTTCAAAGTCTTGCTGGCATAGGACACCGCAGTGCCGCAAGCCTGGCCATTTGCGATATTGCCGATCACCTGCGCTTCCTTGCCGCCTTCGGCCTGGTTGCCGCGATCGATATTCATGCGGATTGCGTTATTGACCGTGGTGGCTTTAGGTTCAGTTGCGGTGGCGCCTGCATAGACCCATACAGCTTCACCAGGCGCGCCGCCAACACCCATGCAACCCGTCTGCGCATTGCTGGCAAATTTGAGCGAGAAGTTGATGTTGTAGGTAGTGTTTTTTTCCAGGCCGAAGAACTGCTTCTTCACGAACAGGAACAGGTCGTCGCTGCGGTTGGTGCCGCCAACCAGGTAGCCCTTGCCGGTCAGCGGGGTTGGCAGCGTGCGCTGCTCGAAGACGACGTTGGTCGGTGCAGTCTCCGGCGTATAGTCGGAGGAGCTGCCGGTCCAGCCAGTAATGCCATCCTTGTCGAAGTCCACAACCGCCGAGACTTGCTTTGGAGCCTTGTCAGTCTCGTTGCCACCGCCGCAGGCAGCCAACACAGACAGCATGGCGACGGAGATGCCGGTTTTCAGGATTGTTTTCATTGACTGCCCTTCTCGCAAAAAGTTTTTGGAAAACCAATTGTAGAAAGGACCAAAGGCGCCGGGATGGCGCCTTTGTATGTAGAGGTATGTAGCCCGCTTCGACCAATGACTACATTTTTCTACTTCCAGTCACCGCGCAGTTCTGCTACCTGGCGATACAGCGACTCCGGGCTGACATCGTGCGGTTCGACAGGCTGGCCGACCGCCAGCGAAAGCTGGGAACGGAAGCCTTTGCGGAAGGCGCGTTCCAGCAAACCGTCCTTGCTGCGGCTAAGCAAGTGGCCCCACAGGCCGCGCAGCGCCATCGGGATGACCGGCACCTTGGTGCGTTCGATGATCTTGCTGATGCCGCCCTTGAACTCATTCATCTCGCCGGTGCTGGTCAGCTTACCTTCCGGGAAAATACAAACCAGCTCGCCTTCATGCAGTGCCTGGGCGATATCGACGAAGGCTTTCTCCATCAGCCACGGGTCTTCCTTGGCCGGTGCAATCGGGATCGCCTTGGCGGTGCGGAAGATCCATCCGAAGAATGGCGTCTTGAAGATCCTGTGGTCCATCACGAAGCGGATCGGGCGCGGGCTGGCAGCCACAATGACGATCGCGTCGACGTAGCTGACGTGGTTGCACACCAGGACGGCGCCGCCCTCTTCCGGGATGCGGTCGGCATCGATGGTCTTCACGTTGTGCACGGTATGAATCAGCAGCCACGCCAGGAAGCGCATCAGGAACTCAGGCACCAGCGAGAAGATGTATGCCGCGACGATGGCGTTCATGATGGCCGTGGCCAGGAACAGCTGTGGAATCGAGAAGCCCTGGCCCAGCAACAGGATCGCCACGCCGGTTGCCACCACCATGAACAACGCGTTCAGGATGTTCATGCCGGCGATGGTGCGCGACAGGTGCTGCGGGTCGGCTCGCAACTGGATCAGCGCGAACAGGGGAACGATGAAGAAGCCGCCGAACACGCCGATCATTACAACGTCCAGGATGATGCGCCATGCGCCGGGCAGCATCGCCATCGCATACGCGTTCACTTCGCCCGGCGCGCTGTAGCCCTTGCTTGCCAGGTACAGGTCGATGCCGAACACCGACAGGCCGATCGAACCGAAAGGCACCAGGCCGATTTCCACTTTGCGGCCGGAGAGCTTTTCGCACAACAGCGAACCGGCGCCGATCCCCAGCGAGAACATCGTCAGCAGCAGCACAAAGACGCTATTGTCGCCTTTCAGGTATTCCTTGGCGTAGACCGGGAACTGGGCCAGAACGATGGCGCCGTAGAACCAGAACCAGGAATTGCCCAGCATGGAGAGGAAGACGGAGCGGTTGCCGGCCGAGAAGCGCAGGTTGCGGATCGATTCGGTGAACGGATTCCAGTTCACTTTCAGGTCAGGCTGGGGGGCCGGCGTTTTCGGAATGCCGTGCGCGGTAACCAGGCCCACCACCGCAAAGAATACCGTGGCTGCCGCCAGCCAGGTAATGCCGTCCGGCTTGTGGTTGACGATGACCGCGCCGAACACCTGGCCAAGCAGGATGCCGACGAAAGTGCCCATTTCAACGATGCCGTTGCCGCCGGTGAGTTCTTCCGGCTTCAAGTGCTGCGGCATGTAAGCGTATTTAACAGGGCCGAACAGGGTCGAATGCATGCCCATGCCGAAGATCGCGATCATCAGCAGTGAGAGAGTGTGCGTGAACCAGCCAACGGCCGCCACGCCCATGATGCCGATCTCCAGCCACTTGATGAAGCGCGCCAGCTTGCCCTTTTCCACTTTCTCGGCGATCTGGCCGGAGGTGGCCGAGAACAGCACATACGGCAGGATGAAAAGGCCGGGCACCAGGTTGGTGACCAGCGATGGATCCAGGGTGGTCCAGTCCTTGGCTTCAAATGCCAGTGCTACCACCAGGGCGGTTTTGAACAGATTGTCGTTAAACGCGCCGAGGAATTGCGTCCAGAAGAACGGCGCAAAGCGGCGCTGTTTCAGGAGGTCAAACTGGCTGGGATGGCTCATGTTGCGTCACGGGAATAGTGAAAATATCGACAACATACAGCACATTGCGCAAGCTCTCAACCCGGCTTGTCAAAGTATCGTAATTTAATACTTTACGACAACGACATCACATGCGTACCAGGCGTCGATAGGCCGGGCCGACGGCCAATACTAGCACCACCATCCGGCATACATGGAAGGCTGTCACCACCGGCACTTCGACATGCAGTGCGCGTGCGGTCAGCGCCATTTCCGCGATCCCTCCGGGGGAAGTCGCCAGCATGGCTGTCGCGGGATGCAGTGCACCGAACTTCGCCAACGCGAGCCCGAACAGCGCTGCCAATCCCAGCGCGGCCCCGGTACAGGCGGCCACCGCGGCCATGAAGCGTGGCGCGGTATGGAGGAAGCCGGGCGTGAAACGCGTGCCAAGCGAAAGGCCGATGCAAAGCTGGCCGGCGCGCACCATCCATTCGGGCACGCCGCCGACGGGCATTTGCGCCGCCGCCAGCAGCCCCGCGGCCAGCAAGGGGCCCAGCACCCAGGCGTTCGGCACGCCGCGCTTCCGCAGCAGCCAGCCCGCCGCGCAGGTGACCGCGGCGAGCAGGCCGAATGCCGGCAACGTTCCCGCGACGCCTGGCGGCAGTGCGGCCAGCGCCGGCGCAGCTGCAGCGTGGGACGCCAGTGGCGGCATGCCATGCGCGCTCCAGTAGCGCAGCACGAAAGGCAGGAAACTGACCACGAACATCAGCCGCACACCCTGCGCCGCAGCCACATGCTGCGCCACCGCGCCATGCCGCTCCCCCTGCACCGCCATCTCGGAAGCGCCGCCGAGCGCCATGGAGAAAAATGCTGTGGCAGCGCTGACGTCCGCCAGCCGCTTGAGCAGCCAGGCGCACAGGCATCCCAGCGCCAGGGCAAATGCCACGGCCCCAGCGATATAGCCGGCGCGCGCCATCACCACCGCCAGCACGGCTGGCGTAAAGTACAGCCCAAGCACCGTGCCGATGGCCCACTGCCCCGCCGCCCGCGCTGCAACCGGGCAGCACAGGTCGACGCCTGCGATGCGCAGCGCCGCGCTGGCAAACAATGGACCCATCAGCCAAGGCAGCGGAGTATCAAGCCACCTGCAAAAAAAAGCGGCCAGCAAGCCGGCCGCCAAAGCTTGGAGGAAGCAACGGTGTCGGGTCAGAAGACCCACAGCTTGTCGGCCGGCAGTTGAAGCCAGTACTGGCCATCCTGCAGGCGGTATTTGGAGTGGGCGCGCACGCTGATATCACCACGCTTGAACAGGCATTCCCAGCGGTCGCCGAGGTACATGCAGGTGACCAGGGCAAGCTGCAGGGAATTTTCCACCTGGCTGCTGCTTACGCGCACCTCTTCAACGCGGATCAGCGGAGCAACGGAATCACCGCCCTTGCCGCGTGCAGTGGCTTGCAGCTTCGTGCCGGCGACGTCGATCACGACACTGTCGCCATCGCGCGAAACCAGCGTGCCAGGCAGGCGGTTGTTACTGCCCATGAATTCAGCCGTGAACAGGGTTTCAGGCGTTTCGTACATCGACTGCGGGGTGCCCTGCTGTTCGATCTTGCCGTTGTTTAGCAGCAGGATGCGGTCGGAAATCGCCATCGCCTCGTCCTGGTCGTGCGTCACCATCAGCGCCGACAGGCCAAGGCGCACGATCAGCTCGCGCAGGAAGGCGCGCGCCTCTTCGCGCAGCTTCGCATCCAGGTTGGACAGCGGTTCGTCCAGCAGGATCACCGGCGGGTTGTACACCAGCGCACGGGCAATCGCCACGCGCTGCTGCTGGCCGCCCGACAGCTGGTGCGGGAAGCGCTCGCCCAGGTGGCCCAGGCCAAGCTGCTTCAGCACCTCGCCCACGCGGCGGCCGATTTCTTCCTTGTTCATCTTGCGCAGCTTGAGGCCGTAGGCCACGTTTTCCGCCACGGTCTTGTGCGGCCACAGCGCATAGGACTGGAACACCAGGCCCAGGTTGCGCTGTTCGGCCGGCATTTCAAAGCCCTTGGCGCCGTCGAACACGCGGCGGTCGCCGATGTCGATGGAGCCCAGGCGCGGGCTTTCCAGGCCGGCCACGGCGCGCAGCAGCGTGGTCTTGCCGCTGCCCGATGGGCCCAGCAGCGCCACCACTTCCCCCTTTTGCAGGTGCATCGACACGCCCTT
>Ga0209565_1001247_pt1 | contig 11897 bp, 18 predicted proteins | sample Araplaol_mTSA_r2_2_FD_184283 | JGI IMG/M metagenome (GOLD analysis project Ga0209565, IMG submission 184283) | Arabidopsis root microbial communities from North Carolina, USA - plate scrape MF_Col_mTSA_r2 (SPAdes) (version 3) | ecosystem: Host-associated > Plants > Roots > Endosphere | place... | reverse complement strand
TTCGCCGAGCTGCATCGCCAGCGCGCTGGCGATGCAGCTCGGCCCAGCTCAAACACCACCGAGATCAATTAATCTTGCAACCCCGGACTTCCTCGTTATGAATGGCATGGCAAGAGGGGGCAGGTCAAATGCACCTGCGGTTCACAGGGCGCCTGCGAGCCCCTTCATGTCGTTCAACAGCGCCTCGGAGAACCGCCCTGTGGGCCGAGGCTCGCTCAATCCGTCGGTCATGAACCAGCACTCAGGATCCGGGTCCGCTGACTCCGCGTCGAACCAGGCCGCCATGTAGCCATGGTGGGAGAAGAAGACGACATGGGAGTCCTTCAGCTGGTACTCGACCTCCTCCTCTTCGAGCAGATCCCGCAGCATCCCGTGATTCGAGAAGATGCAGTCGATGAACCAGGCTGAGCCGCGAAAGATGCCATCGAAGTCCCGGCCCATCCAAAGCAGGTAGTCCCTGTAGGCCTGGGGCAGCGGGAAGCCAAGCTTGTGTTCGAGCTTCTCGACATCCGCCGCACTGGCGCCAACCGGGGCGCCTATCTTGGGCTCGATGTGGAGCGCGTGGAATTGCTTGACGGATTCGATGGGCATGAGGCTTCTCGGTAACGAACGCAGGGGAGACTATGGCCGCCTTGCGTCAACAATGCGCAATAGGTGGGAAGCGAGCAGCACCATTTCCTGTGCCTCGGCAGGATCGATCCGAACATTGCGATGAGAGTGCGGGTTCTTGTATGACCCAATTGCTCCCGCAAAGAGATTCATGAGGGCGTCGCGCTCGCCCCCTTCTTTGCTCTGATCGCACAAGGGCCCGGTCGGTCCGAATGCCTTTCGCATCAGCATTACCCCAACATCGCCGTCTGCGAACTTTCCCGCCTCGCGCACTGCGACCTCTACTGCCTTGAATGCGTGAAAAACCGCATCGTCGAGATCCCCGCGCGCCAACTCTAGCCAAACCTTGTCCGCAATCAAGGGATGCAGCATCGTCTTCGGAAACATTGCTGCCGCTCGGAAGGCATCGAAATCACCTTCCTCGGTCATTCGCTTGGCACGGCGGCTCAATACGAGCCACCCGTTGGTGCCGTTAGTACCAGGGGCGGGCACCAGCAGCATGTTCTGCTTCAGCCAAGCCCATCCCTCACTCAAGGCCAGATCAATTTCGTCACGTCGCTGCGGCGGATACCAAGGTTGGCCGACCACCTCGCTCACGGCCTGTGGATGAAACATGCCGTTGTGCTGAAGGTTTGCTCTCGCCACCGATAGCAACTGCTTTCCTAGCTCCTCAGGTGCAAGCTGCACCAATACATCTACATCGGGAATGAGTTCGAAGAGAGTCGGCATAGCTCCATACTACCGAAGCTGCCGTGCCCAGCATCGATGCGGCCGAACCTAGACTGACCCAGCAGCCAAGTCAACGAGCAGCTCACCTACGGCACCATGCCTTTTGCGTCTAATTCAACGATGTATTTCGCGGTCTCCACTCTGCCCGGCTGTAGTTCTGTGGCAAGGTTGTTCCCGAAGCTGAAAACTTCGCTGCTTAGAAGTCGGGCCGCTTCGGCCGCATCCATCAATGCCAGAGCCGTGAGCCCCTTTGCCTTCGTTATCTCTTGAATCAGCTTTTTGGGGTTAGCGAAGCCGTGCGCAAGAAAGAGTTGCTCGCTTTGTGCTCGATCAGGGTCGAAGTAGGTCGTGCCGTGTGCGACCTTGTTTCGCGTCACAGCTCCTTCACTCAGCCTGCGAAATAGGTCGCGCCACTGCGCCTTTAACTGAGAGGTGGCCGGGCCATAGACAACCGCGGAGTCGGCCAATGCGAGCCGTGTATTGAAGGTTGGGACGCTATAGAACGACGCTGCGATCGAATCCGATTGCATCGCGCTCAGCGCAACAGAGTAGACATGGAGCAAGTTGTTCTCAATGAATGTCCAAGCGGTGATGCAGCGCCCCACAGCACCGAAGAAGGTTGCCTGATCACCGCTAGAAGGGTTCGCAGTCACGTTGAACGGATCGATGCGACTCGTCAGGTAAACCCATTCCATTTCCTTCTCCTCGCCCCTTAGGGCCGCGTCACTTTCCTCCGACTCATTCTCGACTGCTAGAGGGTTTGTGCCAATCGCGCGCACCACCCTGCCCCTTCCCTCGTGTTGATGGCAATATCACGGGTGTGATGCCGAAGCTACAGCACTTATAGGAGTTCACTGTTGACCCTGCAAAGTAAAGCTGCTGGGGACCTTAAAGAAACACCCCCTTCAGCAGCGAATGTTCGCGACGACGAGGCGTTAGCCCAGTGGCGTGCGACTATCAAGGAATTGATCGAGACCGAGCCGGAGTCTTTTGCCAAGATGGTCTGTCGCGGTGTTCTGGCGGAGCCCGGCAGCCAAGGTGCTTGGATAAAGGATCAGCGTGATGGGTATCGGCGCGCGTATGGAGCCGTTGCGCGCATGACCCTAGATGCACTCGAGGGAATCAACCAGCCGTCGCAACAAGGCGATGTGGTATCGCTGTCCGAATGGATAACCAGCGACTTTGGAGGGGGGCGGCAGCGAATCGATTTTCTTTACTACGGTCACTACAAAGATGCCCGGACTAGTCACGAACTAATCTATACGTTCTTCTCACCTCTCATCGATGGTCTTTCGCATTCGATTGCTCTTGCGACTCAGCACATCTTTCACGGCGTACCCGTTTATGAGATGCAGGACTCCCAGTACGTCCTTGTCGAAGACGATGCTGAAATCGTTGCGTACCTTCGTCAACGCGGAAGTCGCTATGACCTCGTCAGCTCTTCCCACATCCCTGATTGGGCAGATCAGCTTCACTTCAAGCGGACACATCTAAAGACGCATGACCTGTTCTTTCCGGCCACAGATCGAGAGCCCTCACTCGAAGAGGTGGCCCAGCTTCGAACTGCATATAGACATGCCATAGGCGAACCACTGAGTTCTTCAAATGCTCGTCGCCCTGGCTCGTCGTCGTCCAAGCTTCTCTCATTGGTTGATGAGGTGCTGTCGAGGTATTACGGGATCAATTTTCTAGTCGCCGATGCCAATACGTGGCCACGACAAAAGGACGTTGTCGCATGGCTCAGAGAAATGCACGGGCTTAGCGAGCGAGAAGCTCAGGCCGTGGACATCGTCTGCAGACCTGACTCCCTTAGAGGGAAGTGACCGAAGGGCCCCATGAGCCCTCCCTTAGCCTTCCCTGAGGGCTGTCATGGTTGACCTGAGGGCGCCCTTAGGGCCGACAGTCCGACTCACTCGCTGCACATTGGGTGCACCGCCGAGTGATTCGGAGGAAATTCATGCAGGCTGCATCTCAGCACGACCAAGATGGCGCGCAATGCGCATTGAATTGCTCACTCGCCGCGCTCCAACTTGTCCAGTCGGCGGCGGATACCATCCAATTCGTCGCGAGCGGAGGCCCGACGCTCCAGGGCATCCAACACGAGCTTGCGGAGCGCCATTTCCATGGTGAGCCCCTCCTCTCTTGCGAACTTTTCGATCGCCTCGTAGTGTTCTGGCGGAATGTCCAAAGGGAACACACTGGTGCCTTCTGGATATTTCGGCACGTCCGCTCCCGTATCGAGCGGACCAACGCCGTTGGCCAGCCATTCAAACTGCACACCGAGCGCTCGAGCCAACTTCGCGACGACTTCGGATCGCGGAGTGCTACGCCCAGACTCATATCGAGAGATCTGGGCCGCTGCGACGCCGCTCACTTCGGCCAGCCCCTGTTGGCTCCAGCCCATTGCAGATCGAGCTTTGATCAAGCGAAAGCTCAGATTTTCGTCCATGGGCAAAAAATAGTCATAAACAGTATTGACCAGTCATGATTAGCAGGGCAAGATACTGATGTCTACTCTTCAATACCAATCCTGACGGAGAACGCATTCTATGACTGCCACGAGATCGCTTTCGAAGAAGCGCAGGCCGCCGTTCTCGCTAGTTTTGCCCCAGGAACTAGAGAGCTATCTCCGCGCATGCGCGGAAGCCAGTTACCGCCCCATAACGAAAGAGATCGTTATGCGCCTCGAAGAATCTCGCGCCCGGCAAGGCGCGGCACAGCAAATCCAGAAAGGACAGCCGTGAGCAGCATCGTTCCCCTGAGTGGCGGCAACGCCATCACCATGACTAGCCTCGAGTTGGTCGAGTTCATCAACGGCCAACGTGGTGACGGTGAGCCCAGCCTGCGCCATGACCATTTCATGGTGAAAGTGACGAAAGTGCTCGGCGACGCCGCTCCCAAATTTTCGGGAACGGTGCAACGCCCGCAGCCGACAGGCGGCTTCCGCGATTACCCCTGCTATCGCTTTCCCAAGCGCGAAGCCTGCTTGATGGCCATGAGCTACAGCTACGAGCTGCAGGCCAAGGTCTTCGACCGCATGAGCGAACTGGAGACGGTGACCGCTGGTGGCCGCTTCTACGTCCCGCAGACCATGCCGGAAGCCTTGCGCCTCGCTGCCGATCTCGCCGATCAGAACAAGGTGCTGGTTGAGCAGGTCGAGACCATGACGCCGAAGGTCGAGGCCCTCACCCGGATCGCCCTGGCCGACGGATCGATGTGCATCCAGTCCGCGGCGAAGCACCTGCAGATACAGCCGAAAAAGCTCTTCCTCTGGCTGAGCGAGCACGAGTGGATCTACCGCCGCGCCGGCGGCACCGGCTGGCTGGGCTACCAAAGCCGCATCCAGTCCGGTCTGCTCGAACACAAGGTGGCCACGGTCGAGCGCAGCGACGGCAGCGAAAAGATGGTCGAGCAGTGCCGCATCACGCCGCGCGGCCTGTCGAAGCTTGCCGAGTTGCTCAACGAGAAGGAGGCCGCATGAAAAACTGAGCCGGATAACTCGCGCAACCTTACGGAAACGCGATCCGACCTGTAGTCTGGTCTCACCAACATAGATGGCGTCGCCCCAAAAAGGCGACGGCCGAGTGATTGAGCCCACTCGACCGTCTATGAAACACCACCCCGTCAAAGGATAGGACTTCACATGACGAATGATGCCACGCTCGCGCCGGCAGGCGCAACCGAGCCTCCACGGCCTCCAAGGCCACCCGCGCCGCTCCATTTAGTAGCAGCACCTTCGAGCGATTCCGAGCAACTGGCCGCCCTGCTCGACCAGGCGGTCATCGTCGCCACACTGCTGGCGCACAACTTCAGCGGCGACGGCTCGTTCGACGACCCGAGCGATGCACCCGGCCTCACCGGCATGGTGGATTGCGTCGCCAGCCTCCTCGCCACGGCCAACGCACGCGCTGCAGGACTGGGTGCAACGGAAGCTGTTCAAAAGACGATCCTCCACGCCAGCTCGCTCGCCGATCACCTGTCGGCCAGTTCTCGTGACGAGCTGTACGGCGGCCAACGCGGCTTCCGCCTCGGAGATCAGTTCTTGGGCATGTGCTACTGGACTGTGGAGCAGCACGCCCAGCGCGCCATCGACGACCTGAACGCCAACGAGGTGCGAGCATGAGCGCCGTCCTCGACAAGCCCCGCGCCAAGGCTAGGCCGAAGGCCGAGAAGAGCGCGCTGCAGGCCCGACTCGACTCGATCTTCGCCAAGCTCAAGCTCGGCCAGGAGAAGCTGCAGCTCGCCCACCATTCCGTCGGGCTGACGGATCCGGGCGACGCGCCCGAGATACTTCTGCGAGCGGTGATCGAAGACATGCTGCCGCAGGCCATCGCGCCGATGTACCGCCAGCCCCTCACCCGGGCTGATGTGGATACGGCCTACACCGGCATGTTCACGTCCCTCGCAGCGATCGATGGCGTGACCGCCCTTTCTCGCGGACAGGTCATCGAGGACACGCTGCGCGATGCGTGGGCGCTGCTCGACGAAGCGAACAGCCTCATGGACTTCACCGGCACCCCTGGCCTGCCCGAAGTCGTGGACACCGCCGAGGCCGATTTCCTGCGAGGTCGCGACATCGCGATCAAGATGATCGACGAAGGCAGCTCACTCACCGGTGAGCGGGAGTGCTATCGCCGCCATCGGGATCCCGGGACCGCACAGGACAACTTCGTCAACGGCTACCTCTCGGACATCATCGCTCACCCCGAACTGCGCGAAGGATTCGCTTCTGTGCTGTCGCAGATGATCGGCGGAGGCGAAACCTTCGACGGCAGCTACTTCAAGCAACTGACGCTCGCCGAAACCAAAGGCGGGGAGCTGGGCGAAGACGGCACGCAACGGGTCGAGAATGAAGACGCAGCCGAGCCGTCTACGGAGGCAGCCCCGGCAGCCTTCGAAGCCCTCGGCATCTATGAGGGCCCGTACTTCATGGTCAGCGAGGTCATTGGGATCATTCAAGCGCGACTCATGGACATCGGCTCCGACCTCCTCTATGGAGTCGCGACCTGCGCGGAGAAGGCCAAGGACGTTCTGAGTGCCGGCATTTCGGCCCGCGATGTCCGCATGTGCGGTGACGCATCCACTCAAATGGCCGTCACCATTGCCGTGCTGGATGCGTCGCTGGAAGCGGACGACGACGTGGCGCTGTGGGGTGCGCTGCGCCTCCTCAAGCTCGCTCACGAAGCCCTTGATGAAGCGGTGGCGCAAGGGGTCGCAGCATGACGAAGCAGGTTCACTCCCCGGGCGTCCTGGTCAGCCACGAGCTTGGCGCCGATTGCTTCACCGGCACTGCCGACGATCTTGTCGCCGCCGGCCTCGTGCGAATGGAGCAGTTACCCGGGCAGCCGGGCAACGGCACCACGACGGTTTCGTTTCGGGCGGATGGCACCCGCGTGCGCAAGGGGACTCCGGGCGCGTGCCGAGCCGTCGGCTATCTCAGGATCCGCAAGGTGAGCCGCCTGATGATCTGCGTGGAGCGCGGTGTCGGTGATGAAGAGCATCGCCGTCGGCGTCAGGCATGGTTCGAGGCACTCCACCGCGAGCGCGAGGAACAGCGCGAACTCGCCCGCTCGTGGCCCTTCCCCATCGTCTGCGGGAGGCCGGTATGAGCACGACTACCAGTAGCAGACCGACGCTCCGACTCGTATCCAGGCCCGCAGCCAAGATCGACGCCGACCTGGTCGCTTTCACGGTGATGGAGCACATCGACGTCAACTTCCCGGCGGTGTGGCACGCAGTTCCTGTGGAAGCTCGCGCGAACATCCGGAACGCGATCGTGCACGCTGTTGAGGTTGAGGCCGCGCGCACGGGGGTGTCTGCATGAAGCACGACATCTGCAACGCCTGCGAGACAGTCCAGCACTGCAGCAAGAACGGCTGCGTCTCTGTGACCGCTCAAGGACCTACCCCGACTTCAGGCCAAGCGAACAGCGCCGACACGACCGCGCAGGTCCGCAACGACACGATCCGCGAGGCCATGGCTGCAATTGCGCACACCGAGTCGCGTGCGCAGGCCCTAGCGATCATGGAGGGCATGCTGACGCCATGAGCACGCCCGAGTTCTTCCTGACTGATCCCGAACTCGCAAAGCTCACCGGCTTCAAGATCAAATCGAAGCAGATCGAGTGGCTGCGTGGCCAGGGATTGCCGTTCCGCGTGAGCGCTACTGGCCATCCGGTCGTCACCCGCTGCGCTGTCGAAGGCCGAGCAGACGAAACTCCAGACGACGACGGGTGGACGCCCGGATTGATCGGAGCTTGAGCATGGGTCGTAAGCCATCGCGGTGGACCAACCTGCCGCGCGGGATGCGCGCGCGTCCGCGCGGCAACCTCATCCACTACTACCTCGACACCGGCGGCAAGCCTCGAAAGGAAATCCCGCTGGGGTCCGATTACGCCCTCGCGGTGAAGCGCTGGAGCGAGTTGGCTGCCAAGCCGAAGCCCGCCTATGCGCCGCCCGTCGCGGAGGGCACGCTCGCGGCCGTGGCCAAGGCCTACCGGCGCGACATCCTGCCCACGAAGGCGCCCAGGACCCGCCGCGACAACGAGAAAGAGCTGGAGTGGATCCTGAAGTTCTTCAACACGCCGCCAGCACCGCTCGACAAGATCGAGCCGAAGCACATCAACCAGTACCTGCACTGGCGCGTGAAGGAGGCCGTGAAGATCGCCGAGGCCCAGAATGCCGAGCGGGTGAAGAACGGCCGCAAGATCGTGCCGATCCCCGCGAAGTGGGGCCAGGTACGCGCCAACCGCGAGAAGGCGCTGATCTCGCACATGTGGAACTACGCCCGGGCCAACGGCTTCACGAAGCTGTCGAACCCGTGCGCCGGCATCAAGGGGTTCCGCGAGACGGCCCGAGACGCCTACGTCGATGACGACATGCTGAAGCGCGTCATGGAGCATTCCTGCGAGCCCCTGCGCTTCGCCCTGCGCCTGGCGCACATCACCGGCCAGCGACCCGCCGACGTGCTCGGCATGAGCGAGGACCACATCCGCGGAGAGTACCTGCGGGTACGCCAGAGCAAGACCCAGGCGAAGCTGCGGATCGTGGTGGAGAACGCGCTGGAAGAACTCATCGAGGAGATCCGCGTGTTCAAGGCGGCCAGGCCGAAGCAGTCGGCCCCGCTGCTGGTGAATGAGCGCGGCGCGCCGATGACAGCGGCGATGCTGCGCAAGCGCTTCGACAAAGCCAGGAAGAGCGCTGGCATCGACATCGCCACCTTCCAGTTTCGTGACCTGCGCGCGAAGGCGGCCACGGACACCGACGAGTCGGCTGGCATCAAGGATGCGCAGACCTTGCTGGGCCACTCGACCGAGGCAATGACCTCGAAGTACATCCGCCACAAGGTCGGCAAGAAAGTGCGGATCGCAGCCCCAAAGAAGGAGCCAAAATAGCTGCGGGATTTGTTCCGCAACTTCTGAGACACCCGCATGGATGCTGGGTTTCGAGACTCCTCATTTTTCCGGTTGCGGAACAAAATCCAGCGCTAAGTAGTTGATTTTTCTGAGGTAGCCCTTGGACTCTTAATCCGTAGGTCGAGTGTTCGAGTCACTCAGGGCCCACCACCAACACCAAAATAGCGCGGTCTCCGCGCTATTTTTTCGTCAAAGCCTCCTCAAGATCTTCCCTGAGGAGGCTTTTTCTTTGCTGGCTCGCGCCCGGTCACGAACCAGAGCTGGAAGCGGCGCCCTTCCGCGCAATCCAGTCGTCGACGCAGCGCTCCAGCAGATCCTGTCGCTCGCCCACCTCCGCCGCCAAGTATTGGCGGGCATGCGCCTGCGCCAGTTCGCTCGACAGGAACCACTGCTCGCGATCCGGGCTCCCTTGCGCCGGCGGCGCTCCCCATGCGGCAGTGCCCAGAAAGGCCTCGGTGACAGGCAATCGCCCATCGGTCTTGCCAAGCTCCGACAACGCATCGCGTGCGCCGCCAAGAACAATGCGCACCTGCACGACCTCGTCGTCCGCCTCGATCAGCGCACCGAGGCCGCCAGCCTGATGCACCTGCCAGAGCTGTACTGCAGAAGCATTGCGAACCCAGCTCTCCAGCGCACGCGTCAAACTTTCGAGGATGATTTTCTTGTTCATAAGGGAATATTTCACGATTTACTCCATCAGCTACAAGCAGCTTGCCCCAAAGCTGCAAACGGCGCCCATCTGGCGTGGCATCTTGCACTTGCTGTCACGCAGCGCAACAACGAAGAAAGACACAGGGACATCAACTTCGAAGCCAGACGGCTCGTTCGGCCCGCTCATGCGGGTATTTTTTTGCCCGGCTCGCCGCAACCTCCGCAGCGACGCACGACAGCCACGGAATGCGCCCCGCCCCGGACCGTGCTTTCGGGCGTGAGCTATATTTCCGCCCATGGAAAAGGCGTCCGACATAGGCAAACCCACCGTCCCCATCGACCTGATCGGGCCGGATCACTGGCCCCGTTCGAAGCGCGGCACGGGCCGTGCAACCAAAGTCATTCTGGCGATCGTCGGCGGTCTGGCTGCAGCAGGCGTGATCGCTTACCGCTTCTTCGGTATCGGGCGCTGAAAGGCAGTCTTCGCCACGAACCAAAGCCCGCCGTCCGAAGGACAGCGGGCTTTTTTCATGGGCGCGGCGGGACAGGAAGCTCATCACAGCCCCGCACCTACTGAAGCCGCGAACCCTTGGGCAAACGCTTCGCCAGCCATTCGTGCACGTCCGCACGGATGTTGCGGCCTTCCAGCAGGAAGTTCTCGTAGCGGCTTGGCACATACGGCAGGTAGACCAGCGGCATGCCCGCCTCCTCCGGCGTGCGCGCTGCCTTGCGGTTGTTGCAGGCGGCGCATGCGCTCACGAGGTTGGTCCAGGTCCATGGGCCTCCGCGCGATTCGGGCAGCACGTGCTCGCATTGCAGGTCGCGCTCGTGGAAGACGCCCGCACAGTAGGCGCAGGTGTGGCGGTCGCGGCGCAGCAGCTTGGTCTTGGTGACGCTCGGAATCACTTCGAAGAGGTTGATCTTCGACGCGCCGCGCAGCGCGATGATCGGCGCGACATCGATGCGCGACTGCACGCCGCGCGCCACGTTGAAACCGCCGCGCAGCGTGGCCAGCGGCTGGTCGCCGTCTTCCCAGGCGACCGAGCCGGTCGCGTATTGCAACACCGCCTGCTCCAGCGAAATCCAGGCTTGCGGCGTGCCCTGAATGTCGAGTTGCAGGACGTGAGGGTGCATGAATCGCCTCCTTTCGCGGCGATGGTTGCGTGGTTGATGAATGAAGGAACGAAGCCATGGGGTACGCGAACGGAATCGAACCGTCGTCAGCGGGACCACAACCCGCGGCTCTGCCATTGAGCTACGCGCACCATGAAGAAGTGACGATCGGTGAGAGGCCGACTACCACTCGCCGACCGCGCGAACGCGTTGGTCGAGATCGAGGCCGTCGGACTGCAGCTCGCGACCCGGCGCTTCCTGGTTCGCGCCGCGTGCACCGGCGGTGAAACCGAAGCGCCGGACCAAGGCCAGCATCGTGGTGCGCTCGCGCGGCTGCGCCGGGCGCACGGTGATCATCCGGATCGGGGTATTGCGCTTGCGCATGGTGACTCCTCGGTTGTGTGACAGCAGGACAAAGAAACTGGCCCCACGTGCACGACTCGAACGTGCAACCCCTTGCTTCGTAGGCAAGTGCTCTGATCCATTGAGCTAACGCGGGTAGTAAACAAAAAGTGTCCGGTTACGAGTTCCGGCGCCGCCCAATCTTTGCGGCCGGTTTCCGCGGGAGGACCATCTGCATGGCCCTGTCCCGCTCGGGTTCGGTGATGTCGTCGTGCCTGGAACGGCTGTCCGCTTTCCATTTCGGTTGTGTCCTCACGCGACGGACAACGCACTGGCGCTGTCCCGTACGACGTCGCTGCACAGGAGTGATCAATTCCTGCACATCCCGCCAGACCGTCTACGCGGTGGGCTCTGGCGGTGTGGTGAAGGCACACCCGAAATGACAAACAGAAAACTGCACGACAAAACAAAAAGGCCCGGAACCTTGCGGTTTCCGGGCCTCTGAACGAGAGAGCTTGGAAGGTGTGCGCCTATGCGCAACCTCCACCCGGTAGCACCTGATCCTCGGTTTTTCCAAAACGCAGGCTGGCTGCGGCTTTCGTGGAATACACGTGGCTCTGGTGCTGGTTCGATCGGACCGACGGCATGCCGTCGAAACCACCGCACGCCCAGACGCGCACGAGCGATCGGCCCGATGCGGGACGAATGCTGGTGAGGATCAGTGCGGTGTTCACGATGGTTCCTGAGTCAAAAATTGCCGATGTCGGCCGTTAGGGGTTGGAAAAATGGTACGGCTTGGAGCCGCGAGTGAAGGCAACTGTAAATAGTGTTTACGGCGGCGTCAACAACCGGGACAATCTTTTTTTGTCTTGTTGTTGTTTTTGAACAGTGCCCAATATCACCGTCGCGCGCCGCCGCAATGCGCTTGCGCTGCACCGCCGCTTTCTCGAAGAGGCCGTTGCCGCAGGCTTGCCAGCCAAGGGGCTGGACCAGGCGTTCGCGAAGAAGATCGAGATTTCCCCCAGCATGTGGAGCCAGA
>Ga0209565_1001241_pt1 | contig 11965 bp, 4 predicted proteins | sample Araplaol_mTSA_r2_2_FD_184283 | JGI IMG/M metagenome (GOLD analysis project Ga0209565, IMG submission 184283) | Arabidopsis root microbial communities from North Carolina, USA - plate scrape MF_Col_mTSA_r2 (SPAdes) (version 3) | ecosystem: Host-associated > Plants > Roots > Endosphere | place... | reverse complement strand
CGACGCCAACGTGGACTTCGTCGATGCCGGCAAGATCGCGACCGCGCTGATGGGCGATTCGATCGCCACCAATATGTTCATGCTGGGCTACTCCTTCCAGAAAGGCCATGTGCCGCTGTCGGAAGCCTCGTTGATGAAGGCGATCGAACTGAATGGCGTATCGGTGCCGTTCAACAAGGCTGCCTTCAACTGGGGCCGCTACTGCGCGCACGACACCGCCGCGGTGGCCAAGCTGGCCACGCCGGCAACCGTGATCGAATTCAAGCGCACCCAGACGCTGGAAGAGATCATCGCCAAGCGCGTGGAACTGCTGACCGCCTACCAGGACGCCGCGTACGCCAAGCAGTACAGCGACTTCGTGTCGCAGGTACAGGCAGCGGAAGGCGCGCTGGGTTCGAAGAAGCTGACCGAAGCCGTGGCCCGCTACTTCTACAAGCTGATGGCCTACAAGGACGAGTACGAAGTGGCGCGCCTGCACAGCGACCCGGCTTTCCGCGAAAAGATCGCCAATATGTTCGAAGGCGACTACAAGGTGAAATTCCACCTGGCCCCGCCGCTGCTGGCGAAGAAGGACAAGGAAGGCCACCTGGTCAAGCAGGAATTCGGTCCATGGATGCTGAAAGCCTTCGGCGTGCTGGCCAAGTTCAAGGGCCTGCGCGGCACCGCCCTCGACGTCTTCGGCTACACCGCGGAGCGCAAGATGGAACGCGCCCTGATCGGCGAATACCGCAAGACAGTGGAAGGCCTGCTGGGCAAGCTGAGCGCCGACAACCTGGCCACCGCCGTCGCCATCGCGCGCATCCCTGAAGACATCCGCGGCTACGGCCACGTCAAGGAGCGCCACCTGAAGGCGGCCAAGCAGAAGGAAGCATCGCTGCTGGCTGAATTCAGCAAGCCTGCAGCCGTAACGCACGCAGCCTGATTCCAGGCGCGCCAGGAAAGCCGGGGCCAGTCCCCGGCTTTTTTTATAAGCATCTGCAAAATCATTCGTTCAGTAATAAAACCGGCCTTGATAAGGTGGCGCCTCTCCATAAGAGGACCACTTCAATGCAGACAAAATTCAAATTGAAACCGTTGGCGGCGGGCGCTTTCGTTTTGCTGGCTGGCTTTGCCCAGGCACAGGAAGCAGCGACGCCGGCAGCCGTCGTGATCACCGGCTCGCGCATCCCGCGTGCCAGCCTGGAAGGCCCATCGGCCGTAACCGTCATCACCGGCGACGACATCACCAAACAAGGCTACAAGAACGTCTTTGACGCGCTCACCAACCAGTCGCAGAACAGCGGCTTCGTTCAGGGCGCGGATTACGGCAACACCTTCACGCCGTCGGCCAATGCCATCAGCCTGCGCGGCCTGGGCCCGAACCACACGCTGGTGCTCTTGAACGGCCGCCGCCTGGCCGACTTCCCGATTGCCTACGAGGGCACGGTCAACTTCACCAACCTGGCCAATATTCCGTCGAGCGTGGTGGAGCGTATCGAGATCCTGAGCGGCGGTGCATCGGCCATCTACGGCTCGGATGCGATTGCGGGCGTGGTCAACATCATCCTGAAGAAACAGGCCAACGGCTACGACATAAACCTCAAGGCCGGCACCACCACGCGCGGCGGGGGCGGCGACAAGCGCCTGCAGTTCACCGGCGGCCAGAGTTTAGACAAGCTGAATACCCTGTTCAGCATCGAGCTGCTGGAACGCGATCCGCTGTGGAGCGCCGACCGCGACTTCATGGCCAGCAAAACCGGCGTGGCGCCGACGTCCGTCCTGGCGCGCAAGAACGTCAGCACCGGCAAGTACGTCGACCTGGGCAATACCTGCTCCGATATCGGCGACCTGTTCGGCGGCAGCACTGTCAAATACACGGCCAAGGCAGGCAGCTACTGCGCCAGCCCGAAGGTCGGCCCGACCTACTGGACCACGCAAACGAAGAACAGCAGCCAGAACCTGTTCGGCAGTGCCAATTACGAGCTGTCCGACACCACTACGCTGTTTGCGGAAGCGCTGTACGGCAACAACCGCAGCAGCAACAACACGCGCGGCCCGTCGTGGACGTCGCGCTCGGCCACCGACAGCTATTTCTGGAACCAGAACACCAGCCGTTATGAAGCGTGGAGCCGCTACATCTCGCCGGAGGAAATGGGCGGAGTGGGGCGCTACAACCGCCGCTGGGACGACCAGGCAGCTTCGCTGTCGCTCGGCCTGCGCGGCCAGATCCCGAACACTTCGTGGAACTATGAAGCCGGCTACACTGCCTCGCAGTACAAGAGCCAGAACCATACCCAGCGCGCGCTGGCCAATATCGACAATTTCTTCCTCGGCCCGCAACTGGGCGTGAATGCCAGCGGCGTCGCCATCTTCGCGCCGGATCCGGCGCGCCTTGCCACGCGCCTGACGCCAGGCGAATTCAACTCCATCACGGGCGAATCGGTCAGCGACGACAAATCCTGGACTAATACGCTGAGCCTGACCGCCAACGGCGAAGCCTTCAAGCTGCCGGCTGGCCCGGTCAAGGTGGCCACGGTTGCGGAGCTCGGAAAGCAGGGGTTCTCCAACGTGCCGGACCCGCGCATCAACCAGGGCTACTTCAACACGCTGGCGCCGTCCGACGTGACTGCCGGCACCCGCAAGCGCTACGCGATCGGCGCCGAGGCCAGCATCCCGCTGGTGAAGACGCTGGACGGCACCCTGGCTGGCCGCTACGACCATTACTCCTTCGCAGGACGCGATGACGGCAAGTTCACTTACAACGGCGGACTGGAATGGCGTCCGGCTTCGCAGTTCCTGCTGCGCGGAAACTACGCCACCAGCTTCCGCGCGCCGGACATGAACTACATCTACAAGGCGCGCGGCACCGGCTACTATTCGTCCACCACCGATTACTACCGCTGCGCCAACGCCGGACAGCCGGTGGCGGACTGCGACTTTGCAAACTACTCGCCGGGAGCCGATTATGTGCAGACCGGCAGCAAGGACCTGCGCTCTGAAAAAGGCCGTTCCGCCGGCCTGGGCGCAGTGTGGTCGCCGAGTGCCGACTTTGACGTCACGCTGGACTACTGGAGGATCCGCATCGACGACCTGGTCACCAACCTGAGCGCCGACAAGCTGCTGCGCGACGAAGCCGATTGCCGCATCAGGGGCGGCCTGACTTCACCGACCTGCGCCGACGCGATCCGCCGCATCGTCCGCTATGCCGACAATGCGCTGAACAAGCCGGGCGAGATCAGGCAAATCCTGGTCAACCCGATCAACGCGGCATCGACCAGGGTCAGCGGGATTGACCTGTCGGCTCGCTATGCCCTGCGCACCGCGGCTTACGGCAATTTCATCACGAAGGTGAATTATTCGAAAACCTTGAAACAGGAGTCGCGCCAGTTCGCCGGCGACCCGCTGAACAACGACAAGGACGACCTGGGCAACTATGACTGGCGCGACAAGCTGAATGCCAGCCTGACCTGGAATGCCGGCGGCTGGTCGAACACCCTGTTCCTGCAGCGCTACGGCAAGGTGCCCAACGGCGCCGGCGATGCCTGGCTGACGCCGACCACGCTGGTGAACGCCAGTTCGGTGCTCAAGGTGAACAAGCATGCCACTGTGTCGCTGGCCGTGAACAACCTTTTCAACCGCATCAAGCATGACGAGAGCGGCGGCTGGCCCTACTACCCGGTCGGCAATTACAGCCCGGCGGGCCGCCAGGTCTGGCTCGAGCTGAATTACCACTTCGGCTCCTGATACAAAGGGGGCAGTGCGGCAAGGAAGGAATTGCGATAGGATTCCCGGCATCTTAATTCTTGCCGGAGTTCTTCGATGCTGCGACCTTCACTGCTGCTGCCCCTTCTTGCTGCATTCCCGCTGGCGCACGCTGCGCCCGACCTCAGCACCGTCGCCGAACGCTCCGGTTACCAGGCCACCGGCCGCTACGACGAAGTACAGCGCCTGTGCGCCGGCTACCAGAAAGCCTATCCGAAAGCCGTGCGCTGTTTTTCTTTCGGCGAGACGCCGGAAGGCCGTCCGATGCTGGCACTGGCGGTGTCGCGCAGCGGCGCGCTGACCGCCGCTGCGGCAAGGCAGCGCAAGCTGCCCGTATTGCTGGTGCAGGGCGGCATCCACGCCGGTGAGATCGACGGCAAGGATGCCGGTTTCTTGGCCCTGCGCGAGGCGCTGGATGGCAAGGCTGCCGCCGGTGCGCTGGACAGGCACGTGGTCCTGTTCATTCCCGTCTTTAACGTCGATGGCCACGAGCGCTTCGGCAAGAACAACCGTCCCAACCAGCGCGGTCCGGTAGAAATGGGCTGGCGCGTCACAGCCCAGAACTACAACCTCAATCGCGATTACGTGAAGGCCGATGCGCCTGAGATGCTGGCCATGCTCAAGCTGGTCAACGAATGGGACCCTCTGGCCTACATCGACCTGCACGTGACCGATGGCGCCAAGTTCCAGCCGGACGTATCGATCCAGGTCGAGCCGGTGCACGGCGGCGATGCGGCGCTGCTCCCGCTGGGCAAGGAGCTGCGCGACAACGTCATGGCCGACCTGCGCAAGCAGGGTTCCGACCCGCGCCACTTCTACATCTCCTTCGACAAGACCGACCAGCCGGATTCCGGCTTCGTCGACAGCATGGCAACACCGCGCTTCTCGACCGGCTACTTCCCGCTGCGTAACCGCTTCGCCATGCTGGTGGAAACGCATTCGTGGCGCGATTACCCGCATCGCGTAAAGGTCACCCGCAACACCATCGTCTCGCTGATGGAGCAGTTCGCGCAGCATGGCGCAGCCTGGGCCAAAGCCGCTGCGGAAGCCGATGTGCGCGCCGCCAGGTTGGCCGAGATGCCGCTCAGCTACAAGACCACTGAACGTACCGAGATGATCGACTTCCCGGGCTATGAATACACCCGCACGCCATCCGACGTCTCGGGCGGCGTGTGGACCAGATATGACGAATCCAAGCCGCAGAAATGGACCGTGCCGCTGCGTGACGAAGTGGTGCCGGACGTGCTGGCCAAGGCGCCGGCAGGCGGCTACCTGGTGCCGGCTGCGCAGGCCGCGCTGGTCGAAGCCAAGCTGAAGGTGCATGGCATCAGCTATAAGCGCCTGGAGCAGGCGCCGGGCAAAGTGCCGGTGGAGGCCTTCCGCGCCGACGAAGCAAAGCTGACAGCAGTCTCCTTCGAGGGCCACCAGCTCGCCAACTGGAAGGGCGCCTGGAAAAGCGAGCAGCGCGACGTCGGCAAGGGCGCCCTGTTCGTTCCGATCGCCCAACCGAAATCGCGCCTGGTGATGACCATGCTGGAGCCGGCCGGTGCCGATTCGCTGGCGGCCTGGGGCTTCTTCAACAACTACCTGGAGCGCAAGGAGTACATGGAGGAGTACGTGGCGGAAGAAGCGGCGCGCGGAATGCTTGCGGCCGATCCGGCACTGGCAGCCGATTTCAAGGCCAGGCTGGAAAGCGACCCGGCCTTCGCCAAGAGCCCGCGTGCCCGCCTGGACTTCTTCGCCCGTCGCCATGCCACCTGGGATGAGCGCCACAACCTGTATCCGGTGTACCGCACGGGTCTTGTTTACTAAACTTCCTGAAACTTCGCCGTTTCTGTCACTTTCGATTGCGAGGAAAGATCGGGTAAAGGTATAAAAGCAGCATCATAAAAGGAGACACCATGGGTATCCGACCTTTCGTGGCGCTGTTTACTGCAACACTGCTGGCCGCCGCTGCACAAGCGGCGCCGGCGGGCAGTCCGGCTGCCGCCGTCAACGTGTTTATCGGTACAGGCGGTGACGGCCACACCTTCCCTGGCGCCAGTCGTCCCTTCGGGATGGTGCAACTGAGCCCCGATACCCAGGTGCGGCATTTCCGCCAAAGCTACCCATGGGCGGCCGGCTACCGCTACGAAGACAATTCCATCCTCGGCTTCTCCCATACCCATTTCTCCGGCAGCGGGCACTCGGACCTGGGCGACATCCTGCTGATGCCATACAGCGGCGACACCAAGCTTGAGCCGGGTTATCCGGAGCGCCCGTTCAGCGGCTACCGCTCCCGCTTCCGCCACGAAGATGAACGCGCGGAACCGGGCTATTACGCGGTGCGCCTGCAGGACCACGACGTCGATGTTGAACTGACCGCCAGCGAGCGGGTCGGGCTGCACCGCTACCGCTACGCCAAGGGCGCGCAGGCGAAGCTGATCCTCGACCTGCGCCAGAGCATTTACGATTACGCCGGCAAGAACCTGTGGTCATCGCTGCGCCTGCGCGACAGCACCACCATTACCGGCATGCGCATCACGCGCGGCTGGGCCCCGGGGCGCCAGGTCTACTTCGCCATGAAACTCTCGCGCCCCATTGCCGCCAGCACCCTGCTCAACCGCGAGGAGGGCGTTGAGTACAAGGGTTTCGCCGGCCCGGGAAAGACCCCGGCCGACAAGGTACAGGTGGAAGGCAAGGCGCTGGTTGCTGCCCTCGATTTCGGCACGCCGGACGATGGCACCTTGCTGGTGAAGGTCGCGCTGTCCGGCGTCAGCGAAGATGGCGCGCTGGCCAACCTCGAAGAAATGCCGGGCTGGGACTTCGATGCCGAACGCCAGCGCGCGAGCACGGCCTGGAACGAGGCGCTGTCCGCCGTTGCCATCGAGGCGGCGCCCGACATGCGCAGCATGGTGTATACGAGCCTGTACCACGCCATGCTGGCGCCAAGCTTGTTCATGGACCGCGACGGGAAATATCGAGGGCCGGACAACCAGGTGCACCAGGCCAAGGGCTTCCGCTATCACTCGACGTTCTCGCTGTGGGACACCTACCGCGCCCTGCATCCCCTGCTCACGCTGGTGCAGCCGGAACAGCGCAATGCCGACTTCGTGAACTCACTGGTGGCGTCGCGCCAGCATAGCCCGCACGGCATCCTGCCGGTATGGGCTTTCCACGGCCTGGAAACCTGGTGCATGATCGGCTACCACGCGGTGCCGGTGATCGCCGACGCCTATATGAAGGGCATCAAGGGCATCAATGCCGATGAAGCGCTGGCCGCCATGATCGCCAGCGCAGACTACGGCCCTTACGGCGGCCTGGAACACTACAAGAAGCTCGGTTATGTGCCGATCGACCTGGAACCGGAAGCTGCCTCCAAGACCGTGGAATACGCTTTTGACGACTGGACCATCGCACGCATGGCCGAGAAGATGGGCAAGAAAGACGTGGCCGCCCGCTTCTACCAGCGTGCGCAGAACTACCGCAATGTGTTCGACGCCAAAACAGGCTTTGTCCGCGCCCGCAAGTCGACCGGCGAATTCCGGGAACCATTCAATCCCGTGCAATCGAACTTCGGCAGCGATTACACGGAGGGCAGCGCCTGGCAATATTCCTGGTATATGCCGCACGATAATGCGGGCCTGGTCGGCATGCTGGGCGGCGACGCCGGCCTGCAATCAAAGATTGACCAGGTGTTCGACGCCAAGGTCGATGACAACGTCTACGCCCACATGGAAGACATCTCCGGACTGATCGGACACTACGCGCACGGCAACGAGCCTTCGCACCACGTGGCCTACCTGTACAACTTCGCGGGTGCTCCCTGGAAGACCCAGGCGCGCCTGGCGCAGATCGTCGCCAGTCAGTACCACAACAAGCCGGACGGCCTGGCAGGCAATGACGACCTGGGGCAGATGTCTGCCTGGCTGACGTTCACTGCGCTGGGCTTCTACCCGGTGGCGCCAGGCAGCAATGAATACGTGATCGGCCGTCCGTTCGTGGACAAGGCAGTGCTGAACCTGCCGAATGGGAAGCGCTTCACGATCCGTGCCGAGGGCCTGAGTGTAGCCAACGCCTACGTCGGCAGCGTGATGTTGAACGGCAAACCGCTGGCGCGCACCTTCCTGCGCCATGAGGACATCACTGCCGGCGGCGAGCTGGTATTCCGCATGCAGGCGGCGCCGAACAAAGACTGGGGCCGCGAACGCAGCGCCCGCCCATACAGCCAAACGGGGTACCAGCAATGAAGCACATCGTCCTGGCCGTGGCGTTCGCCGTTGCGGCGCCATTTGCCTCCGCACAGTTCGTCGGCAAGATCAGCGATCCTGTCGAGTGGGTCAATCCCTTGATGGGAACTTCCAGCAAGCCCGAAATGTCGAACGGGAATACCTATCCCGCCACCGCCGTCCCCTGGGGCATGAACCTGTGGACGCCGCAGACCGGCAAAATGGGCAATGGCTGGACTTACCAGTATGAAGCCGACAAACTGCGCGGCCTGAAACAGACGCACCAGCCATCGCCCTGGATGAACGATTACGGCCAGTTCTCCGTCATGCCCGTGGTAGGGGCTAAGCGCTTCATGGAAGACGACCGCGCCAGCGTGTTCTCGCACAAGGCGGAAACGTCGAAGCCTTACTACTACAGCGTCTACCTGGCGGATGCCAACGTTACCGCGGAACTCACGCCAACGGAACGCGCTGCCCAGTTCCGCTTTACCTTTCCCGAGTCGGACAAGAGCTACGTGGTGGTGGACGCTTTCGACAAAGGCTCGTACGTCAAGATCCTCCCCGGGGAGCGCAAGGTGATTGGCTACAGCACGCGTTACGCGCGCGGCCCGCTGCCGTCCAATTTCCGCCTCTACTTCGTGATGGTGTTCGACAAGCCCTTTGCCTCCGCCGACGTGTGGCGCGGCAAGGAACTGGTGGAAGGCGCGCTCGAAATGGAAAGCCAGCATAGCGGCGCCATCGTCGGTTTCAAGACCAAGCGCGGCGAGCAGGTACACATGAAGGTCGCGTCGTCCTTCATCAGCCCGGAGCAGGCCGAGTTGAATTTGCAGCGCGAGCTGGCGAACGACGATTTCGACACCACGCGCGCCCGGGCCAAGGCAGCCTGGAACCGCGTGCTGTCGAAGGTGGAAGTGGAGGGCGGCAGCATCGACCAGATGCGCACTTTCTACTCAAGCCTGTACCGCATGGTGCAGTTCCCGAACAAGATGTATGAACTCGATGCTGCCGGCCAGCCGGTGCACTGGAGCCCCTACAACGGCAAGGTGCTGCCTGGCTACCTGTTCGCCGGCACCGGCTTCTGGGATACCTTCCGCGCCCTGTATCCCTTCCTGAACCTGGTCTACCCATCGATCAACCGCGAAATGCAGGCCGGCCTGGCCAACGCCTACCGCGAAGGCGGCTGGCTGCCCGAGTGGTCGAGCCCAGGCTATGCCGACATCATGGTCGGCAACAACTCCGCCTCCGTGGTGGCCGACGCATGGATCAAAGGCAGCCGCACCTCCGACATCGAGACCCTGTGGCAAGCACTCAAGCACGGCGCCGACAACGAAGGACCGGTAAGTGCAGTAGGCCGCGCCGGGGTGAAGTACTACAACGAGCTTGGCTACGTGCCTTACGACGTGAAGATCAACGAGAACGCCGCACGCACGCTGGAATATGCCTACGACGATTTCGCGATCTACCAGCTGGGCAAGGCGCTCGGCAAGCCGGAATCGGAGATCGGCATCTACGCCCAGCGCGCCATGAACTACAAGAAGCTGTTCGATCCTGAGACAGGCCTGATGCGCGGCCGAAACAAGGATGGCAGCTTCCAGTCGCCATTCAACCCGGTCAAATGGGGCGATGCCTTCACCGAAGGGAACAGCTGGCATTACACCTGGTCCGTCTTCCATGACATCGACGGCCTGGTGAACCTGATGGGCGGGCGCGCCGCCTTCGTCAGCAAGCTGGACACAGTGATGAGCATGCCGCCCGTGTTCGACGAAAGCTATTACGGTTCCGTGATCCACGAGATCCGCGAAATGCAGGTGGCGAACATGGGGCAGTACGCGCATGGCAACCAACCGATCCAGCACATGCTCTACCTGTACAACTATGCGGGCGCGCCGTGGAAGTCGCAGTACTGGATCCGCGAAACGCTGAACCGCATGTACAAGCCAACGCCGGACGGCTACTGCGGCGACGAAGATAACGGCCAGACGTCGGCCTGGTACGTGTTTTCCGCGCTGGGCTTCTATCCGGTGACGCCGGCAGTTGGACAATACGTGGTGGGTGCGCCGCTGTTCCAGCACGCCACCGTGCACCTCGAAAACGGCAAGCAGGTTCGCATCAACGCGCCGGCCAATGGCGCCAGCACGCGCTACATCCGCGCCGCCAAGCTGAATGGCCGCGCACTCCAGCGCAACTGGCTGGGCCATGATGAGCTGCTGCGCGGTGCCACTTTCGATGTCGAGATGTCGGCGCAGCCGAACCAGCAGCGCGGCATTGCGCCTGCCGATGCACCGTATTCCTTCTCGCGCGCCGGGGGCGCGGCTACTTCGCAGAAGCGATAGAGTCGATCATCTGCTGCGAATAGGCATCGCCCGTGGCTTCGGTCGCTTGCATCATGGCGCGCCAGAGTGGGACGATGCCAACGCCCAGCTTGTCGAAGCGCACCAGGCCGCAGGCATAAATGCCGTCGAAGGTGTCGACCGCGCCGCCGAGTTTCTCGCAGGTGGCGGCCTGCTTCGCGCGAAAGCCTTTCACCGATTCTTCGCTCCAGATGCCGGTCTGGAGCAGGGCATCAAGGGCCATGGCTTCCGCACCGCCCTCGTGGATCCAAGGACCCTGGTCGCCGCTCATGCCGCCGCGGTCCACCGCCAGTTGCCAGGTGTGCGCCATCTCGTGCGCAACGTTGAGTGTTACATATTCGCGTAATTTTGGGTGGTCGGTATTCAGCTGCTTGCCTTCCAGCCGGTAGGAAATCTGCCCCTGGCCCATGATGGCGCCGCCCTTTATCGAGAAGCCCGATGACTCGAAATTGGCAACCGATATCATGATCACCAGTTCGTCCTTCAACTGCCGCTGATAGGCCCTCTCGTAATAGGCGGAGACTTTTGCACCGGTATCGAGTATCGTCTCGCGCAGCCATTGCGGCGTTTGTGGATCGATCAGGACTTTCGCAGCGCCGGCAGGGATAGCCTGCGCCGGGCCGAAGTAGGCGTAGCCACGCGTCCCGCCCGGCTCCATGCGGTTCGCCGGCGGCGCGAGCACGTTCTCCTGCGCCAGGCCAAAGAGCTTGAAAGCGGTGCTCATCGGGAGCGTCTTCTTGCCCTGCTCGACGTCGCCTTGAAGGTGGCCCAGGTAGACCGTCCTCCCGCCATCGCCGAAGCGGTTGAATGAAACGTACTCCTTGGGCTCCCAGCCGTCGAAGGTCTTGATCTCCACGCTGGCTGCCTTGAATGGCTTGCCTTTCGACGCAATGACATCGAAGTCCGCGCCGGATTTCATGTCCATGCCGGGCGTGAGCACCTTCCACTCCTGCTGCCGGAACTTGCCGATGGAATGCAGCTTCATCGCCGTCACGGCTTGCGCAAACCGGTAATCGACGCGCCACAGGTCTTTCGCCACATGGCGCACATCGATCGCCACGGCAAGCCCAGCCTGTTGCTCCGCCTGCACGAGCGGAGCGACACACAACATCAGGAATGCGGCGCACAGGCCAAGGAAGCGATGCATCGGGAGATCCCTTCAGTGAAAAAGGGACCTATTCTAACCCGGGATGTTGCTTTTATTGCAAATTCACGAGGGGGATCGTCGAAGGAGCAGGCGTGGAGCAAGGCTCTTCGTCGAAAGCGATATCGCCCAGCGGGTTGGCGATGCCGTCGGTCTTGAGGTCCTTGAAGCCGAACAGCTCGCGGTCCATCAGGTGCGATGGCACCACGGTGGACAGGGCGGAGAAGGTGTTCTCCACGCGGCCCGGGTTCTTCTTCTCCCAGTCCCGCAGCATGGCCTTGATCTGCTTGCGCTGCAGGTTTTCCTGCGAGCCGCACAGGTCGCAAGGGATGATCGGGAAGTTTTTCACCGCGGCGTAACGCTCGGTGTCTTCTTCCTTCACATAGGCCAGCGGGCGGATCACCATGTGCTTGCCGTCGTCCGATACCAGCTTGGCCGGCATGCCCTTGATCTTCCCGCCGAAGAACATGTTCAGGAAGAAGGTCTCGAGGATGTCGTCGCGGTGGTGGCCCAGGGCGATC
>Ga0209565_1001238_pt1 | contig 11991 bp, 9 predicted proteins | sample Araplaol_mTSA_r2_2_FD_184283 | JGI IMG/M metagenome (GOLD analysis project Ga0209565, IMG submission 184283) | Arabidopsis root microbial communities from North Carolina, USA - plate scrape MF_Col_mTSA_r2 (SPAdes) (version 3) | ecosystem: Host-associated > Plants > Roots > Endosphere | place... | reverse complement strand
CTGATCCTGGCTTGCCCGACTTGCTGCGGACTGTGGGTGTCCGCGTCGCGCCGATGTCAGGCCTTGGCGCAACGCTGGCCGAGCGAATGCCCTGAGTGCCGATGATTGAAGGCATCTCCAGGATGGCAACAACAGCTACCCGCTCGAAGCGCATTGCTGCCTCATTGCCGCGCCGCACTTCACGAGCCGCCTTGCCCTTGATCGACGGTGCCGCTTGCCGCCATGGGCCATTTCGCGCCGCCGCGTAGAACCCGCCGTGAGAACGGCATAGCGCGTCGGCTCGGTCCGTCGTGGGTCTTCGCGCGAGGCAAGACCGCGATCGGGCGTTGGAAGGCGAAATGCTCTGGCTGGCTGCGCCGAAAAGCCGAGACGCTCCTGCTGCTCGCCACGCTCGGGGCCGTCGCCCTGTGGCTTGTCTTCTGGTTCGGGCCATGAACACGTGCATGCGAAGACTTCGGGTAGGGTGGAGCAGTCGCACGGAATTGGGCTCAGGCTCCGAGGGGCACATGGGAAGGGCCGAGGTTGCAAGCGAGAGGTTCTTCAGGGCGATCGCGTCACGCGATTCAGGCCCCCGTCACTCGGCATTTCCCCGATTTGGTCCATGGGAGGAACGGCGCCGCCCAGCACCTGATTCAGCGTCATATGGTTCTGCAGCAAGGCCAGGCGAATCGACGCATGAGCCACTTCTGCCACGCGCCTGCGCTCCTGCGCATCGAGCCAGGCGCGCAGGGCAACCTGCCCCTTGCGATATCGAACTTCGTAGAGCATCTCGCTCTCGGTTGCTTCGTCCCGGGCGCGCCGGCGTGCGAGCGCTTGCAGTGACAGTTGCGTGCGCGCTGAAAGCGCCCGCTCGACTTCTGCGAGCGCCGCGTAGAGCGATTTCCTGAAACTCAGGATCGCTTCCTCATGGCGTGTCCGGGCGACGGCATTGCTCAGTTGCATCCCGCGCAGGTTGAGGAAGGGCAGCGCCATCTCGGAACCCAAGGTGGCGACCGGATTGCGCAGCACCTCCAGCAGCGACGCGCTGGAAGTTCCCAGGCTGCCCGTGAGCGAGAACGTCGGATAAAAGCGCGCGGCTGTGGCATCGCGGCTGGCCAGCGAGGCGCGCAGGCGGAGCTCGGCTGCGCGCAGGTCGGGGCGCCGTCCGAGCAACTCTGCGGGGAGGCCTGCACCGACAGGCGCGGGCATTGCGTCTGGCAAATGCAGGGGTTCCGGACCGGGCGGCAGCGACCCGTCGAACAAGACCATCAGCGCCTGACGCAGTTCGTTGCTTGTCTGTACGAGCTGGCTCAGCAGGGCTTGCTGCTCAGCCACCGATTGCTCGACTTCGCGCAGTTCGAGGCGGGAGACCGAGCCTGCCCGGTACTGCGCGTCGATCAGCTCGCGTGTGCGATGGCTGTACGCCAGGCTCTGCATTGCGGACGCGATGCGCTCGTTGGCAAATCCGATTTGCCAGTACAGGTTCGCGACTGCCGAGACGAGGGACAGGGCGATCGCCTCGCGATCCTGCGCGCTGGCCCGTGCCTCGAAGCTGGCCGCATCCCGCTGCGCACCGAGGCGATCGAACAGATCGATCTCCCAGCGCACGCCGATCTGGGCATTGACGGTCTCGTTGGTGCGTCGGTTCTCTCCCGACAAAGCGCGGCTTGCGCTGCTCGAAAGGGCCCCATCCCACACCGGCCGCAGGGCATTGCCGGCCAGTTGCGCTTCCAGCGAGGCGCGGCGCGCCCGGAAGCCTGCGATTGCCAGGTCGGGATTGCGCAGGAGCGCCAGATCGATCCATCCGTTGAGTTGCGGGTCGTCGAATGAGCGCCACCACGCCTCATTGCGCGGGACACCGGCGGCGATATCCGAGTGTTCGAAGTGCGCCGACAGGGGCACGGCCGGTTGCTGGTAGGGCGTGCGGGCGAGGGCCGCGCAACCTGCAAGGACCAGCAAGACGCTCACCGCCGCCGCGGCAGTCATGGTCCTCTTGGCGTGACACGGGATGGGAAAACGCATCAGTCCCTCGCCAGCGCTTGGACCGGATCCAGCCGGGCCGCATTGCGCGCCGGCAGGAAACCAAAGGTGATCCCGATCAGGGAGGAGCAGGCGACAGCCAGCACGATGGATGCGACGGAGAAGGACATCTGGAGGCCGAGCCCCATCAGGTCGGCCGCCAGGCCCAGGCCCAACGCAATCAGCACGCCCAGGACGCCGCCGATGAGGCATACCAGCATCGCCTCGATCAGGAACTGCTGAAGGATGTCGGATTGACGGGCACCGATCGCCATGCGCACGCCGATTTCCTGAGTGCGCTCGGTCACGGACACCAGCATGATGTTCATCACGCCGATGCCACCCACGAGCAACGCGATCATGGCGATGCCTGAGATCAACACCGTGAGCGTGGTGCTGGTGCGGGTGATGGCCTGTCGGATCTGGTCGGAGCTGAAGATGAAGAAGTCCTTTCGGCCGTGTCGCTCGCTCAGCATCGCGGTCACTGCCTGCTGCACGGCCTGGCTGGAGACGGCGTCGCGCACGCGCAGGCTGATGCTGTCGAGATGGGATTGTCCGGACAGGCGCGTTGCCACCGCCGCATAGGGTACGTAGAAGGTCGGGGTGGAAGTGTTGGAGCTGCTTTGCACAGGCTGGAGCACTCCGATGATTTCGACCGGCATGTTGCCCAGCAGCACGATCTCGCCGATGGCTCGGGTCGCGGACTTGAACAGGGTCGTGGCCGCTTTCGGATCGATCACGGCGACCTGGCCGTGACGTTCGACGTCGAGGGCATCGAAGAAGCGGCCCGATGCAAGCTTCAGCCCACGCACGCGGAAATGCCCGGCACCCACGCCAGTGACCTGGCCGGCGACCGCGAGCTCGCGATAAAGCGCGGTGACGTTGATCGAGAGGTTCGGCGTGGCACTGTCCACGTAGGGCTGATCGGCAAGTGCCTCTGCATCGGCGGCGACCAGCGTCTCGATGGCCGCGGCATGGGTGTCGCCAAAATCCTTGCCGGGGAAGACATCGAGTGTGTTGGTCCCCAGCTCGCGGACCTGCGCCATCACCTGCGCCTGCGCGCCCCGGCCGAGCGCGACCACCGAGACGACCGCTGCGATGCCGATGATGATGCTGAGCATGGTGAGGAAGGTGCGCAGCCGGTGCGCGTTCATCGCCCGAAGGACCATACGGAACGCCTGAGCGAAACGATCCGCGCCCGCTCGCATCAAGGCCGCGGCGGGCGAGGGCGAAGCCAGCCCCGGGGGCTTCACTGCGGTGCGGGCTGCCGTTTGCCGGTCGGCGACGATGACACCATCGCTGATCTCGATCACCCGTGCGGCATGAGACGCGACCGACATGTCGTGGGTGACAAGGATGATCGTGTGGCCGTCGGCGTGCAATTCCTGCAGGATGCGCATGACCTCTTCGCCACTGGCGCTGTCGAGTGCGCCCGTCGGTTCATCGGCCAGGATGACCGCGCCCCCGTTCATCAGCGCGCGTGCAATGGAAACGCGCTGCTGCTGGCCGCCCGAGAGCTGGCCTGGGCGGTGGTTCATGCGCTCCTGCAGCCCGAGGCGCGTGAGCAGCGACCGCGCGCGTGCCTGCCGCGCCGAGGCGGCCAGCCCGGTGTAGATCGCCGGCAGCTCGACGTTCGCTGCGGCGCAGAGATCCGTGAGCAGCTGATAGCGCTGGAAGATGAAGCCGAAGTGCTCGCGCCGAAGGGCGGCCAGCTCGTCGGGGCCCAGCTCCCCTGTTTCCGTGCCGGCGACCCTGTAGCTGCCTGCCGTGGGTCGATCGAGGCAGCCGAGGATGTTCATCAGGGTCGATTTGCCCGACCCGGACGCGCCGACGATGGCCACCATCTCTCCCGCGTCGATCTTCAGGTCGATGTCCTTCAGGATCACCACGGTGCCGTCCCCGGAAGGAAATTCCCGGCGCAGCGCGCGCAACTCCAACAGCGGCTGGTCCATGCTCAGAACCCCAGCAGCCCTGGGCCACCCGGCGCCGTGGTGGGCACCGTCTCGCCGATCAGCACGGCGTCGCCGGATTGGAGGCCGGACAGGACCTGTGCAGTCGCGTTGGTCCGCACGCCAATGCGCACCTGGCGCACCGAGACCCGTCCCCGCGGGTCGACCACGCGCACCGTATAGGCGTCATGCGCATCGCGCTCGCCCAGCGCGGCGGTGGGAACCAGCAGCGTCTGCCTGAGATGGGAGATCAGCACGGAGACCTGCGCGGTCATGGAGGGGCGCAGCTGGCCCTTCGGATTAGGGACGTCGAAGACGGCGTTGTAGTAGATCGCGCGCGAGGAGGTCGGCGTGCCCGATGAGCCCCCTGCGCCGCCCACCTCGTTCACGATGGACGTGGGCGCGATCTCGATCCGCTCGATCTGCGCGACGTACTTGTCCCGCTTGTCACCCAGGGTGGTGAAGGTTACCTGCTGGCCACGCTCGACCTTCTGTACGTCGGCTTCTGCGATTTCGGCGCGCACCGTCATGACGTCCAGCTTGGCGAGCATGACGATCGTGGGCGTTGTCTGAAAGGAATTGAGCGTCTGGCCCTGCTTGGTGACGATGGCCACGACGACGCCGTCCATTGGGGCCAGGATGCGGGTGTATCCAAGGTTGATGCGTGCGGTCTCGATCTGGGTGTGCGCCTGTTCGATCTGGGCCTCCAGCGAGCGGGCCTCGGCGCGTGCGGTTTCCAATGCTGCCTTGGCGGCCTCCTGGTCGGACCTGGCCGTGGCTTCTGCCGCGAGCAAGGCCTCCTGGCGCTCGAAGGCGAGTTCAGCCTGCGCCAGGGCCGCGCGCCTTGCGGCCAGCTGCGCCTGCAGCGAGGTCGCTGCGGCCTGCGCGTTGCGCATCGAGATCCGCTGCGGCTGGTCGTCAACCTCTGCGATGAGATCGCCGGTCTTCACCGGCTGTCCCAGCGCCACATGCAGTCGCTTGACCTGCCCGGAGACCTGAGCGCCGACGGCGACCAGTTCCTTGGGATGCAACCGGCCTACGGCCAGTACCGTCTGCTCCAAATCACCGATGGTCACGCTCGCCGTGGCCAGCTCGGGGCCCGAGTTCGGCTGCGCAACGCCTATCCAGATTCCCGTGACCGCCGCTGCGAGGAGCAGGCCGAGCAGCGCATATCGTCGAAACACCAACCTCATTCATCCCCTTCTGAAACCGATCGAATCCTTGCTCCGCGCATATCACCGACGAGAGGTGAATGTTGCGCGGACCTGTTCAGAATCCTTGGGGTCTTCATGGAGAACGTGTCGAGACGGCATCGCACGCGGCGACGAGGCAGGTCCGGCATGCGCGAAGCCGTGCCTCCATTTCCGCACTGCCGTCCGGTGTCGGCACTGCCTTGAACCATGCAGCGGCGTCGAAGTGAAGTGCGCAGAAGTAGCGCACCCAGGCGGGGGCCGTGGCGCAGGCTTGGTTCAGAGGAGTTGGCAACTTCGCTGCGCGAGGCACCGAGGGTGAGCCCCTCGGTACAGTTGCTTGCCAATCACACGACGTCGATCACGCCCGGCAGCACGCGTTCGTAGCGCTTCATCTTCGCGGGCTCGATGCCGAGCCATCCCGCAATCTGCTCTGGCGACGTCCCTCGTCGCAACTGCCTAAGAGCGAACGTGTGTCGCAAGCGGAAGGACCCTCCTTCGCGTGAGTCGGCCCCGGCTTCCTCGAGCACTCGCTTCGCGCATTCGTACTGTGAGGGCTTTTGCCATTGTTTACCGGTGCGCGTGGAAGGGAACAGAAAGGGCCCTGCGATGCCAGTTTCGGCGCGCACGCTCAGCCAGTGCTGCAGCAACTCCGCGGCCCATGGCGCCACGGGCGTTTCGCGTGGTGGCGAATTGCCATTTCCGGGTACCTGGAGCTTCCACGGCCGTTCCCGCACGCGACCGCCTTGTGAGACGGGCGAGTCCAGCGTCAGGGCACGAACATCGCCGGGCGTGAGGCCGGCGCCGAGCTGCAAGGCCACCGAGGCGCGATTGCGCACTTCCTGCCAGGTCAGCGGCATTTGGGCATTGCGGGATTTTCCGGGCCGTGGCCGTGCGGTCGAGAGAAACGCAATGAGCTGCCGGGCTTCGCTCACTGAGAGGTAGTCAGGCAGGGGATCGGCATGTGCAGCGTCGGCATAGCGAACCTCAGGATTGGCCGCAATCCAGTCCGCCGCCGCCGAGTTGGTCATGGTGTCCGTTCGGGATGCATGGTGGCGCAGCACCCGGTCGATCAGCCGCATCAGCCGCAACGCGTAGCGCGGCGTCAAGGACAAATCGGAGGTCTTGCGTCCGAACCGGGCCGCTTGGAAGGCCTGCAGGTCAGCCAGTTCAAGGGTCGACAAGGTCACCGCAGGCGATTGCCCGAGACACCAGGTCGCGAACGCCTCCCACATGTCTTCGTAGACCGATACCGAGCCCTCGCGACGCAGCAATCCCGAGCCGCGCTGGTCGCCAAGCCAAGCTTCGAAGGCTTCGCGAAAAGCGCTCACATGGCCTGAAGCGGGCGACTCATCGAAAAGGGGCAATGTCGAATCGGATGCCATTGGCAAAGAAAACATACTAACGGCACGGATTATGACTTGGAGGCGGATGTTTTGTATGTTCCTCTGGCAGGAAACTGTTTGCCGTTAGTCTATTTATTGGGCTACGGAAACCTTGTCCGCGGCAAGATCGTCGTAAATCAGGTTTCCTCCTCGCGGTCCTCCCGCAAGAGCTGGACGCCGAGCGCCTCTAGGGCAGCATGTCTTCTGCACGGTTGGACGCCTTATACGCGCCAGCGGCCTGCAGATGCGAGGACGAGCCGTCGACCCAGGCCCTTCGGCCGCTTCGTCTTACGTCTGCGGCCGCTCATGCGTCGCGCGCGATGCGTCGAGAAACCGCCCGCCGCATGGACAGCGCAGAGGCATGCCGTCTTGGCTTCAGCGCGGTCGACAAAGCACCCAGACTTGAATGCTGGAGGACCGATTGGAAGATCGGCCCGTTGCCTCGGTCACGGCAGGAATCCAGCGACTGCGCCTGCGACAGTGCTCAGCGACGGGACTTCTGAGGCTTTCAGCGCTGAACGGGGGCAAGCAACTCCGACGCAGGTGGTAGGCTAGTCGATCAACAACTTGCGTCGGATCGAATTCATGAGTTTGGCGGCGGGCGCTGCAGCAGTGGACTTGGCCCAGCGGCAGCGTGACCGCCTGCCATTGGCCATGCAGCGTGCACAGGAGAAGCTTGCCGGTCTTGCGCCCTCCGGGGAGGCCACGCCTTTGCTGAAGGCCTCCCAAAAAGCAAGGACGGTGGCACAGCGGGTGATCTGGCTGCAGCGAGCTGCATCGGCCTGGGCTCGACCGATGGAGGCACTCTCAGCTTGCCGAGCAGGGTGCAGTCATTGTTGCCAGATCCCGGTGACGATCTCTCTGATCGAGGCCCGTCTGCTGGGTCGCGCCAGCGGCAGGGCGCCGAGCGTGCCAAGACGCAGCCTGCGCGTCGCAGATCACGCGCAGGCCGAAAACCTGTCCGAGATGGAACGGCAGTTGCAAACGGGTCCGCTGACGCCTTGCCCGTTTCTTCGTGCAGACCGTTGCACCGTCTACGAGGCTCGCCCGGTGGCATGCCGCACCTTGCTCAACCTGGATGACGACGATCTGCTGTGCCGGCATTCGGGCGGAGGGAGCTCCCAGGTTCCCTATGCCGACGCCACAAAGCTCAAGGCCTTTGCACTGATGGCGCAGGCTGACACGCAATACGCGGATATCCGGGACTTCTTTCCAAGCATGCGGGATGGACTCTAGCCCTCTCCACGGTGCGTGCTTGGGAGGAAGAAACAGACAGGCAAAGCTCGGGATGCGCAGCTGGAATCGGCACCCGGCCCCTTTTGCAACGCCCGGCTTGCTGAACGCAGGCGCGCGGGGCCTTCACAGGTTCGCGCCGGACTGATTGCGGGCGTCCGCATCATCGGCTTGCAGCAGGCCGAGTTTGCGCAGTGTCCGGTGGAAGTTGCTGCGGTCCATCCCAGCTTCACGCGCGGCGTTGGCCAGGTGACCCTGATGCCGCGTCAACATCTCATCGAGCCAGGCTCGCTGGAACGCCAGCGTGGCTTCACGCAATGTGCTGCGCACCGCAACCGCAGGGACCTGGCCCTCTGCCGGTAAGGACACGGCCTTCCTCCTCAGGTCAGCCGGAGCGCCAACTGCGGAGCTCTCCAACGCCAGGTGGCGTGGTTCGATGGCCGTCCAGCGTGCCCCGCGGGGCTGCTCCCTGACGGCCCGCAGTGATGCGCGGCTGATCACATGCTCAAGCTCGCGCACGTTGCCTGGCCAGACGTGCGCCAACAAGGCAGACTTCGACGCCGGCGAGAGCCGTAGATTGCGCGCGCCCAAGCGATGCTGGTTTTCCTCGAGGAAGCCGCCGGCGAGCGCGAGCACATCGCGTCCCCGTTCGCGCAGCGGCGCGACGACCAGCGGATAGACCGAAAGCCGGTGGTAGAGATCCGCGCGAAACCGCCCCTGCGCGATCGCCGCGGGCAAGTCACGGTTGGTGGCCGCAATCACGCGGACGTCGACCTTCAATGTGCGATCGCTCCCAGGGCGCTGCACTTCGCCGCTTTGCAGCACGCGCAGCAGCTTGGCCTGCACGCTCAGCGGCAATTCTCCGACCTCGTCCAGAAAGAGCGTGCCACCGTCCGCGATCTCGAACTTGCCATCGCGGTCGTGCATGGCGCCCGTGAACGCGCCGCGCTTGTGGCCGAAGAGCTCGCTGTCCGCCAGCGCCTCGGGCAGTGCCGCACAGTTGACCTGCACGAGCGGCTGCTCGCTGCGACGCGAGCGCGCGTGCAGGCGTTGCGCCACCAGGTCCTTGCCCACGCCCGTCTCGCCCAGCAGCAGCACCGTCAGGTCAGACACGGCGACCGTCTCGATCTCGCTGTAAAGCTGCTTCATGGCCGCGCTGCTGCCCAGCAATTCGCGCGGTGCGCCGCGCCCGGCGCGCAGCGCGTGAGCCACGGCCTGCTCGCGCGCGGCGCGAGCTTCCATCTCGCGGATCGTCTGGACGGCCTCCACGCCCGCTTCGACGAGTGCCACGAGTGCCTCGACCTGGGCCGGGCTCACGGCGTCGAATGTGTGCGGCTCGAGGGCATCGAGTGTCAGCAAGCCCCACGGGATGCCGCGCAGGCGCAGCGGCGCGCCCATGCAGTCGTGCACAGGCAGGATGCCTGGCTGCCCCGCAATCAGGCCATCGTAGGGGTCCGGCAAACCGCAGTCATGGGCGAACCGCAGGCCTCGCGAACTGTCGAGCAGACGCGCAAAACGCGGGTGGGCAGCCACCGGGAACTGGCGTCCGAGTGTCTCCTCGCTCAAGCCGTCCACGGCCATCGGCCGAAGAACATCGCCTTCGAGTTGCAAGAGGGCGGCCGCATCGCATTGAACGAGTCCGCGCGCCGCGGCCAGAAGCGATCGGTATCTGCTCACTTCAGCCGCCGAATGCGGAAGGTCATGGGTCAAACTGACATCATTTGTGGTCATAAATACAACTGTTTGAAGTTGTCAATTTGACCATTGCAAAAAAATCACCAATGGCGACAGGGACTTGGCTCATGGTTGTCGCTGGCACAGATCGTGAGATGTCGACACCGCCAACATCAATTCGGAAAAGCCATGAACCCGCAAACCATCGCCATCGTCAAGTCCACCGTGCCCGCGCTTCAGGTGCACGGCGAGGCCATTACCCGCCACTTCTACCGCCTCATGCTCGAGGGGCATCCTCAGCTGAAGGCATTCTTCAACGAAGCCCACCAAGCGGCCGGCAGCCAGGCTCGGGCGCTGGCAGGTGCGGTCGTCGCTTATGGAGCACACATCGACCGTCTGGAAGCCATTGGCGATGCGCTGCCGCGCATCATCCAGAAGCATGCGGCACTCGGCGTGCTGCCCGAGCACTACCCCATCGTCGGCAGCTACCTGCTGCGTGCCATCAAGGATGTGTTGGGCGCCGCCGCCACCGATGAAGTCATTGCCGCCTGGGGCGAGGCCTACGGCGCACTGGCCGACCTGCTGATTGCCGCTGAGGAAAAGGTCTACAGCACCAACGCAGCACAACCCGGAGGCTGGCGCGGGACGCGCGAGTTTCGCGTCGCGCGTCGCGAGGATGAAAGCGATGTCATCACGTCGTTCTACCTGGAGCCCACCGACGGCGGCGCGCTGCTCGCCTTCTCGCCTGGCCAGTACATCACGCTCGTGCTGGACATCCACGGCCAGCCGGTGCGACGCAACTATTCGCTGTCCGACGCGCCAGGCAAGCCGTGGTACCGCATCAGCGTCAAGAAGGAGGAGGGGGGCCGGGCTTCAAACTGGCTGCACAGCACTGCGACCGTCGGCGCGCGACTGCAGGTCCAGGCACCGTGCGGCGACTTCGTGCTGCAGCCCGCAGGAGAACAAACCCGTCCGCTGGTGCTGGTCACCGGGGGCGTGGGCATCACGCCGGCGATGAGCATGCTGGAATCCATGGCGCACACGGGTCGCCCGGTGCATTTCGTGCATGCGGCCCGTCACGGCGGCGCCCACGCCTTCCGCGCACGCGTGGATGCTCTGGCTGCGACGCATGCGAACGTAAAGCCGCTGTACGTCTACGACACGCCGCGCGCCGCCGACCGGCCACATGCAATCGGCTTCGTGAACCGAGAACTTCTGGCCCGGCTACTGCCATCCGACCGCGACGTGGACCTGTATTTTCTCGGACCCCAACCCTTCATGAAGGCCGTTTATGCCGACGGGCTGGCGCTTGGCATACCGAAGCAGCAGTTGCGCTATGAGTTCTTCGGCCCGCTGGAAACGCTCGAGTCCTAGAACACATGCGAGGCTCACGCATCGCCACCCGTCAGGTGGCCCGCGACGGCCGCAGGACGATCCGCAGCGCTCTCGACAGGGCGCTGCCGCCGGAAAGGAAGAACGTTTCAGGAGATCTGGCTGTCAGCGGGGAGGGCGGCCGTCGGAACAAGGTCACTGGATCTCGAGCGACTGGGACCAGAGCTTGCGGAGAAAAGGATTCCAGGGCTCTGTTGAAAACGCTGGTCGAATGCGGACCGACGGTGGACTCGATCATCGCGGACCTGCCGCAGTCCGCGCTCGAGACCCAGACCGTGTCGGGCTCGACAAGCACCACCTTGGCATCGCAATCGCTGTGCTGGGCGACGCGCACATCAGGGAAGCTGCGCTTGATCACACTCGCCTCCCTGCGCGCGCTGGCAGTCGCGATGATGGAGATCTTGGGCGGTCGCTTGCCCAGGATCCGCGACACGTGGTCCGGGCTGAGCAGCCTGCCGGTCACGATGTAAATGGAACCGGTGACGCGCGCGATCTGGGACAGTCGCACTCCCCAACTGCAAGTGCCCATTGAGATCCTCGCGTCGCCGCAGGAAAAAGCAAACCCGCTGCCGTCGTCAAGAAAAACTTCTTCAACTCGCCGCTGAAGAATTCAGCTCGCAAGGAAACCCTCACCTTCGACCATGGCTATGCCGAATCGCTTTCACCGGTCAGCGCACGGTGCAAATCGCACACCGAGCCGAGGTCTTGAGCACGGGCGGGCGGAGTCCCCCCGGCACGCGAGATTGCGCTGGAAGCGGTGCTGCAAGAAACCACGCGCCTCCTGTTCACACCTGCGACCGCATCGCTAGGCCACCAACGTGCCTGAATCCATCGCCGCTCCCGTGTACGGCAAACAGATGCGCACTTCTGCGCCGCCACCGGCGCGCGCTGAAGCACTCGCGTGGCCGCCATGGGCCCTGCAGATCGCTTGCACGACCGACAGGCCCAGGCCGGTTCCGCCGGCGTGCCGCGAGCGAGACTGCTCGCTGCGCCAGAAGCGCTCGAAGAAGCGCGAGAAGTCCTTGTCATCGGATGAAACACCCGTGCCCCGGTCGCGAACGATCAGTTCAACGCCCAGGTCTCGCTCCACAAGGTCAATCTCCACGATGCCACCGTCACCTGCGTAGCGCACCGCGTTGTCGATGAGGGCCGACAGAGCCTGACCGAGCC
>Ga0209565_1001237_pt1 | contig 11999 bp, 13 predicted proteins | sample Araplaol_mTSA_r2_2_FD_184283 | JGI IMG/M metagenome (GOLD analysis project Ga0209565, IMG submission 184283) | Arabidopsis root microbial communities from North Carolina, USA - plate scrape MF_Col_mTSA_r2 (SPAdes) (version 3) | ecosystem: Host-associated > Plants > Roots > Endosphere | place... | reverse complement strand
CTGACACCATTTGGAGATAAGAGATGAAAATTCGTCCCCTCTATGACCGGGTTATTGTTAAGCGAATTGAAAAACAACGCCAAACCGCGTCCGGCATCGTGATTCCTGATTCCGCCACCGAGAGGCCCGAGCAGGGCGAAGTGCTGGCGGTAGGTCATGGCCGTGCCCTGCCTGATGGCAGTGTAAGGCCACTGGCCGTGAAAGTCGGCGACGACGTCCTGTTCGGCAAATACGCCGGGCAGACCGTCAAGCTTGACGGCGAAGAACTGCTCGTCATGCGCGAAGAAGACATCCTTGGCGTGATCGAGCACGCTGTCGCCAACGCCAAAGCCGCCTGAATCCGGAACGTATTAGGGAGATAAAAATCATGACTGCTAAAGACGTACAGTTCAACGAAGACGCACGGGTACGCATCGTCAAGGGCGTGAATGTGCTGGCCAACGCCGTGAAGGTGACACTGGGTCCGAAGGGCCGTAATGTGGTGATTGACCGCAGCTTTGGTGCGCCGACCATCACCAAGGATGGTGTCTCGGTCGCCAAGGAAATCGAACTGAAGGACCGCCTGGAAAACATGGGCGCGCAAGTGGTCAAGCAAGTGGCCTCGAAGACCGCCGACGTGGCCGGCGACGGCACCACCACCGCTACCGTACTGGCCCAGGCCATCGTCCAGGAAGGCATGAAGTATGTGGCCGCCGGCATGAACCCGATGGACCTGAAGCGTGGCATCGACCAGGCCGTGGCAGCAGCCATCACGGAACTGAAGGCCATCTCGCGCCCCATCGCCACCAGCAAGGAGATCGCGCAAGTGGGTTCCATCTCGGCCAACTCCGACAGCGCCATCGGCGACATCATCGCCCAGGCCATGGAGAAGGTGGGCAAGGAAGGCGTGATTACCGTCGAAGATGGCAAGTCGCTGGAGAACGAGCTGGATGTAGTGGAAGGCATGCAGTTCGACCGTGGCTACCTGAGTCCTTATTTCATCAACGATCCGGACAAGCAGCTGGCGCGCCTGGATGATCCGCTGGTGCTGTTGTACGACAAAAAGGTCAGCAATATCCGTGAACTGCTGCCGGTGCTGGAGCAGTCGGCCAAGGCCGGCAAGCCCCTGTTCATCGTGGCCGAGGATGTGGAAGCCGAGGCGCTGGCGACGCTGGTGGTGAACTCGGTGCGCGGCATCCTGAAGGTGGCTGCTGTGAAGGCGCCTGGCTTTGGCGACCGCCGCAAGGCCATGCTGGAAGATATCGCCGTGCTGACTGGCGCCACCGTCATCTCGGAAGAAACTGGCCACACGCTGGAAAAGGCTACCCTGGAGCACCTGGGCAGCGCCAAACGCATCGAGGTGCAGAAGGAAGCCACCACGATCATCGACGGCGCCGGCGAGCAACGCCGGATCGACGATCGCGTAGCCACCATCCGCGCGCAGATCGAGCAGGCTACCAGCGACTACGACAAGGAAAAGCTGCAAGAGCGCGTGGCCAAGCTGGCGGGCGGCGTGGCCGTCATCAAGGTCGGCGCGGCCACCGAGGTGGAGATGAAAGAGAAGCGCGACCGGGTGGACGATGCGCTGCATGCGACCCGTGCTGCCGTCGAGGAAGGCATCGTGCCGGGCGGCGGCGTCGCCCTGCTGCGCGCACGTAGCGCCATCACCCAACTGAAAGGCGCGAACGCCGACCAGCATGCTGGTGTCCAGATCGTGCTGCGCGCACTCGAGGCGCCTCTGCGTGTGATCGTCTCCAATGCCGGCGAAGAGCCTTCGGTGGTAGTGGCCAAGGTTGCCGAGGGCAAGGGCAACTTCGGTTATAACGCAGCCACCGGCGAGTATGTCGACATGGTGGAGAACGGCGTGATCGACCCGACCAAGGTGACCCGCACCGCGCTGCAGAACGCTGCCTCCATCGCCGGGCTGCTGCTGACCACGGAAGCGACGGTGTCCGACGCTGCGCCAGAGGAGAAGAATGCGCTGCCAGCTTGAGTCCAGGTAGCGAATCCTGATCATGGGCGGCTGTTCCGGAAGGGGCGGCCGCCCTGATTTTTGGGACTAGCGCCGGTGCCGGGAAAAGAACTCCAGCATCATGCGGCTGGCGTCGGGGCCGGCCGCTTCATTGAACTTGAGCGACGGATCGCCGCCGCTCCATGCGTGCCCCAGTCCCGCAATGCTTGCTACACGCAGTACAACTTTCTGGCCGTGCTGAAAGTCGTGAATCTCACATGCATTCCTGCGCACGGTTTTGCCCGCAGGTTTAAGCGTCACTTGCGCCTGGGCGTTGGCGCCCAGCCCGTTCAGCGCCAACCATTGGCGTGCAAGGTGCGCCTGATTGACCGGGCGAACCACCCTGTCCGCCTCGCCCTGGATCAGGATGGCGGGCATGAGCGGAGCCTCGCCGGCAGCATCGTGCTTGAGCCGTAACGCGTGCCGCTGCTGAATTTTCCGAATCGCTGCAACCGCGTTCAGGCCCGCGCCGTGGCGCATCACGTGCAGCGCTTCCGCGGAAGACCTGGCGACGCCGGCCACCGGGCCGGAATGCAGGCCGATGGCGGCAATCAGCTCAGGGTGGTTCAATGCCAGCACGGCGGCCATGCCAGCGCCGGCGGAGATACCGCACGCATAGATCCGGCTACGGTCAATGTGGTGCTGGCCGCAAATGTGCGCGATGAGCGCGGCAAGCGTGGCCGTCTCTCCGCCGCCTTGCTGGGCAGCCTGGCTATACCAATGCCAGCAGCGCTGGGCATTTGCGCTCACCGGCTGCTGCGGATACAGCACGGCGTAACCCTTGTCCTCTGCAAGCAAGTTCATGCGGGTGCCTTGGGCAAACTGGGTTGCGCTCTGGTGGCACCCGTGCAGCATGACAATCAAAGGGAGTCCCCGGCGCGCAGCCTTTTCTGGCGTGCGTTCAGGGAGATAGAGCCAGTAGGCGATCGGGGCGGCGCTGGGTGGTGCAGGGGAAAATTGCCGAGGGTAGTGGGCTGCCAGCCATTTTCCCGGCGCAGTGGAGCGGCTGCCTTGCGCCTTCCTGCCAGGTTTGAGTGGCTGCGGGCCGGCGGCGATGGCGCTGGATTTGGCAGCGCGCCGCGGCTTTGGCGTCACGAAGGCTGCAAGAAGTTTTTGCTGTGCCTTTCCTGCGCGGGCAAGACTGCGCAACAGGCGTACTCCTGGGGGCGGCTTCGCCATCGGCAGCTCCTGTTCCTCGAGATCCAGGGACTATAGCGCCGGGCCGACGCGTTCTCTGTGCGGTGCCGAACGGGCTCCGGCAGCTCGAAAGGCATCGAGCTGCCGCGACCAGCCGATTACGGGATCAGTTCTCTTCGCGCCAGCGGCGCATCCAGATTGCGGCGGCAATCATGGCCACGCCGGCCGCGACACCAACCCACAGCGCCGGGCTGGCCAGCGAGTTGTATGCCTGGTTGAAGAAGCCGGCAATCTGGCCGGTGGGGTCGTTCTCCATGCCAGGGGCGTGCTCCATCGCTTCACGCGCCGACTTGTCGAACATGAACCATGCGCCTGGCAGCACGCTGCCCAGCAGGCGCAATACCACCTGCGAGAAGAACCATTCAATGTTGATGCCAAGCTTGAAGGCGTAGTTGGCCCAGGCCAGCAGCGCACCGGTCATCAGCGGCGTGCCCACTGCCCACAGGAAGACCTTGTTGCGCGCCCAGCTCGATACCATCAGCAGCCAGCCCACGGTCGGCAGTGCCCACAGCAGGTAGACCGGGATCAGCGACAGCATGCGGAACGGCGAGAGCCACAGGTTGGTGGAGGAGAGCAGGTCGCTGAACACGTTCACGCCGTGGAAGCTGAGGGCGATGGACGTCATCAGCATGATGGCAAGCGATGCCACGAAGCCGATGGCTGCCACGATCAGCGGCGCGGCGACGGTTGCTACCGCCACTTTGGACAGCACGGTTGTGACGTCCGACACCGGCAGCGATTTCCAGAACAGGATGCTGCGGTCGCGACGGTCGTCATACAGGGCGCCCAGGCAGTAGAAGAAGACCACGAAGCTCATCAGGATATACAGCGGCGTAGCCATCATCGGGAAGGCTGCACCGACCGCGCTGGCCAGTTCGTGCCGCTGTACGGCGGACATTTCATGGAAGCGCGACAGCCCTTCGCCATTGAAATGCATTTCCATATTGTTGCCGACGATGAGCATCACGGCGGTGAAGGCTACCATCAGGCCGGCGATGATGGCAGGGGTCCAGAACAGCATGCCCTTGTTCTCCCAGTACTCGCGCTGCATCAGCCATTTCATCGTATTCATTCGTATTGTCCTTTCATGCTGGCCACGAACAGGTCGGCCACGCTAGGGGTACGGGTTTCGCCAAAGGTTTCCAGTTGCTTGCGCGAGACGCCGTCGAACAGCATGACTGCCTTGCCGAACACAGTGCGCTGGTGCAGCGGCTGCAGGGCGCTGGCGGCGGTCATGTACTCGGGCTGCACCATCACTTCGGTGTAGCGGTCGCCGATTTCATCCATCGAGGCGGCGAGGGTGATCTTGCCGTCGCGGATGAACATCAGGTCGGTCAGGATGTTTTCCACTTCCTCGATCTGGTGCGTGGTGATCAGGATGGTCTTGTTTTCGTCGAAGTAGTCTTCCAGCAGCTGGTGGTAGAACTGCTTGCGGTACAGGATGTCCAGGCCCAGGGTCGGCTCGTCCAGCACCAGCAGCTTGGCGTCGATTGCCATCACCAGCGCCAGGTGCAGTTGCACGATCATGCCCTTGGACATGGCTTTGACCTTCATGTCCGGCGACAGCTTGGTGTTGGCGATGTACTTCTCGGCGCGTTCGCGGTTGAAGCGCGGATGGATGCCTTCGCAGAAGCTGATGGCGTCCTTCACCTTCAGCCAGCGCGGCAGGATGGCAACGTCGGCGATGAAGCAGACATCCTTCATCAGTTCATCGCGCTGCTGGCGCGGGTCCAGGCCCAGTACATTCAGCTCGCCTTCGAAGCGCGACAGGCCGAGGATGGCTTTCAGGGTGGTGGTCTTGCCGGAACCGTTTGGGCCGATCAGGCCGACGATGCGGCCGGCGTTGATTTCAAAACTGGCGTCGTCCAGCGCCTTGGTGGTGCCGAAACTTTTGCTCAGGTGTTTAGCGGTGATGATCGCTGTCATGCCGGGGCTCCTTGTGGCGGCACATTCGTGGCGCGCAGCAGTTGTTCAATATCCAGGCCCAGGCGGCGGATGCGTTCAACCATGGCGGGCCATTCTTCGCGCACAAATCGTTCGCGCTCGGATGATAGCAGTTTATCAACAGCGCCTTCGGTAACGTACATTCCTAATCCCCTTCTTTTTTCCACCAAGGTTTCGTCGACCAGCTCCTGATAAGCGCGGGAGACGGTAATCGGGTTCAATTGGTAATCGGCCGCGACCTGGCGCACCGAGGGCAGGGCATCGCCGGGCTTGAGCAAGCCATCCAGCATCATGCCGACGACCCGCTCCTTCAACTGCAGGTAGATCGGGCGGTTTTCATTCCACATACATCGTTTCCTCCAGTGTTGGTGATTTAATGGACTGGTGTTGTAGTGAACTATAACACTGAAACTGCTGGCTGCAAGTGGTTTTTTTGCAAATGCGGGCTATCATCAATCAGGAGTGCCCTTTTTAAGGAGATTGCCATGTCCGGAATGACGCCTCGTGCCTTGGCTGCCGTCTTTGCCGCTGCTGCTTTTGGGTGCCTGATTCCTGTTTCTGCAATGCATCTCGGCGATGAGATGAAATGGGGCGATGGACCGCCCACGCTGCCTAAGGGCGCCAAAGCGGCCGTGCTGCAGGGGGACCCCGGCAAGGCGGGGCCGTTTGTCATGAGGCTGCATGCGCCTAGCGGCTACAAGGTGCCACCGCATATGCATTCGATGATCGAGAACGTCACGGTGATCAAGGGCACGCTGATGCTGGGCATGGGGGAAAAGCTGGATGAAAAGGCGGCCAAGGCCCACCATGCAGGGGACTTCGTGGCGATTCCGGCCAAGACCAATCACTATGCAATCATGAAGGGCGACACCATCGTGCAGATCCACGGCGAGGGGCCGTTTGACATCACGTATGTGAATCCGGATGACGATCCGATGAAGAAGAAATAAGCATCTGGCGCAGTTGCGCGGCTTGCCGGACCTGGGTGCCGGACATGGTGTTGTCGAAGATGACCAGCGCGTTGCTGCTCTGTTTGCGCAGCCACGCAGCGACCTGTGCCAGCCGCTGCGGTTCGTAGACTGAGCGATAGATCTGCGGGCTGCCGTGCAGGCGAACATAGGCTGCCTGGTCGGCAGTCGCGATGAACGGACCGGGTTCGCCGGCTGGCGGGTCGGCTACCAGCCGGATCACCTCCATCTCGCGCAGCAGTGCTGTCGCCTCCTCGCCAAACCATGAGCCGTGGCGGGCCTCGCAGGCCACCAGCATTGGCCCTCGAGAATGCGCGCCGGCGAGGCGCGTGGCGCCAAAGCGCTTGGCGAGTCCGGCGAAGAGGGCGGTTGCCGCTGCTGGATCGAAACGCAGGCTGGGCGGCGTTTGCACGAGAATCCAGCCCAGCTTTTCGCCCAGCGCGCCTGCTTCCGCCGCAAAGCGATCGAGGTCGGCGTCCATGTCCTGCAAACGTTTTTCATGCGTGATTGAGCGCGGCAGCTTGACGGCAAAGCGAAAGCTGGCGGGCACGCTGTCCGCCCAGCGCGCGTAGGTATCCGGACGGTGCGGCCGATAGAAGGACGAGTTGATCTCGACCGCGTCGAACACCGCGGCGTAGCGCGCCAGGTTGCTGCCGAAGCTGGCTGGCGGAAACAGGTCCGCATCGGCGCGCGGCAAAGCCCATCCAGCGATACCAATGGTTACAGGTTGCATAGGCGATCCCCGCTATCATTGCAGCGACTATGCCACAGGAGACTCAAATGACCCCACACCGACGCCTCGCCACCCGCGCCATTGCCGCCGCCGTGCTGGCTGCTGGAGGCGGTGCTGCCGTGCTGCTGTCCGGATGCGCAAGCCTTGCCGGGCCGCGCGATTACGAAGTCCCGCTGGCCCGGCTGCAGCGCAATATCGACCAGCGCTTCCCGCTTGAGCATCGCGCGCTGGCCGTGTTCGAACTGCGCTTGCTGGAACCGCGGCTGTCCACCCTGCCGAACGACCGGATTGCGCTGAGCGCCTCGCTTTCAGTTTCCTCGCCGCTGATGCGGCAGCAATTTACCGGCACCTTGGCGCTGTCGGGGCGCCTGGCTATCGACCCTTCGCGCAACGCGGTGATGCTGGCTGACGCGCGACTGGATGACTTCATGCTCGATGGTCTGGATGAGCGCACCCAGCGACAGGTCGCCGGCGCCGCCCGCCTGCTGGCCGACAACCTGGCGCGCGACACGCCGATTTATACCTGGCGTCCTGATGAGCTGCGCTATGCCGGTGTGCAGTTCGTGCCGACCGCTATCCGTACTTCGGCAAGCGGCCTCAGCATTCACCTGGAACCCTTGCGCGACGGTCGTCTATAATCGAAACTTCAACTTATAGGAGAAAGAGAAATGCCGTTTGTCGGTCTGGGTCTGCATATTCTGGTCGCCATCTTTTTTGCCGTGCACGCGGTGCGCCGTGGGCGGGAGTTGTATTGGCTGCTGATCCTGTTCTCATTCCCGCTGCTGGGCAGTTTGGTGTACTTCTTCGCCGTGTACCTGCCGAGCTCCCGCCTGGAAGTTGGCGCGCGCAAGGCGGTTGCCGCTGCCGGCCGCATGCTGGATCCCGGCCGTGAACTGCGCGAAGCGCGCGACGCATTCAATTTCACCCCGACCGCACAAAACCAGATGCGCCTCGCCTCGGCCTTGCTGGAAGCGGGGGAGGCGGCGGAGGCTGCGACTACTTATGAGGCTTGCCTGCAGGGGGCTTTTGGCTCGGACCTGGAAATCCGTCTTGGCGCGGCAAGGGCCAACGTGGCTGTCGGTGCGCATGGCAAGGCGATTGAACACCTGGAATTCATTCGCAGCAGGGATGCGGGCTACCGAGCCGAGCAATGCAGCCTGCTGTTGGCGAAAGCGTTTGCGGCAGCCGGCCGCAATGACGAGGCGCGTGCGGAGTTCGAGAACGCCGTCAATCGCTTTGGCAGTTTTGACGCACGCGCAGAGTTTGCGATCTGGGCGGCGGGTGCGCGCGAATATCAACTGGCGCAGCGCCTTCAGAGCGAGCTGCAACATACGATGGACCGATGGAACCGGCATACGGCATCGATGAACGCCGATATGGTGCGGCGCTTGAATGCCGCGTTCGCGCAAGTGCCGCGCAGCTGAAGAATGAAAGGAGCATCGGAATGCACAGCCCGGTCCTGATGTTCCAATCTTCCCGCTTCGAAATCGTGGCGGATGAGGACAAGCTGACCAATCCCGGCATCTATGGCTTACGCCTGGCGGAGTGGATGGCCGATGAATTATCGACGCATGGCTACCACGCCCTCGGCGAGGTGATCCCCGAGGATTTTGCCTGGTGCGTGCCGGTGGAGGCGGAGGATTGCGAGCTATACGTGGCTTGCACCAATTCAGACGAAGGCTGGCAAACCTATGTCTTCGCCGATTGCGGTCTGATGGAGCGGCTTGCCGGGCGCGATCCGCGCGCGACGGCGGTGGCGGGGCTGTACTCGGCGGTGCGCTCGATTCTTGAAGATGCCCCCGGCATCACCTACCTGCATATCCAATGACTGATCCTGAATCGGCTGAGTCCGTGTCACTGGGGCCTGACCCCATGGTGGGACACGGGCTGGACCGTAATCGGTTGTCGCGGCATTTCCTGACTGAGGCGTATAACAACGGCTGGGCTAACCATCGGCTGTTGCGGGCTTGTGCGCAGTTGTCGCAGGAGGACTTTGAAGCGGGACGGGCGGGCTTCTTCCCTTCGATTAAGGCGACACTCAACCACATCCTTACCGTGGACTGGTTTTATATCGATGCGCTGGAGCGGGAGGCGGGCGGCCTGCCGCCGCATCCGGATTATCGCAGCGCGTTCTTTGCGGTGGAGGAGCCGTTTGATACCTGCGCCGACCTGTGGGAAGCGCAGCGTGCTTCCGATCGCCGGCTGATCGCGTATTGCAAGGCCTTGCGCGATGAGGGCTTGGGACGGGTCGTGACCATTGACCGCGGGGACGAGTTCCAGCGCGATACCCGCCAGCGCCTGCTGGCTCATATCTTCGGGCACCAGATCCATCATCGGGGACAGGTGCATGCGATGCTTTCGTCGACGCCGGTGGCGCCACCCCAGCTGGACGAATTCTTTGCGGCAGGCGAGGCGCCGCTGCGGGCGCAGGATTTCCGGGAGCTGGGCTGGTCGGAAGAGGAAATCTGGCCGCCAAACTTATCCTGAATCAAGGATTTTGCCCCCGCATTCGGCGATAGTCAGCCTCAGTTTTAACCTGAGCAGGACTATCCATGAATGCAAACGAAAAAATGTTCGGCAACCCCATGCCGCCCCAGGAAATCTCGCTGGACGTGCTGCGCGAAAAATACGCGAAAGGGGATGAGCAGGACATCATCGACGTCCGCCGCCGCGTAGCGCGCGCACTGGCCTCGCTGGAGGCGCCCGAGCTGCGCGAAGATCTTGAAGAACAGTTCCTGTGGGCGCAGGAGAATGGCTTCGTGCCCGCTGGACGTATCAATTCCGCGGTCGGCCTGGGCCTGAAGGCCACCCTGATGAACTGCTTCGTGCAGCCGGTGGGCGATTCGGTGACCGGGGAGGACGATGGGCTGCCCGGCATTTATACCGCAGTTGCCGAGGCGGCGGAGACCATGCGGCGCGGGGGCGGCGTCGGCTACGATTTCAGTGCCATCCGCCCGGCTGGGGCCAAGGTGAAGGGCACGCAGTCCCGTGCTTCGGGGCCGGTGTCGTATATGGAAGTGTTCGACGCTTCATGCAAGACCGTTGAATCGGCAGGTGCGCGTCGGGGTGCGCAAATGGGCGTGCTGCGCATCGATCATCCGGATATCGAGCGTTTCATCGCCGCCAAGGACGATGGCGGCTTCCGCAATTTCAACCTGTCGATCGGGGTGACGGATGCTTTCATGCGGGCGCTGGCTTCGGATTCCGAGTTCGAGCTGGTGCACAAGGTTGAACCAGGCGATGAGAATCTGGCTGCCGGCGCCAGCCAACGTGAGGATGGGTTGTGGGTCTATCGCCGCGTTCCGGCGCGCCAGCTGTGGGACAAGGTGATGACTTCCACCTACGACCATGCCGAACCGGGCGTGCTGTTCGTGGACCGTATCAATGCCGAGAATAACCTGTATTACTGCGAGACCCTGCGCGCCACCAATCCCTGCGGCGAACAGCCGCTGCCTGGCTACGGCTGCTGCGACCTGGGTTCGCTGAATCTGACCTGCTTTGTGCAGAACCCGTTCACCGACCGGGCGAGCTTCAACTACGAGGCGATGCGGCAGGTGGCCGGGATTGCGGTGCGCATGCTGGACCTGGCTCTCGATGCGACCCAGTGGCCGTTGCCGCAGCAGGCGGACGAGGGCGCGGCCAAGCGCCGAATCGGGCTTGGCTTCCTTGGTCTTGGCAGCGCCCTGGTGATGCTGGGCATGCGTTATGACTCGGTCGGCGGCCGTGCGATGGCGGCCAGCATCGCGGAGGCCTTGCGCGATGCGGCTTATGCGGCCTCGGTGGCGCTGGCGCAGGAGAAGGGCGCGTTCCCGTTCTTCGACAAGGAGCAGTACCTGGAAGGGGCTTTCGTGCGCCGTTTGCCAAACGCCTTGCGCGAGGCGATTGCCAGGCATGGCATCCGCAATTCGCATTTGCTGTCGATTGCTCCGACGGGCACGATTACGCTGGCGTTTGCGGACAACGCATCCAACGGCATCGAGCCGGCGTTCTCCTGGGTCTACCAGCGCCGCAAGCGCATGCCGGACGGATCGTCGCGTTCCTATGAGGTGGCTGACCATGCGTGGCGCCTGTATCGCCACATGGGCTTCGATATGGGGCAGTTGCCGCCGCAGTTCGTTACGGCGCTGGATATGGCTGCGCTGGACCATGTGAGCATGATGGAGGCGGTGCAGCCTTTTGTCGATACGGCGATTTCGAAGACGGTGAATGTGCCGGAAGATTACCCGTATGAGGACTTCAAGGAGCTGTACACCGAGGCGTGGGTGGCGGGGCTGAAAGGCCTGGCGACCTTCCGTCCGAATACCGTGACGGGCAGCGTGTTGAGTGTGGCGCCGGAGCCAGTGGCGGCATCCGCGTCGGCCGCGCCGGTGCTGCGGGATGACGATCCGCTGCGCAAGCGGTTTGATGGGCGTCCGTTGGGTGAGCTGGAGTCGGTGACGTCCAAAGTCGAATACTGGACGCAGGAGGGCAAGAAGTCGGCTTACCTGACTGTGAGCTTTATCACCGTGGATGGGACGCTGGAGGGCGCGCCGGTACGGATTGAGCGGCCGTTCGAGTTCTTCATGCCGGCTAACCAGCGCAGCGATGGGCAGCAGTGGATTACGTCGTCCATGCGCTTGCTGTCGATGGCGGCGCGGGCGGGGAGTTCGATTGCCAAGGCGCTGGCTGACATGCGGGAGGTGGCCTGGGAGAAGGGGCCGGTGCGCTGCGGGCTGCTGACGCGGGAGGATGGGGTGCAGGTGCCGGTTTATCACGATTCGGAAGTGGCGGCGATTGCGTTCACTTTGCAGCGGATTTTGATACGGCGGGGGTTCCTGGATGCTTATGGGAACCAGGTGCCGGTGCCGCAGTTGGCGGCGCAGTGTGCGTCGACGGGGCATGTGGCGCCGGAGGCGATGACGGCGGCGGGGGCTGCGCCAACGAAGTCGGCGGGCAAGTGCCCGGAGTGCGGTGCGCGGGCGCTGCATAAGGTGGATGGGTGTACGCGGTGTGTTGAGTGCCACTATATGGGTGGGTGTGGCTGAAAACCGGTAAATCGGGGTCTGACCCTTGGGTCAGACCCCGATTTACCGGGTTTGCTTAAGGTGCGTCAAGGACATCCCCGCCGCCACTCCATAAACTTCCTCCCACACTAACCCCGAGGAGGACTTACAAATGCATCATTCTT
>Ga0209565_1001236_pt1 | contig 12006 bp, 3 predicted proteins | sample Araplaol_mTSA_r2_2_FD_184283 | JGI IMG/M metagenome (GOLD analysis project Ga0209565, IMG submission 184283) | Arabidopsis root microbial communities from North Carolina, USA - plate scrape MF_Col_mTSA_r2 (SPAdes) (version 3) | ecosystem: Host-associated > Plants > Roots > Endosphere | place... | reverse complement strand
GAAGATGCCGCAGCGGACCTGGAAGATGGCCGCCAACCAGTTTGCCATTCTGTTTGGGGAACGCTTCACCAACGCGATTAACTAACTACGAACCGCGACCCCGGCACACAAAATTCCTGACAGGTCCGGTACTGGCTTTGGTGATTGACTGCCACACCCGCGAACTGCTTGACTGGCATTTGTCTCGATCGGGCAAAGCCAAGACAGCGGAAGCGGCCTTGGAGCCGGCACTCATTGCCCGCTATGCCACGCTGGGCCGAGTGTCGGAGCCGTTCTTGCTGCGGTCCGATAACGGTTTGGTCTTCACTAGCCGCAGCTACACCGCGCTGGTGCGCAGCTACGGCTTGCGCCAGGAATTCATCACGCCGCATTGCCCGGAATAGAACGGCATGGTGGAACGCGTGATTCGGACGTTGAAGGAGCAATGCGTGCATCGCCACCGCTTTGAGACTTTGCAGCACGCCAGCCGGTTATTGGCGACTGGATCGGGTTCTACAACAACCAGCGCCCGCACCAAGCACTAGGCATGAAAACACCCGCTGAGGCATTTAGATTAGCGGCCTAAGTTGAGCAGGAACCGCTGGGTCATTACACTGGAAGGCCGCGCTACGAGCACCGAGACCAGCAATGGCAGCATGGCGACCGTTCATAAGGATATTAACGTGCGTGTGCTAAATGGTGGTGCCGGGTTCGCAAACGCCGGCCGGTCTGAGCCCCTACTTGACCTATTTCGCTGATACTACTGTCGCCTGGAGCGGGTTGCAGGCATCGGGCATCCCGGCAGCTGACGAAGGTGGGGACTCGCTGGAACAATGGATGCTTCATATGAGCGTGGAGTTGGCTGGGGAGATTGGGGCACAGCTTGCACAATTGATTGCAGCCGATCGTTGAACTTATCCAGGCGGCGCCGCGAATTTGCGGTGCCGCCTTCCTTGAAGTGAATGAATGTAATGAATGAAAACATAGTACGTATGGGAATCCGCGCTCAATTCAAGAAGCCGAAAGCATACTTGTCTTCATGGCTGAGTCCTGTGAATCCGGATGAATACTTTGAACGGCTTGAGCGGTTCAGGGCAGAGGGCGAATTCAAGTATCAGCTTGCGCCAACAATTGAGCTGAGTTACGGTAAAGATACGTTGCCCTTTGATTTACAAGTACGCGAGACAGAGATTCGTTGGCGCGTAATTCACGCTGCGCTGAATGAAAAAAGCGAGGAGTGGATTTGTGGTTTCCGGTTGTCCGTCGTCTACAGCTATTGGATTGCGCGTCTTAACCGTCGTGCTCAACAAGTTCGCATAGACGACTTTTCCGCTGGCAGAAGGCCGAACCGCCTTCCCACAATGTGGTTACAGCGAACGATGGGGGCAGCAGCCGATTGCCTGGCGCTGGGTTGGCAGAATGAAGCGGTTGATTTAGCGCGCGACGCGGTTTGGGGAGTAGTGAATAGCGGGTTCATCGATGGGGGCGACGACCTGCATAGGCGCGCCCATTACTTCATTCTGCGGCTGATCGCTGATTGGCAAAGGTGGGAGCTGAAAGGTCTGCCGCAATGCGCGTCAGATGAGCCGTTGTACAACGAACTGCTCGCCAACTGGCGCAGCGATGATCTAGCGCTGGTTGAGCATTTGTTGCTTGCGGCTTGCGACCGCCATACGCATGAAGCCATGCCTTCCAATGTCAACAAGGGACGCGAATCGGATTTCTCGGATTTTGCGATGTACTACAACCCGCACGAGGTTCTTGCGGTATCGCGTCTGCGCGAGGTTTTGGGCCTGCCTAATCCCCAAGTTGACCATCTGTTGATGAGCACGCCAATCGGCAAGCTGCACGACCCGGCGCCATTCGAGTTGAATGATGAATTGAAGACTGTTCTGTCACAGTTCCGAAAGACATACCCGGATCTGTAACCAATACGGCCTTGTGATCGCCTGTGGCATCAAAGTCGTCGACGGGGCGGCAAGGTGTGCCTGTTCGGCACGATTAAATCGAATCGCTGAAGTGTTACCTGCGATTAGGTGCCACATGCTCCTCGCGCCCATTAAAAAGTTGCAAAACTGTTAATTGTGGCAACCACCCTCCGGCCAACTGCGATTGGAAATAAGGGTGTCGTAAGCAGTTTTCCGGGCGCTTCCACGCGAACAGAGTCTCAAAGATCCTCGAGCTCGCCCCTGCATGCTGGAGTCGCGATAGCAGCAGGCTCCTTCGCGCCCACTTTCCCCGTCGCGTAAAAATTTCTTAACTTTTTCCTAAATTTTTCCAAAAACCCGTGGATGTATTGGCTGAATAGGCAGCGGTTGTCCGCCGGTTGCGTTGGTGGGCGTCCCAGTTATTACTAACAGTCACACTCACGAGAAAACGCACATGGTCGCTATCGTTAATGGTCAAGGTCTTGGTTTGATTTCCTCCGGTATTCTGGGCAGCCGCGGTCAGTTGGGGCAGGCGCAGCAGGGGCGGAACGGGCAAAGCGTGTATGTCAACGGCAGCAGCGGTAACCTGGTGGTGCAAAGCCAGGACGAGCGCTTGCTGGACCATGGGATCGACCTGGGTGTGCTGCGTACCTATAACAGCCAGGGCCAGATGGACGACGGCACCAGCGGCATCTGGAACTCCGGCTTCATGGCCAAGCGCGCAGTACTGCACGGCGTGCCCCCGATGGATGGCTGCCGCGTGACCCTGACCGGGGCGGATGGCAGCGAAGTCGAATACTACTGGGATGAGGCCAGCCAGCGCTTCCCGGCCAGCAAAGGGCAGGGCGCCCAAGACTATTTCGCCATCGACGGCGAAAACCTGGTCTGGACCGACGGCGCCAGCGGCCTGTCGGAGATTTACGCCAAAGACAGCGGCAAGCTGCAGGCGGTGCTCGACCCCTACGGCGATCGGCTCGACCTGTTCTATGACGTGGATAATCGCCTGAGCCGCACCGTCAGCACCGGCGGCGAATCCGTATTCTATGAGTATGAGGGCGGCAAGCTGGCTCGCGTGCGTACCGAGGTGCGCGATGACGCCGGCAGTGTGCAGTCGAGCGTGCGCGTGCGCTATGAATACGATGCCCGCAACCGCCTGTCCGCCGTATCGGTCGACCTGAGCCCGGAAGACAGCAGCGTGGCGGACGGCCACGTGTACCGCACGACATACACCTACGATGGCGACAGCAACCGCCTGGCCACGATCGCGCCTGACGACGGCAGCTCCCTGGCTTTCACCTATGTGGAGCAGGATGGCCAATTCCGCGTCGCCACCGTGACGGATGGCACCAATGCCGTCACCCGCTACAGCTACGACCTGGCGAACCAGCGCACTACCGTGACGGACGCGCTGCAGCAGCAATACGTGCTGCGCTACGACGGCCAGGGCCAATTGCTGCAGCTGGACCAGCCGGCAGTGGCCGGCGTCACCAGCAGCACCCAGTTCCAGTACAACGGCCAAGGCGAAGTGACCCGGGTCACCGATGCTGTCGGCCGCGCGGTGGACATGGGCTACGACGAGCATGGCAACCAGCTCTCGTTGCGCGACGCCTTCGGCAACATTACCCGCCGCATCTTCGATGCTGCCAACCAGCTGACCAGCGAGACCGTGTTCCTGGTGAACGATCCGGACGGCGCCGGCCCGAAAACCGAGGGCAATGGCCGCACCACGCGCTATTACTACGCGCCGGCCGCCGTGGCGGGCCAGCCTGGCTTGCTGCGCTTCGTGATCAGTCCTGAAGGCCGCATCCATGAGTTCCGCTACAACGCCCAAGGCCAGCGCATCGCCGCCCTGGACTACGCTGCCCAGCAACTGGACGCAGGCGCACTGACCGGCGCCGAATCGGTCGCCGACGTCGCCCTGCTGGTCACCCAGCGCACCCCGGCGGCCGACCTGACAGCCGCTTCTCGCCGCGACGTCCTGCGCACCGACTATGCCTACGACGTCCATGGCCAGCTGTCCAAAGTGACGCGCTACGGCCAGGTGCTGGCCGGCGACGAGCTGGTTGGCATCCCGGATACCGCCAGCGAAACCCGCTATGTGTACGATGCCGCTGGCCGCCTGCTGAACAAGATCGACGTCGCTGCCGGCGTGCAGACCAGCTACACCTACGATGGCCTGGGCCGCGTGCTCACCGTCGGCAATGGCAGCGGCGTCACGTCCACCACCGTGTACGACGATGCCGGCAACCGCACTGTGCTGACTGCAGCTGACAATGTGGTCACCACCAGCAGCTACGACAAGGCTGGCCGCCTGATCGCCGTCACCCGAAGCGATACCGCGGGCCACACCAGCAACACCTATGACGCCGAGGGCCGCCTGTCCATGGCGCAGGCGGCGGATGGTACGCGCACTTTCTATTATTATGATGCAGCTGGCCGCAAGTCGGCCGAAGTGGCGAACAATGGCAAGCTGACTGAATTCGTCTACAACAAGGCTGGCGACCTGGCGCAAAGCATCATCTACGGCACCGTCCTGGATGTATCCACTCTGATCGATGGCGCCGGCGCCCCGCTGGCGCGCTCCGTAGCGCAACTGCGCCCGGGCAGCACGCCGCAGGACGTGAAAACCTGGCGCACTTACGATGCCGCCGGCCGCCTGCAGCACCTGATCGCGACCGACGGCAAAGTGACCGAAACCCGCTATGACGGCGCCTCGCGCGTGGTGGCTGTGGTCAGCTACAGCAACAAGCTCGATCCATCCAGACTGGCCGCCGTGCTGACGCCGGCCAACGTCACTGTTTCGGCTAACGCCAACGACAAGATCGCCCGCAATTTCTACGACAGCGACGGCCTGCTGCTGGCCACCCTGGCCGAAGACGGCCGCCTGTCGCAATCGTTCTACGACGGCGCCCGCCAGCTCACTGAAAAGCGCACCTACGTCAACCTGACCGCGCCATCGCTGCGCGGCGCCGGCACCCTGGCCGAACTGCTGGCCGGGCTGAAGGACGATGCCGACACCCGCACCATTTATAAATACGACGGCGCCGGCACGGTGCTGAACCAGAGTTCCGTGCAGGGCTATCCGGAAGACGCGCTGCCGGGCATCTACCAGATGGCGGGCAGCATTTCCCAGCCTGGCGAGCAGGACGCCTACCAGTTCACCGTGAGCGAGCAGTCGCGCTTCTTCTTTGACGGCGTTTCCGGCGACCAGACCCAGTGGGTCCTGCGCCAGAAAGGCCAGGTGGTGATGGACAGCCGCAACCTGACCGATACTGGCGACCGTTTCATGGTCCTGAACTCCGGCGATTACAGCCTGACCATCGACGGCGTGGGCAACCGCACCGGCAACTACAGCTTCCGCCTGCTGGGCGAGCAGGCTGCCACCGCGCTCACCCTGAACCAGACCACGGCCGGCCAGTTGCCGGCCAACGCCAAGAATGCGCTGTACAAGTTCGAGGCCTCGGCAGGCGAGCGCCTGTTCTTCCAGGCCAATGGCAGTTCTTCCACTTTGCGTTACACCATCTTTGGCCCGGATGCGCGCGTCCTGACCGGCACCCGCTACTGGGACGACAGCGGTACCATGCTGGCGCCAAGCAGCGGCACCTATTGGGTCAGTGTCGAAGCGGTGCAACCGGTTGCCACAGTGCTGCCATTCAGCTTCAATATGTACCGCTGCGTCGCCGCCAGCCAGCCGCTGGTGCTGGAGCAGGTCACCCATGCGGACATGCCGCAGCCCGGCGCCGCCACCACCTTCGAATTCGACGTGGCTGAAGCGGGCTGGCTGCGCTGGGACCAGTTGTCGGCATCCAACGGCGCCGTGCGCTGGACGCTGCAGAACACCATGGGTCAGACCGTGTCCACGGCCACCACCGATAGCAACGAGCAATACCATCGCCCGGCGCTGGTGGCGCCGGGCCATTACCGCATGGTGGTGGAAGCGTTTGGCCGCTCGCCGGCCAGCGTGGATTTCCGCCTGTTGTTCAATTCCCGCGCTGAAGCGGCGGACCTCGTGAGCGGCCAGCCGATCTCGCTGGACTCGCCGACCGGGCGCGGCGACCAGGTCTACAAGGTGCATGTGGACGGCAGCACCCGTCTCTCCATCTCCACCCTGATCAGCAGTGGCGGCCAGACGGCGCACGTGCAAGTCGTCAATCCGCTTGGCGAATCGGTCGACTACTACAGCAGCCTTGGCAACAACGACCTGCGCCACTTCACGCTGCCGGCAGCAGGTGATTACTACGTGTTTGTGGGCGGCAGCCTGACCAACACGGCAGCCCTGGCGGGCAGCGCCACCTTCAAGCTGTGGAACAACCAGACGGTCGACAATGGACCGCTGGATCCGGTGCAGGGCACCTTCCTGGAGGGCACCCTTGCCACGGCAGGGCAGGTCATCACCCATCGCTTTACCGTCACGCAAGGCGGCCTGTGGGAAATCGACGGCAACAAGGCTTTTGCCAACGCCCAGTGGTCGATGACCGGCCCGGCCGGCACGTACCAGTCCGGCCGTGACCTGAACGCCACGCATGGCTGGGGCAGCTGGTGCCCTTACCTGACGCCAGGCGAGTACCAGTTCAATGTCTATTCCAACGGCACCGGCAGCGGCGACTACAAGGTCCACCTGTCGCCGTTTGCGGCGGCGGCTACCGTCACCTCCGGCACCCCGTTTACCGTCAGCGGCCTGGCGGTGGGCGAGAACATGCTGTTCCAGATCGATGCGACGCCGGGCGACAAGTTTGCCTACGTGCAGAGCGCAGCAGGCAATAATTATGCAGTCAGCGTACTTGACCATTACTGCAAGAAGGACTGGGCAAGCAGCGCGCAGAGCGCCAGCAATATCGATACCAATCCTTCGTCCGGGCCGGTTTACCTGCGCATTACCCGCCTGGCAAACAGTGTCGCCAGCACCACGCTGACGGTCACCCGCACACCGGCGGTACAGCCGGCGCCGCAGCCAGGCACCGCCATCGCCCTCGGCGAGGCGGTCAGCACCCCTGCGCCCGCCTCGGGCAACCTGTCATACAGCTTCGACGTGGCCCAGGACGGCCTGGTGGCGCTGGAATGGCAGGGCGGCAGCTGGGGCCAGTGGACCTTGCGCGGTCCGCGCGGCACCGACAGCGTTGCGATTCCTTCCAGCGGCTGGCGCATGCCGATGCAATGGCTGGTCGCCGGCCATTATGAAATGACGCTGTCGGGCGGCACCAGCGCGGCCAGCTTTACGCTGCAGGACATGTCGCATGCGCGTCCGGCGGAAACCGGCACTGCCATTTCCGTCGACCTGGGCGCCAGCGACACCTATGCGCTGTTCGACGTCAACCTGGATGCCGGCCAGTTCGTCGACTTCCACGGCCTGCCTGGCGCGTCCAGCGGCAACACCTACCGCCTGTACGACCTGGGTGGCAACCAGATCGCTTCCGGCGACCCTGCCACCACCAGTTATGCACGCTGGAACGTGCCGCGCAGCGGCCATTACCTGCTGGCCGTGCAGCGCAACGGCGGCAATGCCCTGCGCTTCAATATCACCCAGACTCTGCGCAGCCAGCCGCCGCTCGCCCTGAACGGCACCACCAGCGGCGGCATCATCTACAACGGCCAGGAGTTCTGGTACAGCTTCAGCGTCGACAAGCCAACCACCATGGTGGTGACCGAAGGCGCCGGGCAGGCGATGAATTACTACGTGTACAGCGCCTACGGCAGCAATGTCAATTCCGCCTATGACATCGGCAAAGGCCATGTCTGGACGCTGGCGCCAGGCAGCTACAACCTGCGCGTGTACGGCTACCCGGGCACGCCGACTGCTCCGCTGCCGTTCTCCTTCAGCACAGCCCTGACTGACGCCAGCGCAGCGCTGCAGGCCGGCGGCAGTGCGACCGTCAGCTTCACCAACGGCTTGCCGGACAAGACCCTGCAACTGTCGATGGAGGCGGGCCGCAGCTACACGGTGCAGCCAACTTCGCTGCCGGGCGGCTGGGGCTATGTGTTCTACCACCTGTTCGATCCATTGGGACGCGATGTCGCCAGCGGCAGCTGGTACAGCACCGGCTATACGCTGCGCTTCGATCCTGCGATCAGCGGCAACTACACGCTGCAGTTGTCCGGCCAGCGCAACTCGACCCTGATCACCGATACCTTGTCGCTGGCCATGCGCGTTGGCACCGACAGCGCCCAGGCCTATGCGCCGGGCAGTGTCGCGGAGGGTTCGCTGAACAACGAAGGCGACCTGACCCGCTACCAGTTCACCGTGGCCGAAACAACCCAGTACTGGGTCAACTTCTCCACGCTGAACTACTACGCCAACCTGTCCCGCACCGATGTTCCGGGCACGGTTTTCAGTGCTGACAACAACTGGTCGGACATCCGCATGGTGACGCTGCAGCCCGGCACCTATGAATTCCGCCTGCGCCCGATGCAGGTGGCGCCGGAACCGTTCCGCTTCCAGATCGATCCGGTGGCATCGCTGCCGACGATCTCGCTGGGCGAGACCGTGACCGCCAGCGCGACCCAGGGCCGATACAAACAGGCCTGGCGTTTCAGCGGCAGCGCCGGCCAGTCCATCCTGCTCGACCCGAGGCTGGTCAGCGGCAATTACAACTATTGGACCCTGTTCGCGCCAAATGGCTCGGCGCTGGCCAGCAGCTATGGCTACAGCAGCCCCAATATTTATAAATTGACCCTGCCGTCCGACGGCGATTATGTCGTGGTGCAGGGCAGCTACGACAGCGACCGCACTGCCTTCAGCGGCAGCATGCGCATCCTGCCGACCAGCATCAGCACCAGCGCAGTGGCGCTGGGCAGCCAGGTCAGCGGCGCCATCGCGGCGCCGGGCAATGTCAACCGCTACACCTTCACGCTGGCGGAAGATACCACCATCGTGCTCGATGAAGTCAGCGGCGGCAATGCGCGCCTGCACCTGTATGGCCCGAACTCCGACCTGAGCACCACACTGAACGCGGGCGACATCGACTACACGCCGCGCCGCCTGCCAGCGGGCACGTATACCATCGACGTCTATGGCGACCAGCTGGCGACGCCGGCCTATAATTTCCGCCTGCTGCGCCTGCCGCAGGATGCGGTCGAGGAGGGCGACGCCGGCACCTTCAGCGGCACGCTGGCCAACCCGCGCACGCTGGGCATGTACCGCATGCAGCTGACCCCGGGCGCCTACTATAACTTCCAGTTCACCGACGCGCAGGCCTATAGCGATTACACGCGCTACTCGCTGGTCGATAGCTATGGCCGCATCATCGTCGACCAGGCCTGGGCCTTCAGCGCCTCGCCGGCCTTTGTCGCACCGGCCGACGGTGTGGTTTACCTGCTGGCGAAGCAGTACTACGAAATGGCGACCCCGGCCCGCTTCACCGCCACCCTGCGCCAGCCGGTGTTCGATGCGGCGCCGCTGGCTTTTGATTCCATGCAAAGCATGCCGCTGGCGACGCGCCAGGACCAGAAGAGCTTCAGCTTCCACCTCGACCAGCCGGGCTGGATCGACCTGGAAAGCATGCGCGCCACCAATACCGGCGTCACCTTCGACTTCGTAGGGCCGAACGGTTCGGTGCTCTACAGCCGTAGCGGTTTCTCTTCGACCCAGGACGGCAGCTATGCCGTGTACCTGGGCGCGGGCGACTATTCGCTGCGCGTGCGCGCCACTGCGGACGGCACCAATGGCACGGCGCAATTCACGGCAAGGCAAGTGCCGGCGGCGCAGTACCTGGGCCGCCAGGGCGGCGTGCAGCGTGTGCTGCAGCAGGCGGAAGGGGCCGATACCGTCAGCACCTACAGCCTGGATGTGCGATCGGGCGACAAGCTGCTGCTGAATGCCGCGCAATGGCCGGCCGGAACCACACTGCAGATTATCGACCGCAGCGGCGGCGTGCAGCGCAACTGGACACCGTCCCAGGGCGGCAGCCTTACACATGATTTCGGCAACAACCCCGGCACCTACCTGTTGCGCGTCGTGCGTCCTGCCACAACGTCCAATGCCTATACCCTGAACGCGACCTGGGGCCTGGCCGATGTGCCGGCAGATCCTGTACTGTCGACCTTTAACGCCAGCGGAACCGTTGCTTCCGGCACGCCGCAGAAATTCCAGTTCGAGATCACCGAGCCGGGCCTGTGGTTCGTTGACCGCAATATCATGCCGACCGATTACTACGGCTACGGCTACCAGCGGGCCGTGATCACCGACGCCAACGGCGTGGTGCGCGCCTCGAATTACCGCGAGGCCTGCCTGTTGCCGGCCGGCGCTTACACCATTACGATCATCCAGGATTACGGCACCGCGCCGTACTCCTTCACGCTGCGCCGCGCCGACGCCAGTGTACCGGCGCTGGCTTACGGCCAGGCGGTTACGGTCACCCAGTCGAACGCGGCCCCTGCGGCCGGCCTGTACCGGATCGATGCCGCCGCCGGCGACGTGCTGCAGCTGAACGCCCTGGGTTATGCCGGCAACTACTACTCGTCGCAGCGTTGGCACCTGTTCAACCAGTACGGCCAGGTGGTGGTCGGCCGCACTGCCAGCTACGTCGATTCGGGCAGCGTGCGCATTGACCAGGCCGGCCCGCTGTACATGCTGCTGGACGTGGCGAGCTACGACAGCAACCTGACCGCGACCACGACCTTCCAGGTCGACAACGTGGCAAACCGCCAGCCGACCCCGATCACCCTGGGCCAGGCGGTCACCGGCACCCTGACGGCTGCCGAGCAGCGCCGCAGCTTCACCTTCGACATCACCGAAACGACGATGGTGCAGTTCGACCGCCTGACTGCCCATACCGGTACCTGGATGAACCTGACCCTGGCCGGCCAGTATTCGGACGGCAACCTGATCAACGACACCATCTATTCGGCGCGGGACTACAGCTACGACCCGACCCGCGTGATGAAGCTGCGCCCCGGCCATTACACGATGACGCTGACGGCCAACGACTTCGCCAACGCCAGCTATGCCGTGCGCCTGGTGGCGCTGGCCGATGCCAAGCCGCTCGAGAGTGGCCAATGGCTGGACGGACAGGTGATGAACAGCGATGGTTCGATGAGCAGTTACAGCATCGAGGCCAACGCCGGCGACCGCATTTACCTGGACCTGCGCAATATCACGCCGGGCCAGGTCTACGACTATTCGCGTGGCCGCTACAACTGGACCACGGACCTGCGCATCATCGATCCGAACGGCAACCAGGTCTACATGGGCAACGTGCAGGGCACCGAGTTCGTGGCTGCGGTCAGCGGCAAGTACACCATCGAATTTGAAGATTCAATGACTGGCGACGTGCCGGTCAGCTTCAGCCTGGCGGCCTTCGTCAATACGCCGCCATTGCCGCGCACCATCGACCTGGGCGCGGTGCAGAAGGCCGTCGACCTGGTGGTCGGCAGCGTCAGCGTCACCGCGCCAGGCGGCCAGTTGCAGTCCGGCGCGCCGATCCACATCGAATGGACCACCACTAACCAGGGCGTGGCCGCTACCCGCGGCGATTTTACCGAGCGCGTGGTAGTGCGCAAGGCCGGCACCGGCGAAGTGCTGCTGCAGGCCAGCGTGCCTTACCGCGAAGCAGCGGCAGGCAACGGCGCGCTGGCGCAAGGCCAAAGCCGCCTGCGCAGCGTCGACCTGCGCCTGCCCGACGGCACCGTTGGCGCCGGCAACCTGACCGTTACCATCGAAACCGACGCCACCGGCGTGCAGGACGAGCATGGCAGCGACGCGCAGAACAACCTTGCCAGCACGAGTTTCACCAGCGTGCTGGCGCCTTACCCGAACCTGCAGCCTTCCGGCCTGCGCCTGGATCCGGACGCCAACTGGCAGAGCGGCGACCAGGTCACCGTGCACTGGAATACCGGCAACAGCGGCACCGCGCCGGCTACCGGCGCCTGGAGCGAGCGCGTGGAGCTGTACAACCAGACCACCGGCGCCGTGGTGCTGAACCTGGTCTTGCCGTTCACCGGCCAGGATATCGCGGCCGGCCATGCGGCCGAACGCAGCGCCAGCTTCGCCTGGCCGGCGGGCCTGAACGCGGTGGGCAGCTTCCGCCTGCGCGTGCTGGTCGACAGCCTGGGCCAGGTGGCCGAATACGGCGCCGGCGGCGTGCTGGAAGGCGACAACCTGGGC
>Ga0209565_1001235_pt1 | contig 12011 bp, 8 predicted proteins | sample Araplaol_mTSA_r2_2_FD_184283 | JGI IMG/M metagenome (GOLD analysis project Ga0209565, IMG submission 184283) | Arabidopsis root microbial communities from North Carolina, USA - plate scrape MF_Col_mTSA_r2 (SPAdes) (version 3) | ecosystem: Host-associated > Plants > Roots > Endosphere | place... | reverse complement strand
GACGTGCGCATCGTCTGCGCCACCCACCAGAACCTGAAGGAGCTGGTGAAGGCCGGCCGCTTCCGCGAAGACCTGTATTACCGCCTGTCGGAAATCGTGCTGACCATCCCGCCGCTGCGCGAGCGCGACGGCGACTCGGTGCTGCTGGCGCAGCATTTCAAGAACCGCTTCTGCGCCCAGGAAGGCCGCGCCAACCTGCACTTCTCGCCCGACGCGCTGGCCCAGATCGCCCACCACGACTGGCCGGGCAATGTGCGGGAAATGGAAAACTGCATCAAGCGCGCCATCATCATGGCCGACGGCCCGGCCATCACGGCCGACGACCTGGGCCTGTCCGGCGCGCCGGTGGAAGAGGAACCGTTCAACCTGCGCCAGGTGCGCGACGAAGCCGAGTACCGGGCCATCGTGCGCGCCCTGGCCCGGGTCGAAGGCAATATCGTCAAGGCCTCCGAGCTGCTGGGCGTGTCGCGTCCGACCCTGTACGACCTGCTGGAGCGTCACGCCATCAAGGCCTCGACGTCCTGACCCTCAGGATGCTACGGCATCGGCGTCCTGGTCCTCGCCGGCCCGCTTGCGCCGCACCTTGACGCGCTTGCGCGCCACCTTCAGGCTGCCCGCCAGGGCGACCAGCAGGAACAGGGTCGACAGGCGCGGCACGTCGGTGATGGAATCGAACAGCCCCACCATCATGCAGCCGGTCAGGGACGCCAGGCAGACCGCGGCGTAGTTGTCGCCGGCCAGGCCGCGCGCCACCAGGCGCCCGCCCACGGCCAGCAGCAGGAAGGCGGTGGCGATCACGCCCACCCAGCCCAGCTCGAACAGCTGGTTGACCGCAAAGTTTTTCACGTGCCAGGGCATGTGGTTGCGGTCGCTGCTGAAGAACCAGTAATCGTTGGCGTCGCTGAAGCTGCCGTTGCGGATCAGCTCGCGCCCCGTTTCCGTCTCCACCAGGCTGACGTTGTCGACTTCCAGCGGCGCCTTGTGCGAGCGGTTGTACAGCTCCAGCACCAGCGGCGCACCCCATGCGGCGCGCGCGCCGCGCACCGGCAGCGTGCCGCTCACAGTTTGCCAGCCTTCGGCCAGCGGCTGCACGCCGAACTTGACTACCCCGCAATCGAGCGGATAGATCAGCCAGCGCAGGCACACCATCGACACCGGCGCGGCATCGGCGCTGTTGCGGCGGATGTCGAGCTTGAACTGGTAGTGCATGCCCGGCTGCACATCGACGTGCTGCAGCATGCGCAGCACTTCGCCGAAGCCTTGCGCATACTGGGCCGCGCCCAGGCGCAGGAAGCGGTTGCGCGGCTCGTCGACATAGCTGAGCGTGCCGGGCACTTCGCCGTGGCTGTTTTGCCAGGTGAACGCTTGCGGATAGCGGCCCAGGCCCTGGCCAAAAGCCGTGGTCAGCGCATTGTCGTCCATCATGCCCAGCGCTTCGCTCCAGTGCTCCAGGCGCACATTGAGGTCGTTGCCGACGGTGGCGAAGCGGCTGCCGGTGTAGTAGCTGCTGGAAATCGGGATCAGGGCCGCGAACACGATGGCGCTGAAAAAACTGACGGTCAGGGTGCCGCGGTCCAGCTGCCAGGGGCGCTGCGGCAGCAGGCGGCTGGCGCCCATGGCCAGGGCCAGCGCGATGGCCAGGGCAATGCCTGGCAGCGCGTCGTTGCCGCCATAATGGCGCGCCACCAGCGCGGCGGCCAGCGCCTGGGCCGGCAGCGCGGCCGCCAGCAGCAGCACGCCCCATGGCCGTTGCGGCAGCGGTCCCAGGGCCAGCAGGGCCGTGCCGCCGGCGGCGCACGCCAGCGGCAAGGCATACGCCACATACGCGCCCTTGGCGGTGGCGCCGCCCGAGCCGAGCCAGCCGATGGCGCCCACCAGCAGCAGCAATAGCAGCGCCAGGCCGGCGGCGGCCGGCGGCTGCGGCACGCGCGGCGCGGCGCCTGCCAGCAGCAGGGCGGTGGCCAGCATGCCCAGCGCCGCGCCCAGGCCGCGGTAGCCGCCGATGGCGAATACCTGGCTCAGCACCCAGTAGGTCAGCACCAGCATCAGCACCGAGGCCACCATGCTGCGCGCCGTCAGCGTGCCGCTGCGCAAATGATGCGCCGAGCCCAGCACGGCAATGACGCCGCCCGCCGCCGCATAGGCCAGGTAGATATCGCGCGAGAAGGTGGTCAGGCCGGCAAACAGGCCCAGGGCCAGGGCGGCCAAGCCCAGGGCCAGGCGGCGCGGCGGCGGGTGGTTGACCAGCCACAGCGTGACGAACGGGAACGCCATCGCCAGGTAGGCATCGAGCGCGGCGCCGCCGGTATGCATGGCGGAAAAGGGCGCCGTGGGGCGGTAGTCGCTGGCGAAGTTGAACAGGCCGGGAAAGGCCAGGCGCTCCCAGACCACGGCCAGGCTGCACGCGGCCAGGCCCAGGATCATGCCGGGGACCAGCAGGCGCTGCAGGTTGGCGCCCTGGTCGCCGGCGGTGGCGCGCAGCAGCGGCAGCAGCAGCAGCGGCCACAGCACTCCCTTCAGCACGCGCAAGCCGTTATAGGGGCTGGTGTAGTTGGCGAAGGAATTGGCGTCGAGCGGCGCCAGCGGCGCCAGGCCGCGCCAGGCGGCAATCGCGTAGCACAGCATGAAGCAGCCGAGCGCGAAGCGCGCCAGGCCGGGCAGCTTGGTGGGCGCCGCGGCGCGCCCCAGCGCCCAATAGCCGGCGGCACAGGTGGCCAGCAGCAGCAGGTCCAGCTCTTCCAGGAAGAACCAGCCGGTCCAGGGGGCAAAGTCGAGTACCGGCAGCAGGGCCGGCACCGCCACCAGCCAGGCCTGGGGGCGCCACAGCAGCAGGGCCATGTAGCCGCCCAGCAGCACCGCCAGCAGCAGCTTCGGCGCCGGATAGACGCTGGCTGCCGCCAGCAGCAGCGCCAGGCTGGCCAGCGCCATCGTGCGCCGCCGCAGCAGTTGCATCATGGCTTGGTCGGTGGAGCCGGCTCAGCCAGTTTGGCGGTCGACGCGACCGGTGCGGCCGATGCCGTTGCCGATGCCGCGGCTGCCGATGCCGTTGCCGATGCCGCGGACGCAGCGGGGCCGGCTTCGGCTTGCTCGGCCGCCGCCTCCGGCGCGGGCGGCGGTTCCACCCATTTGCCGGCCTTGAGCAGCATCTGCTTCAGCGCCGGCAGCGGGAACTCGAGGGCATACGCCTTCTGCGCAAAGGGCAGCGCTTCGTCGTATTTTTTCAGCTTGGCGTAGGCCAGGCCCATGTTGTAATTGATGGCAGCATCGTCCGGCGCCATCGCATGGGCCTTTTCCATCATGCTCAGGGCCTGCTTGTCGCGGCCCTTCATGAACTGGTAGCGCGCATAGGCGAACCAGGTGGCCGAGTCATCCGGATAGATGCGCACGGCGCGCTCGAAATAGCATTCGATCAGCATTTTCGCGCCTGGCATCCGGCCGCTCGAATAGCGTGGCGCCAGGCGGATCACCGAATTCAGGGCGCGCGGGTGGTTGGGCATCTTGGTCAGCGTGTAGTCGTATTCCGCGCCGATATCGCCCTGCTTGCCGGAATAGCCGGCGATGCCCATCTCGATGTCGCTGGTAAAGTGCCGCCCTTCCAGCACAGCCAGCATCTGCGGGGTGGCGGTGCGGTAATCCCATTCCTGGCCGGTGGGATCGCCGCAATAGTTGCGGGCACTGGCGGGAATCGCGCTGGCGCACAGGGCGGCGGCCAGCAGCAGCAAGCGAGTCTTCATACTTCCTCCGTTGAGCCCGCCGTTGCCGGCAAGGCGAGCGATTGCGGCAGCACGCTGTCGAGCAAGCGTGCCAGTTCGGCGGTGCGGGCCTGGCGCGAAGCGGCAGACACGGCAGCCGGGGTGGGCAGCGGCGCCTGGCCGGCGCGCGCCAGCTGCAGGAAATGCAGCAAGCCCTGTTTGATGCCGGCGCTGTCGTCCAGCGGGGCGATGGTGTCGACGCCGGCGGCACGCAAGGTGGCGGCGGTGTCGCCGGCGGCGTCGGTCAGCGCCATGATCGGGCGGCGCGCGCGCAGGTATTCGTACAGCTTGGCCGGGATCTGGTGGTTGCAGTTGCTCGCTTGCAACAGCAACAGGCCGTCCACCGACAGCATTTCGGCCAGCGCCGCCTGGTAGGGTACCGGCGGCGCCAGGCTGACCAGGTCGGCAATGCCGTGTTCGGCCAGCAGGGCCGCCACGTAATCGTCGTGCGCCGTGGCGCGCAGCACGATGTGCAGCTGGCTGGCATCGATGGCCGCGGCGGCTTTCAGCTCGGCCAGCGCGCGGAACAGCGGGACCGGGTCGCGCTCGGACGGGTAGATGATGCCGCTGTGGACCAGGGTGAACGGGCGCCCGGCCGGCGCCGCCACCGCCAGCGCGCTGGCGCTGCGGAAGTTTTCCTCGTCATAGCCGTTTTCCAGCACCGTGAAGCGCTGGCGCGGCAGCTGCGGGTAGCGCGTGGTATAGGTCACCACGGCGCTGGGCGTGGTGCACACCACCAGCGCCGCATGGTGCACGGCCTTGCGCTCGATCCAGCGCTGGATGGCGCGCACTTTCGGGTCGCGCGGGTAGAACTCGTCGGTCATCGGATCGCGGAAGTCGACGATCCAGGGCAGCCCGCTCAGCTTGTGCAGCAGGTAGCCGATCAGGGTCGCGCTGGCGATCGGGTAGGTGCTCCAGATCACTTGCGGGCGGTAGCGGCGCACCAGCGCCAGGCCGGCCGGCACGGCGCCCAGGCACCAGCTGACGAAGCGGTCGGGCCAGGCGGTGAAGCCGAGGTAACGGCCGCGCCAGGCCAGGTGGCGCCCGGCGTCGAAGGCAAACGCGCGCTTGACCACGGCTTCGGCGGGAATTTCCGCCATCTGGTCCGGGCCCTGGTTGACGTAGGCGCGCGGGTGGGCCGACAGTACCAGCGGTTGCCAGCCCAGTGCCGGCAGGTACTGCACGAATTTCAGGGCGCGCTGGATGCCGCTGCTGCCGCGCAGCGGCGGGAAGTGGAACGCCACCATCAGGACGCGCTTCACCATGCCGCCACCCATGCGCCGGTCCAGTCGGCCACCTGGTCGCGCCAGGCGCGGCGCGAGAAGGTATGGTCGGCGCCCTCCAGGGTGTGCTGCTGGACGGACGGTTGGGCCAGCAGGCGTTGCCAGCCGGGCGAGGCCTTGCACATGTCGAGGAACTCCTGCGCCGTCAGGTCGGCGCTGCTGAAGATGAACAGGACCCGGCCGCGGAAGCCGCGCATGCCCGCCAGCAGGCGCGCATGCAGGTCGGGCGTCAACGGCGGCGCGCTGCCGTCGCGCGCCAGGGCGGGCGGCGCCGCGGCCGCGGCGGTGGCTGGCGCCGGCGCCCGGCGCGCCGCGCCGAGCAGGCCGAGCAGCGAGCGCAGCGAAGCGCCCACGGCGAACTGCCCGCGTGCCAGCTTGCGCCACAGCGCCGGGTCGCGCAGGCGCGTCCAGTAATAATGCTTGAGCGTGCTGCGCGCCAGGCCGGCCGCGCTGCGCGCCCACGGATTGAGCAGCACCAGGCCGCTGACGCGCGGGTCGCGCTGGCCGTAGAACAGGGCGGCGGCGGCGCCGTCGCACAGGCCCCACAGCACCACTTCCTGCAAGCCGGGCACGGCGGCCTGGAAGGCATCGATGGCGCTGCCGATGTCGGCTGCCACGTCCTCGAAGGTGCGGGCGGCGCCGCTGCTGTCGCCCAGGCCGCGGTAATCGAAGCGCAGCGCCGGGATGCCCTGGGCGGCCAGCCGGCGCGCCAGCAGGGCGAACTGGCGGTGGCTGCCGGCGCGGTATTGCGGGCCGCCGACGATCACCAGCACGCCGCGCCGCGCCGTGCCGGCGGCCGGGCTCAGGATGCCGACCAGGGTCTCGCCTTCGCAGTCGAAAGCCAGCGCGCGCTCGTCAAGCATGGCAAGCCTCCTGCAGCAGGGCGCAGGTGGCCGCCAGCAGCGCCGGCGCCTCGGCGATTTCCTGGGTAGCCCAGAACTGCGGCCCGGCCACGCACTGGGCCCGGGCGTCGACACCGGCCGCCTGCCAGCCTTGCAGCACGCGCTGCGCGAGCGGCGGCAGCGGCCGGCCTTCTGCCGCAGCCACTTCCAGCCAGTTGACGGGGCAGGGCGGCGGCAGGCGGCCGGCGTCCAGGGCGTCCAGCGCGCTGGCCATGGCCGGGGCCAGGGTGTAGCCGGCCACTTCCAGCGGCGTGCCGCCGGCCAGGCTGGCGCGCAGCGCGTCGGTGCCGCCGTCGGCGTTGCCCTCGCCCAGCATCTGGGCGGCGACGCGCAGGCGCAGGAACTGGGTCAGGTGGCTGGCGCCCTGCAGCACCGGCTGCCACAGCAGCAGTTGCGCCGGCGCCCGGCCCGCCGGCCGGGCCGCATAGTCGAGCGCCAGCAGCGCGCCCAGGCGCAAGCCCCACAGGCCGGGGGCCTGCGGCAGTTGCCCGCCCAGCGTGCCGTGCAGCCAGTCCAGGCCGAGCGCGACGTCGGCGCGCCAGCTGTCCCAGCTGGCATCGCCAAAGTCGCCGGCGCTGTCGCCGCAGCCGTGCAGGTCGAGTTGCAGCACGGCCCAGCCGGCGGCGGCCAGGGCGCGCGCCTGCAGCGCGGCCATGCGGCGCGCCTTGTTCATTTCCTCGGCCCACGGGTGCAGGTAGAGCCATGCGCCGCGGCAGCGGCCCTGCGGCGCATGGTACAGCGCGAAGCGCGCTGTACCATGCGCCAGGAACAAGGCTTGGGGCGCCGTGGCCATGCGCTTACGCCGTCAGCTTGTGCTGCACGAAGGTTGCCAGGCTGCCCAGGGTGGCAAAGGTGGTGGCGCTGATTTCGTCGTCGTCGATGCTGAAGCCGAACTGCTCTTCCAGTGCGCCGATCAGCTGCACGACTGCCATCGAGTCCAGCTCGGGCAGGCTGCCCAGCAGGGCGGAATGCTGGTCCAGCGACTGGCCGGCCGGGCCCAGTGCCAGGACGTCGATCAGGATGGTTTTTACTTCTTCCAAATACATGTAATGCTCCAGGATTGCGGTCAGTGCGCAGTATACCTGCCCCCGGTAGCGCCGCCGCGCCAAACCGGGCAAAAAATAAATTATTGCCGATTTCGCATGTTTATTGTTGTTTTTGGAATAAAATAACATGCCAATACTATTCTTTGCTGAGGAAGAAGGCCGAGTGGTAAGCTTAGCTGATTCAACTAGCCCGGTGGGCGCCCCGATGCTGGAGTTCTTGCGTTTCGACCCGTCTGCCTGCCACTTTCCGGCGCCGGCCGTGCCGGTGCTGCCCGGCTTGCGCCTGGGCGATTTGCGCCTGCGCGCCGCTGCCGCCTGGCCGGCGGATGGCCAGCATTTCGTGCGCGGCCGCTACGCCCTGGCAGCCGCCTATGCGGCAGCCGGCGTCGGTGCGCGCGGCGCCCTGCTGGCGCCGGCCTACCATTGCCGCACCATGCTCGACCCGGCGCTGGCGCTGGGCGGCGCGGTCCGTTTTTACCCGCTGCAGGACGACCTCAGCCCCGCACTGGACGCGCTGGCCGCGCGCCTGGCCGCAGGCGGCGTGGCCGCGCTGCTGCTGACGCATTACTTCGGCGTGCCGCAGGCGCCCGCCACGCTGGCGGCGGTGCACGCCCTGTGCCGCCGGCATGGCGTGGCCCTGGTCGAAGACTGCGCCCATGCCTGGCAGGTGGCGCTGCAGCGCGCCCCGCTGTGCCAGCCGGGCAGCGGCCACTACCTGGTGGCCAGTCCCTCCAAATTCTTTGCCTGCGCCGATGGCGGCCTGCTGTGGGGCGCGCCGCCGCAAGCGCTGGCGCCGCGCGGCTGGCTGCAGGAAGCGCGCGGCTGGCGCGACGCCTGGCGGCGCGGGCGGCCGGCGCGGCAGCCGCTGGCGGCGGCCGCGCCGCAGCCCTGCGGCGCCGACGTGCGCAGCAGCGAGCGGGAACCGTCGCACCAGTACCAGGCCGCGCTGGCGGCCAGCAGCGGCCTGGCCGGCTCGCGCTGGATCATGCGGCACAGCCGCCTCGAGCGGATGGCGCGCCAGCGTCGCCAGCACTATGCCACCTGGGCCGCCCAGGTGGCCGGCCTGGCGCTGGCGCGGCCCCTGTGGCCCAGCCTGCCCGATGGCTGCGCGCCGTACATGTTCCCGCTGCTGCTGGCCGAGGACAGCCGCTTCGCCGCCCTGAAGCATGCCGGCTTGCCGATCTGGCGCTGGGATGAACTGGCCAGCAGCGATTGCGCGGTGGCCGGGCGTTATCGCCTGCGCCTGCTGCACCTGCCTTGCCACCAGGGCCTGGAAGCGGACCAGCTCGAGTGGATGGGCAGCCAGCTGCGCCGGGTGCTCGCATGAGCCGCTGGCAATCGGCGCCGCTGCAAGGCGGCCTGGGCAGCCACGCCGCCCGCTGGGATGCCCTGAACCAGCGGGTCGGCGGCGACCACCCCTTGCTCGACAGCAGCTTTGTCGATGCCCTGCTGCAGCACTTCGGCCGCGGCGACGAGCGCCTGTTCTGGCTCGAGCAGCAAGGCCAGCTGCACGGCATGTGCATCCTGCGCCCGCACAGCCGGATGCGCTGGGCCAGCTTCCTGCCGCCCCAGCTGCAGATCGGCCCCACCCTGGTGGCCGAGCGCAGCGTGCTTGACGGGCTGTGCGCCAGCCTGCCGGCCGGCGCCGTGCAGCTCGACCTGCTGTGCAACGACCCGCTGGTGGGCGGCGTGAATGCGGTCAGCCGGCCGTTCCAGCTGCACAGCAACCATGCGCTGACCATGCAGGTCACCCTGCAGGGCAGCTTCGATGATTACTGGTCGGCGCGTTCGCGCAGCCTGCAATCGAATATGCGCCGCTACCAGAAGCGTGCCGTCACCGACGGCCTGGCGCCGCGCTTTGCCGAAGTGAGCGCGCCGGAGGCCGTGGGCGAGGCGGTGGCGCGCTACGCGGCGCTGGAAGGGGCCAGCTGGAAAGGGCGCGAAGGCACCGCCATCAGCCACGGCGGCCAGCTGCCGTTCTACCAGGGCGTGCTGGTCGAGGCGGCGCGGCAAGGCCGCGGCCTGGTCTACGAACTGTGGTTCGGCGAACGGCTGGTGGCATCGCGCCTGGTGCTGGCGCGCGGCGCCATGCTGGTCATGATGAAGACCGCCTACGATGCCGAGTTTGCCCGCTATGCGCCGGGCCGGCTGCTGCTGCACGAGCTGCTGCGGCGCGCCTTCGGCCAGTTTGCCGGCCAGGTCATCGAGTTCTACACCGATGCCGACCAGAACCTGCTGGAATGGGGCACGGCCCAGCGCTGGATCCAGCACGACACCCTGTACCGCTACAGCGCGGTGGAAGCGCTGGCCAAGCTGCGCCAGGTGCTCGGTGGCCAGCAACGCCAGCGCCAGGCCCTGGCCAACGGCCGCTACTCGGTCGATGCGATCGGCAGCGTGGAAGCCTTGCCGGACGACGTGCGCGCCTGCATCGAGCAGGCCGGGCAGGGCAGCAGCGATGCCGGCTGCGACTGGTACCGCAACCTGATCGAAACCGTCATGGATTGCGACGACGTGGTGCGCTTCTATGTGCTGCGGCGCGACGGCCTGGTGCAGGCGGTGCTGCCGCTGCACGCGGTCCAGCACAGCGGCGGCTGGCAGCTGCATGCGCTCAGCAATTTCTACACCTCGCTGTACCAGCCGGCCTTCAACCCCTGCCTGAAGGCGGCCGACCTGCTGGTGCTGCTGGCGGCCATGCAGCGCGACTTCCCCGGCGCCAGCCACCTGACCATGAAGCCGATGGACCCGTCCAGCCATGCCTACCAGGTGTTGCTCGATGCGCTGCGCAGGCTGGGCTGGCTGCCCTTCGAGTATTTCTCCTTCGGCAACTGGTTCCTGACCACCGACAGCAACTGGCCGGCCTACCTGGCGGCGCGCCCGGGCGCCGTGCGCAGCACCCTCAAGCGCATGGGCCGCAAGTTCGCGCAAGCCGGCGGCACGCTGGAAATCGTTACCGGCGGCGCCCGCCTGCCGGAGGCGATTGCCGCCTACGAGACCGTGTACGCCCACAGCTGGAAAGTGCCGGAACCGTATCCGGCCTTCCTGCCCGGCCTGATGCGCCTGTGCGCGGCCCAGGGCAGCTTGCGGCTGGGCCTGGCCTGGCTGGACGGCAAGGCGGTGGCCGCCCAGTTCTGGATTGTGCGCAATGGCAAGGCCATGATTTACAAACTGGCCTACGATGAGTCGGCCAAGCTGTATGCGCCGGGCACGCTGCTGAGCGCCCACCTGATGCAGCACGTGATGGAAGTCGAGCGGGTGCAGGAAGTCGACTACCTGCAGGGCGACGACCCCTACAAGCAGCTGTGGATGAGCGAACGGCGCGAGCGCTGGGGGATTGTGGCGTATCAGCCACGCACCCTGGCCGGCCTGGCCGGTGCCTTGCATGAGACTATAGGCCGCGCCACGCGCCGCCTGCGCCAGCGCGAGCGGGCCCCCGTGCCGGGGCCGGGCGGCTGGCGGCGCGCGTTGCCGGAGCAATGAGTTGCACATACAATTGTCATTTGATCCAGATTTCAGGAGGGCCGCCGCATGAGCGACCTGGTACATGAGTTCATTTTCCACAGCGCAACACGCAGCCCGCGGGCGGAGGCGCTGGTCTATGGCACGCGCCGCCTCGATTACGCCGAACTGGCCGGCCTGGTGCGCGCCACGCGCGATGCCTTGCTGGCCCACGGGCTGGGCCTGGGCGAGCGGGTGGCCGTCTACATGGAAAAGAATGTCGAGAACGTGGCGGCCATGTTCGGCGCCGCTGCCGCCGGCGGCGCTTTCGTGCCCGTCAACCCGCTGCTGAAACCGGAGCAGGTGGCCTATATCCTGGCCGACTGCAATGTGCGCGTGCTGGTGACCTCGGTCGACCGCCTGCGCCTGCTGGGCGAGGCGCTGGCCCATTGCCGCGACCTGAAGCTGGTGATCGCGGTCGGCGCCGGCGCCCCGGCCGCCGTGCCGGGCGTGGAAGTGCTGGGCTGGGAGGCCGCCCTGGCTGGCGGCCAGGGGGCGCCGGCAGCGCACCGCGTGATCGACGGCGACCTGGCAGCCATCCTGTACACCTCGGGCAGCACCGGCAAGCCGAAGGGCGTGGTGTTGTCGCACCGCAACCTCGTGGCCGGCGCCAAGAGCGTCGCCAGCTACCTGGAAAACACGGCGGCCGACCGCCTGCTGGCGGTGCTGCCGCTCAGCTTTGACTATGGCCTGAGCCAGCTGACCACCGCCTTCCACGCCGGCGCCACGGCCGTGCTGATCAACCACCTGCTGCCGCGCGACGTGCTGAATGCCGTGGTGGCGGAAAAGATCACCGGCCTGGCTGCCGTGCCGCCGCTGTGGATCCAGCTGGCGCCGCTGTCCTGGCCGGCCGACTGCACCTTGCGCTACCTGACCAACTCGGGCGGCGCCATGCAGCGCCCGACCCTCGATGCGCTGCGCGCCGCGCTGCCCAACGCCCGGCCGTTCCTGATGTACGGCCTGACCGAAGCGTTCCGCTCGACCTACCTGCCGCCGGAAGAACTGGAGCGCCGCCCCGATTCGATGGGCAAGGCGATCCCGAATGCCGAAGTGGCGGTGCTGCGCCCGGACGGTTCCGAATGCGCGCCAGGCGAGCCGGGCGAACTGGTGCACCGCGGCGCCCTGGTCTCGCTCGGTTACTGGAACGACCCGGCCAAGACTGCCGAACGCTTCAAGCCGATCGCGCCGCGCCATTACGGCTTGCCGCTGACCGAGCTGGCAGTGTGGTCGGGCGACACGGTGCGCAAGGACGAGGACGGCTTCCTCTACTTCATCAGCCGCAACGATGAAATGATCAAGACGTCCGGCTACCGCGTGTCGCCGACCGAGGTGGAGGAAGTGGTGTATGCGCGCGACCAGGTGGCCGAAGCGGCCGCGCTGGGCGTCAGGCACCCGGCCCTGGGCCAGGCCATCGTGGTGGTGGCGCTGCCGCGCGAAGGCGTGGCGCTGACGGCCTCCGACCTGCTGGCCGCGCTGAAGCCGCACCTGCCGGCCTATATGCTGCCGCAAAAAGTGGTGATTGCCGAAGCCAGC
>Ga0209565_1001234_pt1 | contig 12012 bp, 9 predicted proteins | sample Araplaol_mTSA_r2_2_FD_184283 | JGI IMG/M metagenome (GOLD analysis project Ga0209565, IMG submission 184283) | Arabidopsis root microbial communities from North Carolina, USA - plate scrape MF_Col_mTSA_r2 (SPAdes) (version 3) | ecosystem: Host-associated > Plants > Roots > Endosphere | place... | reverse complement strand
GGCCCATCGTGCGGCGAGGGGTGAAACCGGGGAATCGTGCATGCCCTGACGTTATCATCCACGGCTGGGGCGGCGGCCTGCTGCAAGCTGCGGGCCCGTGCAATTTTCCTTACAAATCAATACCTTGGCTCTACAGCCAAGGCAGGCCGACAAGTCGTGCGTCTTAATTCCATCAAGCTATCGGGCTTCAAGTCGTTCGCCGAACCCACCAACTTCATGCTGCCGGGCCAACTGGTGGGCGTCGTCGGGCCCAACGGCTGCGGCAAGTCGAACATCATGGATGCGGTGCGCTGGGTGCTCGGCGAATCGCGCGCCTCGGAGCTTCGCGGCGAGTCGATGCAGGACGTGATCTTCAACGGCACGACGACCCGCAAGCAGGCCAGCCGTTCGAGCGTGGAACTGGTGTTCGACAACGCCGACCACCGCGCCGGCGGCCAGTGGAACCAGTTCGGCGAAATTGCGGTGCGCCGGGTGTTGACCCGCGACGGCACCAGCAGCTACTACATCAACAACCAGCCGGTGCGTCGCCGCGACGTGCAGGACGTGTTCCTGGGCACCGGCCTCGGCCCGCGCGCCTACGCCATCATCGGGCAGGGCACGATCAGCCGGATCATCGAATCCAAGCCCGAGGAGCTGCGCCTCTTCCTCGAGGAGGCCGCCGGCGTCTCCAAGTACAAGGAGCGCCGCCGCGAAACCGAGAACCGCCTGGGCGACACGCGCGAGAACCTCACGCGAGTGGAAGACATTCTTCGCGAACTCAATGCCAACCTCGAGAAGCTCGAGAAGCAGGCCGAGGTGGCCGCCCGCTACAACGCGCTGCAGGGCGATGCCACGAAGAAGCAGCATCAGCTGTGGTTCCTCAAGCGCAGCGAGAGCAACGCCGACCAGGCGAAGATCAAGGCCGATTCCGAGCGCGCGATCAACGACCTCGAATCGCGCACGGCCGACCTGCGCCACATCGAGGCCGAGCTCGAAACCGTACGCCAGGCCCACTACGGCGCCGGCGACCAGGTCAACCAGGCGCAAGGCAAGCTCTATGAGGCCAGCGCCGAAGTCGGCCGGCTCGAAGGCGAGATCCGTTTCGTGGTCGAGGGCCGCCAGCGCGTCGAGCAGCGCCTCGTCCAGTTGCGCGAACAGATGGGCCAATGGGGCCGCCGCCGCGAGGAAGCCGAAGCCGAGATCGAGACCCTGGCCGGCGCGGGCGTCGATGCCGAGGAGCAGGCCATCATGCTGGCCGCACAGCTCGAGGAGCACGATGCGCGCATGCCCGAGCTCGAAGAAGCTGTGCAGCGCGCGCAGGACGAAGCCAACGCGCAGCGCACGACCGTGTCGCAGGTGCAGCAGCAGATCCAGGTGCTGGCCGCAGACCAGCGCAACATCGAGGAACAGAGCCGCCAGCTCACGATGCGCAGCGAGCGCCTGCGCGCCGACCAGAACGCGCTGGCCGCGCCCGACGAAGCCCGCCTGCTCGACATGCAGGAGCAGTACGCGATGGCGCAGGAGGCGGCGAGCGAATCCGATGCGCGCCTGCAGGAGCTGCTCGAAGCCGTGCCGCAGCTCGACGACGATCGCCGCACGAAGCAACAGGCCGTCAACACCGAGGGCGCCCGCCACGCCGAGTTCTCAGCCCGCCTGGAGGCGCTGCGCGCGCTGCAGGAAAAGGTCAAGACCGACGGCAAGCTGGCCCCCTGGCTCGCCAAGCACGGCCTCGACGGCCTGCAGGGCCTGTGGAGCCGCATCCACATCGAGCAGGGCTGGGAGAACGCGCTCGAAGCGGCACTGCGCGAGCGCCTGGGTGCGCTCGAAGTCAGCAGGCTGGAAATGGTCCGCGCCTTCGGCAACGACGCGCCGCCCGCCAAGCTGGCCTTCTACAGCCCGCCGGCCGCCAGCACGCCCGAGGGCTCGGCCGCGCTGCCGCGCCTGTCGAGCCTGCTGCGCCTGAACGATGCAGGCCAGCAAGCCCTGCTGAACGACTGGCTGCACGGCTGCTACACCGCCGCGAGCTTCGAGGAAGCGCTGGCCCAGCGCGGCTCGCTGCACACGGGCGAGGTCATCTATGTGCGCAGCGGCCATGCCGTGTCGGCGCACAGCGTCAATTTCTACGCGCCCGATTCCGAGCAGGCCGGCCTGCTGGCCCGCCAGCAGGAAATGGAAAACCTGGAGCGCCAGCTGCGCGCCCAGACACTCATCACCGAGGAAGCGCGCACCGCGCTGGTCCGCGCCGAAGCCGCGTATGCCGACGCCGCCTCGCGCCTCGTCACGGCACGGCGCGAAGCCGCCGAAACCCAGTCGCGCGCGCACGAGCTGCAGGTCGAGACGCTGCGCATGACGCAGCTGGCCGAGCAGACCCGCGCCCGCAGCCAGCAACTGGCTTCCGACATCGGCGAAGTCGATGCGCAACTCGAGGAGCTGCAGGAAAGGCGCATTGCCGCCGAAGGCCGCTTCGAGGAACTCGACATGCAGCTGGCCGACAGCCAGGAACGCCATGCCGAGCTCGACGAACGCGTGATCGAGGCCACCCGCGCGCTGGCCGCGAGCCGCGAGCAGCACCGCAGCCTCGAGCGCCAGGCGCAGGAGGCCACCTTCTCGCAGCGCACGCTCGAAGCACGCCGTGCCGAACTCAACCGCTCGATCGAGACCGCCGCGCAGCAGACCGTCGCGCTGACCGACGAGGACGAGCGCGCCCGCGCCGAGCTGAGCCGCCTGTCCGACGCCGCCGCGCAGGCCGGCCTGCAGGACGCGCTGTCGCTCAAGCTCGAACGCGAAGCCGCACTGGGCTCGGCGCGCAGCCAGTACGACGACCTCACGCTCAAGCTGCGCGCCAGCGACGAACGCCGCCTGCAGCTGGAGCGCGAGCTCGATCCGCTGCGCCAGCGCATCACCGAGTTCCAGCTCAAGGAGCAGGCCGCGCGCCTGGGCGTCGAGCAATACCAGCAGCTGCTGGACGACGCCGGTGCCGATCTCGAAGCCGTCGAGCAGTCGATCGAAGCCGACAAGGTGAAGCTCACCGGCCTGCAGAGCGAAATCGACCGCCTCAACCGCGAGGTGGTCGCGCTCGGCGCGGTGAACCTGGCGGCGCTGGACGAACTGGCCATTGCCAGCGAGCGCAAGACCTTCCTCGACGCCCAGTCTGCCGACCTGAACGAAGCCATCGGCACGCTGGAAGACGCCATCCGCAAGATCGACGCCGAGACGCGCGACCTGCTGGGCGGCACCTTCAAGATCGTCAACGAGCACTTCAGCCGCATGTTCCCCGAGCTCTTCGGCGGCGGCAACGCCAAGCTCATGATGACCGGCGACGAGATCCTCGATTCCGGCGTGCAGGTGATGGCGCAGCCCCCGGGCAAGAAGAACCAGACCATTCACCTGCTGTCGGGCGGCGAGAAGGCGCTCACGGCCATTGCGCTCGTGTTCGCTATCTTCCAGCTGAACCCGGCGCCTTTCTGCCTGCTCGACGAAGTGGACGCGCCGCTGGACGACGCCAACACCGAGCGCTATGCCAAACTCGTCTCCGCCATGAGCCGCGAAACCCAGTTCCTCTTCATCAGCCACAACAAGATCGCCATGGAAATGGCCGAACAGCTGATCGGCGTGACGATGCAGGAGCAGGGCGTGTCGCGCATCGTGGCTGTCGACATGGAGTCGGCGGTCTCGATGGTCGAAGCCGCATAAGCCGGGCGGCAACGATCCATGAGCAATCTCACACTCGCCCTGGCAATCTTCGGCGGCCTCGTTCTCGCGGCCGTTGTCGGCTACGAGGCCATGATGTCGCGCCGCAACGCGCCCCGCCAACCCGATGCAGTCGACGTCGCGCTCGACGAGGCCGAGCGCGCGCTGGCCGCTGGCGATGACGGCGTGGAGCCGGTGCTGCACGCCGATCCGAACAAGGTGCAGGGCTCCGACCGGCATGAGCCGCTGTTCGACCCCGATCTTCCTGCGCCCAGCGGCGTGCCAGCGCCCGCGGCCGAGCGCCGCGGCGGGCTCGATCCGCTGATCGACGTGATCGCGCCGATCTCGCTCGACGGCCTGGCCTCGGGCGACGCCGCCATCGCGGCCATGCCGCCCACGCGCCGCGCGGGCAGCAAGCCGGTGGCCATCGAGGGCCTGAACGAACACACCGGCCAGTGGGAGCCGCCCGTGCCCGGCCAGCGCTACAGCGCCTTCCAGGTCGGCGTGCAGCTGGCCAACCGCACCGGGGCGCTCAACGAGATCGAGTATTCAGAGTTCGTGGTCAAGGCCCAGGCCTTTGCCGATGCCGTCAACGGCGCGCCCGAGTTTCCCGAGATGCTCGACGAGGTGGCGCGCGCCCGCGAGCTCGACCAGTTCGCCAGCGCGCACGATGCGCAGCTGGGCTTCGTGCTGCGCGCGCTGCATGCGGCCTGGAGCCCGGGCTATGTGCAGCAAAACGCCGCGCGCCTCGGTTTCGTGGCTGGCATCATCCCGGGCCGCATGGTGCTGCCGACCAGCGAGGCGGGCCTGCCGCCGATCCTCGGGCTGGCCTTCGACACCCAGGCCGCGCTGGCCGACGATCCGGCCCAGTCGGCCATCCGCGAACTCAGCCTGAGCCTGGACGTGCCGCAGGTCGACCGTGCCGAGGAACCCTTCCGCCGCATGCGCGAAGCCGCCGCCACGCTGGCGCGCGAGATGGACGGCGTGGTCACCGACAGCGACGGCCAGCTGCTGCGCGACGAGACCATGGACGTTATCGGCGCCGACTTAGAACAGCTCTACGACACGCTCGACGGGCGCGACCTTGCGGCGGGCTCTCCGCTGGCGCGGCGGCTCTTCAGCTAATCCGATTCCTCCCCGGGAGACACCATGACGACGCGCGACGAAGCGGCACGCGAAGCCGCCGCACTGAGCGAACAGCTCCACAGGCACGCCCATCTCTACTACGTGCTCGACGCGCCCGAGCTGCCGGACGCGGAGTACGACAAGCTCTTCCAGCGCCTGCAGGCCATCGAAGCCGAATTTCCCGATCTGCGCACGCCCGATTCGCCGACGCAGCGCGTGGGCGGCAAGGTGCTCGACGGCTTCGTCAAGGTGCGCCACAAGGTGCCGATGCTGTCGATCCGCACCGAAACCGACATCACGCCCGGCGGCGCCAGCGCCTTCGATGCGCGCGTGCGCCGCGAGCTTGGCCTGGCCGAGGACGGCCCGCAGGTGAGCTACGTCTGCGAGCTGAAGTTCGACGGGCTGGCCATGAACCTGCGCTACGAGAACGGCGTGCTGGTGCAGGCCGCGACGCGCGGCGACGGCGAGGTGGGCGAGGAGGTCACGCAGAACATCCGCACGGTGCGCGAGATTCCCTTGCGCCTCAACGGCAAGGCGCCGCCGGTGGTCGAGGTGCGCGGCGAGGTCTACATGAAGCGCGCGGATTTCGACGCGCTCAACGAACGCCAACGCCAGAAGATCGCCGAGGGGCAGAAGAACGAAAAGGTGTTCGTCAATCCGCGCAATGCGGCGGCCGGTGCGGTGCGCCAGCTCGATCCGGCGATCGCGGCGGCGCGGCCCCTGAGCTTCTTTGCGTATGGGTTGGGCGAGGTCACACCGGTGGCCGAGGGCGGGCCCGACTGGCCGACGCAATTCGACTGGCTGCAGCAGTTCCATGAATGGGGCTTCCCCGTGGCTACGCAGACTGCTCGGGCGACCGGTGCTATCGAACTCATAGCGTTCCACGAGAACATCGGACGCCAGCGCGACGCCTTGCCCTATGACATCGACGGCGTGGTCTACAAGGTGGACAGCATCGAACTGCAGCGGCAGCTGGGCTTCGTCTCTCGCGAGCCGCGCTGGGCCGTGGCCCACAAGTACCCGGCGCAGGAGCAGCTGACCGAGGTGGTCGGCATCGAGATCCAGGTCGGGCGCACCGGCAAGCTCACGCCGGTGGCCAAGCTGGCGCCGGTGTTCGTCGGCGGCGTGACCGTGACCAACGCGACGCTGCACAACGAGGACGAGGCCCGCCGCAAGGACGTGCGCGTGGGCGACACGGTGATCGTGCGCCGCGCGGGGGACGTGATTCCCGAGGTGGTCGGCGTGGCACCGGACAGCCTGGCCAAGCCGCAAGAGCAGCGCGGCGCCGTCTTCACGATGCCGCACAAGTGCCCCGTGTGCGGCTCGGAAGCCGTGCGCGAGGAGGGCGAGGTCGATTACCGCTGCACCGGCGGCCTGTTCTGCGCGGCGCAGCGCAAGGAGGCCATCCTGCACTTTGCGGCGCGCCGCGCCGTGGACGTCGACGGGCTGGGCGACAAGCTGGTCGAACAACTCGTGGATTCGAACCTGATCCGCACCTTGCCCGACCTCTACAAACTGGGTTTCACCACGCTGGCGGGACTGGATCGAATGGCGGAGAAGTCGGCGAAGAACCTCGTCGATGCCCTCGAAGCCTCGAAGAAGACCACGCTGCCGCGCTTCCTGTTCGGGCTGGGCATCCGGCACGTGGGCGAGTCGACCGCGAAGGACCTGGCCAAGCATTTCGGCAAGCTGGATTCGATCATGGACGCGACCGAAGAACAGCTGCTCGAGGTGAACGACGTCGGCCCGGTGGTCGCGCAGAGCCTGCGCACCTTCTTCGACCAGCCGCACAACCGCGAGGTGGTCGAGCAACTGCGCGCCTGCGGACTGGCCTGGGAAGAGGGCGAGCCGGCCGCCAGGGCGCCGAAGCCGCTGGCGGGACTGACCTTCGTCATCACCGGCACCCTTCCTACGCTGAGCCGCGACGAAGCGAAGGATAAATTGGAGGCGGCCGGCGCCAAGGTGTCCGGCTCGGTCAGCAAGAAGACCCACTACCTGGTGGCCGGCGAAGAGGCCGGGAGCAAGCTCGAGAAGGCGCGCGAAGCCGGCGTGGAGATCATCGACGAGGCGCGTATGCTGGAGATCCTCGCCAATGGCGTTTTGGCGGCCTGAACGGGGTGCAGTCGGCAAAGGCGGCCAGTCCTCTTTACCGGCCGTTACGCGACTTCATCGGAGCGCAGTCAACAGGGTCTAAAACCTGGCGTTGAAAGCTAATTGAAGGCCACAAGGAGAGTCCCTCATGAAAAAAATTCGAGTTCTCGGTGCTCTTGCTGCAGTCGGCGGCGTCGTGCTGCTGTCGGGCTGCGTGGGCGTGCCCGCCGATCCCTACTACGGCGGGGGCTATTCGTCGGGGCCTTACTACAGCGAGCCCGCGCCTGTGGTGGTGCCGGCACCGGTCTACATCAACGGCGGGGCCTACTACGAGCGGCGTCCGCGCTACTACGACAGGCCTTACTACGATCGTCCGGGCTATCCGGCACGCCCGCCGGTCTGGGGTGGCGGTGGCCGGCCGGTAGCTCCGCCGGTGGTGGTGCCGCCCCGGCCGCCGATCGCTGGTGGCGGTCCGGGTTCGATCCCCACACCACCGCGCGGCAACGCGCGACTGTGGACTTCTCCCGACTCCAAGACTCAGACCCCTCCCTGATTCCCTTCGGGAGTGGAGAACCGGGGGTCATCGCGATAATCCCGCCATGGCCATCCGCGAAATCCTGAAAATGGGCGACCCCCGGCTGTTGCGCATCGCGCAGCCGGTCGCCGCCTTCGATACCGACGGGCTGCACATGCTGGTGCGCGACATGTTCGAGACCATGCATGCTGTCAATGGCGCCGGCCTTGCCGCGCCGCAGATCGGCGTCGACCAGCAGCTAGTGATCTTCGGCACCGACGTCGTGAATCCGCGCTATCCCGATGCGCCACCGGTGCCGCGCACCGTGCTGCTGAACCCCATCATCACGCCGCTGAACGACGAGGAAGAGGAGGGCTGGGAAGGGTGCCTGTCGGTGCCGGGCCTGCGCGGCGTGGTGCCGCGCTTCGCCAACATCCGCTACTCCGGGTTCGACCCGTATGGCGATCCGATCGAGCGGGTCGCCACCGGTTTTCATGCGCGCGTGGTGCAGCATGAAGTCGACCATCTCCTGGGCAAGCTCTACCCGATGCGGGTGCGCGATTTCTCGCGCTTCGGCTACACCGAGGTGCTGTTCCCGGGCCTCGATGCTGCCGACGACGATTGAGCCGGATCGGCTCAGTTGTACTTGCTGCTCAATGCGAAGCGGCCGCCACCCATGAAAGCGAGGCCGAGGGCCGCGGCCAGGAACATGCCCTGCAGTTCCAGCGCCCAGCCGCCTTGCTTGCCGAGTGCGCCCAGTTCCTTCGTATGGACCAGCGCGATCGCCACCACCATGTTGATGGCCACGATCCAGGCCGCAGGCCGCGTGTAGAGGCCGACGATCAGCAGCACCGGCGCCACCACTTCCCCGACGTAGACCAGGTAGGCCAATGCGCCCGGCAGCCCGTGCTGGGCCAGCATGCCGGAGATGAAGCCGACGCCGCCTTGGAGCTTGGCGATGCCATGCAGCAGGATCAGCACGCCAAGCGAAACGCGCAGGATGAACTTGCCGGTGTCGTCGGATTTGACCATTGTGTGGATTCCCATTGAGTGGTTGTTGAAGGGCCGTATGGTAGTGAACCCTGGGCCTGTCGATCCAGCCTTGTGCGGCGCATATGCATCCAACCCGGAGTTCTTTGGCAGAGTCCGGCGTCGGCCCGTACACTGCCTTTTGCTTACCGTTGTTGAGGAGAACACCAATGATGAACAAACGATTCCGCCCGGCACTGCTCGCAGGCGCCTGCATCGCCGCCATGGCCTTCGCTGCTCCGGCTTTTGCCGGCAAGACGCTCGACGCGGTCAAGCAGCGCGGCACCGTCAAGTGCGGCGTGACCAACGGCGTGGCCGGCTTCTCGGCGCCCGACACGCAGGGCAACTGGTCGGGGCTGGATGTCGACACCTGCCGCGCCATCGCGGCGGCCGTGCTCGGCGACGGCAAGAAGGTCGACTTCGTGCCGCTCAACTCTCAGCAGCGCTTCTCGGCCCTGCAGGCCGGCGAGATCGACATCCTCGCTCGCAACACCACCTGGACGCTCACGCGTGACGCCTCGCTGGGCTTCAACTTCACCACCATCACCTACTACGACGGCCAGGGCTTCCTGGTGCCGAAGAAGCTGAAGGTGACGAGCGCCAGGCAGCTGAAGAACGCCACCATCTGCACCCAGTCGGGCACCACCAACGAGAAGAACGTGTCGGACTACTTCCGCGCGCAGGGCATTCCGGTCAAGACCGTGGTGTTCGAGAGCTTCGAGGCCTCGTTCAAGGCCTTCTTCTCGGGCCGCTGCCAGGCCTTCACGACGGACGCCTCGGCGCTGGCCGGCCTGCGCAACAAGGAAGCGACCAACCCCGACGACTACATCATCCTGCCCGAGCTGATCTCCAAGGAGCCGCTGGCGCCGCTGGTGCGCCGCGGCGACGACGAGTGGTTCGCCATCGCCAAGTGGGTGCCGAACGCGCTCATCGAGGCGGAGGAGTTCGGCATCACCCAGGCCAACGCCGACGAGCTCAAGGCCAGCAGCAAGGACCCGGCACAGCAGCGCCTGCTGGGCAGCGGTGAAGACCTCGGCAAGCTGCTGGGCCTGGACAAGGACTGGTCCTTCCGCGCCATCAAGGCCGTGGGCAACTACGGCGAGATCTTCGAGCGCAACGTCGGGCCCAAGTCGGTGCTGAAGCTGCCGCGCGGCTCCAACAACCTGTGGAGCAAGGGCGGCCTGATCTACGCACCCCCCGTTCGATGAACGACCGGGCCTCGCGCCGCGGGGTCTGGCTGGCCTGGGCCGTCCAGGCCCTGCTGGTGCTGGCCGTGGTGGCCGGTGCCGTCTGGGTGGTGCACCACGCGCTCGAAGTGCTGCGTGCCCGCGGCGTGCGATCGGGCTTCGACTTTCTGACCGAGCCCACGGGCTTTTCCATCAGCGAAGGCTGGCTCGACTTCGATGCCAGCCAGCCGTTCTGGCGCGCCTTCCTCGCGGGCCTGATCAACACGGTGCGCGCGGCGGTGCCGGCGGCCATCTTCTCGGTGGTGCTGGGCACGCTGATCGGCATCGGCCGGCTGGCCCCGCATGTGCTGCTGCGCGGCATCTGTACCGCGTATGTCGAGCTGGTGCGAAACGTGCCGCTCTTGGTGCAGCTGCTGATGCTGGCTTTCGCGATGGCGAACCTGCTGCCCGATCCGACGGAGCCGGTACGGCTGCTCCCGGGCGTATGGCTGAGCAAGGGCGGCCTCAGCGTGCCGTGGCCGATGATGGGCGAGGGCGGCCTGCATTTCGAGCTTCCAGAGCGCGGTGATTTCGGCGTGAGCGGTGGCGCGGCGCTGAGCCCGGAGTACGTGACCATCGTGGCCGGCCTGAGCCTCTATTCGGCCGCCTTCGTGGCCGAGATCGTGCGCGCGGGCATCCTGTCGGTGCCCCAGGGGCAGGTGCTGGCGGGGCAGGCGCTGGGGCTGTCGCCGGTGCAGCAGCTGCGCATCGTCGTGCTGCCGCAGGCCCTGCGGGTGATCGTGCCTTCGCTCACCAACCAGATCCTGAGCCTCACCAAGAACTCGTCGCTGGCGGTGGCGGTGGGCTATCCGGAGCTGGTGTCGGTGGCCAACACCACCATCGGCACGAACGGGCGGGCCTTCGAGTGCATCGCGATCATCATGGCGGTCTACCTGCTGCTGTCGCTGGTGATCTCCTTGGGCATGAACCGCTACAACGCGCGCGTCGCATTGCGGGGCTGGCGATGAGGAATGCCGCGCGGGAGCCCATCGCATGGCGCAGCGAACTCTGGGGTTCGCCGCTGCGCGCGGTTGCGACGCTGCTGCTGGTGGGGCTCTTCGCCTGGATCGGCTTCCACATCGTCGAATGGGGCATCGTGCACGCGGTGTTCCGGCCCGATGCCGAGGCTTGCCGCGCCGTGCAGCACGGCGCCTGCTGGGGCGTGGTGGCCGAGAAGTGGCGGCCGATGCTGTTCGGGCGTTTTCCGTACGAGGAACAGTGGCGTCCCGCCGTCGCGGTGATCGTGCTGTCGGCCGTGACGATGCTCAGCGCCTGGCCGCGCAGCTGGCGCTGGTGGCTGGTGCCGCTGTGGGTCGTCGCGCTGCTGCTCTTCGTGCTGCTGATGCGCGGCGGCGTACTGGGCCTGAGCCATGTGCCCACCGGACGCTGGGGCGGCCTGCCGCTGACCATCGGGCTCGCCGTGGTGGGGCTGGCGCTGGCCTTTCCACTCGCGCTGCTGCTGGCACTGGGGCGGCGCTCCGGCTGGCCGGTGGTGCGCACGCTGAGCGCGAGCTACATCGAGCTGGTGCGCGGCGTGCCGCTGATCTCGGTGCTGTTCATGGCCTCGTTCCTGCTGCCGCTGCTGTGGCCGGCCGGATGGCAGCCCGACGTGCTGGTGCGTGTGCTCGCGGGCCTGGCGCTCTTCGTGGCCGCGTACCTTGCGGAGATCATCCGCGGCGGCCTGCAGGCGGTGCCGCGCGGGCAGACCGAAGTGGCGATGGCGCTGGGCTTCGGCCGCTGGCCGGTGCAGCGCGACATCGTGCTGCCGCAGGCGCTGCGGCTCGTCGTGCCCGCGCTGACCAACAACGTGGTCGGCACGCTGAAGGACACTTCGCTGGTCACCGTGGTCGGGCTCTTCGAGCTCACGGGTGCGCTGGGGCTGGCGCTGGGCGGCGACCCGACCTGGCGGCCGTTTTACCTCGAGGGCTATCTCTTCATCGCGGCGGTCTACTGGTTGCTGTGTTTCGGGCTCTCGCGCTACAGCGTGTGGCTCGAAAAGCGGCTGTCGGCCGCGCCCTGACCGGTGGCGCCGCCGGCTCCTGTACACTCCGTGGCTTCATGTCGAGCCAACGCTTCCCCTTCGCATCCTTCGCAGCCCCCATGGGCCGCATGATGCCGCCTGCCTCCGCGCAGGCGATGGTCGTTGCCCGAATGATTACCACCATTACCACCGCGGCCACCTGAGCACGCGCAGGTGGCCGTTCCGGCAGCCACCTGGTGTATCGCTCTCTCCCCGAACGAATGAACCCAGCTCTGGCAGCTGGGTTTTGTTTTTTCGTCAGGAGTTGTCCATGTACCGCGATCCCGTTGAATCCCTAGAGCCCTTGCACCACCGCCAGGCGGCCATTCGTACCCTGC
>Ga0209565_1001229_pt1 | contig 12032 bp, 9 predicted proteins | sample Araplaol_mTSA_r2_2_FD_184283 | JGI IMG/M metagenome (GOLD analysis project Ga0209565, IMG submission 184283) | Arabidopsis root microbial communities from North Carolina, USA - plate scrape MF_Col_mTSA_r2 (SPAdes) (version 3) | ecosystem: Host-associated > Plants > Roots > Endosphere | place... | reverse complement strand
TATCCCGAGTACCCGGTGCTGATCGCCGGCGACAAGGAAAGCAAGTACGACGATGTGATCCAATTGATTTCCGAAGCGAAGAAGATGGGGATTAACCGCGTTGGCTTGGCAACGAAGTAAGGCATGACAATGACGATGGCAAATGCAGGCGGACCGTACCGTGTGCCGAAACGGCACGGCGGCACCCGCGCGTTTGCGCTCGCCGTGGTGATGCATGGCGTGCTGTTTGCGTTCTTGTGGGTTGGCATTCGCTGGAACAATGATCCGGTCGGCGTCGATGCCGAGATCTGGGACATTTCCACGCAGATGGCCGCGCCGCAAGCGCCGCAACCGGAACCGCAGCCAGAGCCTGAACCGGAGCCGCCCGCGCGCACGCCGGAACCGCCACCACCTCCACCGGAAGTGGTGAAGCCGGCGCAGCCTGATCCGGACATTGCGCTACTGAAGAAGAAAGAAAAAGAAAAGAAGGAAGCTGAAGAGAGGAAGCTGGCTGAGGCGAAGAAGAAGCTCGAAGAAGAGAAGAAGCGCCTGGCCGACCTCGAAAAACAGGAAAAGCTGAAAAAGCAGGACGAAGAAAAAGCCAAAAAACTGGCGGAACTGAAAGAGAAGGAAAAGCTCGCCAAAGCCCGCGCCGCAGAAATGCAGCGCATCATGGGTTCGGCAGCTGCAGGCTCCACCGGAACGGCAGCACGTTCGACCGCGCCTAACCTGGACAAGGGCTATGTCGCGAAGCTGCGCACCAAGATCATGGGCCGCATCGATTATCCTGGCGCCAAGCAGGATATCGAAGCCCGCTTCATGGTCAGCCAGCTTCCTAGCGGCGAAGTCATGTCGGTTAAGAAGACAAAGAGCAGCGGCGTAGCAGCATATGACACCGCGGTGGAGAATGCGATTTATAAGGCCTCGCCCCTGCCGAAGCGTGACGACGGCACGGTGGCGCGCGAGCTTGAACTCGTGTTCAATTTGAAGGACGTACCTTGATGAACAAAGCTAAATTACTGTTCGTAGTGGCCGGCACGGCATTTGCGCTGTCGGCACAGGCGCAGCTGCGCGTCGAAATCTCCGGCGTCGGCAGCAACCAGATCCCGGTCGCCATCGGCCCATGCGCTAACGAAGCCTCGGCCCCGGCCCAGATCTCGGAAATCGTCAAAGCCGACCTGACTCGCAGCGGCATGTTCAAGATCATCGACGCGACGCCGACCACCAACCTGATGCAGACCGAAGCGACCAGCTGGAAGGCGCGCGGCGCCGACGCTCTGGTGGCCTGCTCCGTGCAAACCCTCGGCAACGGCCAGTTCGAAGTGCAGTACCGCCTGATGTCCACGGTACAGGGCAACGACCTGTCCGGCTTCCGCGCACCGATGCCGAACCAGTACGGTCGCCTGGCCGCGCACAAGATCGCCGACGACGTGTATGAAAAGCTGACCGGCATCAAAGGCGTGTTCTCGACCCGTATCGCCTACGTGGTCCAGCAAGGCCGCCAGTACCGCCTGGAGGTGGCCGATGCTGACGGCGAGAACGTGATCCCTGCCCTGACTTCGACCGAGCCGATCATCTCGCCATCCTGGTCGCCGGACGGCACCAAGGTCGCCTACGTCTCGTTCGAACAGCGCAAGCCCGTGGTGTACGTCCAGAACCTGGTAACCCGCCAGCGCACCGTTGTGGCCAACGAAAAAGGCAACAACTCCGCGCCAGCCTGGTCGCCGGACGGCAAGCGCCTGGCCGTGGCCCTGTCCAAGACTGGCAACACTCAGATCTTCATCGTCAACGCCGACGGTAGCGGCATCCACCGCCTGACCAACGGCAGCACCATCGACACCGAACCGCAATTCAGTGGCGATGGCCAATACATCTATTTCACCAGCGACCGCAGCGGCGGTCCGCAGATTTATCGCATGAGCGTCAACGGCGGCGAACCGCAGCGTTTGACGTTCGGCAGCTCGTACAATATCAGCCCGCGCATTTCCGCTGACGGCAAGACGCTGGCTTATATTTCGCGGCGCGAAGGCGGCGCCTTCCAGTTGTTCGTACTGGACCTGGAATCCCGCCAAGAGCAACGCCTGTCCGATACCACCAGCGACGATTCGCCAAGTTTCGCTCCGAATGGCAAGTACATCCTGTACGCCACTCAGAACGGCGGCCGCCGCTCGCTGGCAGTGGCGTCGACAGACGGCCGGGTTAAGCAACGCTTGAGTATTCAGGCGGGCAATATCAAGGAACCCACTTGGGGCCCTTTCATGAAGTGAAGAAGTAAAAGAAGTAAACGAGAAGTAGCACCTTTAACGACCAGGAGAAATAAAAATGCGTAACGTAAAACACGTAGCCTTCATCCTCAGCACCGCAGCCCTGCTGGCAGCTTGCTCCACCCCACCAGCACCACAGAAGCCAGTTGAAGTGGTTGAGAAGCCAGCCGAGCCAGTCAAGCAGGCTGACACCCGCGCTGTCGAGCCAGTGAAAGCTGAAGTTGACGAGCTGGACATCCCAGGCGGCAAGCTGGCCAACCGTTCCGTGTACTTCGACTTCGACAGCTACGTTGTGCGTGAAGACGGCAAAGAAGTGGTGTCGAACCACGCTGCATACCTGGGCAAAAACCAGCGCACCATCCTGATCCAGGGTAACACCGACGAACGCGGCGGCTCCGAGTACAACCTGGCCCTGGGCCAGAAGCGTGCTGAAGCTGTGCGCAAGTCGATGGCAGCTCTGGGCGTGGCAGAAGGCCGCATGGAAGCCGTGTCCCTGGGCGAAGAAAAGCCTAAGGCTGAAGGCCACAACGAAGAAGCATGGTCGCAGAACCGCCGTGCTGACATCGTTTACAAAGCTAAGTAATTCGCTAGCTTAACAATGCCGCACAAGGGGCAGCGCGCAGTTTATACTGCGCCCTGCCCCATTTCTTTTTTTGTGCAAGGAAGAAAAATGAAATTCACTAAGTCTGCCCTGATGGCAGCCCTGTTCGCTGCCACCCTGCCCCTGACCGCATCGGCCGGCCTGTTCGACGACGACGAAGCGCGCAAAGCCATCATGGATCTCAAGTCCAAGGTCGCCAAGCTGGAAGCGGACCTGAAGAACCTGATCGACACCAAGACCGACAAGAACACCACGCTGGATATGATCTCGCAGCAGGACCAGTTGCGCGAAGAAGTAGCGCGCCTGCGCGGCCAGACCGAAATCCTGCTGAACGAAATCCAGGTCGCCCAGAAGCGCCAGAAAGACTTCTACACCGACCTCGACGCGCGCATGAAGAAGCTGGAGCCGCGCCAGGTGACCATCGACGGCCAGACCTCCTCGGTCAATATGGACGAACAGAACGCCTACGACAACGCGATGGCGCAGTTCAAAGGCGGCGACTACAAAGGTGCGGCCAATGCACTGGGCGACTTCGTGAAGCGTTTCGGCGCCTCGGCGTACGCCCCTAACGCCCAATACTGGCTGGGCAACGCCTATTACGCCCAGGGCGACTGCAAGAACGCCATCTCCGCGCAGCAGGTGGTCGTGAAAACCTGGCCGGACAGCCCGAAGGCCGCTGACGCCATGCTGAACATCGCCAGCTGCCAGACCGAGCTCAAGGCAGTCAACAATGCCAAAAAGACATTGCAAGACCTGATCAAGAATTACCCGGGCACGCCAGCGGCGGCTACCGCCAAGGACCGCCTGAAGTCCATCAGGTAAAAAGTGTTGGCGAGCATTTGACAGCTGGGCCGACCCAGCCTATAATCTCGCTTCTTCTTTCGACGGGTCGTTAGCTCAGTTGGTAGAGCAGCGGACTTTTAATCCGTTGGTCGCAGGTTCGAGCCCCGCACGGCCTACCATTCGAAATTAGAACCTTGGGTCGTTAGCTCAGTTGGTAGAGCAGCGGACTTTTAATCCGTTGGTCGCAGGTTCGAGCCCCGCACGGCCTACCAAGATACGCAGAGAAGCCCACGAATTTCGGTTCGTGGGCTTTTTTGTTTCTGGCTGCCCTGCGCGTTCGTCAGACAGGGATCCGGGCGATGACTTTGATCTCAAAGTCGAAGCCCGCAAGCCAGCTTACCCCTACGGCGGTCCAGTTCGGATAAGGTGCTGTCGGAAAGACTTCGTCCTTTACCGCCAAGACCGTAGGGAACTGCCTTTCCGGATCGGTGTGGAAAGTAGTCACGTCTACGATATCCTCCAACCCGCACCCTCCCGCCTTCAAAGTCGCTTTCAAATTCTCAAACGCCAGGCGCACCTGGGCCTCAAAATCAAGTTCCGGCGCGCCGTCCGTGCGACTGCCGACCTGACCGGATACGAACAACAAATCCCCGGAACGGACCGCCGCTGAATATTTATGGACTGCGTACAGGTCGTGCCGCCCCGCCGGAAAAATGGTTTCGCGCGTTTTCATGTTGCGTGCTCCTTGTGTTGGTAAGTCCCTGCACTCTAGCGCCGCCAACAATTTGAATAAACCGTAAATCCGCTGCTACACTGTTTGAAAATACCAAACTATTACTGAAACGGTGAGATGGACAAACTGGACGCCATGCGCACATTCGTCCGCGTTGTTGAGGCTGGTAGCTTCACGAAGGCCGCCGAAACCCTGGACGTGAGCAAAACTACGGTCACCCAACTGGTGCAGCAGCTGGAAGCCGACCTTCGCATCAAGCTGCTCAATAGAACGACCCGCAAAGTGAACGTAACGACAGCGGGCGCCGCCTATTACGAGCGCGTAATTCGGCTGCTAGCAGAGCTCGAAGACATTGAGAACAATATCCTCGGCGAATCAACTGCGCCACGCGGATTGCTGCGCGTGGATGTCCCGAGCCCGTTTGCGAACATCATCCTGGTGCCTGCATTACCTGATTTCCACGCACGCTTCCCGGAAATCCAACTGGATATCGGCGTCAGCGACCGCAAGGTCGACCTGATTGGCGACAATGTCGATTGCGTGGTGCGCGGTGGCGACATTCAAGATGCATCGCTCGTTGCGCGACGCATCGCCGACCTGCAATTGGGCGTGTATGCCGCGCCGTCATACCTGGAGCAGGCGGGAAGGCCGACACATCCAGACGACTTGCATAGCGCCGGACACCGCATCGTCCATTACAGTTGGGCCGGAGGACTGCCATACGCAATGGAAAAGTCTGGAGAACGGGTCAAGGTCGCAGGCCGCCATTTCTTGTCGATCGATGACGGCAACGCCTATCTGACTGCCGGGCTGGCCGGGCTTGGCGTTTTATGGCTGCCGCAATACATGGCCAGGGCGCATATTGTCAGCGGCACGCTTATGCCGCTGTTCGAGGATTGGCGCATCGAGTCAATGCCTCTTCACGTGGCGTATCCGCCCAACCGCTACGTTCGCAAGCAACTTCGCGTGTTCATTGATTGGATTGTCGAGTTGATGGCGCGCCACGAACTACAACGGCGTTAGCAGCTTCCACGGCAATTCTCCGTTGGCCGCGTGATATCGCTTTCCATATCGACCGATAACATTTCAGGCAACGGGCCTTCCAGCGGCCTTGCGTAACAGGCATGTCACAAGCGCTCTTTACCTTACTGCGTTTTAAACCAACGCACGGTAACCGACATGCAATTGATTTCATCGCGTCCCCACATCCTGGCCCTGAGTGTTGCGCTGGCCCTGACCGCCTGCGGCGGCTCGTCCGAAGAACCGCTCGTCATTCCGGCAGCGCCAGCCGACCAGGGCGCAGCGGAAGTGGTGCCGCTTCCAACGGTCACGGCCTTCGTCGACACCATCGCCACCAACCAGCGTGGCGATGCGCGCTACGCGACGCTGTCGACCAACGCGGGCGTGCGCGTCCTGGGCGGCTTCCTCGATATCTGGAAACCGCTGACCGAAATCGTCGATGCCGGGGTCACGGCACCGGCCCGCGACGGCTTCCCGGCCGTGGTCGCGTCAACCTGGAGCGGTGTACCGAACGATGGCAATCCGGACGGGAAAGTGGTCAACGCCGCCGTGCATCAGGCGAATATCGATTACGTCGTCAAAGCCACTGCCAGCCGTACCGCGGAACAAGGCGTGCAAGCCTACCTGGACGACCGCCGCGGCAAAGGCTACAGCGTCACTGACGGCATGGGCCCGCTGGCCAACGCCTGGCGCAGCGCCGCCCAGCAAACCACCAGCATCACCTCGATTGCGGCCGACGCCACCACGGTGCTGTACAACGACAGCGGCAATAACACCGGTGTCGCCGGCAGTGCCAACGCGAACTTTGGCAGCGTGGTCGACCTGGTCAACCTGGTCGGGAATAACGCCTCCACAGAACCGGCCAAGCGCTTCTACAAATACGCGCGCCCCTACCGCTGGAGCAGCAGCGTGCAAGTGTTGCCGGCGCTGGTGCCGGCCAAGAGCCCTACCCCGACTACCGATGGCGGCTTCACCAGCGGCCACTCGGCCGAGGGCGTGCGCGATGCGGTGGCCATGGCCTATGCCGTGCCGGAGCGCTTCCAGGAAATGTTGAGCCGTGGCCTCGAACTGGGTGAATCGCGCATCTTCGCCGGCATGCATTCGCCGCTGGATGTCATCAGCGGCCGTATCCTCGGCCAGGCCAGCGCCGCCGCCAACCTGGCCGATCCGGCCAACGCTGCCAGGAAGGCCGCTGCCGTCGCCCAGGCGCATGCGACGCTGATGACGGCTACCGGAACCACTGCCGATACTTTTGCCGCTTACGCCCAGTCAGGCACCACGGCCAATGACCGCTTTGCCGACTATGCGGCCAACAAGGCCAATTACCTGCGCCGCAGCACATACGGCTTCGCGCCAATCGCTGCGACCAATGTGGCCGCCGCCGTTCCGAAAGGCGCCGAAGTACTTCTGGAGACCCGCCTGCCCTACCTCAGCGACGCCCAACGCCGCGTAGTGCTGAAAACCACTGCCCTGCCTTCGGGCTATCCGGTGATGGATGATGCCGAGGGCTGGGGGCGTTTGAACCTGTTCGCGGCGGCCGATGGCTACGCGTCCTTCAGCGGCAACGTCACCATCGTCATGGATGCCAGCAAGGGCGGCTTCAACGCCGTCGACCGCTGGCGCAATGACATCGGCGGCACTGGCAAGCTGGTCAAGCAAGGTAGCGGCACGCTGAAGCTGGCGGGCGCCAATACCTGGTCCGGCGGCACCGAACTGAGCGCAGGGACGCTGCAAGGCGATTCCGCTGCCGCCTTTGGTTCGGGCGATGTCTACGTCAGCGGCGGCACGCTGGTTGCCAACGCACCTGCCGCGCTGAAAGTGAACGGCAAGTACACCCAATTGAGCGGCAACACCACGCTGGAATTGGACCTGGGCGGTGCTGCCGCGGGCAGCCAGGGCAGCCTGGCGGTCGCTTCGACGGCAACCATCGCCGGTGGCACGCTGCGGGTGAAATTCGCCAACGGCTACAAACCGAAGGCGGGCGACGTGCTGACACTCATTACAGCGGCCAGCCTGAAGGGAAAATTCACCACCATTACGGTAGACGGCTTCCCCAACGCCACTCCAAATTACAGTGCCACGACGTTGACGCTGACTATCGGCAGCTGACACGCCTTGCCTGGACGGCTTAGCGCGATGCGATGCCGTCCAGTTCGAGCATCACATCATCCGGCAGCACAAGGGACGCCGCCGCCACGTTCTCGCGTAAATGAACAAGTGACGAAGTCCCGGGAATCAGCAGGATATTCGGCGAGCGCCGCAGCAGCCAGGCCAGGGCAAGCTGGTTGGGGCTTGCCTCCAGGCGCGAGGCGGCAGCCGTGAGGGCTGCTGACTGCAAGGGCGAGAATCCGCCAAGCGGGAAGAATGGCACATAGGCGATGCCATCCTTCGCCAATGCATCGATCAGCGCATCGTCGCGACGGTGTGCAAGGTTGTACTGGTTCTGCACGCAGGCGATGTCGCAGATCCTGCGCCCTTGCGCCACCTGGGCTTCTGTCACGTTGCTCAAGCCGATATGCCGCACCAGGCCCGCCTGCTGCATCTCGGCGAGTGCTTCCAGGGGTGCTTCGATTGAGCCCTCGGCTGGCTGCATCGGGTCGATCATCAACCGCAGGTTCACCACTTCCAGAACATCGAGCCCGAGGTTGCGCAGGTTATCGTGCACCGCGGCCCTCAATTCCTCCGCAGACGATGCCGGCAACCATGCGCCTTCGGCGTCTCGTCTGGCCCCGACCTTGGTGGCAATGACAAGATCATGGCGGTATGGGTGGAGCGCTTCGCGGATCAACTGGTTGGTGACGTGCGGTCCATAGAAATCGCTGGTGTCGATATGGTTGATGCCGGATTCAATCGCGGCCCGCAGCACCGCCAGTGCATTTGCACGGTCGGCCGGCGGTCCGAAAACGTGCGGCCCCGAGAGCCGCATGGCGCCATAGCCGAGGCGATTCACGGTACGGCTGCCGAGTTGGAAAACATTGGATGGCTGGGACATTTGTGCTTCTCCTTATGTGAACAAGCACAAGTGTAGGGATGAAGCTTGCGTTCGATAAGCCAGTATAATCTGCACGACCCGTACGAAATTTCGAACAATGAAAATCGACCTCGCCGACCTGACGGCCTTTCTCGCCGTGGCCAATGCCAAAGGCTTCCGCCAGGGCGCGCGCGCCAGCGGCTTGAGCGCATCGGGACTGAGCGAGGCGGTACGGCGCCTCGAGGCGCAGGTTGGCGTGCGGCTTCTGCATCGGACCACGCGCAGCGTCGTGCCGACCGAAGCGGGCGAACGCTTGCTTGGCCGGCTTGGGGCAGCATTGTCAGAGGTGGAAGCGGCGCTTGAATCGGTCAACGATTATCGCGGCCGGCCTTCCGGTACGTTGAAGCTGAATGTTCCAGTAAGCGGCGCGCGCCTGGTGTTGCCCGCCATCGTTTCGCGTTTCCTCGCCGCTTATCCGGAGATCCGGCTTGACGTTACCGCCGACGACAATTTCGTCAATGTCCTGGAGGCAGGCTGCGATGCCGGCATCCGCTATGACGAGCGGCTGGAGCAAGACATGATCGCGGTGCCGATCGGGCCGCGCATCCAGCGTTTCGCTGCCGCGGCGGCGCCCTCCTATCTGCAACGACGGGGGCAACCGCTGCACCCGCGCGATCTATTGCAGCACGACTGCCTGCGCCTGCGCTTTGCGGGTCGCGCCATGCAGCCTTGGGAATTCGCCCGCGACGGCGAGACAGTTCGCATCGATGCCGACGGCCAGTTGCAAGTGCAAAGCGGCGCCATCGCCGATCTTCTGGTGGAGGCGGCAATTGGCGGCAGCGGCATCGTGTACCTGTTCGAAGACTGGCTACGCCCTCATTTCGCGAGCGGGGCATTGGTACCGGTTCTGGAGCCATGGTGGCTCTCCTTCTCCGGCCCCTTCCTCTATTACCCCGGGCACCGACTGGTTCCTGAACCGCTTCGTGCGTTCATAGATTTCATCAAGGAAGCAGCGTAAGTTTCCCCGTTGGGAGACGAAATCGCGCAGCAGCCGGCTTTCGGCTATGCTGCTATCCAACTGCGTTCCGTTTCATCATCGATGACGAATCTGGACAGCCCTCGCCTGCTCTCACGCATCTGGCATCTCGCCTGTGGCCTGCTGCTGGCGTTTCCGGCATGGGCGCAGCAGATGCCGCTGCGCTATTTTGGCCAGCAGGAAGGCCTGGCCAACCTGTCAGTGACTACCCTGGCGCAGGACCGGCCCGGCTACCTGTGGGCGGGTACGGAAAACGGCCTGTACCGTTTTGACGGGCATCGTTTCCAGCAATACGGCGCCGCCCAGGGCATGGATCCCACCGCCACCGTCAACGACCTGCTGGTTGACCAGGCCGGGCGGCTCTGGGCCACCACCGAAGTTGGCCTGTTCGTTCACGAAGGCACTCACTTTGCACCGGTCCTCGACGGTGAGGGTAAACCGCTGCCTACCAGCGGCGGCCTTCATCACATGACGGAAATCCCGCAGGCCGGCATCCTGTTCACCAGCGGCGAGCAGGCCTTTCTGGCCAGCCGCGCGCCCGGTGCCACGGCATGGACCGCGCGCCCCTACTTCAGCGCAGAGCAAATGCGCGCCAGGCCGGACTTGGCGCGCATCGGCGGCGTGCTGGCTGGCCGTGACGGTGAGTTGTGGCTGACAACGCGCCGCGAGCGGAGCAGGATTTACCGGATCCGCCAGGGAGCGATCGAGGAGTTCGGCCCTGCTCAGGGCTTGCCTGAGCGTGAATACCTGGGCGGCATAACCGAAGACCGCACCGGCGGAATCTGGGTGCGCAGTCCAAACAAACTTCTGCTCTTGCCGTCCGGGGGCAGCCGTTTCGAAGACCGCACCGGCAACCTGGCGCCGGCACGCATTCTTGAAGTGTTCTTTCCCCTGGCGCTGGACAGCGACGGACGCCTGCTGGGGGCGACCAACGAGGGGCTGTTCAGGGGAAAAGACGCCGCATGGGAAGTCTTCGCCCGCGCCGAGGGCCTGTCGACCGGCGGCGGCATCAACGATATCCTGGTCGACCGCAATGGCGAAGTGTGGCTGGCGCTGTCCGGGCATGGCGTGGCGCACTGGCAGGGCTATCGCCACTGGTCCAACTGGACCACGGCGCAGGGACTGCCCAGCGACGATACCTGGTCCTTCCTGCGGCACAGCGATGGCTCGCTGCTGATCGGCACCGGGGCCGGCATCGCCGCGCTGGCTCCCGGGGCGCGCCGCTTCGCCAACATCGCAGCCAGCAGCAAGGAAGCCAACGGACAGGTCAGCGCCATGGCGGAAGACCGCCAGGGCAATGTCTGGGCCGGCACTTTTTCCGGCCACCTGATGCGGCGCGGCGCCGGCGGCGGCCGCATTGGCTCACCCATCCGGCTACCGATGATCCTGAGCCTGACTTTTGACCGCCAGCAGCGCCTTTGGATCGGAACGACAGAAGGCCTGTACCTGCTCGCCGATCCCGCGCCAGCCGCACAGCCGCGCCTTGTCGATGCCCTGGAGAAGCTGGCCGGCAAGACCAGCACCTATATCCGCGGCGCCTGCAGCACGGCGGACGGCGTGTTGTGGATCCTGGCAGACCGCACGCTCCTGCGCCTCGACGGCGATAGCTGGTCGACAGTCCCTACCGCTGGAGAGGACAAGCCCAGGCCATCGACCATCACTTGCGGCCCGGAGGCAGTATGGCTGCTCGAGGCTCGGACGGGCCAAATCTGGCGCGGTACTCCCGCGCCAATTGGCGGCATGCTCGAACTAGCTGCCGTTGGCACGCGGCCGGAGCAGCTAAAGAATCGCCTGATCATGTCGATCCTGGCGGACCGGCGCGGCTGGCTATGGCTGGGAACCGACTCCGGTGCCGCGGTCTGGAACGGCAAGCACTGGCGAACGTTCGACCAGCAAAGCGGCATGGTTTGGAATGACGCAAACCAGTATGCCTTGCGCGAAGATCCCCTTGACGGGTCGATCTGGATTGGCACCAGCAATGGCGCCTCCCATGTGGAGCGGCCACAGGACCTGTTCGCGCTGCCGCCGTTGAGCGTCAGGGTCGACGCCATGCGCTTCAACGGCCAGGACCGGCGGCCGGCGAGAGGCATGGAGCTGCCCTGGACCGGCGGCGCACTGGAATTCACGCTTGCCTCGCTCACTTTCGAAAACCGTGATGCGCTGCGCTTCCGCTATCGCCTGAAAGGCCTGGAGGACGAGTGGACCACCACTAGTAGTCCCCTGCTGCGCTATGCCGCGCTGCCGCCGGGCAGCTACGTGTTGCAGGTCATCGCCAGCAACGCCATGCTGCAAAATGCTTCGCAGCAGCTCGAGCTGCCGTTCCGGGTGCAGCCACCCTGGTGGCGCAGCACCTGGTTCTATGCGCTGGCGACGTTGCTGGCGATGGGTGGCATCAGCGCAGCATTCCGCTGGCGCGTGCGCGTCGTCGTGCGCCGGCAGCGCGAGCTTGACCAACTGGTCAAGGCCCGCACTGCCGAACTGGAAGCCTCGCGCGAAGAGCACCGGCTGCGCGCCATGCTCGACGGCCTGACGCTGGCCTGGAACCGCGGCGCCATGATGGAGCGCATCGCGCAGCGCCTGGCATCGCTGGAACTGGGCGGCGATACTTTTGTGCTGATCATGGTCGACCTGGATTATTTCAAGCG
>Ga0209565_1001226_pt1 | contig 12079 bp, 6 predicted proteins | sample Araplaol_mTSA_r2_2_FD_184283 | JGI IMG/M metagenome (GOLD analysis project Ga0209565, IMG submission 184283) | Arabidopsis root microbial communities from North Carolina, USA - plate scrape MF_Col_mTSA_r2 (SPAdes) (version 3) | ecosystem: Host-associated > Plants > Roots > Endosphere | place... | reverse complement strand
ACTGCTTGTGGGCCTGGCCGCCGATGAGCAGGTCAGCCTGGTCAGGCAGGCCGGCAAATACCTTCAGCAACTGGCCAGCCAGTTCAACGAGATCGTCCAGATTCGCGTGCGCGACGGCTTTGAGTCCGTCTCCGTCGCCCGGTGGGACTCCACCCATGACGTGCGCATCCACGGGTCCGTCGGCATGAGAAGGCCTCTTCACGGCGGTGCTTCCGGAAAAGTTCTGCTGGCCTACGCGCCCACGGAGTTTTTGAACGAGTTCTTTGCCCAGGACTTCCAGAAGTTCACCCCCAACACCATTGTTCAGCGCTCCAAATGGAACGAGGAGCTGATCAAGATCCGGAAACAGGGCTATGCTACGTCCCTGGGCGAAATCGCAACGGAGGTCCTCTCCATTGCGGCGCCGGTTCGTGACGGCACGTCAAAAGTCATCGCAGCCATGGCGATCTCGATTCCTGCAAGCCGCATTACGCCCAAAGGATTGGAGAAACTGGCCAAGCCGCTGTGCGCGGCAGCCGACGATCTTTCGGCGGAGCTCGGCTACCGCGCCGGCGCATCCGCGGCCTGACTGCGGTGCGAGGCCTCAGGCCCTCGCTTCACTTGATCAAGAACGCTTCGGGATCACGGGGAGCACCACGTGCGATGGATACCGGCCGCTCATGTGCACCTTGTTGAGCGCCGTTCTGCTTGTCGTTGCCTGGGCTTCGGGATCCCCGGTGTTCGGGTTCACGTCAAAGTGCGGGAAGTTGCTGCTTGAAATGTCAACCCGGATGCGATGCCCGGCCCTGAAAAGGTTGCTTGTGGGAAACGCCTCAATGCGTATGGGGTAGACCGTCCCAGGCGTCATCAACTCCGGGCTCTCCCATGAGTCCCTGTACCGCACCCGCAAAATCCCGTCGGTGAGGTTCATCGCAAAACCCTCTGGATAGTCTTCGTTGGCCGGGTAGACATCGACCAGCTTGACGGTGAAATCCGTGTCGGGGCAATCGGACGACACCCACAGATTCGCCACCACAGGCCCTGTGATTTCAATGTCTTGAGACAGAGGGTCGGAGGAAAAGGAAAGCACGTCATCACGGTCCGTCAAGGGGCGGAACGGTTCCGCGCAGCCAAAGAAGCGCTCATCGGTCGTCTGGTCAAAGGCGCCGGCCAGTATCCCGGGGGGGCGAGAAACCACGCCGCCGCCCAAAGTGGGCACCGGGTTTTTCGGGTCGAAGCGATACTGCAGAACGCCGGCTTCGCCCTCCGGGATGGCGAGCGAAAGTGAACGATTGGTGTGCAGGTGGTAAGGCTTGTACTGCGCGTCTGGAATCGGCCAGTCCTGCTCGGAGCGCCAGCAGCCGCCGTGGTCAAGGCGTCCTTCGGCATTTTTCCGGCCGGACCCGCCTCCCATCACAAACAGCTTCACCGGGGCATCGCCTTCGTTGGCGGTATGGCCTTTGAGCCAGCGATCGAACCACTTCAACCGGGCCTCAAGAAAGGTCGCCGCGACATGCTGGCCGAACGTGGATTGCTCCCCGAAATCCACATCGCCCGAATAGCTTAACCAGCGGTTGCCGTGCACCCAGGGGCCAAAGACGAGCTGCACAGGTGCACCCATCTTTTTGAGGTTCATGTAGTTTTCAGCCGCAGTGCGCGTATAGACGTCGTACCAGGAAGACATGTGAACCGTGGCCACGTCTTTCAGGTGATGGTAGAAACCTTCCGCATAGATGCCGGGCTGCTTCCAGTATTCATCGAACGAGCCTCGTTCCCATTGGTCGAAAAGAAACTCCTCATACTCGGGTGTTTCGGAAAGCGGGGAGTTCCCGCGGCGCCACGGCATCCTCTTGAACCAGTCATCGACGTCGATATGCTTCAGCGTGCTCGCGACGGCTGTGTTGCCCGACCTCTGGGCGATGCTGGATGCGAAGAGGACGGCCCAGGCCGCCTGCTTCAGCTCATAAGCCCCGCCCTGGCGAATACCGCTCTGGTAGCCGTTCGAAAACCCGCCGGAATCGACATACATCGCCACCAGGCCGGGCGCGCCGGCGGACGCCAGTGCCATTTGTGTATGTGCCGCGTAGGAAAGGCCTTTGGTCCCTATCTTGCCGTTGGACCAGGGCTGGCGGACTATCCATTCGCAGGTGTCATGGCCGTCGTTGGCTTCGCTGAGGTATTTGGTGAACGTTCCTTCGGAGCCGTATCGTCCGCGGCAATCCTGGTACACAACGATATAGCCCTGGGCGACGAAGTAGGTTGCGACCTCCTCCCGTGACATGGGGCCCGTGCTTCCCGGTTCGCGTTCAGTGCGGCTGTCGAGGTGCTTTCCGTATGGCGTACGTTCCATGATCACGGGAAATGACTGCCCGTGCTCGCCAGGCTCTTGCCTCGGCCGGTAGATGTCGGTGGCCAGCCTGACGCCATCCCTCATCGGAACCATCACATTGCGTTCAATCACCATAGCAAGATTGCTGAACGTCGAGTCTTTCATTTACTTCCCTGGTTTGGCGCGGATGGCCACGTGCCACCGCCCTGTTCGTTGATCTGATTACTTCGAAGCCACTTCTTTGATGCTGCTCGCCAACGTGAGCCCGTCGCTGCGGGGGGCCATGCTCAGGCCTTTTCGCAATCCCCATGCAGCCTTGGCGTTGTGCACCGGTATGACGGCAACGTCTTCGGCGGCCAGCCTTGCGGCCTTTCGTTGCAGCTCCTCGCGTTCCTTTTCGTTCAGTGTTCTGGAGGCGGACTGGATCACCGCGTCAAACTCCTTGTTGCTGTAGCGGCCGTAGTTGTTGGCCCCGGTTCCCAGTGCCTTGTCAAAAGTGGAAATAGAGGCGGTGTAAGGCTCCAGCGAATCGCCGAGAACCGCGCCGACACCAAACATGGCCAGGCTGAACTCGGGCGTACCACCCGCCCCACCACCTGTCGCCCGTGTCACGAAATTGGCATAGGGGAGGGTTCTTGCGTCGGTTTTGATGCCGGCCTGGGTCAGCATCTGGGCAATCGCCTCGCAGACCCGCGCGTCGTTGAGGTAGCGATCGTTGGTGCAGTGCAGGACCACTTTGAATCCTGATGGATAGCCGGCTTCGGCCAGCAGCGCTTTGGCGCGCGCCGTGTCCGCAGCCTGAAGCTTCAGCGCGGGCTCATATCCAAAGAACCCGGCGGGAACGATCTGCGTTGCGGGTTCGGCGTCGCCTTTCATGACGAACTTGTTGATGGCCTCCCTGTTGATGGCCGCCGAGATCGCCTGGCGAACTCTCTTGTCCTGGAAGGGGTTTTTGGCCAGCGGCTTGCCGTCGCTGCCGGTGACATAAGGCGACACCGGGCGGAACTGGTCCATGTGCAGATGGTTGAACATATAGGACGCGGTGGAAACCACGGACACCTTTTCACTCTTCTTCAAGGTGTCGCTCAATCCGCCCGCGGCTCCGTCAATGACATCGACAGTTCCGCCCAGCATGGCCGCGGCCCTGGCCGGCTCTTTCGGTATGAATTGGTAGGTCACCTTTGACCAGGCGGGCTTGGCGCCCCAGTACGCGTCATTGCGTGTCATGGTCACTTGCTGGCTTGGAATGAGCCCCGCGTATTTGAAAGGCCCGGTGCCCACCGCCGCTTTCCCGTTCTCGAAGTCCTCCTCCTTGATCTCCGCGCCGCTTCCCTTCGGAATAATGGCCACAAGGCCTACGTTTTCAGGCAGGGTCGGCGCTGATTCCTTTGTTTTGATGATGACCGTCAGCGGATCCTGTACCCGGATGCTGTCGACCGTTCTCAAATAGGTCTTGAATGTCCGCGGGCCGGCCAGCGCCCTGGCCCTGTCCAGTGAAAACTTCACGTCGTTGGCCGTCATGGGCTCGCCGTTGTGGAATTTGACGCCGGGGCGCAGCTTGAACTCCCATTGTTTGTCGTCTATCGCCTTCCAGGACAAGGCCAGAAGGGGAATGGGATGCAGCTTTTCATCCTGGCCGATCAGCGAGTCGTAGACGTTCACCCACACGCTGCGGTTCGCGGCGCCCAGAACATGGGGATCGGCGGACGTCACTTCGGACTTGAATCCGATGCGTAAATCGGCAGCCGATGCAAGACCCGACAGCGTCATAGCCATGGCTGCCACCAGCAAGCGGCGCGGACCCGTTGATGTGATTCCCATTCTGATGCTCCAGTAAGTTAGGCCAGGTTGTCTTACAAAATAAGCGAAAATTTTCGTATCATTAAATGATACATTGTTTTGTTGTATGATACACGAACTGGATTCTTTTAGAATACCCAGCTCAGTTTGAATGGCTTTTCTGGGCAAGGGATGGCGCGCCGGTGTCAGCCGAGTGCATGTCTTGGCGTGATACGCCTCGCGCTGCTGCTGCCCGGCAGGAGCGCGAACCGGCGCCTGAAGGGCTTAAGTACCGAGCGCCGATAATCGGTAAATGAATATTCCCTCCAAGACGCCCGCATCTGGCGCAGCAAGCACTGACTTCAATACCCTGCCGCTGACCCCCGCCATGCTGGCCAACCTGCAGCAGCTCGGCTACCTCAGCATGACAGCTATCCAGGCGGCCAGCCTGCCGGTGGCCCTGCTGGGCAAAGACCTGATTGCCCAGGCCAAGACCGGCAGCGGCAAGACCGCGGCCTTCGCGATTCCGCTGCTGGCCAATCTCAATGCGCGCCGCTTTGCGGTGCAGGCCATGGTGCTGTGCCCCACGCGCGAGCTGGCCGACCAGGTCGCCACCGAGATCCGCCGACTGGCGCGCGCCGAAGAAAACACCAAAGTCGTGGTGCTGTGCGGCGGTGTGCCGCTGCGCAACCAGACAGCCAGCCTGGAAAACGGCGCGCACATCGTGGTCGGGACGCCCGGCCGCATCATGGACCACCTGGCGCGCGGCAACCTCACGCTCGAGGCGCTCAACACCCTGGTGCTCGACGAAGCCGACCGCATGCTGGACATGGGTTTCTTTGAGGACATCGTCACCGTCGCCAAACAATGCCCCAAAGAGCGGCAGACCCTGCTGTTCTCGGCGACCTATCCCGAAGGCATTGCCAAGCTCAGCCAGCAGTTCATGAAAGCGCCGCAAACCATCACGGTGCAAGCCCAGCACGAAAAAACCAAGATACAGCAGCGCTGGTACCAGGTGCCGGACAGCGACCATGACGAAGCCCGCCTGGGCGCCGTCGCGCAGGTGCTGCGGCACTTCCGCCCGGCCAGCACACTGGCCTTCTGCAACACCAAGTCGCAGTGCCGCGCCCTGGTGGCCTATCTGAAAGACCAGGGTTTCGGTGCGCTGGCCCTGTTCGGTGAACTCGAGCAGCGCGAACGCGACCAGGTGCTGGTGCAGTTCGCCAACCGCAGCTGCTCGGTGCTGGTCGCCACCGACGTCGCCGCGCGCGGCCTGGACATCGCGCAACTCGCGATGGTCATCAACGTCGACGTCACACCCGACGCCGAGGTGCACATCCACCGCATAGGCCGCACCGGCCGCGCCGACGAAGAAGGCTGGGCGATCAGCCTGGCCAGCATGGACGAGATGGGCCATGTCGGAAAAATCGAAGTGCTGCAGAAGGCCGAGTCCGAGTGGCACAAACTGACCGAGCTGACACCCGAGAGCAATGAGCCACTGCTGCCGCCCATGGTGACCCTGCAGATCGTCGGCGGCCGAAAAGAAAAAATCCGCGCCGGCGATGTGCTGGGCGCGCTGACCGGCGAGGCCGGCTTCACGCGCGAACAGGTCGGCAAGATCAATGTCAATGAGTTCTCCACCTATGTCGCGGTGGACCGCCGCATCGCGAACGAAGCGCTGCACAAACTCTCGACCGGCCGCGTTAAAGGCAAGAGCGTGAAGGTGCGTTTGCTGGAAGATTAAGGGCTGCGGCGTTCACCGACTCGCGTGAGACGCCCTTTCTCCTGAGTCCGTTTGAATGCCGGCATCCTGTCGTGCCTCTGCTGCGAGCTTTCGCTTCGCCTGATTTTCGCTAGCGCAAAAAACTTCGAGGGACATCCGCGCCCTCCGCATTCAATCCTGTTTTTTCATTCGCACGCATGCGCTGTGCAGGCAGGCGCACGCGTGTCCGGGTCTGTGTCCACGCCGCGGTTTGTGTCCATTCTCTCTATGAGGGAAGCGTATGCGCGGATGTTTAAACGCTATTGGCGTGTTTGGCGGCATCTCTTTACAGTCCAGCGACTGATGAATTGCAAAGAAAGATGGCATTGAAAAATTCCTCCCTGCCCAGTCGATGGAGTTTCAAACTGGGCGACAGCGAAAGAGCGCAAATAGCGATAGGCGCTCTTGCGATCTGCATGGGTTGGATGGAATACCTGGAGCCCTTGCCATGGGTGTCGGCCAAGTGGGAATGGCTCAGGCGTCTGGCGATTCAGATCGTCGGTGCAAACGGATATCCCGTATTGCTTGTGCTGATTGGTTTGCTCTTCATTGCATGGGCGGTCACCGGGCCGGCGATGCTGAGGCAAAAGTGAAATAAGGGCGCCAGATAAGAGGGGCTTCCATAGAAGGAGCAGCGATCAGTATGGAGTGGGATATTTTGGAATTTCTTTGCTGCTGCTTGGGTCGAACAGTCTGGCGCGCCTTGCCTTTTGAATTTACGCGCAAAAGAAATCTGAGTGACGGGTCTTACGAGTTGATCGGTATTTTGCTGGCGGCGCTGGCTGCTGTTTTCACATTCGTGGTGTGGGTCGTTGCAAGTGCCTAGACGCTCTAGAAAGAGATGCGGCGCTGATGGCCTGATGAATTCCTTGTTGATGAACTAATCGCAGGGTTGATCTGTATGGGTTTTTCGGGGCAACCTCAGATGGTTTGTGGAGTCAATTTATGAATGAATTCGTGTTCCTGATTTTTCTAATTCTTTTTCTGGTGGCATTGGTCTTGGGTCCTCTTCTTGGAATCACGTACTTATGCCGGCCAGATTTTTTTAAGAAACATGTTTTTCCCAGTAGCAGGCCTAGAGATATTTTCTTTTCAAAAGAAAAGGGAGATGCCGATCGATTGGTTTTTTATTACGGAGCGCGATTGTTTCTCGCTTGCCTTGCTGCCATGGGTGTGATCCTGATGCTGCTTTCCTTTAGTCGCAACTGAAAAAACCTAATAATGTCTTTACCAAATTTCGTAGTTAAATTGGCAATGGAAAAGGCTGGCGCCATCGTCGGTGGCCCGGCAGGCGCCGCGCTAGCAGGCATTGGGGCAACTAGTGCTTTTGCTGTTGCCAAGCTCGATGAGTTATTCACGAGAGTTGATAATCAGAACGTACGTGTATCGGACGTGGTGGCCGCAGCTGCGGCAGTAGAAAGTTTTCTCTATACAGTGGGGGTCTACGGTACAGCAGTAGGTTCAACGGTGGTGGTAGCGCCTGAGGCTCTTGTCGGCGGATTAATCGTGGCAGTCGGTGTGGCTGCGCTCTATCACCAAAATCCGACAGCCTCTCTTGATGCGTTTGAAACTTTCTTGAACACCTTTGACACGAGTAAGCCTTGGATAGCGGCCGCGAGTGCCGCAAAAGCTTACAGCAAAGAAGTTGCTCGGCAAAAGAACGTTGAAGCCAATAGCAATCTCATCATCTCCCTACAAAACCGGTTTGATCAGGCCCTGCATACCATCAGTCCCCTGATTCTGGATCTAGATGGCCTGAACGGCGCGGAAACCCTGAGCAAAACTGCCGGCGTTCACTTCGACCACGACGGCAACAAGTTTTTCGAGCAGACCGGCTGGGTGGGCCAGAACGACGGCCTGCTGGTATGGGACAGGAATGGGAATGGCCAGATCGACAACGGCGCCGAGCTGTTTGGCAACAACACGGTTCTCCAGAATGGAAAAAAAGCTGCCAACGGTTTTGCTGCGCTAGCCGAACTGGATGCCAACAAAGACAAAAAAATTGACAGTGCCGATGCTGCGTTTGCCAATTTGCGGATTTTTAAAGACGCCAACAGCAACGGAGTGGTGGATAGCGGCGAACTGCTCACTTTGAACGAAGCCGGTGTGCAAAGCCTGAACACCGGCTACACCAGCCAGGGCGTGACCGATGCCAGCGGCAATCAGCACCTGCAGGCCGGCAGCTTCACCACCATGGCCGGGCAAAGCCGCGCCATGGACGACGTCTGGTTTGCCGTGGACACGGCCCGCACCATCGCCACTGACTTGGTCGCCGTCAATAGCACCATTGCCGCCCTGCCGGACATGGCGGGTTTTGGCAATGTGCACAGCCTGCACCAGGCGATGGCACGCGACGGCAGCGGCAAGCTGCAAGGGCTGGTGCAGAGTTTCCAAAACAGCGTTAATGAGGCATCGCGTCGTAAGCTGTTTGACCAGATCCTGTGGACTTGGACGGGGGCCGACCAGTATGCGGCCACCAGCCGCGGGCCCAGTATCGATGCGCGCCAGCTCTACACCCTTGAGGCCTTTGTGGGCCAGGGTTTTGTCGCGGTTTGGGGAGGGCCCACCGGTCCCTACGCGGCGGTGTATCTGGCGGACGCTTATGCTTTGCTCAGCAACTCCCTGTACGTTCAACTCATGGGTCAAACCGTGTACAAGCCCTTGTATGAAAGCATCGGCCTGCAATGGGATGACTCCGCTCAAACCTTCACGTTGGATGTGCAGGCTACGGTGGTCATGCTGAAGGCCCGCTACGATGCCGACCCCGCTCAGGGACAGGCCATGATCGCCGGCTTTGCCGATCACCTCGCGACCTTAGGGGAGACCGGCGCGTTGATTGCCGCCAGGCTGCAACAGCAGGGACATATTCAGGGACAAGGGTTTGACTTGTACCTTGCCACCATGGGTCGCAGCCCTGTCATGGGTACGCCAGGTGTGGATACCGTGAAAGCCAAAGCCGGTATGAACAATCTTTTCAGCACCGGAAAAGGCGACGACACGCTTTATGGTGGAGCCGGAGATGAAATTTACCAATGGTCCAAGGGTGACGGAAACGACAGAATTGTCGAAGTGGCCGCCGTGGATGTCGCGATAGACACATTACAACTGCTGGATGTCAATGCCTCGGAGGTTCGACTCAGCCGCGATAGGGCCAATCTCTACATCACCATAGGCGCCGAGCAGATCAAGGTTGTCGACCATTTCGGCGGCATGCCTGCCGCTCTGGAGCGGCTTCAGTTCGGCGACGGCAGCATCTGGCAAAGGGCAATGCTGGATGCCGCGCCCTACTTGGGCGGTGCCGGCAGTGACAAGCTGAACGGATCAAATCAGTCGGAGACCTTCCTGGGTGGTAAGGGCTCTGACAAGCTTAACGGCGGCACAGGCGCCGACACTTACCTTTGGTCAAAGGGCGACGGCGACGATGTCATCAGCGAGGAAGGTGATTTGAGCACCGTGGCGGATACTTTGAAGCTGCTGGATACCAAAGCCTCGGAAGTTCGGTTGTCCCGGGACCAGACCAGCCTCTATGTCATCGTTGAAAATGAAAAAATCAAGATCACCAATCACTTCAGCGATCCCTATGCGTCCCTGGAACAGATCTGGTTCAGTGACGGAACAAGCTGGCAGAAGGCCACGCTGGATGCGGCGTTCTATCTCGGAACATCCGCCAATGACACCGTATACGGAGGCTCCGAGGCCGAAGTCTTCAATACCGGAAAGGGTGCCGATGTGCTGTATGGTGGTGCCGGCGGTGACACCTACAGCTGGCTCAAGGGTGACGGCAACGACACGATCAATGACGTTGGTGCGGCGACCGATATCGATACGCTGAAGCTGGCGGACGCCAAGGCGGCCGATGTGCAGCTCAGCCGCGACGCGATGAACCTGTATGTGACGATTGGGACGGAGAAAATCACCATCAAGGATCACTTCGCATCCTATATGGCTGCGCCTATCGAACAGATTCTGTTTGCCGATGGCGGCAAGTGGCAAAAGACCGATCTCGACGCAGCGCTCTATCGTGGCGGCACCGGCAGCGACACGATTTACGGAACGGACTCCTCTGAGAGTTTCCTGGGAGGCAAAGGCGCTGACACCTTGTATGGCGGCTTCGGCGGAGACATCTACAGCTGGCTAAAGGGTGACGGCAACGACACGATCAATGACGTTGGTGCGGCGACCGACATCGATACGCTGAAGCTGGTGGACGCCAAGGCGGCCGATGTGCAGCTCAGCCGCGACGCGATGAACCTGTATGTGACGATTGGGACGGAGAAAATCACCATCAAGGATCACTTCGCATCCTATATGGCTGCGCCTATCGAGCAGATCCTGTTTGCCGATGGCGACAAGTGGCTAAAGGCCGGCCTTGATCTTGCGCCTTACCGGGGAACGGCGGCCAAGAATACGATTTATGGCACGGCCCAAGCCGAAACCTTCATAGCCGGCGCTGGAGCCGACACCCTGCTGGGCGGTGCAGGCAATGATATCTACCTGCTGGATCGTGGCGATGGCGCCGACACCATCCAGGAAAACGACAGCACGGCCGGCAACACCGACGTGCTCCAATTCATGGCCGGCATCAACTCCGACCAGCTGTGGTTCCGCAAGGCGAGCAACAACCTGGAGGTCAGCATCATAGGCACGGCGGACAAGGCTGTTGTGAAGGACTGGTATCTGGGCAATGCCTATCACGTGGAGCAGATCAAGAGCGGCGACGGCAAGCTGCTGCAGGACACCCAGGTCGACAAGCTTGTGCAAGCCATGGCCGCCTTCACGGCGCCGGCCATGGGCCAGACCAGCTTGACAGCCGCCCAGCAAACGGCGCTCGCGCCCGTGCTGGCCGCCAGCTGGCATTGAGCTCAGCGCGCGGCCAGCGCCGCGCGGTTGGAGAGCAGGATATTGCCTTTCTCAAGCCGGCCGCCGGCTTCTATGGCCTTGATCCAGGCATCGGTCGACCCGGCCGCGGCAAAGCGCGAATGGAAGACCACGCTGAACACGCGGTGGATCTCTTCGGCGCTGGCGCTGCCGGCTTCGTTGGCATAGGGCAGGGCGCCGGTGGCGTCGCTCAAAAACTCGACATGCAGGCCGCGGTGCGTGGCTTCAAAAATCGTGGAGGCGTCGCAGTTGTGCGTCATGTAGCCGATCACGGTCAGGGTGTCTATGCCGCGCTGCTCCAGCCAGGCGGCGAAGTCGGTGCCGGTGTAGACGCTGGGCCAGGCTTTTTCGATGTAGTGGTCGCGCGGGCGGCTGGCCACGGCCTCGTGCAGCGCCCAGGTGGCGGAGCCCTTGGCGAAGACCGGCGCGGCGGCGGATTCGCTGTGCTGCACCACGACGACCGGAATGCCGGCTGCGCGGGCGGCGTCCATGGCGCGGGCGATGTTGGGCAGGCTTTGCGCCACGGGCGGGTGTTCGATCAGCAGGCCGCCGCCGGCGAAGTACTCCATTTGCACGTCAATGACGACGAGGGCGCGGCGTGGGGCTTTGGGTGTGTTGCTTGCGGTCATGAAAAGTTTCCTGTGTTGAAAGCGGTGGTTGATGTAGGGATTGTTGGCCGGCGCCCGTTTTGTCGACAGTGGCCCAAATGCCAATACTCGATAGAATCGGGCCATGTCACCACGCACCCTGAAACCACGCCGAAAAGCCGCCAAACCTGCCAGGCCCGCAAAACAGGACGGCAGCGTGGCCGTGGTCGCGTTTGACGGCATCAGCCCTTTTCACCTGTCGGTGCCCTGCATGGTGTTCGGCAACGATTTTTCGGGGGCCGACCTGCCGCGCTTCAAGCTGGTGGTCTGCACTGAAAAGCCGGGCACCTTGCATACCACCTCGGGCTTCGGCATCAGCGTGCAAAAAGGGTTGGGTGCGCTCGCAAAGGCGCAGACCATTGTGGTGCCGTCCTGGCGCGACGCGATGGAGCGCCCGCCCGAGGCCTTGCTCAAGGCTTTGCAGGCCGCGCATCAACGCGGCGCTCGCATTGTGGGTCTGTGCCTGGGCGCGTTTGTGCTGGCCGAGGCCGGCCTGCTCGACGGCCGACCGGCGACCACGCATTGGGCGCTGGCCGGCGAATTTGCCACGCGCTACCCGCAGGTGCGGCTGCAGCCCGATGTGCTGTATGTGGACGACGGCGACGTGCTGACCTCGGCCGGCACGGCGGCGGGCATAGATTGCTGCCTGCATGTGCTGCGCCTGGACTACGGCGCCGAGATGGCCAACCGTGTGGCGCGTCGCAT